>Ga0137415_10007975_pt1 | contig 10498 bp, 9 predicted proteins | sample CZODoug3_1_1_16f_FD_183082 | JGI IMG/M metagenome (GOLD analysis project Ga0137415, IMG submission 183082) | Vadose zone soil fungal communities from Angelo Coast Range Reserve, California, USA - CZODoug3_1_1_16fungal (Hybrid Assembly) | ecosystem: Environmental > Terrestrial > Soil > Vadose... | reverse complement strand
CACGTCGGTGAGATCGGCGATGACCGGCACGGCATCGGGCTTCTCGAGCAACTCCGCGAGCGCCGCCCGCAGCCTCGGCCCAGTGGCGAGGTCGACCTCGCCGGCGGCGGCGAGGACGACGGCGGTGTGAGTACCGATCGGCGTGATCCGCAAGAGTCCCTGGTCATCTGTGGCGGGGCTCCCTGACATCGGTAGAGGATCGCATCCCGCACCGGTGTGGCGCCAACCGTGGGGGTGCCGTTCGGCGGATCGTCCTGGCCTGCTGGTGGGCTGAGCACTATCGTCGCGGGTGACCGACTCTGCCACCGTCGTCAGGGAGATGGTCCGCGATGAAGGCTCATGCAGGCGACCAACTGCACTTCTACAGCCGGTTGCTCGATCAGCACGACCGGCTCGCCACCGTGATCGAAGTGCGGGGTACCGCGGGCGAGCCGCCCTACCTGGTCCGTTTCGACGACGGTACCGAACGGCTCGTGTTCCCGGGCTCGGACTGCGTACTCGTCCCCCAGGGGTAGCCAGGCGATCGGAGCGGGGCTGGCCGTGCCGGCCGGCCCGAGTCTCGTTCAACATCAGCTCAACCTGGTTCGGGGCGTCGCCTCTTGTGGTTCATATCCTACATGTTTAATGTATCGACCATGCCCGTTCGGGGACTGCGTCCATCGCCGGCCTGAACCCGTCTGTTGAAGGTGGCAACCCATGAAGCCTCGCCGCACTGTCGCGGTCGTAGTCGCCGTGTCCGCACTGACAGTGACCGGCTGCACCGCGGCAGCGACGTCGAACTCGGGCGGCGGCGGCGGTTCGGACGGGGGCGCTGGGTCGCTCACCGTCCTGGTGGCCGCCGACGGCGGGCAGAACTACGACCCGCAGACGAATGCCGCCCCGTCGAGCGGTGAGTTCATGATGCCGGTGTTCGACACCCTGCTGAACGAAGATGCGCACGGCGCCATATCGCCCGGTCTGGCTACCGCCTGGAAGTACTCCTCCGACGGCATGACCCTCACCTTGACCCTGCGCGGCGGGGCGAAGTTCCAGGACGGAACTCCGTGTGACGCCGGTGCGGTCAAGAGCAACATCGAGCGGGGCCAGACCAACCCGAAGTCGGTGATCGGCGGCCAGCTGGCCGCGATCGGTTCGGTCGACGCCGCGGATCCAACCACTGTCGTGCTGCACCTGAAATCGCCCTCGGGTTCGCTACCCGGTTTCTTCGCCGGCCCCGCGGGGATGATGGGTAGCCCCCGGGCCTGGCGGAACGACAACTATGCGACCCATCCGGTCGGGACGGGGCCCTGGCAGGTGTCGGAGAGTTCCCAGCCTGGCATCGACATGGTCTACACGGCCTTCAACGGCTACTGGAACTCTTCGGTGCGGAAGGTGCCGACCATTCACATCCGGGTCGGCGCCGAATCGACCTTCGTTCCGGGCCTGACCGGACACAGTGTCCAGGCCGTCATGCTGACCGGCGCGCCAACCGACGCCAAGACGCTGTCCTCGGCCGGCCTGCCGGTCACGGACGCCGGCATCAGCTATCTGCATCTGCTGTATCTCAACAAGTCGGGGGTGTTCGCCGACCCGAGGGTCCGTGAAGCCGTCTCGTTGGCCATCGACCGCAAGGCGATCTGCGACGCGCTGTTGGGCGGCGCGTGCACCGTCACCGCGCAGCCGGTGCAACCGAAGTCGTGGGCCTACGACCCCTCGCTGGCCGCGCCGACGCCGGACATCGACCAGGCCAAGGCGCTGCTCGCCCAGGCCGGCCATCCGGACGGCATCTCGTTCACAGCCGTGGTCGCCTCCACCGGGACCCAGCTGCAGACCGAGCTGACCGCCATCCAGCAGATGCTGGCCAAGGCGGGCATCGCGATGATCATCTCCCCGATGCCGGTCGCGCGGCTTATCCCGACACTCGATGCCGGAACGGCACAGGCCTACTACTCGGTCAACACCGGTGGGGCCGACCCGGCAATCCCGCTGGCGATGATGTCAGCCCCCGCCTACAACCCGGGCGGCTACCGCGATCCGGCCTTGACCAGCGCGTTGACCGCTGCCGGCGCGGCCACCACCCAGGCGGAGCGGGCTACGGCATACCAGAAGGTCTCCTCGGCCTACCAGGACTCGGCGTTCAACGTGGTGATCCTGAACCAGAACCTGCCGTACGCCACCACCAAGGGTGTGTCCGGGGTCAACGCCAACGACCCGCTCGTCCTGGACATTCGCGGGGCGAGCGTCTCATGAGCGAGAGGTCGCGGTCGTCCACCGCCGTCGCGCCGGCGCTGCGCGTGGCCCCGATCCGGGCGGGGAGGCGCGGATGTTGAGGATGATCGGCCGCCGGGTGGCCATTGCGGCGCCGCTGTTGTTCGTCGTCAGCTTCCTGGTGTTCGCGTTGACCGCGGTGTCACCTACCGATCCGGCCCGGGCCATCCTCGGGGAGGGCGCCACTCCGGCCACGGTCGCCCAGCTGCGCCACCAGTTGGGCCTCGATCAGCCGACCCTGGCGCGGTACGGGCACTGGCTGGCCCGACTGTTCCACGGCGACCTGGGGCAGTCGTGGTTCGGCAACGTTCCGGTGACCACCAAGATCGCTCAGGGCCTGCCGGCCACGGCCGCGCTGGTATTGGCGTCCATCGTCGTCACCGCGGCGGTGGCCGTGCCGCTCGGCCTGTACGCCGGCATGCGGCCGGGCGGTCGCGTGGATCGGATCGCCGGAGCGGCCGCCGGTCTCCTGCTGGCGATGCCGGAGTTCTGGGTCGCCCTGCTGCTGGTCCTGATCCTCAGCCAAAAGCTGCATCTCTTGCCCGGGACGGGCACCACGGTGATCACCCCGGACGTCTGGCGGGACATCCAGTTCCTGACCGTTCCGGTGATCGCCATCAGCCTGCCGCAGATTTGTGCGCTGTACCGACAGACCAGGGCGTCGGCGGCGATCGTGGCGCGGCAGGACTACGTGCGGACCGCGCGCGCCGGTGGCATCGCCGACGGCGAGCTGCTCCGGACGCGGGTGGCGAAGAACGCGCTCGTCCCGTCGGTGACGCTGCTGGGCCTGCAGCTCGGTCGGATGGTCGGCATCGCGGCGGTGGTCGAGTCGGTGTACGGCATGCAGGGCATCGGCTCGATGGCCGTGCAGGCGGCGCTGAACTCCGATCTGCCGATCGTGCTCGGCATTGTGCTGGTCACGGCGGGCGTGGTGATGGCCGCGAACCTGCTGGCCGATGTGACCTGTTACTACCTGGCTCCGAAGGCGAGGACAGCATGATCGACGAGCGACATCGGTTGGCCACGATCGCCTTGGTGGTGTTCGTCGTGATCATGCTGGCCGCGGTGCTGTCACCGGTGCTGCCCGTGCACAATCCGAATGCCCAGGAGCTGCTGGAGCGCCTCCAGGCGCCGAGCGCCCGCTACCCGCTGGGCACCGACGAGCTGGGCCGCGACCAGTTGGCGCGCCTGTTGTCCGCCACCCGGATCTCCCTCTGGGCGGCGCTGCAGGCCACGGTTGTCGGCGTCGTCGTGGGCGTGCCGTTGGGCCTGCTCACCGGAACGGTCGGCGGTCGGCCCGACAGCGTGATCAGCCGCGGCTTCGACGCGATCCAGAGCATCCCCGCGCTGATCCTGGCGATCGCCGTTGTCGCCGTGCTGGGCCGCCAGCTCACCCCGGCGATGATCTCGATCGGGGTTGCGTTCTCGCCGACCTTCTACCGGGTTTCGCGCGCCGCCGCGTCGACGGTCGCGGGGGAGACATACGTCGAGGCGAGCCGTTCGATGGGGCAGCGGACGATCCGGATCGTGGTCGACCACGTGCTGGGCAACGTCGTCGCCGCGCTGATCGTGGTGATCTCGACGACCTTCGCCTTCGGGATCCTCGCCGAGGCCGCGCTGAGTTACCTCGGTTTGGGCGTGCAACCCCCCAGCGCCAGCCTGGGGAGCATGCTCACCAGTGCGGCGAACCTGCTGAACTCCTCTCCGCAACTGACCATCGAGCCCGGCCTGGTCATCATCCTGTTGGTGCTGTGCATCTCGTTGGTCAGCGACGCCGTGCAGTCCCTCACCTCGGCTGGGGGCGGTCGCTGAGATGAACGCTCGGACGAACGCTCGGACGAACGCTCGGACGAACGCTCGGACGAACGCCGCCGGGCCCGTTGCGTCACCGGCCGCCGGGACCGACGCGGCGCTCTCGGTTCAGGGCCTCGAGGTCTCGTTGGTCGGCGGTGACCGGCCGGTGCCCGTGGTGACCGGCGCGAACCTGACCGTGGCCCGCGGGGAGATCGTGGGTCTGGTCGGTGAGTCGGGGTCGGGCAAGTCGCTGACGAGTCTGGCCATCACCGGGCTGCTCGACCCTCGGGTGGCCCGGGTGACGTCAGGATCGGTCACGTTGTTCGGACGGGAACTGCTCGAGCTGCCCGAGCCGGCGATGCGCGCGGTCCGGGGCAAGGAGATCGGCATGATCTTTCAGGACCCGATGACCTCGCTGGATCCCGCCTTCACCACCGGTTACCAGCTGACATCGGTACTCCGGCGGCACACCGACCTCGGGCGGCGCCCGGCGCGGCGCCACGCTCTCGAACTGCTCGGGTTGGTCGGTATCGCGGACCCGCGCCGCCGCATCGACCAGTATCCGCATCAGCTCAGCGGCGGCATGCGGCAGCGCGTGATGATCGCCATGGCCATTGCCTGCGAGCCGAAGGCGCTGATCGCCGACGAGCCGACCACGGCTCTGGACGCCACGACCCAGGCCCAGATTCTGGAGCTCATCAAGACCCTGGCCGCGACGATGCACATGTCGACGATCATCACGACCCACGACCTGGGCGTCGTGGCCGAGGTGTGTGACCGGGTCGCGGTGATGTACGCCGGTCAGGTCGTCGAGTGGGCCAGCACCGAACAGCTGTTCCACCGGCCTCGGCACCCCTACACCGAACGTCTGCTGCGGTCGCTGCCCCGGGTCGGCGCCGCCCAGCACCTGGCCGGCATTCCGGGTCAACCGCCGAGGGCCGGGAATTTCCCGCCCGGTTGCCGCTTCGCCGGGCGCTGCGACTACGCGACGGTGCCGGGCTGCACGGCGGCCGTTCCGGTGCTGCGCCCGCTGGAGGACGATCGGGCCGCGCGCTGCGTCCGGACGGCCGAGCTGGAGCTGACCGGAGTCGGCGCGTGAGTGCCGCGAGCGGCCGCGCCGCCGCCACCCCCGCCGCCTCGGGGCCACTGCTGTCGGTGCGCAACGTCAGCCGAGACTTCGTGGTTCGGCGCGACGTGCTGGGCCGACCCCGCGAGGTGGTGCACGCGGTCGACGACGTCAGCCTTGACCTCGATACCGGCGCGACGCTGGGCATCGTCGGCGAGTCGGGCTCCGGGAAGTCCACCCTCGGCCGGCTGGCGATGCGGCTCATCGAGGCGGACGACGGCCGGATCAGCTTCTCCGGCCTCGATCTGCGTGCGCTGCCCCCACGGCAGCTTCGCGCGCTGCGACCGAAGATGACGATGATCTTCCAGGACCCGTACTCCGCCCTCAATCCACGATGGACGGTTGGCCGGAGCGTGGCCGAACCGCTGCGCATCGCCGGCTCGACGAACACGGCCGAGCAACGGGCCGCCGTCGTCGAGATACTCGGACTGGTCGGGCTCGACTCCGACGCGGTGGATCGCCGGCCGGCCGCCTTCTCCGGGGGACAACGCCAGCGGATCGTCATCGCCCGGGCGCTGATCACCGGGCCGCGCCTGGTGTTCTGCGACGAGCCGGTGTCCGCGCTGGACGTCTCCACCCGGGCACAGGTGCTGGGACTGCTGCGGGATCTGCAGCGGGACCTCTCGCTGGCCTACCTGTTCGTCTCGCACGACCTCGGCATCGTGGAGGCGATGAGCGATCGGATCGCGGTCATGTACCTCGGCTCGATCGTGGAGGTCGGTCCGGCCGAGGCCGTTGCCCGCCACTATCGCCACCCCTACACCGCCTCGCTGGTCTCGGCGTCACCGGCCGCCGATCCGGTGGCGCAACGGGCGCGACATCGGGTGGTACTGGCCGGGGATCCGCCGTCCCCCGTCGATCCACCGCCCGGCTGCGCCTTCCACCCGCGCTGTCCGCTGGTCCAGCCGATCTGCGCCACCCAGAAGCCGACGCCGCGGGTTGGGCCCGACGGACACGCCGTCGCCTGCCACGTCACGGCCGGCGACCCCGAACTGGTGGGCGAGGCGCTGCTGTCCCGGATGACCGGCCCAGGCAGCCGGCCGGCCCGGAAAACCACGCTGGTGAGCACGGCCTATCGCCCTGTAGCGGAAGGAACATCATTGTGAGAATTGCGTCCATAGCGACCGCCGAGGGGCCGTCCATCGGCATCCGCGACGACGACGGCTCGGTGATTGATCTCCGTTCCCTCGGCCCGGAGGTGCCAACCGACCTGCGCCAGTTACTCGAGCTCGGCCCGGATGCGCTCGCCGACGTCGACAGGCGCGGGCGGACCACCGGCAAGCGGTTGGACCCGGACCAGATCCGGTTCCTGCCGGTGATTCCGCACCCTCACGCGGTGTGGTGCGCCGCGCTGAACTACCCGACCCATGTCGAGGAAGGCAACTGGGACTCCCCGTCTCGGCCACCGTTCTTTCTCCGCGTCGCGGGCAGCCTGTGCGGGCACCTCGAACCGATCGTGCAGCCGTCGGTGTCCGAGCGGCTGGACTACGAGGGAGAACTGGCCCTGGTGATCGGCCGGCGGGCTCGGCACGTCCCCACGTCGGATGCGTACGACGTGATCGCCGGTTACTCCTGCTTCAACGATGGCTCGGTGCGGGACTGGCAGCGGCACACCGCGCAGATCACCTCGGGCAAGAACTTCGCCGCGACCGGCGCGTTCGGCCCCTGGCTGACCACCCGCGACGAGGTGCCGGTCATCGAGGACGCCCAGCTGACCACGCGGCTGAACGGCAGGGTCATGCAACAGACCAAGATCCGCGAAATGATCTTCGGCATTCCGGAGCTGATCAATTACCTGTCCACCATCTCCGAGCTGCTGCCCGGCGACGTGGTGGTGACCGGCACCCCCGGCGGCGTCGGCGCCCGCCAGACCCCGCAGTTGTTCATGAATCCCGGTGACGTGGTGGAGGTGGAGATCGACCGGGTGGGCCTGCTGGTCAATCCCATCGTGCGAGAGGAAAGCTGACCCGTGACAGAGACATCGGCGACGTCGGACACCGGCCATGCCGAGGCCGACGCATCGACCCGTGTCCCGGACCCGTTGGAGCGGCAGCCCGACCGTCCCGGGCTCGCCGACGAGTGGCACGACGTCGGAGGCGTGCGGCTGGAGCGGCCCTTCAAGATCCGTCGCCTCGGGCACTTCGGATACAACTGCATCGACATCGACGCGATGCTCGCCTTCTACGTCGACGGCCTCGGCCTGATCATCTCTGACCAGTCCGGGACGATGCCGGCCAGGCTCCCGGCCGAGGAGCAGCGGGAACTGCGCCCGAACGAGCGATTGCTGCACTTCACCCGGTTCGGCAGCGAGCACCACCAGTTGGTGTTCATCAGCCAGAAGGTGTGGGACTGGGTGGGGCAGGCCAACGGCTCGGCGGGCGCCTCCATCAACCAGGTCACCTGGCAGGTCGGCAGCCTCGCCGAGGTCGTCAACGGCGCGGAGTGGGTCTGGGGTCGTGGCGAGCGACTACTGCGCTCCGGGCGGGACATGCCGGGCTCGAACTGGCACACCTACCTGTTCGACCCCGAGGGCCACATCAACGAGCTGTTCTACGGCATGGAACAGATCGGCTGGGACGGGTTGAGCAAGCCCCGGGAGATGTGGTCCGGCGTGCTGGGGGAGCGCCCGTCCCTGCCGCGGCCGTCCGAGGCCACCGAGGTTGCCGAGGCCATGGGATCGGGCATCGATGTCGTGTCCGGCCATCGCGCGGGAACGGCGGCATCGGCCGGAATCCCGGTGGACGGCGTGCTCATGCAGCGCCCGTTCAAGATCGTCGGTATCGGGCCGGTCAGCCTTTTCGTCGCCGACCTCGAGGGCGCCCGACGCTTCTACACCCAGGTGCTCGGCTTCGATGTCCGTTGCGGCGTCGAATGGAACGGCCACCGCGGCGTGCTGCTCAGTTGCGGAACGGACCACCACAACCTGGCCCTGTACGAGGCCGGTCTGCGTGACGCGCTCGGCCTCGAGGGCCGCAACGACTCCATGGCACTCGGATTCCGGCTGGCCAACTACCGTCAGCTACGCGCGGCGATCGCCCACATGGTGGCCCGGGGCGCCGAAGAGCTCCAGGTTCCCGACGCACTGGTTCCCGGCTTCGACTACGTCGCTCACCTGCGTGACCCCGACGGCAACCTCGTGCAGTTGTACTACTACCAGCGCCAATGCGCGCCCGACGATCCGTTTCCGACGACCGTGTCCGGTGCGGCAGCCGAATGGCCCGAGCTGATCGACGCCCCGAGCGACGTCTTCGGCGGTCAACAGTTCCTGGGGCCGTGGGAGTGAGCCGCGCCACAGTCCCGGATGCGCAGACTGTCGCGACCCTGCTGGCCCGCCAGCAGATCGAGGCACTACTCGTTCGGCGTGGCCGGGCCGCCGATGCGAAGGATCCGGAGGCGATCGTGGCCGAGCACGTTCCGGGCTCCCGGGACGAACACGGCATCTTCGCGGGGACGATCGAGCAGTTCGCCGACTGGCTGCGTCGAAACAACTACAGCGACAGCCGATACGGCCCGCAGCGGCACACCGTGTCCAACGTGCTGGTCGACTTCGACTCGCCGGACAGCGCCCGCGTGGAGTCATATCACCTGGCCTACCACCGGCTGGTGTTGGACGCCGGCGAGTACGACGTGGACATCGGCGGCCGTTACCTGGACGTGTGCGAGCGCCTGGACGGGCGCTGGCTGCTCCGTAGCCGCACGGTCGTCTACGACTGGTCCCGATCGAGCCCGGCCACCGACTACCAGCCACCTCGCCATTCCTCTGGAGGACGTATGCCCACCCACGAGGCCTCCTGGGAGGCCACTGCCGCCGACGACGGGGCCGCCGTGGCCGAACTGCTCGCCAAGCAGCACATCACCGAGCTGCTGTATCGCCGTGCCAGAGCCGGTGACCGCCGCGACGTCGGACTGGCGCTGAGCTGTTACCACCCGGGAGCGACCGAGAACCACGAGGGATTCGCCGGCAGCGCGGCCGACTTCATCCGTCAGGTCTCGATGATTTCGCCGAACTCCACGGCGCCGGTGACCGGGCTGTGGCACTTCATCTCCAATGTGCTCATTGATCTGCATGGCGAGGCGGCCGACGTGGAGAGCTACCACATCGCCCTGGTGATCCGCCACGAGAACGGCGTCGAGACCCAGAGCCGGATCGGCGGCCGCTACCTGGACAGGATGGAGTGCCGCGAGGGACGGTGGGGGATCGTGCACCGCGACGTGGTGTTCGACTGGAGCCGGGTGGACGAATCGGGCATGCCGTACTGGCAGTTGGTGGGCCTCGACGAATCGAAGCTGCTGCGCGGCAAGTTCGGCCCGGACGACCCGCTGTACTCGCACCTGTGGGTGGACCGGGGATAGCTGACCGGTGCTGGATCTCATCATCATCGGGTGCGGACCGGTCGGCGCGATGGCCGGCAACCTGGCCGGTCTTGCCGGGCTCAGCGCGGCCGTCCTCGACCGCGCACCCGCTGTCTTCGACCTGCCCCGAGCGATCCACTTCGACGCGCACATCATGCGGATCCTGCAACATGTCGGCCTGGCGAGCGAGGTGCTGCCGGACGTCCGAGTGTGGAAACGCAGCACCTTCTACGGCGCCGACGCCAAGCCGATCCGCGTGCACGACTGGCCCAGCGACAGACCCTACGGCTGGGACGCGCACTACCTGTTCTACCAGCCGACGCTGGAGACCGTGCTGCGCTCGGCACTGGCCCGATTCGAGGACCTCGACCCGCTGCTCGGCGTCGAGGCCGTCGCCGTCGAGCAGTTCGACGATCACGTCTCGGTGACTACCCGAGATGTGCTCAGCGGTGAGCCCCGCCAGCTGTCGGCGCGCTATCTGATCGGCGCCGACGGGGCCGCGAGCTTCGTGCGGGGCTGCACCGGAATCCGCCTGGTGGACGGCGACTTCGACGAGCCGTGGCTGGTGGTGGACCTGCGCTGCGCGCGGGAGATCGGCCGACCGAACGAGTCGGAGATGTTCTGCGACCCGGCTCGGCCGGCCACGCGCGTGCCCGGACCCGGCAATCACCACCGCTGGGAGTTCATGCTGCTGCCGGGCGAGACGCCGGAGGACATGCAGCGCCCGGAGTCCATCCGAGCCCTGCTCGCCCCCTGGGTCAGCCTGGACGAGGCGGAGATCATCCGTGCCTCCGTCTACCGATTCCACTCCCTGATCGCGCAGAGCTGGCGGTGTGGTCGCGTCTTCCTCGCCGGGGACGCCGCGCACCAGACCCCGCCTTTCCTCGGCCAAGGTCTGTGCCACGGCATGCGCGACGTGCAGAACCTGGTGGGCAAGCTCGCCGCCGTCCGGGCCGGCGGGCCGACCGAGCAACTCCT
>Ga0137415_10007974_pt1 | contig 10498 bp, 6 predicted proteins | sample CZODoug3_1_1_16f_FD_183082 | JGI IMG/M metagenome (GOLD analysis project Ga0137415, IMG submission 183082) | Vadose zone soil fungal communities from Angelo Coast Range Reserve, California, USA - CZODoug3_1_1_16fungal (Hybrid Assembly) | ecosystem: Environmental > Terrestrial > Soil > Vadose... | reverse complement strand
TCTTTTCGATCAGGCGCTTTTTCTCGAACAAGTGATATTCGAGAGAGCGCGCCAGCTGCGACATTTCGATGCGCAACCGCGCCACGCGATATTTCAAGTGGATGTAGGGTAGCTTTTTCGACTTCGGCATCCGCTCAAGTTTCGCGGCGTCCCTCAAACAATCAAGGTAAAGCTTCGCAATCTTGTCGAGAACCTTCAGCGTCTTCCTGGTTTTATTTTCAATCTTTTCTTCGGTGAGCTCTTCATCGTCAAACTGGACAATTTCCTTGATCGATCGCGTGCCCTTGCGAAGATCCTCGCCAATCGTCAGCAGTTCCTTAAGGATAATGGGAGAGCGCGTGATCGTTTTGAGAACGAGCAATTGGCCGCGCTCGATACGCTTGGCGATGGCGACTTCGCCTTCGCGCGTCAGCAGCGGTACCGTGCCCATTTCGCGCAGGTACATGCGAACCGGGTCGTTCGTCTTTTCGAGCATCCCCGGCGTGAGGTCGAGGTCGCTCTCCTCGGCTACGGGAAGTTCATCCTTGGATTCAACTTCAGGAGCTTCGGCTACGGCCGGATCGGCGGTGGCGCGGGCCGCTTTCGCGGCGGCGAGGTCTTCGTAGATATCGATTCCATAGCGCTCGAACGTGGAGAGCAGGTCGTCAATTTCCTCGGACGAGTGCACTTCGGCGGGAAGGATGTCATTGACTTCGTCATAGAGCAGATATCCCCGCTCTTTGCCCATGGCAATGAGCTGGCGTACCTGGTCATATTTCTCTTCAATGGCCAACGCCAAGAGATCCTCCCCAAGTCAGACGCGAGCGGCTAGGCTCGCGGGTGCGCAAACTCCCGCACTCCCCAGATCACTTGCCTGCGGAAACAAAAGACACCAAGACGCAAGTTTCGCGATTCGCCCTGAAATTGAGAATGAAAGCCAACCGGTGAGAAAATCGCTCTGCTTCGCAGCTCTCGATTCATTCGGCCCCGCCTGCCCTAGAATTCCCGAGGCTTGCGCTGTACAAAAATGCTGTACAAAAACTTGGATGCAAGCCGCCCAAGATTCGTTACACTGCGTACTTCGCCAAACCGGTTCAAGTTACACAGTGGCGGCCAAACGCGTCAACTACTTTGTTACCTGAAGCTAAACACGGATTCCATGTAATCAACCTGTTGGCATGGGGTTTTATTCGCGCCTGCAAATAAGTTAAATCGCCTTCCTCGTCGTTATCTCCGAAGATCGATTTCGCGCGCCCAACTTTGCTATGCCGGAGAATCCAGTCTTCTGCGCAGTTCCTGCTTGCGTTCCAGGAGCCGGCGCAATTCACCGCCGGACCCGGCCACCGCGGCCTGTGTCTCAATCTGTTTTTGTACCGTTGCCAACTCCTCTTCGGCGCGGCGGCGCCGCAACACAGCCAGGCAGCTTTCAGCTTCTTCTCCGGTAGCCGGGGCGCCGGTCTCGAACGCGATTTCAAATAGCAATCGCCGGTCGCGGTCCTCGAGTTTCATGGCGAGAGACGCCGCGTCGAGCGTTTCGCCCGATTCGTAGGCGCCCATGAGCGCTTCGAGGATACGTTCGGTCTCGAGGCCTCGGTGCAGTTCCCCTGCACGTATTTCTTGCGCGAGATGCGAACGAAATTCTTCAGCCTCAATCAACATTTGCACCAGGCGCCGTTCTGCAGGCTTCCCCGCGCGACCCACGAGTTCCGGCCGAGCCTTTACTTCGCTGCGACGTTCGTTCGCCGCCTTGCGCATCGATTCGCGCAGTACCGGCTCCTCGATGCGAAGCTGCTGCGCGATCCGCGTCGCCCATTCCGAGCGCAGAATGCGGTCGGGAATGCGCTGGACGTAAGGCATCAGGAAATTCACCGCGCGCAATTTTCCTTCGGCGGAGGTCAAATCCATTTTGGCGGCGCGAGAGATCAGGTAGTCCACGTACGGCGGCGCTTCGTTCAATAATTTTGTATACGCCGCTGCGCCTTCAGCGCGGATAAAGCTGTCGGGATCCTTGCCGCCGGGCAAAGCGAGGACGCGCACTTCGACTCCTTGCTCAAGCAGAAGCGAGAGCGAGCGTTCCGTGGCTGCCTGTCCTGCGGTGTCAGGGTCGTAGTTAACAATGATGCGGCGCGTGAAGCGATTCAAGAGTTTTACTTGGGGCTCGGTAAGGCTCGTTCCGCAGCTTGCGACAACATTTGAGATGCCGGCGAGCGCCACCGCAATTGCGTCCATGTAACCTTCGACGAGTACCGCGAAATCGCGCTGGCGCAGCGATTCCTTGGCGCGGTCTAGATGATAAAGGACGTTGCTCTTCGAGTAGACGGGCGTCTCGGGCGAATTCAAATATTTTGGGAGGTCATCGCCGAGCGCGCGTCCGCCAAAGGCCACAATTTTCCCCGATTCGTTGGCGATGGGAAACATGATGCGCCGTCGAAACCGGTCGTAGACGCGTCCGCTCTGGTCGCGACTGAACAAGCCGGAAACTTCGAGCACCTTCTCGGGATACTTCTGTTTCATCACGCGCAGCAATGCATCGCCGCCGGATGGCGCGAAGCCAATTCCGAAACGCGCCATGGCTTCGGAATTGAGGCCGCGATCCAGCAGATACGCTTTCGCAGCTCGCCCTTCCGGCGTTCCGTTCAACTGCTGAGCAAAAAATGCCGCGGCTTCGCGATGCATCTCAACGAGCGAGGTGCGCTGCTGATTTTCGCGGCGTTCTTCAGGCGAGCGTTCCCGCGCTTGCGGCACGGCGATGCCGCATTTTTCCGCCACGGACCGAATCGCTTCGGGAAACGAAATCTTTTCCATCTCCATGACGAACTTGAAAACATCGCCGCCAACGCCGCAGCCGAAGCAGTGATAAATCTGCTTCACCGGATGCACGGCAAACGACGGCGTCTTTTCGGAATGAAATGGACACAACCCACTGAAATTCTGCCCGGACTTTTTCAGGCGCACGTATTCGCCCACCACGCGAACAATGTCCGCCTGCTGCTTTACGCGATCCGCAAATGAGCCCGCTTCAGCCATGTCGTCAAAAATATGATGCTGGAACTGTATTGTACACGGCACCTCGGCACGGAGTCCCGGGTGCAATCAAGAGCAATAAAATCGCGACTATTCTTTTAGTTCAACGACAGTAATCGCATTCCCACCGCGATCTTCTGCTTCGTTACGGATCGCTTCTACCAGCGGATGCGTTTTCAGGAACTCCGCGAGGCCTCGGCGAAGTGCACCCGTGCCGTGGCCGTGAATCAGGCGCACTTGCGAGGAACCAGCGAGCGCGGATTGATCGAGAAATTTGTCCACGCGGCGCGTGGCTTCTTCAACTGTGCAGCCGATCAGATTGATCTCTTCGCTCGCGGGTTCGGTGGAAGGCTGTGTGCGCACGGTGACGCCGCGCGGCAGGGCGGGCTTTGCGGGCACGTCGTTGCCAACGATCGCGGTAATGTCGGCGAGGGCGACTTTCATCCGCAGGGGCCCGGCTTCGATCTCCGCGTTCGTATCGTCGCGGCGACGGAGCGTAACCGGAGTGGGCAGACCTCTCACGCGAACACGCACGCCGGGAACGAGATCGCTCTGTGCAACGGGCTTCAGAGTTTGCGCGGCGGTGGCGCCCAAATCGGCCTGCGAATCCGCCAGATGCGCGACAGTTGCGGCATCGGCTTCCTCGCGCGCATCGCCCCGCGCTTTCACGAGTTTGCGATGTGTTTGTTTTTCGAGCTGCGCGCGCAGTTCGCGCTCTTTCACGGCCTCGATCGCGCTCGCGGCTTCCTTCTCGTGCTTTTCGAGCGTCTGGGCAAATTGTTGTTCAAGCTCCTTCAGACGTTTCCGCTGCCGCTCGGTCCACTCGGTCTGCAACTGTTTCTTTTCCACGGAAAGTTCTTGAGCGGCACGCGTGGCCTCGCTTTTTAGAGTTTCCAGTTCATCGCGACTGCGATGCAGGTAAGCGATCAGTCCCGCGGCCTCGTGCGCTTCGGGAGTGAGTTGCGCACGTGCGCGGTCGATGACGTTTGCGGGCAAGCCCAGGCGCCTGGCGATGTCGATGCCGCTTGATCCGCCCGGGATGCCGACCATCAGGCGATAGGTCGGCCGCAGATTCACTTCGTCGAACTCCACCGCGGCGTTCAGAACGCCCCGCGTGTTGGAGGCGTAAGTTTTCAGGCGGTCGTGATGCGTGGTGGCGAGAGTCAGGCAGCCGCGCGCGCGAAATTCGTCGAGCAGGGCGACGGCGAGAGCCGCGCCTTCTTCAGGAGCGGTGCCTGTGCCCAACTCATCGACCAGCACGAGCGAGCGCGGCGTCGCAGCTTCGAGCATAGCCCGCACATTGAGCATGTGTGCGGAAAAAGTCGAGAGATCCGCGGCGATGGATTGTTCATCGCCAATATCCACGAGCACGCGATCGACCATAGGAAGACGCGCGGTTTCCGCAGCAACGGGAATGCCCGATTGCGCGGCAAGAGCAGCTAAGCCCACGGTTTTGAGCGCTACGGTTTTTCCGCCGGTGTTCGGTCCGCTGATGACGAGGACGGTTTCCGCGCTCGCGCCCGGCAATATCGCAGGGCCGCCCATGGCAAGCGTAATGGGGACAATGCTGCGGCCGTGCGCGCGAAGCGTGTCGGCGAGCACAGGGTGCCGTGCGTCTTTCAATTCGAGTGAGGCATCGTCTGAAAATTCCGGCAACGTGCAATCGAATTCACGGGCGAATCGCGCGCGCGCAAAAACCGAGTCGAACTCCGCAATGGTTTCCACGGCAAAACGCAGCGGCCCGATATTTTCGCGTAACCGTTCGGTCAACTCCACGAGGATGCGCGTGATTTCGGCCGCTTCATCCTCGGCGAGTTGTACGATCTTATTGTTGAGGTCAATTGTTTCAAATGGCTCGACAAAAACTGTCTGTCCGGTGGCGCTCGCGGCGTGCACGACGCCCTGCACCTGCCGCCGCTCGGCCGCGCGCACCGGAATCACGAAGCGGTCGTTGCGCAGCGTGACGTAATCTTCGCCGGATTCGCCGCCGCGAGAACGCAAAATGCGCTCCAGCGTTTTCTGAACCGTCTCGCGTGTGCGGCCCATGTTCGTACGAATGCGCTTCAACTCGGGCGTAGCGTCGTCACTGATTTCGCCGTTTGGCAGGACGGCCCGGCGGATAGCGGTCGCGAGCGGACGTAGATCGGCGAGTGCGATCGCCCGCGCGGTAAGAATAGGAAATTTTCCTGGAAGGTTGCGGGAAATATCACTGGAACCCGCGCGAAAAGTTTCCCGCAGCGATGCAACAGTATCCGCCAGGGACGCCACAGCGAGCAACAACGGAGGGGTGAGCACGGAACCCGGCGATTCCAGTTCCGCAAGCCACGCTTCGGGATCGGCCACCGAGCCGAAGCCCATCTCGCTGCCGTCGTACCGATAGGCAATGGCCTCGGCGACCAGCGCAAACACAGCGTCAAGCGCGGCACGATCGGTTGAAAATGCGAGCGCGTCAACAGCGCGGCGCCCGGGCACACACGTCGTCTGCCGGCGCAGCAACTCGCGCAAGCGGTCAAATTCGAGAATATCTTCAGCGGTTCGCGACATTATATTGTTTTGGTCTGTAGCGCCCGCCTTCAGGCGGGCACGTGCTTGCAACGCGCTCGCATCTACAGTGTCGGCCTGAAGGCCGACGCTACAAAAACGCGTCGTCTCAGGTATTGTCTCAACGTTGATGCGTCTCCGCCAATCGTGCAGAGAGAAATTGCGCGGCATCGGAGGGAGTGGGCGCCTGATGCACGAGCGGATCGTTCAATTCGCCCCAGCCGGATGCGTGCCCGCGCTCGACTTCGCGCACACGCTCAAGAATCGGTTGCCAGAAGTTGCCCAGCACGACGAATGGACGGTGCTCCATCGCTTTTTTATTCAGCATTTCCCAAACCACGGCAAGTTCGACCAGCGTCCCCGTTCCGCCTTTGCATGCGACATAGCCGTCGCCGAGTCGCACCAGTTCAAAAAGCCGTTCCTGCCATGTTGCCATGGTTATTTCTTCATCCACCCAGCGATTGGCGCGCGGCTTGAAAAAACTGGACGTCACGGCGAGTACGCGTCCGCCTGCTTCCCGCGCGCCTCGCGACACGCCTTCCATTACACCGCCATAACCGCCGGTGCAGACAGCAAACCCGGCCTCCGCGAGAGCTTTGCCCAATTCCACAGCCTCCGCATATTCGGCGTGGCCCTCCTCGGGGCGCGAGCTTCCAAAAACTGTAATGACTTTCTTTTTGTCCACCATAATTTTAACGGGTTTCATTCGCTAACGAGCAAGTGTGGCGACTCTCGCGTCCGGGAGCCAGCGGCTAAAGTCGCGCGCTGATCTTACTGCGCTAATATCATAGCTAAAGCCACGACCCACAAGAACTTTTAAGGATCGCTGCGCCGGGCTTCGCGAAACGGGTGATGGCAATCGCATCCGCGATGGCTCTCCGTTCCTCCCCATCCTGCACTTCCTCTACTTCCTCAACTTCTTTTGTTTCCCCGCCGGAGCCGCCCCCAACTCCTCGACCATCGCAACCGCGATCGAATCAAGAACGGCGTCCGCGCTCTGCGCATGAAGACTGTTGTTGTTTCCGAGGATCGAGAAAGTCAGATGCGCGCCATGCGCAGTGGTCGCATAACCGGAAAGTGCGACGACGTGTTCGACTGTTCCCGTCTTCGCGAAGACATGTCCTTCGGCAGCGGTGTTCTTCATGCGTTCGGAAAGCGTGCCGTCGATTCCTGCTATGGGCAGCGACGCGCGGTAGACCTCGCCCCAGGGTTGGGCGGCGGCATAGTTCAGCAATTGCACGATCCCGCGCGGGGTGACCAAATCGCGCCTGGAAAGTCCCGAGCCATCGCTGAGTACGATGTCGCCGTCGGCGATACCCGCGGTTCTGTAAAAATCCGCCGCAAATTTCACCGCGTCTTCGCGGGAGACTGTGCCGGACTTTTCGTGCGCGGCAAGAAGCAGCAGAAGCTCCGCGTGCAGATTGAGGCTATTCTTGTTCACATGGCGAATCTCTTCCGCGAGCGGCTCGCCCATACGTTCCGCCAGGACGGTCTCCGAAGCGCGATCTGTGCTTGACAGCGTTGGATCCCCGAAGTGGCGCGCGCGCGCAAGACCACGAATTTCCACGCCTCGCGCCCGAAGCAATCGCGCCAGCAGCGTCGCGGCGTATTCGGCGGGCTCCTCAATCGCAATCGTCAACCGCCGTGGCTGCGCGCCCGCCGGCATTGTGCCGCTCACACGAACGAGGCGGGAACCAGGCTCGCGCGAGGCGGCCAACTTTTCCTCGCTTCCACGAGGCCCGGTGAGGATTCGGTTCTCGACCGTGTAAAAATCCGATGCAGGATCGACGCTGTATGTCGCAGGATCGCCCGCAAGTCCTCCGGGCCGCAACTCGAGTGTGAAAGTATTATCATTGACGGCGATTGCCGAAACCGCGGCGCCGTAGGACCACAACATATCGTCGACCGTCCAGCCGCTCGGAAATCGCTCCTGCTGAAAAAGGCTGTCGTCGGCAACCACACCGCCATCAACTTCTTTCACGCCTCGCGCCACGACGGCATCGGCCAGCGCCGCAAGCGCCTTTTCAGAGGGGCCATCGCGTTCGATTTTTTTTTCGTAAGGAAATTTCCGGTTCGATAAATTTGCATCACCCCGGCCATTCAATATCAGGTCGCCACTCAGCACTCCGTTTGCATCAAGCGCGCCGTTCGTTGAGATTGTCGTCCGAACGCGATAGCCCGGTCCAAGTGTTGCCAGCGCGAGAGCGGTGGTAAATAATTTCGCGTCCGAGGCAGGCAAGAAAAAGTTGCCGGCATTACGTGCATACAAAACTTGTCCCGTGGCGGCATCGGTGACCAGCACGCCCCAAAATCCCTTGTCAGGACCCGACGCGGAGAGCGCGGTCTCGACACGTTGACGGAATCGCGCAACGTCGGCGCGCTCCGCAGACTTCGCTTCGACCGCCGGGCGACGCAAGTTCGGCAGTTTCGAAGCCCGCGATTGCGCGCTTGCCAGCCCACCACATGCAAGCACACCCATGCACACGAAACCACATACAAGCAAGAGTGTGCGCATTTTTCGGGGCAACCCCATCGTTTCTCTCTCGTAAAGAAATCTCAAAGAAAGGATTATATTCCACCGCGTCCAGGTTTCACGACCCCATACCCTAAGCGTACCAATTACATTGGAAAACCGCCCAGATTACCGATATCCCTGCATTGCGCCAGGACCCCTGAAGACCCTATGATGGTACGGTCTAGCCCGGGACCCACACGCTGTATTTCGAGGAGAATCAAGATCATGCGAAAAGTAATGTCCATCCTGATGGCTCTGGCACTTTGCTCGCTTCCCACCCTGGCCGCAGATGACAAAGATACCAAGGAAACCGACCGCCTGGAAAATGCGGGCAATGTTCTGGAAGAAATCGTGAATATTCCTGACGACATTCCGCAGGATCTGCTGGACAAAGCGGAATGCATCGTTGTTTTCCCGTCCGTAGTGAAATTTGCGATTGGCATCGGGGGAAGTTACGGGCGCGGCGCTATGGTCTGCCGCTCCGGCGAACACTTCACCGGCCCCTGGGGTCCGCCCTCGATGATGGCTCTGGAGGGTGGCAGCTTTGGCCTGCAACTCGGTGGCCAGGCGACCGATTTCGTTCTGCTGGTCATGAACCCTCGCGGCGCCAAGGCGATTCTCAGCAGTAAAGTGAAACTCGGCGCTGACATGGCTGCCGCTGCGGGGCCAAAGGGCCGAGACGCCGCCGCCAGTACCGATGTGACTTTGCGCGCTGAAATTCTTTCCTACTCGCGCTCGCGTGGCCTGTTTGCCGGGATCTCGCTGGAAGGGTCTACGTTGCGGCCAGACAACAACGCGAACGAGAAGTTGTATGGCAAGAAGATCACCGCGGAAGAGATCGTTCGTGAGGGTAAGGTTCCTGTACCTCCGGCCGGTAAGAAGATGGTCTCCTTGCTCGACAAAAAGTCGCCGAAGAATTTGTCCGATCCGGAATCGCTAAAGTAATTGGTAAAGTAAATTTCACGCACGCCCGGGAGCGCCTCGCATAGCTAGCGCCGTGGCACCCGGGCGGAGGCTTGTCTGCAGATCTCCGCGTCCAGGGGAATTGCCAGTCTATCCGATCTATCCGAATCCGGAATTAGTCCGGCCCTACAAGTGCTAACCTTGCGCCGGGAAGATTGGGCCTGTTTTGCATTTAAACTAGTTTTGCGGAGCGAACATCTTTGCCCGAAAAAGCGATTTGCCCGATCTGCAAAAAGCGGCGCGCCGAACGGTATTGCCCGGCGAAAGGCGAACAAATTTGCGCGGTCGATTGCGGTACCGAGCGCGAAGTGACAATCGATTGTCCGAGCGATTGTACGTATCTGATCGCGGCGCACCGTTGGGAGGGCTCTCACGCGAAGCCGGTTTCCGAAAACGAAATATTGTTTCCGGATGTTATCTTGCCTCCAGACGTGATCCAGATGCGCGGGGCGACATTGTCGGGTCTGGGACATGCGATCCTGCTCTACGCGGTTGAGCAAAGCTCGCTTACCGATGCGGAAGTCTTCGCGGCCACGCAGGCAATGGCGGAGACGTACCGTACTCTCATCTCCGGGATCTACTACGAGAAGCCTCCGGATGGAACTGTCGCGGCGGGCCTTTATGCGGCTATCGCCAAGTTCATCGAAGACGAAAAGAAGCGCGAAGCGGAAAATCCGCAAATCCCCGCCTTAAAAAATTCTGAAATCTTCCATCTGCTGGTGTTTCTCTTGAGGTTTGGGCGGTTGCGCTCCAATGGACGCCCGCGAACACGCGTATTTTTAAATTTCTTGCGCGCGCAATTTCCCCCGGAGATGGGCCTCGCGAAGGAAGCGCCGCGCATTATCATGCCGTAGGATGTCGTAGAGAAATCTCAACACCCCGGCAGAACATCTTTCCCAATTTTCGGGACGGAGATAACCCCACTACATTCCACGTCTTTCACTGCAGCCCGCCTCTCTTGTCCAGAGCGGTAGCGAAGGATCAGAAGCGGGGCTTGCCATCGCAGCAAAAACTCCCCGGATCTGAAGACCCGGGCTACAAACCCCAATCTATGGCGCAGGATCAAGGTCGAATCCCAGGGTCATCTGAGGCGCCTTTTCGCGCTGCTGATCTGGTTCCGCGGGCCGGGTGCCAAGATTATATTTTTTGCGTAATGCCGCGACGCGAGCGGAAATTTCCTTGCAATATGCCTCTGGCGCATAATTTGAACGACTGAACCATTCGCGATAATGCCGCACAAGCTTTGGAAACTTCGCTTCCAGGAAGGGCAGAAATTGCTTCTGCGCGGCGGGCATCAGGAATACAACCCTGGCGGCAAACCATTGCGCGCCTGCGTCGCGCGCGGCGCGTGCCAAAGCGTCCAGATCCGCTTCCGAATCGGTAAGCCCGGGTAGCACGGGCATGGCGAGAACGCCGGTGGAAATTCCCGCATCGCGCAACTCGCGCACGGCCGCAAGACGCAAGTCCGGCCGGGGG
>Ga0137415_10007972_pt1 | contig 10499 bp, 7 predicted proteins | sample CZODoug3_1_1_16f_FD_183082 | JGI IMG/M metagenome (GOLD analysis project Ga0137415, IMG submission 183082) | Vadose zone soil fungal communities from Angelo Coast Range Reserve, California, USA - CZODoug3_1_1_16fungal (Hybrid Assembly) | ecosystem: Environmental > Terrestrial > Soil > Vadose... | reverse complement strand
TTCGCGACCTGCTCCGCGCCGATGTGCCCGCCCGCGCCGGCGCGATTCTCGATGATCACCGGTTGCCCCGATCGCTCGGTGAGCTTTTGCCCGACGATGCGCGCGAGCGTGTCGGTCGACCCGCCCGGCGAGAACGGCACCACCATTCGAACCGGCCTGCTCGGATAATCCTGACCCGGGCCCGCGCCGGCGGCGAGAGACGCGATCAGCAGCAACGCGACTCTCGGGATGGCGTTCATGGGGCTCTCCATTCGCCTTCACGCGTACGCCGTCTTCGCCACGCGCCCGCTCGCCTCGACGAACCAGCGCTCGCTCGCAAAGGGCTTGCCCGAGAGGCGGGCGTTCATCCAGTCCGCGGCCAAAACCGAAGGCGCCGGCCCGAGGTTGGTCGACGGAACGTTGCCGACCGAGTGGCGCGAGTCCTGATACACCACGAGCTGCCTCGGGCACTGCAGGGTCTTGAACAGGCGCTCGGCGTGCTCGAGTGGGCTCAGCTCGTCGGCCTCGCCCGCGATGCACAGATACGGCACGCGGATTTTCTCGGCGTGCCCCTCCCAGGTGAGCGTCCTGCTGAATTCGTCGAAGCGGTCCTCGTCGGTGAATCCCGACATGTACATGAAGCGCTTCTTGAAGGTCGGCGACGCCTCCTCGAAGATCGTGTGGCAGCCCGGCTCCAGGCACGTGGCCGAGACGGCGAGCGCGCGGTAGCGCGGCTCGTTGGCGACGGCGATCGTGCCGAAGAGGGAACCGAAGCTCGAGCCGGCGATGCCGATCCGTCCGGAATCGATCTCGGATCGCGCCGCGAGCCAGTCCATCACCGCGCGGCCGGCCGCCATCCAGGCCGGCACGCTTACGCGAAAGCCGAGCACCGCGCTCTCGTACTGGCCCGGGCCTTCGAGTGCGAGCACCGCGATGCCGCGCGTGAGGAAGCGGTCGCCGTACATGGCCACGTTCGCTTCCTTGAATCCGTCCATGCCCGGAATCGTCCACACCGCCGGGATGCGGCCGCCCTGGTAACCGTGCGGAAGATGGAACCAGCCCGGCAGGGCCTTGCCCTGGAACGGAATCCACGCCGCCTCGACGCGATGATCAGCGAGCTTGGCGTACTTCGTGTAGCACTCGCGCTTGCGATTGTTGAGCGAGACATTCTTCTCGTTGTTCTCGTCGAACGGCCACTGCGAGGCGGCGTAGTGCACGGCCGCCATGAAATAGTTCGCTCGCGCGGTGACGAGCTCTCCGGCCTCCTCCGCGGCTTGCGCTTTTGCCTCGCGGCGGCGGGCGGTCGATTCGAAGGCGGGCGAAATATCGGCGAACTTCTGCACGCGCTGGCGGATCGCCGCGAAATCCGCGTTCGCCTCCGGGCCGCAGGGCGCGTTGTAGTTGACCGAGCGCGGTTGGTCCCAGTCCACTCCGACCGCTCGGATGGTGTTGTCGAGGAGCCAGCGCTGCTCGGTCCAGCGGCGCGTGTGCACTTCGCCGCTTTTGGCCGGGGCCTGCGCTCCGCGCGATCGGCCTTTCTCGCCGGCCGGTTTGGTTTCTGCGGCAAGTGCCCCGGTCGCCGCGGTCGCGGCCGTGGCGACAAGCGTAGCCGATTGCAGGAACTGGCGGCGATCGACATTGCGTTGCGTCATGGTGTCCTCCTTGTTCGCACAGGTATTGTCAATTCAAGAGTCGGATGATTTACTAGGCGCATGAATCCCATACCCCCGCGCTATACCCGCACCGCGATGACCCTGCACTGGCTGATCGCCGCGGCGGTGCTCGCGCAGATCGCGTTCGGCTGGTACCTTGAGATTATCCCGCTCGGCGCCCCCCCGCGCGCCGCCGTCATCAATTTCCACAAGTCCACCGGCCTCGTGATCGGAGCGCTGATCCTGTTTCGCGTGGCGTGGCGCCTGACGCACACGCCGCCTCCGCTGCCCGAGTCGATGCCGGCCTGGGAGCGCAGCGCGGCGCGCGTGAACCATGTTCTCCTGTACGCCTGCATGCTGATCATGCCGATCGCGGGCTATACCGCCTCGAACTTCAGCAAGTACGGGGTCAAGCTCTTCAACGCCGTGCTTCTTCCGCCGTGGGGCGTGGACGACCGCGACATCTACGCTTTTTTCAACGGCCTGCACGTCGGGACCTCCTACGTCTTCGTGAGCTTGATCGCCCTCCACGTCTTGGCCGCCGCGAAGCACCTGATCTTCCCGCGCCACGGGGTACTGCGCCGCATGCTGCCCTCGTGAAGAACTCTTTCAGCTTTTCTCGCCCGCGACCACGTAAGCCCACAGCGCCTCGACCTCTTCCGGTTTCAGCAGGTCCCCCCAGGGCGGCATCTGATTCTTGCCGCGCGTCACTGAATTGATGAAGCGCTCGCGCTCGCCGCGCGGGAATTTCCTCAAGTCGGAGGCGCCCTGCGGGTCGAGCATGCGCGCGCCATGGCATGGAGAGCAGTTGCGCGCATAGATTTCCGCGCCGGTCTTCAGCTGCTCCGGCGCAAAATTCCGCGCTTGCGGGCTTTGGGCCGTGGCCGGAGCGCAGGCCAGCGCAGCGGCGACTAGCGACGCTATTGCGAGACCCGAGTGCACGGCTTTAGTTCGGCATCAAGGCAAAAGTCCAGACCGATCCCCCCGGCGGCACCTTGTCCTTCAACTGCTCGCGCGCGATGTTCCAGTACAGCCCGCCGATCCCGGAGAGCACGGTCACGTACTGCCGGCCCTTTTGCGTAAAGGTCACAGGCATGGCGTTGATACCGGAGCCGGTCTGGAATTGCCACAGCTGTTTGCCGGTGTCGGCGTCGACGGCGATGAATTCGCCTGTCTCCTTGCCGGTGAACAGCAATCCGCCGCCGGTGGCGAGCATCGCCGACCAGATCTGGAAATCCGCGAGCGGCACGCGCCACTTTTTTTCCGCGGTAAGCGGGTCGATCGCCTCGATGTGGCCGACCGGCTCGCCGGCCGCGCGCGGCAGGGGCAGGTTCTCGATGTACATGTAGCGCTGGCCGACGACGTGCGGCTTGATCTCGAGGTGTTTGTACATGCGGCCCTCGTGCAGCGTGTTGGCGTAGAGGAGGCCGGTCTGCGGATTGAACGCGGCGTGCTCCCAGTTCTTCGCGCCGCGCGTCGACGGCCAGTGCTCGGTGGCCTTGGCCTCGCGAATGCTCTTCGCAATCTCGGTCTCGACCGGGCGCCCGGTCTTCATGTCGACATGGCTCGCCCAGTTCACCTTTCCGTACGCTTTCGCGGAGATCAGCGCTCCGTTGGTGCGGTCGAGCACATAGAGAAAGCCGTTGCGGTTGAGCTGCATCGCCACCTTGCGCGGCCGGCCTTGCACGTCGAGGTCGGCGAGGATCAGCTCCCAGCACGCGTCGTAGTCGTAGGCGTCGTTCGGCGTGAACTGGTAGTGCCAGACGACTTCGCCGGTCCTGGGCCTCATCGCCAGCACCGAAGAGGTATACAGGTTGTCGCCCGGCCGGCTCTGCGAGGCCCACGGCGCCGGGTTGCCGATTCCCCAGTACATGAGATCGAGCTCGGGGTCGTAGGACCCGGTGATCCAGGCCGAGCCGCCGCCGGTCTCCCAGGCATTGTTGTCCTGCGGCCAGGTCTCGTTGCCCTTTTCGCCGCGCGCGGGGATGGTGTAGTGGCGCCACAGGTGCTTGCCGCTTTCCGGATCCCATCCGTCGATAAAGCCGCGAACGCCGAATTCCGCCCCGGAAATTCCGGTGATCAGAACGCCGTTCGCGATCAGCGGTGCGACGGTGAGCGAAAAACCGTCCTTCCACTCCGCGGCCTTCGACTTCCACAGCTCCTTGCCGTCCTTCGCGTCGAGCGCGATGACGTGGGCGTCCAGCGTGGTGCGGTAGACCTTGCCGTTGTAGATCGCCGCGCCCTTGTTGGACACGCCGCAGCACACGACGCGCGGCGTCTCGGGCGGCCACTCGAGCGTGTGCTTCCAGATCTGCTTGCCGGTGGCGACATCGATCGCGACGGTCGCCCTGGCGTTGGTGACGACCATCACGCCGTTATGGACGATCGGCTGCGCCTGCTCGCCCCAATTGTTGTCGAGGCTCAGGTTCCACACCGGCACCAGGCGCCTGACGGTGTTCTTGTCGATCTGCCTGAGCGGGCTGTAGCGCTGCTGGTGATAGCCCATGCCGTAGGTGAGGATGTTGTCGGTGTTCTTCCCGTCGTTCTTGAGGTCGTCGAGCGTCTGCGCGGTCACGGCGGCGGCGGACAGGCACAGAACGGATGCAGCCGATGCGATGAATTTCATGAGTCTCCCCTGATGGCCCGGATGGCGGGCTATGTCTGTACATTTTTCGATACGGCACGGCCCGAAGCCGCTCATGTTGCACCTTCAGCGGCTCGCCGTAAACGGGGTCCCGGCCGGACCTGGACTCAAGGAGAGGAGGTATCATTGGCCTGCTGCATCCATGAACTCGACACCCATCGGTCAGCTCCGCGTCCAGCTGATAACGGCTATCGCCGTGATCATGGTGTCGATTTGGGGCGCCGTCGCGTATCAGATCGGCAGCGAGCGTGAAGCCGCGCTGCGCACCGCCGCCCAGAATGGAAGGAACCTCTCCAGCATCGTCGCCGAGCACTTCTCGTCGTACTCGGGCGGGGCCGATCTGCTGCTGCAGCGTCTGCGGGCCCAGTGGACCCGGGACCCGAAACGTTTTGCGCAAGCCGTGGCGGCCGAGAAGGGTTTGCGCAAGGACGCTTTCGCAGTGCAGGTCGCGGTGATCGGCGCCGACGGCTGGCTCGCCTACACGGACCTGCGGGAGTCGAAGCAACGCGTCTTTCTCGGCGACCGGGAGCATTTCAAGGTCCATCGCAGCGGAGGCCCGGACCAGCTGTATATCAGCAACCCCGTAAGCGGCCGTGTTTCCGGCAAGGTCTCGATCCAGTTCACGCGCCCTATCCTCGACGGGAACGGAAAATTCTCGGGCGTGCTGGTGCTTTCGGTGTCGCCGCAGGCCCTTATCCGCGTGTATGAAGCGCTGGACCTCGGATCGAACGGCCTGGTCGGGATCAGGCGTCTCGACAATACCCGTCTGTTGCGCTGGCCGGATCTCGACGCGACGGAGAACGTGCCGTCACTCGAAATTCCATCGAACGCCTCGACGGGGAACCAGATTCGCCGAGGCAATCGCGACGGAGTCGAACGCCTTCTCAGTTATCGCAAAGTCCCGGATTTCCCCCTCTACGCCGTCGTCGGCCAGTCGCTCGACTCGCTTCTCGTGGACTTCAGCAGAGGACGCCTCTTCTACCTGTCGGGGGGAGTCTTCGGATCCCTCGTCGTGGTCATGCTCGGACTGATGATGCTGTCGAGCCTGAAGCGGGGCGAGCACGTCGAAAACGAGCTGCTCGACAGCGAACGGCGCTTTCGCAGCCTCACCGGGCTGTCCTCGGACATGTACTGGGAGCAGGACGACCAGTACCGCTTCACCTCCTCCTCCGGAAGCGGACCTGAGTGGATCATCAACGGAAAGAAGCGTTGGGATTTCAAGTACGACAACATGAGCGAAGCCGACTGGGCCGCGCACATCGCCTTGCTCGATGCGCGCAAGCCCTTCCGCGATCTGGAGCTGTGCAGGGCTCCTTCCGGCAGGAAGGTCTGGGTCAGCGTGAGCGGCGAGCCGATCTTCGACGCATCCGGCGCCTTCAAGGGCTATCGCGGCGTCGGCAAGGCCATCACCGAGCGCAAGCGCGCCGAGCAGCTGCAGGCGCTGGAGCACGCGGTGAACCGCTCTCTTGCCGATGCAGACAACGCGAGCGCCGCCGTCCAGGCGGCGATCCGCGCCATATGTGAAACCGAGAGCTGGGAATGCGGCCGATACTTCCACCCTGACGAAAAGGCCGGAGTGATGCGCTTTGGCGTGGCCTGGGGCGTGCCGAACGAGCCGATCGACCGCTACATCGCCGGGTCGCGCGACATCACCTACGCCCCGGGTGTCGGATTGATGGGCCGGGTGTGGCAGTCGGGGCAGCCGCTGTGGGTTTCCGATCTTTTCAAAGATACCCGCGTGTCACAGCCGGCGCTGGCGCGCGACACCGGCATGCACGGCGCATTCGTCTTCCCGGTCATATCGGAAGGAAAGACGATCGGCGTGCTCGCCTTCAACAGCCGCGAAGTTCGCGAGCCCGAAGACCGGCTGATGGAGGCCATCAGCGTGATCGGCAGCCAGATCGGCCAATTCTTGCAGCGCAAGCAGAGAGAAGAAGAGCTACGCAGATTCCGGGCCGGCATGGACGTGTCCGAAGACATGATTTGGCTCATCGACCCGGTCCGCATGCGCGTCATCGATATCAACGACACCGCGTGCAGGAAGCTCGGCTATCCCCGGGAGGAGCTGCTGGGCATGGCGCCGCAGGACGTCATCTCCATCTCCCGCGAGGAGCTCTCACGGATCTACGGCCGCCTGATCCAGGGCGGCGAGGGCGACACCGCCGTGGGAGGCTGGTACCGTCGCAAGGACGGCTCCCGGTTTCCGGTCGAGGCCTTCCGCCGCGCCGTGCAGTCGGAAGGAAGCCACGTCATCGTCGCCGTGGTGCGCGACGTCACGGAACGCCGCGCCGCGGAGGAGGAGCTGCGCCGCTTTCGCCTCGCGATGGACAATTCGGCCGACATGATCGTCCTGATCGACCGCGCGACGATGCGCTTCGTGGACGTCAACGAGACCGCGTGCAAATTGCTCGGCTATTCCAGGGAAGAAATGCTCCGCATGGGCCCTCAGGACGTGCTTCCCATCGGCCGGGAGGAGCTCGAACTGTCCTACGACGAGCTCATCGCGCATCCCGCCGGCAGCGCGGACGTGCCCACGGGCGAGATGAAAAGCCACTACATCTGCAAGGACGGCACCCTGCTGCCGTTCGAATCGACGCGGCACGTGTTGCGTTCCGAGGACACCACCCTCATCGCAGGGATCTCGCGCGATATACGCGCGCGCCTGGCGATCGAAGAGAAGGTCTCCTATCTGGCGCAGTTCGACGCGCTCACCGGCCTGCCCAATCGCAACCTGTTCCAGGACCGCCTGACGCAGGCCATGGCGCTCGCCAAGCGCAACGACCGGCCGATGGCGGTGCTCTTCATCGATCTGGACCGGTTCAAGCTGGTGAACGACACGCTGGGCCACGCCGCCGGCGACAAGCTGCTCAAGGAAGCCGCCGAGCGGCTGCGACGCTGCGTTCGCGCGAGCGACACCGTGGGACGGCTGGGCGGGGACGAGTTCGCCGCGATCCTCTCCGAGCTCGCCAAGCCCGGCGACGCGGGGCTGGTGGCGCAGAAAATCATCGACGTTTTCAAGCGGCCTTTCGATCTGGAGGGGAAGGAAACCTACGTCACCGCGAGCGTCGGGGTCACCCTGTATCCGGCCGACAGCGACAACGCCGAAGCGCTCGTCGTGAACGCGGACGCGGCGATGTACCGCGCCAAGGAACAGGGGCGCGACAACTACCAGTACTTCACGCGCGACATGAACGAGCGCGCCGTGCAGCGCGTCCAGATGGAGGTCGCGTTGCGCCGGGCGCTCGAGCGGGAGGAGTTTCGCCTCTTCTACCAGCCCAAGGCCGGCCTCGTCACCGGGAAGATCTGCGGATTCGAGGCGCTTCTGCGCTGGGAGCATCCGGACAAGGGCATGATCCTGCCCGGGGAATTCATTCCGGTGCTCGAGGAAACCGGGCTGATCGTTCAGGCCGGCGAATGGGTTCTGCGCACCGCCTGCGCGCAGATCAAGGCCTGGCAGGCAGCCGGCTTGAAGGTCCCGCCGATCTCGGTCAACCTGTCGGCGCGCCAGTTCGAGCAGAAGAATCTAAAAGGCGCCGTCGCGCAGGTCCTGGGCGACACCAAGGTCGATCCGTCCCTCATCGAATTCGAGATCACCGAGTCCCTGCTGATGAACGATCCGGAGGGAGCGGCGCGCACGCTGCACGACCTGAAGGACTCCGGAGTCAAGCTGTCCATGGACGACTTCGGCACCGGCTATTCGAGCCTGGGCTACCTCAAGCGCTTCCCCATCGACACCCTCAAGATCGACCGCACGTTCGTCCGCGACATATCGACCGACGCGGACGACGCGACGCTCACCCGCGCGATCATCAACCTTGCGCAGAATCTCAGGCTGAACGTCGTCGCCGAGGGCGTCGAGACCGAAGCCCAGCTCGCCTTTCTGTGCTTGAACGGCTGCGACGAAATGCAGGGCTATCTCTTCGCCAGACCGACCACCGCCGAAGAGTGCGGGCGAATGCTCAGAGAAGGGCGAAAGCTGGCGATCCCCCGCACCGGCCGCAAGGAGAAAAACGGCGCGCGGCGCGCGCAAGCTTGAGTTTCTCGAGCCTGAGCCCTACGCCTTGATCCCCAGCAGGCGCGAAGCCGTCTCGCCCAGCATCGCTCTCTTCTCCGCGTCGGAGAGGCCCGGCGTGTTGAGGATGTGGTCCACCGCAGTCTTCATCCAGGGAAAAGGATAGTCGGTCCCCATGACGATCTGGCCTGAGCCGACCTCCGCGGCCAGATGGCGCAGCGCTTCGGGCGTGAAGACGATCGAATCGTAGTAGAGCTGGCGCAGGTACTCGGTCGGCCGTTTCTTCAGCGGCTTCGGGCACCGGTCCGGAAACGTTACGCAGCCGGCATCGGAGCGGGCGGCGTAGGAGGGCAGGTAGCCCCCGCCGTGGGCCGCGCAGATTTTCAGCCCGGGGAAGCGGTCGAGCGTTCCCTCGAAGATCAGGTGCGAGAGCGCGATCGTGGTGTCGAGCGGATTGCCGATGACGTTCCCGAGGCCGCCGTTGCCTCTCAGCCTCTGCTCGAATCCCGCCGTTCCCCCTTGAGGATGGATGAAAATCAGGCAGCCGAGCTGCTCCGCCTTCGCCCAGAAGGGATGGAATTTCGGGTCGGACAGCTCCTCGCCCGAGACATTCGCGCCGATCGAGCCGCCGCGCAGGCCGAGCTTCCTCACGCCTTCCTCGAGCTGCTCGGCGGCGAGGTCCGGATACTGCAGCGCCACGGTGGCAAAGGCGACGAAGCGCTCCGGCCGGGAGGCGCACAGCTCGGCGAGCTTCTCGTTCTGGAGCTTGATCAGCTGCCGCGCGAGATCGCGCTCGGCCTTGTACCAGTAGGGATTGATGCTGAGCGCTTCGACGTCGATGCCTTGCTCGTCCATCGCGCGGATGCGGTCCTGCCCCTCCATGACCAGCGCCCGCGGCTCGACCTTCAGGCCCATCAGCGCCATCGCTTCGGGCACGGCGCAGTGCGCGTGCACGTCGACGGTCTTCACGCGGCGGCCGCTCACCACGACCTCCCGCCGGCGCGCGCCCGATTGGGCATGCGCGTCCCGCGCGGAGAGCAGGTCGCAGCCGACAAAGGCGATGCCGGCCATCGCGCCCGCGGCATTCTGGATGAAATTTCTGCGAGTGAGCATGTTCCTCCCTAGTCGAGTTTGACGCCCCCCTGCTTATAATACGGTCTTCTGCCGAGTCGCGACGGGGGAGTCATGGAGCCGCGTTTCAAGGCACTGGGGGAAGGTGACATGACCGGCGCGCAGCGCAAGGTCTACGAGGAGATCGCGTCCGGGCCGCGCGGCGGGGTGCGCGGGCCGTTCAACGCGCTGCTCCGCAGCCCGGAGCTCGCGGACCGCGCGCAGAAGTTCGGCGAATACGTACGCTTCGGGAGCTCGCTGCCGGAGCGGCTCAAGGAGTTCGCGATCCTGATCACCGCGCGCCACTGGACCGCGCAGTACGAGTGGCACTCCCATCATGCGCATGCGCTCAAGGCGGGCCTCGCCCCGCTGCTGGCGGCGGATCTCGCCCTCGGAAAGCGCCCCGCGGGGATGAAGGCCGACGAGGCGGCGGTATACGATTTCTGCAACGAGCTGCAGGAGAAAAAATCGGTGAGCGACTCCGCGTTCAAGGCCGCCGTGGATCAATTCGGCGAGCGCGGCGTCGTGGATCTGATCGGGGTGACGGGCTACTACACCATGGTGTCGATGGTGCTCAACGTGGACCGCCATCCGATCCCGGGTGGAGCGCCCGCGCCACTGCCGTCGCTCGAGTGACGGACATTTTCTGACATGCAAGACGCCATCTCGCTGACCCGGTCGCTGCTGCGATTCGACACGGTCAATCCGCCGGGTCAGGAGCGCGACTGCGCGCGCCACATCGGTGCGCTGCTCGAGACGTGGGGTTTTCGCGTCGCCTACCACGAATTCGAGGAGGCGCGCACCAGCGTGATCGCGCGCGCGGGTGGCGCCGATTCGAAACCGCCGCTGTGCCTGACCGGACACATCGATACGGTGCCCCTCGGCGCCCGCGCCTGGTCGCGCGACCCGTTCGCGGGGGAAACCGACGGCGACCGGCTCTACGGGCGCGGTTCCTCCGACATGAAGGCGGGCGTCTCGGCGATCCTGCTCGCGGCGCGCAACCTCGCAAAAAAACTCCCGGGCACGCCGGGAGTCATCCTTGTCCTGACCGCCGCGGAGGAGGGTGGGTGCGTGGGGTCGGAGCATCTCGCCCGGACGCAGC
>Ga0137415_10007971_pt1 | contig 10500 bp, 8 predicted proteins | sample CZODoug3_1_1_16f_FD_183082 | JGI IMG/M metagenome (GOLD analysis project Ga0137415, IMG submission 183082) | Vadose zone soil fungal communities from Angelo Coast Range Reserve, California, USA - CZODoug3_1_1_16fungal (Hybrid Assembly) | ecosystem: Environmental > Terrestrial > Soil > Vadose... | reverse complement strand
CCTGAGATCGGTCTGCAACGCGCGGCGCTCGCGCAATTGCCGAACCATTGCGGACGTAAAGAACCGGATTCCGCCACGGCCCTCGGCCTTGGCTTGATGCAGAGCCGCCTCTGCATTGCCGACGAGGGTCGTGGCATCCTCGCCATCAAGGGGAAAGACTGCAACACCGATGCTCACGTCGACGCGCAGAGCGTGCCCGTCGACGCCGAAGTCATCGGCCAAGGCGGCCTGCAGCCGACCTGCCAGCGCCTCGGCGGTCAGCGGCTGCGGGCCGTTCGCGACGAGGATGAACTCGTCGCCGCCGACACGCGCGAGGAACGCTCCTTCGGATGCTCCCTGCATGCGCTCGGACGCGCTCCGTAGAAGCGCGTCGCCCGCCACGTGTCCGAATGCATCGTTGACCTCTTTGAACCGATCGAGGTCGAGGCACACCACCGCAAATCCCTCGCCGGACGCACGCGCCCGCTCCAGCGTCGCCGCGAAGTGTTCGTTGAACGCGGCGCGGTTGGGCAAATCGGTCAACGCATCATGACGCGCCAGGTGCGTGATACGACTGTCCGCGTTCTTCTGCTCGGTGACGTCCTCGATGACGCTCAGAAGATATTGCGGCTGACCTCGCTGGTCCCGGATCGACAATCGCCTTGCCTTGACGAGGCGCGTTCCCCTCGCCGGCGTATGAATCGAATGCTCCCCGAAGTCGGTTTCGGCGCTCGACTGCAGCAATATCGCATCGTGCTCTGCGATCTCGTCGGCCGTGGCCTGCGGAAATACCTCGTGCGCGGTCTTCCCGACCATCTCCTGGCTCGCGATTCCGAACATATTCTCGCCGGCGCGATTGAGCAGGACGTACTTCAAGTCGCGCGCGTCCTTGACCGCGATCGTCGTCGGCACGTTCTCGATGACCAATCTGAGGAACGTCCGCGTCCGAACCAGCTCGTCCTCCGCCTGCTTGCGCTCGGTCACGTCGACGGCCGCTACTAGCACGGAGTCCCGGCCCTCGTAGGTCAACGACCGCGAATAGACCGCGGCCTCGATCACGTCCCCATCCGCCTTGAGGTGTCGCGAAACGACTTCATCCTCGACGGCGAGCCCGTTCCGTTCGTCCGTTTCCCTTTCCGCCCGTATGTCGGCAACCGACATCGTCAGGAACTGCTCGCGGCCGTAGCCGTAGTGCCCGACCGCCGCATCGTTCACCGCGAGGAAGTGCAGGCTCGCTCGGTCGTAGACCCACATCGGAACGGGGTTGTCGTCGAACAGTAGGCGGAAGGAAGCCTCGCGGCGCTTCAGATCGGTGATGTCGACCCGCATCCCAATGCTGCCGCCGTCCGATGTGCGGCGTTCCTCGATCCGCAGCCAGCGATCGCCGGGACGCGGTTGTTCCAGCGCGCTGTGGGATGCCGTATGCTGGCCCATCCGCTCCTTGAGCCATTCCTCCTCTCGTCCTACCGCATCCGGATATTGCCCAAGCTGCAGACCGGCGCGCAGCGCGTCCTCGAAGCGCAGCCCCGGATCCAGGATGTCCCGGCACTCCGGATAGATCTCGACATAACGGCGATTCCACATCACGTAGCGATCGTTGGCATCGAAAATCGCCAGGCCTTCGGGAACAACCTCGAAGGCGTCGAGGAGACGGGCGTGCGCGCTGCGCGCTTCCTTCTCGGCGCGTTCCGCTGCGGTTCGCGCATTGGCGAGCGCGCTCCTGGCATTCTGACGCTCCGTGACGTCTTCGTGCATCGAAACCCAGCCTTCATCGGGCGTCGGCTCGTTCGTCACCGCGATAACGCGACCATCAGGGAGAACGACGTTCTTGTTCTGGACCGTTCCATCATGAGTCAACGTCGCGACATATTCATCCGGGTCGCCGCAGAATGTCCCTGCCGCAATCCGCATTTCCAGCAAGTCTCGGAGTGAGCAACCCGGCTTTACGGCATCGAGCGACAGCCCGTACATCTGAACGTATTGCCGATTGCAGATGACAAGCCGCTGATCCTTGTCGAACATCAGCAGGCCCTGGCGTATGTTGTTCAGGGCCTTTTCGAGCACACGATTCCGCCGGCGAAGGCTTCGACCGGAAAACCACGCCGTGGCCGGTCGCCTCGCGCGGGCGACAAAAGCAAGTCCGGCGACGCCCGCGATAACGCACGCCGCGACGCCAAAGACGAGCAGGCGCCACTCGTGATGGTCGGCCACGGCAGAAAACAATTCAAACATCGAGTGGATCGAACCTATGCAGCCCGATCAAAGCCGAGCAGCGCTCATCTCACCAACCAGCGGTCGAGACGAGCTGACTCTAGGAAACCGCCGCTTTCAGCGAGTAAAGAAAAGAATAATCGAATTGGAGCTATAATTGATTCTGCTATGAGATAAAATCTGATGCACGATGAAAACGGCTGATACAAAACCTTTTCGCTCGCGGCGACAATTACATGTCCTTGACGAAAAAGGGGAGCTTGGGCCGAGACCGCGCAGTCCGGAGCGCACCACCGCCACAGGGCGGCAATTTTGACACCTGCGCAGCGGCGAAAGCGTTGAACGCGAAGTCAGATCAGGGCGCGGCGAAGTCGCGCGCTGATCATGTCGATGATGATCACGGTCGCCACCACGATGATCATCTGCGCCGCCGTGTCGGCGTAGTGAAAGGCGCGAATGCTTTCATAGAGTGTCTGGCCGATGCCGCCGGCCCCGACGATGCCGAGCGTCGTTGCCGACCGCACGTTGGTCTCGAGCCGATAAAGCGCAAACGAGCTCCACAACGGGATGACCTGCGGGATCACGCCGAAGACAATTTCCGGCAGGCGCCGGGCGCCCGTTGCGCGAATGCCCTCCACCGGCCGCGGGTCGATCGCTTCCACCGCCTCGGAGTAGAGCTTGGAGAAGACACCCGTATTGTGGACGAAGAGCGCCATCACGCCCGCGAACGGCCCAAGTCCGACGGCGACGACGAACAGCAGCGCGAATACGATCTCATTGGTCGCCCGGCATGCGTCCATCAAACGCCGCACCGGCTGGACGACCCATTGCGGCGAGACGTTCGCCGAGCTCAGAATCGCAAACGGCACTCCGAAAACGGCCGAAAGCGCGGTCCCCCAGAGGGCGATCTGGATGGTTACGACCATGTCGGCGAGATAGATGTCCCAGTCGTGGAAGTCGGGGCGCAGGAATGCCCGACCGAACTCGGCCATGTTGCGCCAATCGGTGACCAGCGAGGTCGCCCGCGACATCTCGGTCGGCCCCCAGCTCCATGCCAGCAGGCCGATGATGACGAGCCACATCAGCCAGCCACGCGACCGCCGCGCTAGGGAGTGCCGCGGAACGGCGATATCCTGATCGCCTGGCGCATGATCCCCGGACGCAAGCGCGGGCGACACGCGGCTCTGGAGGCGAAGATCAACCATCAGCTGGTCTGCAAATTGCTCATTGGGTATTGGCAAATGTGCCCGCGAGCTCGCTGATCATCTTCTTCACCTCATCGGTGCTGCCAGCCTTGTCGGCGGCAATGAAGGCCGCGATGCGCTTCTGGTACGGGTCCGCATCGGTCTCTTTCTCCATGCTCTCGATCTTGGCGACCTCCGCCTTGATGGCGGCGAGCTTCGGCGCCTTGTCGGCATCGGAAAGCTTTTCGTCGCCTTGCACCTTCATCAGCTCCTTGTTGGCTTCGAGCTTGCGGATCGGAATCAGCTGGCGATCGGACGACGGGTTGAGCGGAGACCAGATGAGATTGGCGAGAACCTCGCGCGCGGTCTTGATCTCGGCCTCGCTGCCGATCCGGCCATAGCTCAGGAGGAAGGTGTAGATCTTGGCCTTGAGCGACGCATCGAGATCCTTGCGCCACACCAGCGGATCCAGCGGGATGATCGGCGAGGTCCAGATGATCTTGATCTCCTTGCGCGCCTGCGGAGCACTGTTCGCGACACGTTGCAGGTCCTCACTGTTGTTGGTCGCGGCGTCGACCTGCTTGTTGGCGACCGCCATTGCGTTGGCTTGATGGTTCGCATTGCGAACGGTCCTGAAGCAGGACTTCGGATCGATATCGCGAGCTGCAAAGACGTAAGCCGTCGGCACCAGGAAGCCGGACGTGGAATTGGGGTCGCCGATGCCGAAATTCAGCGTCTTGTCGCACTTCAGGATATCTTCGATCTTGTTATAGGGACTGTCGGCGTGAACGATGACGTGGGAGTAGTAGCCCGTGCTGCCGTCCTTGGAGACGACCTGCGCGAACACTTCGCCATGGGCGCGGTCGACGGCCTCCATGCCGGATTTGTTGCCGTACCAGGCGAGATGGACCTTGTTGAAACGCATGCCTTCGATCACACCGGCATAATCGGTCGCGTAAGACGGCTTGACCTTGATGCCGATCGCCTTCGACATGGCCTCGACGAACGGCTCCCAGTTCTTCCTCTGGTTCACCGACGCCTCGGTCGAGATGATGCCGAAGCTCAGCTCATCGAGCGGTGCGGCGTGCGCCATCGACATCAAGCTTGCCAAGCCGACGGCAGCAAGCACGCCTTTCCTCAATATCGAGATCATTTTGTTCTCCCTGTCGTGGATCTGACGCGACGACCGCGTGAAGAAAGGCGGCCGGCAGACAGTTACGCGTTCAAATGCCGTACGTTGCCGGCTCCGGCGCGGCGCTGCAGTTCGAGCGCGGCCGCTGGCACCTGCGGCAACTCTTTGGAGCCGTTCTCGGCGACCACGCCGTTGCCGACCGGCAGCGCCGGCGTCGCATCGATCGCGGCGAACAGGTCGCTGCTCTCGGCGCCGTAGATCGCGCTCAGGAATTCCGCCGTCAGCGCGCGCGAGGGGCCATCGTAGACGACTTCGCCCGCCTTGAGGGCGATGGTGCGCGGACAATATTTCAACGCATATTCGACCTGATGCAGCGACACGAGAACGGTGATGTCGTCGTGGCGGTTGAGATCGGCCAGGATATCCATGACGCGCCGCGCCGAGCTCGGATCAAGCGAGGCGATCGGCTCGTCGGCAACGATGAATTCGGCGCCCTGCACCAGGGTCCGCGCAATCGCCGCGCGCTGCTGCTGGCCACCGGACAGCTCGGAGCCGCGCTTGAGGGCGTGCTCCGCGATACCGACGCGCGCGAGCGCGCGCATCGCGCGCTGCTTTTCACCAAGGGTAAAGCGCCCGAACACGGCGCGCAGCGGCGGCAGCCGTCCGAGCAGGCCGAGGCAGACATTGGTCAGCACCGACAGTCGCGGCACCAGATTGAACTGCTGAAAGATGACGCCGACGCGCACGCGCAGCGCGTTGGCGGCTTTCCCGACGCGACCGCGCTGCTGGATCGGCTGGCCGAACAGCAGGACGGCGCTGGCGTCGCGACTCTCTCCGCTGTTGTGTTGGTCGGGATCGATCGGCGTGAGACCGGCGATCGCGCGCATGAGGGTCGACTTGCCCGAGCCCGACGCGCCGATCAGGCCGACCATTTCGCCGCGCCGGATGGTCAGATTGATGTTGTTGAGCACGCGCACGCGGCCGAACGATTTCGACGTGCTCCGTACGTCGAGGACGCAATCCGCTGCCACGCCCACGCCTCCGCGCAAAAAAAGTGTCACGGATTCGCTAGCAACGACATGTGACAAGTGGATGAATGCGCCGGCCGAACGGCCGATATACACGGGCGACCGGATTAGCGGCCGCTCGCCTGGGCCGCTGCCTGAAAATGCAGCGGGGCGGACGCGATGACGCGAAACGGCAGGTCGGGCCCATCCTGGCGCAGCAGGCCGATGCTATCGACCAAAATTTCGGCGGGAACCGACCAGCGCTTGTGCAGCCCGCGAAGAAACGCGACAGCTTGCGCGGCCCGGTCGACGGGAAGCCGGCCGGTGAGCGTCATGTGAAATCGGAAGTCCTCGAATACGTAAGGGTATCCCCAGCGATCGAGATGGTCGATTTGCCGCGACGTCAGGGGTTGGGCGAGCCGCCGGTTCCGCTCGGCCGCAGTCATCTGATCGCGAAACTCATCAAAGGCGCGCACGCAGTTCCCTGCCAGCAGGTCGAGCGCGGGCGCCGGGGCGGTCGGCACCAGCGCGGCGAAGCCGTCAAGAAGGGTGATCGTCGCGACGAATCGATCGGGCGGCGCGTGGCAAGCGGCCAACCGCACGAGCTCCGCGATCAGGTCGCGCTCGGAGATCTCGCTGCGCAAACGGAACGGCGCCTTGAGGGTGGCGTGGAAGCCGTACTTCCGGGGCTCGGCCGTGAGCTGCCGCCATTCCTCGGAGGTCAGGGCGTCATCCGGAGGCGTGGGAACCGCGAGTCCCGAAGAAGCTCCGGAATACGTGTCATATCCCAGCGCCGCGGCGCCGAATTCGTAGAGCGCGCCGCCCGCCGGCGGAACGAAGAAGATGGCGTAGCGCGGGCCGCTCATTGCATGGCGCCCGCAAGCAGCCGCCCTCCGACCTGCCCGCCGCGGGTCATGCGTTCGGTCTCGGTGAGGTAGACGAGGCGGCCCCGCGCCATCACGGCCACGACGCGCGGCGGGCGCGCCGTATCATCCACCAGGATCAGGTCGGCGCGCAGCCCGCGATCGATGCGTCCGCGATCGGCCAAACCGACCGCGTGGGCGGGCGCCTCCGAGACAAGACGCCACGCGCGCTCGATGGGCGCGACCCCGACGTCGGCCAGCCGGAACGCCGCCACGAGTTGCGCCGGGTAGTAGTAATCCGACGCCAGCACCGAGCACAGGCCACGGCCGATCATCGACGTCGCGTCGGTCCAGCCGATGTGGCTCTTGCCGCGCATGACGTTGGGCGCGCCGAGCACGATGCTGTCGCCGGCATCAGCCGCATCGCGCGCGGTTTCGATATTCATCGGGAACTCGCTCACGCGGCAGCCCAGTGCACGAAACCACGCGCGCCGCTCCGGGCTCTCATCGTCGTGCGAGAGCATTGGAATGCCGTTCGCGGCGGCGTGCGCGGCGACGCGCGCGATCGACACCGGAACTTCGTCGCGTTGAGCGCGCAGGCGCTCGACAAGCGCTATGAAGTCCTCACGCGCAAGGCCGGAGCGCTGGACCATCTGATCGATCTTGTCGGGTCGGCGCGCCATGTTGTCGGCCGAGGGCAGATGATCGTTGAATGCGACGGCATGGATGCGGCGCGCGGCGAGCCAGCCGGCGACTTCCTCTTCTGCCGCGAGGTTGAATGTCTCGTGGCGAAGATGAAACCGCGTGTCGGCGGCAAAGCGGGGCTTGAGCGCCTCTATCGCGCCAAGAATCCTACGAGCGTTGTCGGCCCCGCGCAGACCCGGCTCCCACGACCAGGTCACCCCGTGGAATACCGTGGTGATCCCGTTCGCGATCACTTGCCGATCGCTTTCGATCAGCGCGATGTCGACGGATACGTCGACGCCAGGTCGCGGCATCATCTGCCGCTCGAAGGCGTCGCCGTGGATATCGACGATGCCCGGCAGCACCAGCAAACCGTCGGCATCCAGCGTCACACGGCCGGACGCATCGGCGCCGAGACCGGAGATGATCCCGTCAGCCGTGCTGACATGGACGCTCGTGTCTTCGAGTTGACCGTCGACCAGAATGCGCCCTGCAACGATGCGAAAGTCCATTTCCCCTCTCAGATGTCACCGTTCAAGAAGCCGCACCCGCGGCCAGCAACGGTCGCGGATCGGCTTCATAAGTGTCGAGAAACGCTTGCGCCGACAGGCGGCGGAAGTCCGCCAGCGCCTGGCGCAGCCCCTCGTGGCTCCAGTTCCACCAGGCCAGCCGCTGCATGCGCGCCGCGATGGCATCCGGAAACCTCTGGCGGATCACCCGCGCCGGATTTCCGGCGACGATAGCGTAGGCCGGCACATCCTTGGTCACGATGGCGCCGGCGGCGATCACGGCGCCGTCGCCGACGCTGCGGCCGGCAAGGATGATGGCGCCGTGACCGATCCAGACGTCGTGGCCGATGTCGACGTGATGCTCCCGTCGCCAGTCGAAGAACTCCGCCTCGTCGGGCTCACCCGGGAAATAGGCGCTGGCGCGATACGTGAAATGGGACTGGGTCGCGCGCGCCATCGGATGGTTGCCGGGATTGATGCGGGTCATTGCCGCGACCGAGCAGAATTTGCCGAACGTCGCATAGGCCACGTTGCTGTCGTTCGCGATGTAGGAGTAGTCGGCGAGCTCGACCTCGAGCAGCTGCGTGCGCGGACCGACTTCGGTATAGGCACCGAGCTTGCAATCGTTGACTGCAGCGGTCGGATGAATGCTCGGCGCGAGCGAAAGATTCTTTGCAGCCATTGATTCAGGTCTCCACGATCAGCTCGATCCGGTCGGCGGCGAAGCGGGCGCGCGTCGTGAGGATCGGAACGCCGTCGCGATCCGCGTCGACGCCGTCGACCATCAGAACCGGCCGGCCCGGCGCGATTTCGAGCCGGAGCGCGTCGGCAGCGTCGGCGACGGCGGCGGCGACGCGCGTGCTCTGCCGGACATAGTCGTGAACGCCGAAACGCGCGAGCGTCTTGGTCATCGAGCGCGCCGTCGCATAGATTTTCGCCGCGCCGGCGAAACGCTCCGCCGGAAGCCAGGTGGTTCCGGCGCAGATCGGCACGCGGTCCGCGTGCCGCAGCAGCTCCAGTCGGATGACGCTAGTCCCGGGCCGCAGCCGCAGGCGCCTGGCGATGTCCGCGTCGGCGCCTTCGACGGCGCTGGCGATGAGCCGGCCGCCCACCGCGCGCCCGGTCGTGCCGACGATCTCGGAGAAGCGCGTGCGCGCGCGGATCGGGTAAGCCAACCGCTGCGCCTCGACATAGGTGCCGCTGCCGCGCTCGGCACGCAGGAGCCCCCGCTCGGCGAGAGCCGCGATCGCCCGGCGCACGGTATGGCGATTCACGCCGAAGCGCTCGGCCAGTTCGAGCTCGCCCGGAAGCCTGGTTCCAGGGTGGAACGTACCGATTGCGATCGCGCGTTCGAGTTCGTCGGCGGCGCGACGCCAGAGCGCCACGCCGGAACCGACGTCGTTCTCGACGGCGCGAGCGCGCAACAAGCCACGGCGCGGGATGCTGGCGGTCATTTCTCTGTCATCAAGGTCCGGTCATTAAAGCTTCATCGCCAGCATTATAGAGTTGTCTATCGAATTAGACAACTCTATAATGCCGCGCATGCCGCAGAACACTTCCCTCCACGCTGACCACGCGGACGATCCACAACGCCGGCGCCGGGAAGCCATGGCGGTGCTCGCCGAGGGCTCGACCGCCGAGATCGAATGGCTCCTTTCGAGGTGCGGCCCCTTGCCCGTGCACCAGGAGATTCGCAAGGCCGAGAGCGGTCTGGTGATGGTGCGCGGTCGCATCGGCGGCGACGGCGCGCCATTCAACGTCGGCGAGGCAACGGTGTCGCGGTCCGCAGTTCGCCTCGATACCGGCGAGGTCGGCTTCGGCTACGTGCTCGGACGCGATCACGCCAAGGCGCGGCTGATCGCTTGTTGTGACGCGCTCATGCAGCGCGACGAACATCGGGATATCGTCGAGCGCGTCGTTCTCGCCCCGATCAGGCGCCGCGTGCGCATGGCGCGGCAGGTAAAGAGAGAACAGGCCGCGGCGACCAAGGTCGAATTCTACACGCTGGTGCGAGGGGAGGATTGACCGTGATCGGCGCAGCATTTTCCGATCCTGTCCTCGCCACGCAGGCGACGTTCCGCGCCGTGCTCGACGCGACCGCGCGCCCGGGCACGGTCGCGCGCTTGACGCAGCCGCTCACGGCGCCGGCGCCGCTTTCCGCCGGCATTGCGGCCGTCGCGTTGATGCTTTGCGACCAGGACACTCCGATCTGGCTCGATCCCGGATTGCGGGCGGAGCCGGCGGTCGCCGAATGGCTCCGCTTCCACACCGGCGCACGGATCGTGGAGAACCCCGGCACCGCAGCTTTCGCACTGTTGAGCTCATCGCGAGATAGCCCGCCGTTCGATCGGTTCAACGTGGGCACATTGGAATATCCCGACCGCTCCACCACCATCGTGCTTCAGGTCGATTCGTTCGGGGGCGGTCCCTCCTTGACGCTGACCGGACCGGGCATTCGGCAGGAGCAGCACGTGCAAATCACGCCGCTTCCCTCCGACCTGACGGAGCGGCTTGCCGCCAACCGGCGGCTGTTTTCCATCAATGGCAAGAACATTCTGATTCGCGGCGGCGGCTGGTCTCCTGACATGATGCTGCGCGAGAACTCCCAGCGCCTGCGCGACGAGTTCCGCTACGTACAGGACATGGGGCTGAACACAATCCGGCTGGAAGGCAAGCTGGAGACGAAAGAATTTTTCGATATGGCCGACGAGCGGGGAATCCTGCTGATGGCCGGCTGGTGCTGCTGCGATCATTGGGAGCACTGGCCCAACTGGAAGCCGCAGGATTTCACCATCGCGGAACAGTCCTTGCGCGACCAGATTTACCGCCTGCGCGGCCATCCCAGCCTGGTGGCGTGGCTCAATGGCAGCGACAATCCCCCGCCGCCCGACGTGGAGCAGACATATCTCAAGGTGGAAAAAGAACTGTTGT
>Ga0137415_10007970_pt1 | contig 10500 bp, 6 predicted proteins | sample CZODoug3_1_1_16f_FD_183082 | JGI IMG/M metagenome (GOLD analysis project Ga0137415, IMG submission 183082) | Vadose zone soil fungal communities from Angelo Coast Range Reserve, California, USA - CZODoug3_1_1_16fungal (Hybrid Assembly) | ecosystem: Environmental > Terrestrial > Soil > Vadose... | reverse complement strand
TGACACGGTCGCCCTCCTTTTTGCGCCAGGACACCAGCTTGCCGGTTTCCTGCGCCATCTCGAGGGCGGGCATTACAACGCTGAAGGCCATGGGAGTCTACGTTGAAGGAAGGCCAAGGGTTACCTTCATCTGCTGAAAACTCTTTCTCTGAGGCTGAGACTTCCCTCAGCGGCTAAAGCCTTCATTTTCTTCCGACCGTTTACGGCGCGGCTGAAAGCCGCGCCCTTTCAAAACAAAATAGATCTAGCCCGAGACTCCTACGCGCTCTGTCTTGGCACTCGTCTCGATCATCTCAAGCACGCGTCGGCTGGGTTCGGCCTCGGTTTCGCGCGTGGTGGGGAGCGGGCCGTTCACTGTGAAATAGTGCGCTCCGGCGACTAGAAGTTCTTCCGCAGGAAAGCGCGTAATCACTTCGTGGCCGGTCGGAGTGACCACGATTTCTTCCTCAATGCGTGCTGCGCTCCAGCCATCGGTCGAAGGCCAGAAAGTTTCCAGCGCGAATACCATGCCAGGTTTAATCTCCACCGGATGGTCGAACGAAACCAGACGGCTGATAACTGGTTTCTCCCAGATCGCGAGGCCGATACCGTGACCGTATTGCAACGCGAAGCAGGCTTCTTCGTTGGGGAATCCAAACTCTTCTGCTTTAGGCCACACCGAGGCAATCTCGGCGGTGGTGCGGCCAGGGCGAACCAGTTCGATCGCGGCATCGAGGTAATCACGGCAGCGCTTGTACGCGTCGACCATGGCGTGCGAACCATACCCAATGGTGAAGCAGCGGTAGTAACAGGTGCGATATCCCATGTACGAATGGAGAATGTCGTAGTAGACGGGGTCGCCCGGGCGCAGCACGCGATCGGAAAACACATGCGGATGCGGATTGCAGCGTTCGCCGGAAATGGCATTCACGGCTTCAACATATTCCGAACCCAGATCGTAGAGAACTTTGCTGACCAGACCCACGGCTTCGTTCTCGCGCATCCCCGGTTTCATGGCGCGGTACAGCTCATCGTAGGCAGCGTCGACCATCATGGCCGAAGTGTTGAGCAGTGAAATCTCATCCTGGGTTTTAATAACGCGTGCATCGGACATGAGTTGCTGTCCGTCGACAACTTTGATGCCCTCGCGTTGGAGTGCAAACAGAACCGGTAATTCGATGATGTCGATGCCAAGCGGCTCTTTGTGTAGACCACGCATCTCAAGTTCAATGCGAATTTTCTTGGCGACATCTTCTGCGCGCCCCATCTCGGGAGTCATGGCACCGCGCAACATTGAAATTCCCGGGCGCGAACGGTCGCCCAGCCACGGGCAGTTGAGCTGGTGGTGTTTGGCGGCAGAGCCGAAGTCCCACAGGATGGGCTCGTCGTTCTGCGGCAGCAGGGTGAAGCGGTTGGCCTTGTCCTGGGCCCAGGTGCCGATGTGTGTGGAAGTCAGATAGCGGACGTTGTTCATGTCGAAGCACAGCAAGGCGCCCATCTCCGACTTCGCCAGCAAGTCCTTCGCGCGCGCCAGACGCTCGCGGCGTAAGCGGTCAAAGTCGATGCGGTTTTCCCAATCGACCGCCATCGTTCCATGAGTCTTTAGTGCCATAGAAACCTCCTAGCCGCCGGCCGTAGACACGTCGCCTGCAATGTCTTTCAGGCAAGCGGCAGAGACCTAGCAAGCTACGTCTCTACGATCGAATCTTAACCCTTATTGCACATCTGTCGAGCCGCCTCCGAGACCGTCTGTTCCGTCGGCACCGTCACATCTTCAAGCGGCGGAGAAAACGGAATCGGCACGTGCATTGCACCCATACGTTTCACCGGCGCGTCCAGATCGTAGAATGCACCTTCGGCGATCACCGCCGCCAGCTCCGCCGTCACACCGTAGCGCCCGTAGCCTTCGTCGAGCACGATCACGCGCGAAGTTTTCTTGGCCGATGCAATCAGAGTTTTTTCGTCAAGTGGCCAGGTGGTGCGTGGATCAACCACTTCGGCGCTAATGCCTTCGTTTGCGAGCAGGTCGGCGGCGCCCAATGCAATTTGCACCATGCTGCTGGTGGCGACCAAAGTGATATCGTCACCCGGGCGCTTCACGTCGGCCACACCCAGGGGAATCGTGTAGTCGTCGTCGGGCACCGGCCCTTTCAACTTGTACATCATCTTGTCTTCGAAGAATACGACCGGATTCTCGTCGCGAATCGCGGTTTTCAGCAGGCCCTTGGCATCGTATGGAGTTGACGGCAGAACCACTTTCAGTCCCGGCACGTGACTGAACCAGGCATGCAGCGACTGCGAATGTTGCGCCGCCGAGCGCCTGGTTGCTCCCAGCGTGGTGCGCATCACCATGGGAACCTTCCAGTGTCCCCCTGACATGTAATGAATTTTGGCGGCCTGATTGACCATCTGGTCCATGGTCAGGGTGATGAAATCGCCGAACATGATATCGACGACCGGACGAAGCCCGGTCATGGCTGCACCGACTCCAACGCCCGTAAAGCCAGCTTCGGAAATTGGGGTATCGACTACCCGCTCGGAGCCGAATTCCTCCACCAGACCGGAGAGAACTTTGAAAGGCGTACCCGCCTCCGCCACATCTTCGCCGATGATGCAGACGCGCGAGTCCCGGCGCATCTCTTCCGCCAGTGCCTCACGCACGGCTTGAGCGAAGCTCAACTCGCGGGTGGCGGACTCAGGCATAGACGTGCTTCTCCACTTCGTCGACGCTGGGATAAGGGGACTCGATGGCAAACTTCACCGCCGCTTCCATCCGCGCACGGATGTCCTCTTGAATTTCCTTCAGCAACGAGGCCTCCGCATGGCCCTGCGCCAATAACCAATCCGAAAAAAAATTGATGGGATCGCGCTCCGCTTTCCAGAGCTGTTCCTCTGTCTTGGAGCGGTAGTATTCGCGATTGATGTCACCGACATGGTGGCCGGTGTAGCGATATGTATTACATTGCAAAAAGCCCGGTCCTTCGCCGCGGCGTGCGCGCTCGACAAAGGGGCTCGCAATCCCGTACACGGCCCGTACGTCTTGACCGTTAACGCTCGCCGCCTCGATCCCGAACGCTGTGGCGCGGCTGAGCACGTCGCCGGCAGTGGTCTCCGTGTAATGGGTGTACTCGTTGTAGAGATTGTTTTCGCAGACGTAGATTACGGGCAACTTCCAAAGTTGCGCCAAGTTCATTACTTCATAGAGCGATCCTTGTCCGAGCGCGCCTTCGCCGAAGAAGCAGACTGCAACGCGGTCCGTTCCCAATTTCTTTGCCGCAAAGGCTGCGCCGGTAGCAATTCCCACGCTGCCGCCGACGATTGCATTGGCACCGAGGTTGCCGGTCGCAGGATCGGCGATGTGCATGGAGCCACCTTTGCCGCGGCAGTAGCCTGCCTCCTTACCCAACAATTCGGCGAACATCCGGTCGGGCGAAGCTCCCTTGGCCAGGCAATGGCCGTGACCGCGGTGCGTGCTGGTGATGTAGTCATCGATCCGTAACGCTTCACAGATTCCGACCGCGACCGCTTCTTCGCCGCTGTAAAGGTGGGCGAGTCCGGGCATGAGAGCGCGGGTGTAAAGTTCGTTTACCTGCTCTTCAAACAGGCGGATGCTCACCATCTGCCGGTACATGTGGATCCATTTGTCTCTTTGCACCGCGGTATCTGCGCCCGCCTCGAACTGGGGTGCTGCCATGGTCATTTCGAAATCCCCGACATACGCGCCAGCACATCGAACATGCAGGCGAAATCCAACTTCTCCATGCCCATGCCGCGCGCGGCGGTGAGGAACTCATTGCTTATCGCCGTGGTCGGCAGAGGCACGTCCAGCTGTCGTCCCAGCTCCATCGCTAGAACCATGTCTTTCTGCATCATGTTCACATCGAACCAGGCTTCTTCAGGCTGCTTGAGAACGAATGGTCCACGATACTGGATCATGGGCGAAGCCACCGCGCTGTGGGTGAGCACATCGACTGCGACCTCGCGCGCGATCCCACTCTTTTCCGCGAGCAGCACGCCTTCGGAGAAGGCGAGCATCTGCACCGCCAGACTCAAATTGGTAGCAATCTTCATCGCCAAAGCGACGCCATTGTCACCAACGTGTGTGACCTTGGGCCCAATATCCTGCAGCAGCGGCTTCACTTTTTCAAAAGTCTCGCGGCGGCCTCCCACCATTACTGACAATTTTCCTTCTTGTAGAGTGATGACGCTCCCGGACACAGGCGAATCGACCATGTCGGCGCCCCGCTCGCGGACTTTCGCCGCCAGGGCGCGGCTGACGCTGGGACTCACCGTGCTCATGTCGAGGAAAATCTTGCCAGGGCCGAGGCCCGCCAGCATTCCGTCCGACCCCTCCGTGATCGCCGAGATCGCCGCGGCATTCGTTACCATGGCAAAGGTAAAATCGGACGCCCCGGCCACCGCACGCGGAGAGTCTTCCCATTTCATGCCTTTGTCCATCAGCCATTGCGCCTTCGAGCGCGTTCGATTGTATCCAGTCACGGTGTGGCCCTTGCTCAGCAGCCGGTTCACCATCTGGCCACCCATGACGCCGAGACCGATAAATCCGACTTTCGACATGCGACGCTGGCCTCCGAAATTATGAAGTGTGCCGGGAAGATACCGGCCCAAGTCTGGGCGAAGAAACTTTTCCCGCAGAAAGTTTGCTTGCAGACACCTGGGAGTCCTCGCGCACCTGGTCGAGATGCGCCCGCATGGCGTCGCGGGCCTTTTCCGGATCGCGTTGTTCCATCGCTTCCAAGATGCGCTTGTGATGAAACTGGCCGCGCTCGGGACCACCTTCAACTTTGAATATCTTCATCCGCTGCTCGCGAAGCAGGCCGACGATGGAATCAATCAGCGAAAGAATCAGAGGATTCGCAGCCGCTTCTGCCAGCGAGAGATGGAAATCGAGATCGGCCTCTATATAAGCATCGGGATCGCGACCGGCTCGGTCCATGACAACAACCGCTTCGCGCATCGTAGAAAGGTCGGACTCTTGTGCGCGGGCCGCAGCCAACGCGGCGATTTCCGGCTCGAGGATGGCGCGCAGTTCGGCGAGATACTGCGAGCCTTCCGGCTGGCCGATCTTCACCATCAGGTCCAGTGATTGTCGAACCGCTTGCGAGGTACCGTCAGTGATGAAGGTACCGCGGCCGGAGTAAGCCTCAACCAGGCCTTTTTCGCGCAATGCTTTCACGGCTTCGCGAACCGCGGTGCGGCTGACGCCAAAGCGCTGCGCCAGGTCGCGTTCCGCGGGAAGCTGGTCCCCAGTTTTCAGCGTCCCCTTTAGGATGGATTCTTCAATCTGCTGAACGATTTGCTCGTATAAGCGCGATGTTCTGACGACTTTGTACACAGGCTCATCCCCGGGCCTGGGCGCGCTGTGAGCCCCGGCGCCAGGCGTGGTCCAGCTACTATACCGCGAATGTGCGCCGCTGGACAGACGGTTTACAGACTCCGAAGTCATGGTATATAGGTATGGTGGTATTACCACTTGAAAATACCATACCCGGGACGCTGAAGGCAAACAACCCGAGCGGCACTTTGCGCATTCAACGAGACTCCGTCCCGCCGTTGGTTCCGAAAATCGAATGACACCTAGCGTAAATCTTCTTGACACCCCTTCCTTAGTAGTGGTATGGCTGTCGGACCAGAAAAACTGGAGGCAAACCTACATGTATTCCCGATTGGTCAGGAAGATTGTGCCTGCGGCTGCTACACGCACGATCGCCGGGTTCTTGTTGGTAGTTTTTTTGTTAACTGGGGTGTATCTCGTCCGGGCACAATCGACTGCTGGACGCATTCTCGGCACGGTCACCGACCAGAGCGGCGCCGCAGTCGCTTCCGCCAAAGTGGTGATCACGGATTTGGAACGCGGAACATTGAGGACGTTAACCACGGATGAGGCGGGAGCTTACGTGGCGGCGGACTTAACTCCGGGAAACTACAAGATCCAGGCGGAGGCTAAAGGATTCAAGACGGTGCAACGTCCAAGCGTCGGAGTGGAAGTAGCTACCGACGTGCGTATTGATTTCTCCCTCCAGCCCGGACAAGTTTCCGAGACCATTATCGTGGACGAGAATGTCCCGCTGGTGAACACAACGTCTTCCACTCTGGGAGGGACGCTCAGTAACAAAGAGATCAATGATCTTCCGCTGAACGGGCGCAATTACGAGAACCTGTTGCAGCTCCGTCCTGGGGTGATGCGCTATCCGGGGGGCGGATTCTCGACCACCAGCACCAATGGTTTACGCGCGGAAGACAATGCCTACTTCGTCGAAGGCTTATTCAACAGCGAGCCGTTTTCTGGACAAGGTATCATCAACGGCGCCGGCATCGCGGGAGATTCCGCGACCATCCTGCCGATCGATACGATTCAGGAGTTCAATGTCCAGGAGAATCCCCCGGCTGAATATGGCTGGAAGCCGGGCGCGGTCGTCAACGTTGGATTGAAATCCGGCACCAACAGGCTTCACGGCAGCGCTTTTGCCTTCGGCCGCGATGGCGCGATGGACGCGCGCAATTACTTTAACTGCGCTAAAAATCCCTGCGCATTCGGACAGTCTCCGGCGCCGAAAAATCCCCGGACTCTGGAACAGTTTGGCGGCAGTCTGGGCGGCGCCATTATCAAGGACAAGGTATTTTTCTTTGGCGCCTACGAGGGGCAGCGCTACGACGTCGGAAACTCGTTCGGGGGCGTGACCAGCCCATCGATGGTACCGATACCCACTCTCCCCGGGCAGACTACTAACTGTCTGTTCATCACTTCTGGCGACTGCGCCAATAGTATTCCGGATGCGATCGCCGACCTGCAGGCAGCGCCTGGAGGCGGAGTCTCCATCAGCGCCGCCAGTCTGCAAGTGGCGGGGTGTGCGATCTCGGGAGGAACCGTCACCTGCAATGGCAAAGGATTTCCCACTAACAACAATCCGAGCATCAACATCGTAAACGGGTTTCCCAATCAAGTGGGGGTCGACAATGCGCTGGGCAAGGTGGACTACAACCTCAATCAGCACAGCAGCGTGAGCGGCTTTTACTTCTTCGGCAATAACTCCGGAACGGTCGAAGATTTTCCGGAGCTGCAGTCGTTCTGGCGATCCAAGATCCACACCCGCGCGCAAGTGGTTGGAGGAAGCTGGATTTGGACTCCAAACGATCGCTGGGTCAATGAAGCCCGGGTCGGCTACAACCGCCTGTACCAGCCTACGTTGCCAGGCGACTTGAATACACCGGCATCAGGTTATGGTCTCAACACGGGCGTGAGCGGTCCCCTGACAGGAGGCTTACCCCGCATTGGTTTCGCGGGATATTTCTTTCCCGGTCTGGGCGCTTTCAAGTGGCCGAAGTTCCAGGGACCGGACACGATCACCCAGTTTATCGATCACGTCTCCTACATCAGAGGAACACACGCTATCAAGTTCGGCGGGGAACTCCACCGCGAGGCCTTCAGCGGCGGCGCATTTGGCAATGCTCGGGGGAGTATCACATTTCTGGGTGGCAACACCCCGGACCCGGCGAACCCGGCCACTACCCTCAACACCTCACAGTTGGAGGACTTTTTCTCTGGTGCGCCGTTCAAGGCCTCAGTACAAACTGGCGATCCCCGCCGGCAGATCCACGACTGGGAATACTCGGTTTTTTTGCAGGACGACTGGCGAGCGACTAAGAACCTGACGATCAATGTCGGCCTGCGCTACGAGTACCGCTCGGTCATCAAAGAGGCTCACAACTTACTAGGCAATTTCGATCCCAACTCGACCACCGGATTAATTCAAGCCGGACTGAAGGGCGTCGGCGGTCCCTACAATCCCGATCGCAAGAATTTTGCCCCGCGCTTTGGCTTTGCCTGGGATGTAACCGGCAAAGGAAGAACCGTGCTGAGGGGCGGTGCCAGCCTGATGTATGAAACGGTAAACTGGGAATCGTTTCTCGCTTTCAACAACGCCTTCGGCCTCTCCAACGTTCCCACGGGAGCCATTATCGATGCCGCTGGCAACACGGCTGGAGGCACAATCACGGCCGGCAATCAGACGATTATTCCTCTACCGTATCCTTGGGACAACGGACCGATCTACGGCAACATCAGCAGCAGCAACATCGATTGCAGCGCGAGCCCATGCCCGATTATGAGTGTGGTCCGCAACCTCACTACTCCCTACGTATGGAACTGGACGCTGAACCTGCAACACTCCTTTACGCCGAACCTTTCTTTGGAAATTGCCTATGTGGGCAATCACGGTTCGAACTTGACTGGGATTCGGGACATCAATCAACCGCCAGTAGGATCGGGCTGGCCCGCGGCAAGCATCACCGCTTGCATCGCTTCAGGCTACACCGACCCGACTTTCTGTGCGCCAGACAGCACCGGAGGGGAAGAAGCGAACCGACCTTTCGCTGCGAAATTTCCCTACCTCAGCAACATCTTCCAGATGGGGAACATTTACAAATCAAATTACAACGGTCTGCAAGTCACGTTGAACTCTCGAAACTACCACGGCCTGAGCATGGTGGCTGGTTACACCTACGCCCACGCCCTAGACGACGTGGGAGCAAACTGGGACTTTGGTTATGGCGCGGGCCTGCCCGTAGACTCGGCCAATGTAGGACGGGAATACGCGAACAGTGACTTTGATATTCGACACCGTCTCACCCTCTCGCTCACCTATGCCATCCCCGGACGCAAAGGATTTGCGCAGATGATGGAAGGTTGGGAACTCAATTCCATCGTGACATTGGAAAGCTCGCAATTCTGGGGACCGATTGATCTGGGAACCGACGCCAGCGGCACGGGCTCGCTTCCGGTGAGTCCGCCAGCTACCGCCCCCATCCGTTGGAGCTTTTACGGCAGGCCGTCTGACTTCAAGTCGGGCCCAACTCCAATTCCGTACTTCGGCCCTGGCGATCCCAATACGCCGTCCGCTTGTACGACACAAGCGTTAGCCGTGGACGGAGGGACCGCCGGGCCGGCGACCGCTGCACTGAACCTGTATGGGTGCTACGCCAAGGGCGCTTCCATCATGCTGCCGCCGCCGTTGGGGCAGTTGGGCAACATGCCTCGCAATCTGTTCCCCGACTCCGGATTCAAGAACTTCGATTTCTCGATTGCCAAGAACTGGCATCTCGGTGACCGAGTCCATGCCCAGTTCCGCGCCGAGTTCTTCAACATTTTCAACCATCCCAACTTCGCCAATCCGTACGGCGGACAAAACGGTTACGGACAGAACGATCCTTCGGCGTTCGGAGCTTTCGGTTGCGCTTGCGCCACGCCGGACGTTGCAGCGGCGAATCCAGTCATTGGATCGGGCGGCAGTCGTGCCGTGCAGTTGGGTTTGAAATTCTCGTTCTAGTTGTGCAGGGTTTAATAATGTGAAAGAGGGCCGGACGCAATTCCGTCCGGCTTTTTTTCGTAGACGGCTTGCGCGATGCGCGAGCCAGAAGGAATGGGACCAGGGTTATGAAGAGACTAAAACATTTTTCTTTGCCAGTTTTCCTATTGTTGTTTCTCGCATTCATTTCTGCTGGCGCTTTTGCTCAAGGGGCTTCTGAGAAAAAGGAGGAGCGGCGCGAGCGCACTATCGACGAGATCAGAGTGGAAGCCATCCATCGCGCGGAGGTGGGCCAGTATCCGCTGATCGGGCTTGATCCCGGCGATGTAACGGAGGCTTTCGGGAGCATTCATACCAGCGACAAGGATGAGTGGGCCGCGGGATTCATGCACGTGGCCGATCGCTACTTCAACGAGGCGAAGTCGCTGGAGAAGTCAGATCCCACGAAGGCGAACGCGGACTACATCCGGGCGTGGCGTGTCTACTCCTTCGGCCGATGGCCGACCCCGGCATCGCCGGGAAAACAACGCTCGTACGCAAAGGCGTTGCAGGCATTTCTGGCTCACGCACGTTTCTGGGATCCACCGCTCGAAGTCGTCCACATTCCGTTCGAGGGCGCACAGATCACCGGGTACCTGCGTTTGCCGAAGAACGCAAAGGCCCCGGTACCTCTGGTCATCGCGGTCAACGGCCTGGACAGCCGAAAGGAAGATTTGTCGGAAAGCTTCGCGGCGATCTTGCCTTTCGGCATTGGATTTCTGGCGGTGGACGGACCGGGAACGGGTCAGGCTCCTATCAAAGTAAGCGAGAACGCTGAGCGCATGTTGTCTCGCGTCATCGACTATGCCCAGAGCCGGCCGGGCGTGGATAAAGACCGAATCGCCGTGCACGGGGTCAGTTGGGGAGCGTACTGGGCGACAAAACTTGCCATCCTCGAGCGTGGCCGCCTGAAGGGCGCAAGCGCCCAATCTCCGCCCGTGGATGCCTTCTTCCAGAAAGAATTCCTCTCGCACTCTCTTGTGGGAAATCGCGAATACCTCTTTGACCAAGTACCGGCGTTGATGTCTGTGATGGATGGAGTGAAGACGCTCGACGACCTGGCGGAGGCTCTGCCGAAAATGTCGCTGGTGAAACAGGATCTCCTCGGAAAGCCGACGGCTCCGATGCTCGTCATCGGGGGAGCGCTCGACACGCA
>Ga0137415_10007967_pt1 | contig 10502 bp, 10 predicted proteins | sample CZODoug3_1_1_16f_FD_183082 | JGI IMG/M metagenome (GOLD analysis project Ga0137415, IMG submission 183082) | Vadose zone soil fungal communities from Angelo Coast Range Reserve, California, USA - CZODoug3_1_1_16fungal (Hybrid Assembly) | ecosystem: Environmental > Terrestrial > Soil > Vadose... | reverse complement strand
CCCTGTTTGCGCAGCGCCGGGTCCACCGCGATGAAGTGGATGTACCCCTCGTCCCGGCGGGATGCGGACAGGAAGCCGATCAGGAAGCCGAGGACCTCGCCGTCCCGCTCGACCAGCCGGCTGCCGTGGGTGAAGTGCTGCAGGAACAGTCGGGGCACCAGCAACGTCCGTTCCGCCACGCCGGATCCGCCTGGGACGGTTGGCCACCACTGGGCGAGCGCCCCGTTCACACTCGGAAAGTCGGCCTCGGTCGGTTCTCGAACGGTCGCATCGGGTACCGGTAGCTGCACACCCAAAAGCTAGCCCGTGGCGCCACCGAGTTCGGCCAGCCACCGAGCGGCCGGGCCCTCGCCGGGTTCAACCTGGTTCAGGTCCCAAGCCTGATCGAACCTGTCGGAGGGACCGCGGATTATTGACTCGCTGATCTTGTTGCGTTCTGTCGAGGCCGTCCGACGCCGAGCGCTACGTCAGAGGGGTATTTCACGATCGAAACGCCGCGGCAGATCTCGGCACGTTCGGACCCGCCCGCTGAGGAGTCTTTGCGAGCTGTGGCCAGAAAACGCACATGATCATGATCTTTGTGCGGTTTCCGGCAACAACGCTGGAGAGCATCCGACCTGCTCCCAGTCCCGGAGGTTGAGTTGATCATCAACCCGCGAGTTCTGTGCGCCTGGCGAGGGTGGTGTCGTTGGTCGCGGCTTGTGTGGTGAGCTCGGCCGGGGTGGTGAAGCTGGCTTCCGCGGATCGGTGGGCTACGGCCTTGCTTTGCTGTCATTACTTCACGTCAGAGCTGTCAGTTATTGATCAGGACGCTGTAGTGTGGAATTAGAACCAAGTCCGCCGAAATCGGGAAACCAGGCGCTAGCCCGTGGCGCCACCGAGTTCGGCCAGCAGCAAGGCCTCGGCGAGCACTGCTTTGCCGAACATGCCCAGGTGCAGGCTCTCGTCGATGCCGTGCCACCGGCTCTTCGGGTCGCCCACTCCGGTTACCAGCACCGCCGCCCCGGGGAACGTCCGGGCGAACTCCGCGATGAACGGGATGGAGCCACCGATGCCGACCTCCACCGCCGCGTTGCCGTATGCCTCGCCGAACGTTCGCCGGGCCGCGTCGTACACCGCGCCGACCGCGTCCAGCTCGAACGGGCTGGCCGACGCCCCCGGGGTCACCGTCACGGTGGCCCCCCACGGCGCGTGCCCGGTGAGGTGCTCGGTGAGCGAGCGCTGCGCCACCGCCGGGTCCTGCCCGGGGGCCAGCCGCAGGCTCACCGCCGCCCGCGCCGAGGGCAGCAGGATGTTCGCGGCCTCCGCCACGCGCGGCGCGTCGATGCCGAGCACCGCGATCGCCGGCTGCTGCCAGAGCCGCTCCACCAGTGTGCCGGTGCCGATCAGCTCGACGCCGTCCAGCGCCGCCGCGTCCGAGCGGAAGGTGGCCTCGTCCAGGTCAGGAGCCTCCGACGTGTTGTGCACCAGTCCGGGGATGGCCACCCGGCCCTTGTCGTCGTGCAGCGTGGCCAGCAGCCGGCACAGCGCGGTGAGTGCGTCGCCGAGCGGGCCGCCGTACACCCCGGAGTGCGCCGGCCGCTCCAGCATCTTCAGCTCGACGGTGCAGTCGACCAGGCCGCGCAGGCTGGTGGTCAACGCCGGCACGTCCACCGCCGGGTTGCCCGAGTCGGCGATGATGATCACGTCCGCGTCCAGCTTGCGGTGGTGCTCGGCGAGCAGCGCGGTCAGGGTCGGCGAGCCGGACTCCTCCTCGCCCTCGATGAACAGTGTCACCCCGACGGGCAGTCCGCCGGGCAGTGACCGGAACGCGCGCAGCACCGCCAGGTGGGTCATCACGCCGGCCTTGTCGTCCGCCGCGCCCCGCCCGTAGAGCCGGCCGTCCCGCTCGGTGGGCTCGAACGGTGGGCTGGTCCACTGCTCGGCGCCGCCGGTGGGTTGCACGTCGTGGTGGGCGTAGAGCAGCACCGTGGGGGAGCCCTCCGGGCCCGGCCAGTGCGCGATCACCGTGGGGGCGCCGCCGTCGGCGGCCACGATGTCCACGCTCACCGCGCCGGCATCGCGGGCCAGCGCGGCCACCGCCTCGGCGCTGCGCCGGGTGTCGTCGCGGTGCGCGGGGTCGGCCCAGATGCTGGGGATCCGGACCAGGGTCTCCAGGTCGGCGCGGGCTTCGGGGAGGACATGGTCAACAGCGGTTCGCAATTCGGACACGTCATCGCACGCTACTCGCCCGTAGGCTTCCGCTGTGAGCCGATTCATCGACCTGTTGCTGACCAGTGCCGTCGAGTCGCCCCGGGGGATGACTACGGGGGAGCCGCGCGAGCCGGTCCGGCGGACCTGGGCCCAGGTGCACGCCACCGCCCGGCAGATGGCCGCCGACCTGATCCACGGCACAGCGGGGGCCGGCGCAGCGGGGGCCGGCGCAGCGGGGGCCGGCGCAGCGGGGGCCGGCACAGCGGGGGCCGGCCTGCGCCCGGGCACCTCGGTGGCCGTGCTGGCCGGCGAACCCGCCCGGATCGCGCCGGCCGCGCAGGCGGTCTGGCTGGCCGGCGGCAGCGTCACCATGCTGCACCAGCCCACTGCACGCACCGACCTGGCCGCCTGGGCCGAGGATACCGTCCGGGTGCTCGACATGATCAACGCCGGCACCGTGCTGCTTGGGGCGCCGTTCGACCCGCTGGCCGACGTGCTCACCGAGCGCGGCATCAGCGTGCGGCCGATCGCCGAGCTCGGCTCCGCCTACGCGGACGCAACACCGCCGCTCCCGGACGTGTCCCACGCCGAGGACGACACCGCGCTGCTGCAGCTGACCAGCGGCTCCACCGCCGAGCCCAAGGCCGTCCGGATCACCCACCGCAACCTGTACGCGAACCTGACCGCGATGGTGGCCGCCTCCGAGCTGAGGGTGGAGCGGGACGTGATGGTGTCCTGGCTGCCGCTGTTCCACGACATGGGGATGGTCGGGTTCATGACCGTCCCGATGACCGTGGGCCTCGAGCTGGTCACCGTAACCCCGGTGGACTTCCTCAGCCGGCCGCTGCTGTGGGCCGAACTGATCAGCAAATACGGCGGCACGGTGACCGCCGCGCCGAACTTCGCCTACGCGGTGCTCGGCCGCCAGCTGGGCCGGGCCGAGGACGGCTCGCTCGACCTGTCCAGCATGCGGTTCGCATTGAACGGCGCCGAGCCGATCGACCCGGACGCGGTGGCCTCGTTCACCACCGCCGGCGCACGCTTCGGGCTGCGCGCGGAGTGCGTGGTGGCCGCCTACGGGATGGCCGAGACCGCGCTCGGGGTGTCCTTCGCGCCGATCGATACCGGCCTGGAGGTGGACACCATCGACGCCGACGAGCTGGAGGCGCGCCGGCGCGCGGTGGTGGTCGACCCCTTCGTCGACTCGGCCACGGCCCCGGACCGGGTGGTGCGCAGGTTCCCGCTGCTCGGCCCGCCGCTGCCCGGACTGGAGGCGCGGGTGGTGGACGAGACCGGCCGCGTCCTGGGGGACCGGGAGGTCGGGGGGATCCAGCTGCGCGGCGAGGCGGTGACCCCGGGCTACCTGACCGTGCACGGCCCGCTGACCACCCAGGACGCCGAGGGCTGGCTGGACACCGGTGACCAGGGGTACCTGACCGGTGGCGTCGTGGTCGTCTGCGGCCGGCTCAAGGACGTGATCATCATGGGCGGCCGGAACATCTACCCCACGGACATCGAGCGGGCCGCCGCCGAGGTGGACGGGGTGCGCGCGGGCAACGTGGTGGCCGTGCGGTTGGACGCCGGTAGCGGTGTCGGCAGGTCGAAGCGCGAGTCGTTCGTGGTAGTGGTGGAGTCCCGCCGGGCCGGGGATGCCGAGGCGGAGCAACTGATCCGCAAGGAGGTCACCGCCCGGGTGTTCTCCTCGGTGGGCGTGCGGCCGGCCCGGGTGGTGGTGCTGGCGCCGGCGTCGCTGCCCAAGACGCCGTCGGGCAAGCTCCGCCGCGCCGCGACCCGCGAGCTGCTGGACGCCTGACCGGGAACGCCGGCCGGGGCGGCCGCGGGTTCTCCGGTGATCAGCCTCCGATCCGTGCGGCGAGGATGGGCTGCCCCGGGCCGGAGAGCTGCTCAGTGGCTCCGCGCCGTCCGGCGATCGCCATCAGTAGTGCCTCGGCGGGTCCCTGGACCAGTCGACCTCGGCCGCCGGACCAGTCGAGGTCGGTGGCGACCAGGCGCAGGCCTCGGGCGCGCCAGAATCCCCGAATCGGTGGTGCGATCAAGGCGAAGCTCAGCGCGGGCAGCATCCGCTCCGGTGGAATGTCACGGGTCTCCCCGAGCGGGCGTCGGATGTCCTGGTGGTGGATGAGCCCATCGACCAGCGCGATCCGACCGCCGAACCCGGCGGGCAGGCCGTGCGGGTCCAGGTGCTCCTTCAGGTAGGCCAGCAACTCCTGGGAGGTGCGGGTGTTGAATTCGGCGACGCCCACGGCGTTGGCCCGGTCGGGGTTCAGCCGTCCTCGGGTGAAGCGCCGCAGCAGCCCTCGGGTGTCGAGGTCGTCGTAGCTGATCAGGTGCGCGACCACGTCATGCACCCGCCAGCGCTGGCACAGGGTCGGCGCGTCCCATTGCTGGGGCGACAGGGTGTCCAGGAAGTCCGCGAGGTCTGCCCGTTCGTCGTGCGCCAGTTGCTTGACGTCCATCGGCTAGGTGGCGAGGTCGGCGTACTGGGTGAGGGTTGCGGTCCAACCGCCGGGCGAGTCGAACGCGGCGCGCATGGCTTCGGCCTGGTCGCCGTAGCGCTCCAGGTGGCGATGCCGCAGCTCGACCCGGGTGCCGCCGGCGGTGTCGGGGTTGAAGCTGATTTCGACCTCGGTTTCCAGGTCGGGGTCGAAGGTCCAGTTCGCGCCGATCTGCCAGAGCAGCACCAGATCGCCCGGCGGGTCCCAGCGGGCGACTCGACCCCACTGGCACTCGTTGCCATCGGTGCCGCGCTCGAACCACCGGCCGCCGGCGTGGGGTTCCATCACGACCGCGGCGATGGCCGAGGTGCCGATGGAATGCTCGGGCGGCCACCACTCGGTCATCCGCTCGGTGAACAGTGCAAACGCCTTGTCTGGGGGCAGCGGGACACGCACCGCGCGCTCAACCACGATCTCGGTGCTCGACTCAGGGCTCATCTCGCTGCTCCTCACGCTCGCTCCCCGACACACCGTCGGGGCTGGTCCGGGTCGCCGCCTCGGCTCGGGCGAGGGCGGCGAAGTTGTCCAATGCGCTGGTCCAGAACTGCTCGAAGTAGCCGCGCACCGCTTCGAACCCCGCTGGGTTGATCCGATACAGATGCCGCGTGCCGGCCACCGCCTCGATCACCAGCTCGGCCTCTTTGAGCACCCGAAGATGCTGCGACACCGCCGGGCGCGAGATCGGTAGCCGCTCGGCCAACACCCCGACCGCCAACGGGCCGTCCAGCAGGCAATCCAGGATGTTGCGCCGGCGGGCATCACCGAGTGCATCGAGCACGGTGGCGGCCGAAGCGGGCATGACGGTAAGTTTCCACGAACCGTAAGTAAAGGTCAACCGTTCGGCACTACTTACCGATTCACGGCCAGAGGCGCTCGGTGACCCAGCCGGCCGGGCCGAGGCGGTAGCGCAGCCGGACGTGCCGACGGTCGTGGCTGGCCTGCCAGAACTCCACGCTCAGCGGCGCCACCAGGTAGCGGGTCCAGCCGGGGGCGATCAGCTCGGGGTTGGCGCGCACCCGGCGGTCGGCCTCCTCGGCGGCGGCCAGCAGCTCGGCGAGATCGTCCAGCACCTCGGACTGCCGGCCGATGAACGCCTCCGCGCGGGACGCCGGCGGGCGGTCGCGGAAGTCGGCGGCGGACACCTCGGGGTCGCACCGGCTGACGGGGCCGCGCACCCGTACCTGGCGCCCCCGGCCAGGCCAGAAGAACGTCAGGGCGGCGCGCGGGTCCTTGTCCAGCTGGACGCCCTTGGGGCTGTCCGCGCTGGTCGCCACGGCGAACCCAGCGGCGTCGACGGCCTTGAGGATGACCACCCTGGCGTCCGGCGCGCCATCGGCGTCCACGGTGGACAGGGTGACCGCGTGCGGCGCGAGTACGTGCTCGCCGGCCTCGCGCAGCCAGGTCAGGAACAGCTCGTGCGGCTCGGCGGGCACGTCGGCGGGGTCGAAGGCCGGCAGCTCCTCGGGAAACGACGGCCAGCCACGCAGTTCGCTCACGGCCACCGATCCTGCCAGCTCAGTACCCGTGAGTGGTTGCCATAGCAACGCCAACCACTCACGGGTGCTCTTCAGCAGGCGAGGCGGGGCGGTACCGGGGCTTCGGCGGGCGGGTCGAACAGGGCGGCCAGTCGTGCGTCGGATTCGGCCAGTGCGTCCAGGTCGAACGTGGACGTGGTGGCGAACAGCTCGTCGGCGCCGGTCAGGGCGAACAGCGCATCGAGCTGGTCGGCCACCGCCCCCTCGTCGCCGTGCACGGTGTGGCCCACCGCGGCGTCAACCGCAGCGCGTTGCCGGCCGGTCAGCGGGCGGTCGGGGCTGGCGGGCTCGAGCGCCGGGAACTCGCCGCGGGTGCGCGCCGCCGCCAACGCCCAGGCCTCCGGCAAGGCGAGCTCGCGGGCCGCGTCGGCGGAGTCGGCGACCAGCACGTCCACCGCGAGCGCCAGGTATGGCCGGCCGCCGGCGGCCACCGCCCGGGCGCGGTAGTCGCGCAACCGCTCGACGATGTCCGGCTGGTCCAGCGCCGGGCCGCCGAGAACCACGGGCAGGCCCGCGTCGCCGGCCGCGTCGAGCCCCCGCCCGGTGGCCAGTACGAAGGTCGGCAGCGCACGTTCCAGCCGAGGTCGGACGGTGACCGGGCCGCTGCCGTCCAGGTAGGAGCCCAGTTCGGCCAGCGCGGCGGCGAAAGTGTCCGGCTCGTCGGTCTCGTGGCGCAGCGCCCGGCGGACCGGAGCGGTGAAGCCCAGGCTGTGCCCGAGACCGAGGTCGACCCGCCCGGGGAACAGCGCGTCGAGCATGGCGAACTGCTCCGCGATGACGAGCGGCTGGTGGTTGAGCAACATCACCCCGCCCGAGCCGACCCGGATGGAGGACGTGCGCGCGGCGACGGCGGCGATCAGCACCGGAGGGCTGCCGCTGGCGATCCCGGGCACCGCATGGTGCTCGGCCACCCAGAACCGGTGATAGCCCAGCCACTCGGCCCGCTGCGCCCGCTCCACGGTGTGCCGTAGCGCCGCGGCGTCCGGCTCACCGGCCCTTGTTCGTGATCTGTCCAGCAGGGACAGCCGCACATGAGGAAACATCAATGAGCGACAACAGCGCCGGGGCGGGTGGCATTCCCGCCGGTTGAGCGGTTCTCAGGACGTCAGCGCGTGGAACCTGTTCTGCGCGGGTTCCAGCCCGTCGGAAAGCAGCGCCTCCACCGCATCCGCGCACAGCTGGACCGCCAGGTCCGCCTCGATCCGCTCGGCGCCGGAGAACCGGCGGAGCACGTAGTCGGCCGGGTCCATCCGGCCGGGCGGGCGGCCGATGCCGAACCGGGCCCGCAGGTAGTCGCGGGTGCCGAGGGACTGGCTGATCGAGCGCAGCCCGTTGTGCCCGCCCTCGCCGCCGGCGCGCTTGAGCCGGATCGTGCCGAACGGCAGGTCCAGGTCGTCGTGCACCACGATCAGCTCGGTGGGCGGGATCTTGTAGTAGCGCACCACGTTCGAGACCGGGCCACCGGAGAGATTCATGTAGGAACGCGGCTTGGCCAGCACCACGCGGGTGCCGGCCAGCCGGCCCTCGGCGACGTCGGCGGTATTGCCCGAGCCCTTGTGTGGGCGGAACTTCGCGCCGGCGCGATCGGCCAACAGCTCGACCACCGCGAAGCCGACGTTGTGCCGGGTGTCGGCGTACTTCGAACCGGGGTTGCCGAGCCCGACGACCAGGCCGGGCCCGACGAGGCTGGGCCCGGCGGCCCCCGCTGCGCTCATGTCCGGTCGGGTCAGCTCTCGTCCGCCGGGGTCTCCGCCGATGCCTCGACCTGGGCGGCCGCGTCGCTCTCGCCCTCCATCGCCTCGGCGGTCGGCGAAGCCACCACGTTGACCACCAAGTACTCCGGGTCGGTGCGCAGCTCGACGCCGTCGGGCAGCGGAACCTGGCCGGCCTGGATCTGGGTGCCGACCTGGACGCCCTCGATGGACACCTCGAGCGAGTCCGGGATGCTCGACACGTCGGCCTCGACCTCGAGCCGGTCGAGCTCCTGGGTGATCAGGGCGCCGGACACCGCCTCGCCGGTGACGTGCACGGACACCTCGACGACGACCTTCTCGCCGCGCTTGATCACCAGCAGGTCGACGTGCTCGATGTAGTTGCGGATCGGGTGGGTGACCACCGTCTTGGGCAGCGCCAGCTGCGGGCCGCCGCTCAGCGCCAGGGTGAGCACCGCGTTGCGGCCGTTCTCCCGCAGCGCGCGGGCGAAATCAAGGGCGGGCAGGGCCAGGTGAACCGGCTCGCTGCCTCGGCCGTAGAGCACAGCGGGGATCTGGCCGGCGCGTCGCACACGCCGTGCCGCGCCCTTCCCGAACTCGGTGCGGGGTTCGGCGTTGATACGGACCTCGGCCACGGCAGTGCACTCCTCGACTAGCAAACGAACGGGCTTCCACGGGCGGGCCACGGCACGACACGGTGCCGGATCAGATCCGCCAACCACGTCGATCACGGCGGATCGGACTCCGCCCTCGCCGAGGCAACCTGAAAATCATACGCCAGACTTCGGCGATCGGTTGACTCGACCCGCGAGCGATGTCAAGCCCCTATGCGGGGAGCCTTGGGTGCACGGCTGGGTGCCTGGTCAGCACCCTGGGTCACGGGCGAACAGGTCGGCCTCGGTCTCCCGGCGCACCAGCAGCGTGCTCACCCCGCCGGCCACGCCGACCACCGGCGGGCGGCCGACCAGGTTGTAGGTCGACGCCATGGAGCATTGGTACGCCCCGGCCGCCGGCACCGCGAGCAGGTCGCCGGCGTGCACGTCCTCGGGCAACGGGACGTCGGCGGCCAGCACGTCACCCGCCTCGCAGTGCCGGCCGACCACCGTGGCCGGGCGGGGCAGCGCGCGCAGCGGGCGGCCGACCAGCCGGGCGGCGTACCGGGAGCCGTACAGCGCCGGCCGGGGGTTGTCGCTCATCCCACCGTCCACCGCGACGAACGTGCGCCCGCCCGGCCGCCGCTTCACCGCGGCAACCCGGTAGAGCGCCACCGCGGCGGGGCCGACGATCGCCCGCCCCGGCTCCACGGTCAGCCTCGGCCGGGGGACCCGGTGCTCCAGGCAGGCGGCCCGCACTGCCTCCGGCACCCGGTTGGCAAAGGTGACCAGGTCCAGCGCGGTGTCGGTGCGGGTGTACCGGATGCCGTGGCCGCCGCCCAGGTTCAGCTGCGTGGCGTGCCAGCCGAACCGGTGGTCCAGCTCGGCGAGCAGCTCGACCATCCGGCGCGCGGCCAGCTCGTACGGCGCCACCGTGCCGATCTGCGAGCCCAGGTGGCAGTGCAGCCCGACCAGCCGCAGCTCCGGGCGCTCCAGCACCCGGCGCACCGCGTCCACCGCCGCGCCGTCGGACAGCCCGAAGCCGAACTTCTGGTCCGCCACCCCGGTGGCCACCGCCTTGTGCACCCCGGCATCCACCTCCGGGGTGACCCGGATCAGCACGTCCCGCGGGTGCCTGACCAGCGCGGCGAGCTGGTCGATCTCGTCGGCGGAGTCCAGCACGACCCGGCCCACCCCGGCACTCAACGCCGCCTTGAGGTCCTCCGGGGTCTTCACGTTGCCGTGCAGCACGATCCGCCAGGCCGGGAACCCGGCTGCCACGGCCAGCGCCAGCTCCCCGGCCGAGCACACGTCCAGGGTCAGCCCCTGCCGCTCCACGATGCGCACCATCGCCGAGCAGAGGAACGCCTTGGCCGCGTAGGCGATCTCCACTCCGGGCAGCGTCTGGCGGTATTCCTGGCAGCGCAGCCGCACGTCATCGGTGTCCAGCAGGTAGCACGGGGTGCCGTGCTGGGCGGCCACATGGCTGAGCGGCACGCCGCCCACGGTCACCTCGCCGGCGCAGTCCGCGCGCGCCGAGGACGGCCACAGCCCGGGTTCCAGCCGGGCGGCCAGTGAGGTACGCAGGGATGGGACCAACTCGGCGAGCGTCACCGGATCCTCTTCTCGGATGGTGAGTGCGCGCGCCGGCGGGCTGCCGGCGCGGTCACCTACCGGTATGCGCTCTGAGGCGGGGCCGCGGGAGAGCCTCAGCGGTTCCTACGCGCCGTTCGCGCGTTCCTTGGCGATCTTTTGACGATCTCAGTGGCCCGGGTCACACCGGGGGGCGGCCCGGGCCGCGACGCCGGCTCAGGTGAGCGGCAGGATCTTCTCGAGCACCAGGTCCGGGCCGCTGGCCAGCACGTTGTGGCCGACGGGGAGGTCGTGCACGGTCCAGTCCGGGTCGCCGCGCAGCCGCTCGGTGGTCGGCACGAAAGGTGACACGGGCAGCCA
>Ga0137415_10007966_pt1 | contig 10503 bp, 10 predicted proteins | sample CZODoug3_1_1_16f_FD_183082 | JGI IMG/M metagenome (GOLD analysis project Ga0137415, IMG submission 183082) | Vadose zone soil fungal communities from Angelo Coast Range Reserve, California, USA - CZODoug3_1_1_16fungal (Hybrid Assembly) | ecosystem: Environmental > Terrestrial > Soil > Vadose... | reverse complement strand
TCTCGCGCCGACGCGACAGCCGTGCGCCTACGACAGATGGGGGACCAGCTTGCCGCTGCGATCCTCGGCAAGCTGCACCCGACGGGCAAAGCTCCAGTCCTCAAGGCGGTCGAGGCTCGCGCACTGCCGACGGGTATCGCCGTGGTCATTGCGAGCGAATGGCAGGGCGGTATCTTGGGGAATCCGTACACGACGATCGTGCGCTGGGAATTTAACGAACGCCGGCACATCGCAACTGTCGTACCTAAGGACACGGCCGCGATCGTTTATTCGGCTGACGCCCTGAAGGCGTTGGACAGGTACTTCGAGAGCCAGCTATACCCGGCTATGATGAAATAAGCTTCCCCTCCACTCGCAGGGGCGACGCCTGTCGCAAAGGCAGCCGGAGCACCAGCTCTGAGAGCGTGCAACACCTGGCGTGTGGCAGTGTGTCGGGTAGCGCCGTCGTCAGGGAGACTTAAACTCATAACCTCCATGCGCGTCGGGGTTACCGCGGCCATTTTAGCCGGCCGGGCGTTCGATCACGGGCGCAGGCCCCGTGCACCGTGAAATCACCTCCCGGGGCGCGTGCCGGCGCAGTAGGATCGCGCCATGAGCGTTACCCGCGAGAAGCTCTTCGAGGAGGTTTGGGCCGAGCCGATGACGATCGTCGCGCGCAAGTACAGCGTGTCGTCCAGCTACTTGGCCCGAGTGTGCTTCCACATGGGTATTCCACGGCCATCTCGTGGCTTCTGGGCCAAGCTAGCAGCCGGCCAGCCTCCTGAGCGCCCGCAGCTATCACCGGCGAACCCGGAAGATGAGACAGAGTGGACACCAGGAGGCAGAACCAACTACTACGACCGTCCGCGGCGCCACCTGACCCTGTCGACACCGTCACAGCTACCGCCACCGAGGCGATCTCAGCATCCGCTTGTCGTTGCGGCAGCAGCTCAATTCCAAGACGCTCGCCAAGGCTTCCTCGAGAAGTACCTCAAACCCAAGAAGCGCAAGGTTGTCGACGTCTGGGCCTCTCGCGAGGGTTTGGCACGCGCTCTTAAGCTCGCGAACGAACTATTTCTCCTGCTCGAGAGACGGGGACACCGCGTCGTTCTTGCTCCACACCATCTTGGCCTCCATCGCGCCCGTCTCGAGTACCGGGTTCCGGCAAGGCGCAACGGGTATGACTACGGTGACCGCTGGTCACCGATGCTGCCGACGGTTGCGTTCATCGGAACGGTAGCCTTCGGCTTGACTATCTTCGAGATCAGCGAAGAGACGAACGTTCGCCGAGTGGATGGCAAGTGGCAACGCGTCCGTGGCAAGGTGCCGACAACGAGTGTCGCATCCTCGTGGGACCCGGCGGGAGTACAGCGCCGCGAGATTCCTTCCGGAAAATTCGGTGTGCATGCTTACGCGCCGTACGGAGTCGGCTGGGAGCGGTATTGGCGCGAGGAGCGACCTAACACTCTGAAGGCGCAGTTCGACGAGATCGCTGTGGCGCTTGAGGCTGGAGCGCCGGAAATCGTCAAGTTGGTCGAAGAGGCAGAACGCGAAGCCGAACGCCGCAAGCGTGAGTGGGAAGCAGAGGAGCGCGAGGAGAAGCGGAGACAGCAGGAGCGGCGCCGTGCGGAGGCGCTGAAGAATAGTCGCGAGCAACTCCTGTCGATCGTCGAGAGTTGGACTCGGGCACGTCAGCTCGAGTACTTCTTTGCAGAGATGAAGACGGCGTCGAAGCAACTCGAATCGGAGGAAGCAGCCGTCGTCGAGCGCCGCCTCGCTCGCGCCCGCGAGTTGTTCGGCGGTCCGGAGGCCTTGAATCATTTCCGTGCGTGGAAGGCACCGGAGGAACGCTGAAGAGTGTGAGCGGTTGGTTTAGCCTGCGCCCCAGCCAGCGTGATTCGGGGCTCGCGCCTGAGCCTGGGGCGCCCTGCGAAGTAGGCGGCTTCGGATCGACCCGATTCAGTACGGTGGCGAACCCCGTACGTGGACGCTGCCTCGGTCGGAAAATGATCGCGCCTTAGTCGATCGTGTCCAGCCCCCGTCTTGGCTACAAATTTCGTCCGCACGAGGAGATCTGGCGCAACTGCCGTCAAGCGACACGCCGATAGTCATGATGGAGCCCACCGAGTACGGGGACTGCGTGAACGCGACCGTTCAACTCGAGTGGACGTCGAATCGGCTGCTGGTGACCGAGGGCTTGGTGCGGACGCGCTTCGTTGTAGAAGCGGACGCACTCGGTAACGACGCGCCGGAGGTGATTCTCACTGAAGATGAGGACGTGGTCGAGCACCTCTCTGCGGAGCGTACCGGCGAAGCGTTCAGCGAAGGCATTCATGTCCGGAGCGCGTATCGCCGTGCGCACGACGCGTACCCCAGACGAGCTGAATACGCCAGCGAACCGACCGCCGAGCTTCGTGTCGTGGTCGCAGATGACAACCTGTGGTACGCGGTCCATGGTGGCGTTCCTGGCCTGCTGCGCGCACCACTCGTCGGTCGGCGCATACGTTACCGCGGCATGGAGGATCGCTCGGCGGCGCAGGTCCAGGAAGAAGAACACGAACACTTCGCGGAACCGCATGTCGAAGGTCCGCACGAAGTCACACGCCCAGGTCACATGGTTTCGCAGGAACGTCGACCATCTCTGCCCGTCAACTGGCGGTCGAGAGCGGCGCATGTACCGCTGAATCGTTCGCTTGCAGACGCGGATGCCTAGCTTGAGCAGCTCGCCACGGATGCGCTCGGCGCCCCAGCGTGGGTTACGACCCGCCATCTCGCGGATGAGCTCGGCACGCTTTGTCGGCGGCCGTCCGGACCGTCGAGAGCGACGCCGCCAGAACGCGCGGAATCCTGCGCGATGCCAGAGAAGAATGGTCGCGGGCTGGATGAGCAGGGTTGCTTCACGCCAAGCTGGCGCAACTCGCGCGGCGAGAACAATCGTGAAGCGCTGCCAGTGCGTCCACCGGACGCGGCCGGCAAGCTTCCGCTCGGCGGCGATGAGCTGCTGTCGAAGAAGCGCGTTCTCCGCAACCAGTTCTACGCGAGGGCGAAGGAGATCTACGGCCAGCCCGAAAACGAACCGAAGAAGCTCGATCACGTGTCGAGTCTTACATCGCCTACGTGCGGATGGAATTTGTAGCCAGGACGCGGGTAACCCTGAACATCGAACTGACTATGCGCCCGACGATGGCCGTGCACGTGCCACATGCATGTCTAGGTTACTCAGCCCGCAACGAGACGGCCGGGTCCACCCGGGTCGCCCTTCGCGCCGGAATCCAGCTTGCGAGCAGCGCTGACGTCACCAGCACGGCAGCGGTCGCCGCCAGCGTGAGCGGGTCGGTCGTGCTCACCCGGTACACCAGCGACGCGAGCAGCCGCGTGCCCGCGAGCGCACCGGCCAGACCGAGCGCGACCCCCTCCAGCGCAAGCCGCAGCCCCGAGCCGACCACCATCCGCAGCAGCAGCGACGAATCGGCCCCGAGCGCCATCCGGATGCCGATCTCGCGCGCCCGCTGCGCGACCGAATACGCCATCACCCCGTAGATCCCGAGCGCAGCCAGGGCCAACGCCAGCGCTGCGAAGACGCTCAGGAGCGTCATCTGGAACCGCTGCTCGGTCACCGATTCGTTTACGATTTGCGAGAGCGGCCGCGCCGCCGAGAGCGGCAGGTCCGGATCGAGCGCGGCTACGTCCGCCCGCAGCACTGGCAGGAATGACATCGGATCGCCGCTCGCGGCGCGCATCGCGACCCGCAGCCCCGGGACCGCGTACTGCATCAGCGGCACCACGATCAGCGGCGCCGGCGCGCGATCGAGCCCCTTGGTGTGCACGTCGCCGATCACGCCCATGATCGTCCATGGGTCGTTCCCCGGCCCGAGCACCTCGCTGATCCGCCGCCCGAGCGGCTCGCCCTGCGGAATCAGCCGCCGAACGAAGGCTTCGTTGACGAGCAGCATATGCGGCGCCGTCCGCACGTCCGACCAGGCAATGTCGCGCCCGCGTACCAGCGGAATGCCCATCGTCGCCAGGTATCCGGGCGTGGCCCAGAGGATCTCGGCCTTCGGCGACTGCCCGGGCGGAGAGGGCTCGCCGCCCTCGAGCTCGAATCCGAACTCGTTGTGCGCCCGCGGGTCGAGCGGCACGCTGGTCATCAACGCGGCGCTGCGCGTTCCAGGCTCGGCCTCGAGCCGGCGCATCAGGTCCTGCACCACCGCGAAGATTCGCTCGGCCGGATAGCGCGAGGGCGGCAGATCGAGGTCCGCCACCAGCACCCGCTCGGGAGCAGCCAGCCCCGACGGCACCTCCAACAGCCCCGACAGCGTCCGGATCATCAGCCCCGCCCCGACGGCGAGCATGAACGCCAGCGCCGTCTCGGCGGCGACCAGCGCGCTGCGCGCCCGCCACCGCGCGGTGCCGCCCGAGCCGGTCTTGAGCACCTCCATCAGGTGCGGCGAGGTCAGCTGCAGTGCCGGAGCCAGTCCGGCGAGGAGGCCGGCGCCCATCGAAGCCACGAGCGCGAAGGCCAGCACCGCGCCGTCGAGGTGCACCTCTTCCAGCCGCGGCATGTCGGGCGGCGCCAGCGCGAGCAGCGCGCCGAGGGTCCACGGCGCCGCCAGCACCGCGAGCAGTCCGCCCAGCGCCGCGAGCACCAGAGCTTCGACGATCAGATGGCGCACCAGCGCGCCGCGGCCGGCCCCCAGCGCGGCGCGGATGGCCAGCTCTCGCTGCCGCGCCATCCCACGCGCAAGCAGCAGCGACGCGACGTTGGCGCACGCGATCAGCAGCGCAAGCAGCACCGCGCCGAAGAGCGCGGTCAGCGCCGGCTTCACGGGCCCGATCAAGTCGTCGAGCAGCGGCTGCGCCTCCATCCGCCAGCCCGCGTGCTCGCCGATCTGCGCATGGATTCGAGGGGCCGACACGTCCAGCTCGGCCTGCGCGTCGCGCACCGAGGCGCCCGGCTTGAGCCGCGCCACGCTCGTCACCCAGTTCATGCCACGGAACTCCTTCTCCTTGCCCTCCATCGCCATCGGCAGCAGCACTTCCGCCTGCCGCAGGAGCGGGAAATGGAAGTCGGCCGGCATCACGCCGCCGATCTCGTACGTGCGCGCGTCGAGCGTCAGCGTGCGGCCGACCACGCCGCGATCGCCGCCGAACTCGCGGCGCCAGAATGAATCGGTGAGCACCGCTGTCCGCGGACCGCCGCCGAGGTCTTCGGCCTCAGCTGGACCCTGTCCGAACGCCGGATGGACCTGCAGCGTCGAGAAGAAGCTGGCGGTGATCCGCGCCACGCGAACCTGCACCGGCGGGCCGCGCCCGGTCAGTGTCTGCCGGTCGGCGCGGATGCCGGCGACCGATGCGAACGCGCCGCCCTCGCGGGAGACATCGAAGTAGTCCGGACCGGAAAACGGCCAGCGCGCCTCGGTCCCGGCCGGCCGTTCGTACAGGCGGATCAGTTCGTCGGGATGCGGCAGCCTGAGCGGGCGCAGCACCACGCTGCGGAGCACGCTGAACACCGCCGTGCTCCCGGCGACCCCGATGGCTAGGACGAGCACCCCGGCCGCGGTGAAGCCGGGTGCGCGCAAGAGCGTCCGCAACGCGAGACGCAGGTCGTTCATGGGCTTCCTAGAGGCAAGCCGGATGCCACCCGGCATCGAGGAAATGAACGGAGTTGCGCGGGATGCTTTGTGCGGTTTCGGGATCGCTCGTCCCGAAGCCGCACGAATGCTCCTGCTGAGGCGCAGGCGGTTTCTGTTGCTTCTTCGCCGCCGGCTTCGTTCCTCTTTTCGGGACGATCCAGACCATCTGCTCGTCAGCCGATCTTCACGCGCTGCCGAGTCGATCTCGCGATAGCCGCCCCGGCGGATTGCTTCTTCTTTTGGTGGTCCCAAGGCCGCCGATCGATGTACGACCGTGCCACGTGACCGCCGCCGCCCGAATCTTGGTCGTCGATGACAACGACGACGCGCGCCTCATCTACGCAGAGATCCTATCGGTGGATGGGCACAGAGTGATCACTGCAGGGGACGGCGAGGAGGCGATCGCGTACGCGCTACATACCTCCTTCGACCTGATCGACCTTTGCCTGCCGAAAGTCGACGGCATCCGCGTGATCAAGGAACTGCGCAGCTCTCCCGCGGCGCAGTACACGCCCATCATCACTGTGTCCGCCGGGGACGACTCCATACACGCCGCGGCCCTCGCCGCCGGTGCGGACCTCGCTCTCGAGAAGCCGTGCCTCCCGGATGAGCTGCAGGCAGCCGTCCGGTCGTTCCTCGACCGGGACTGCAGGCGCCAAGGCAAGAGGACGCGTTCGCACTAAGGCGAGGCCCCCCGTTCATTCCCACTTGTCCTTCGCCTTCGCCTCCGCGACGGTCTGCCACTGCATGTTCGACGGGCGATCCGGGCCGCCTCGCTTGACCGGGATGACGAGTCGTTGTCACCGTTCTTCGTCGGACGTGCGCGCATTGATCGAGGCGGTGCCGTGGCAGCTATCGTCCGCCTCCACTCTCACATTTTTGCAGTCGGCGGTTGGCGCGCAGAGCTTCTTGCGCGTCGCTGTATAGAGGTCGCGCATCCCGAAACCACCTGGTCGGTCGGAAAAGAAATACAGCGTCCGTCCGCTGAAATCGAACGCCGAGCCGCCATCGTTGAACGGAGTGTTGATCGTCGGGCCCTCGTTGACCGGCGCCGACCACGGAGACGACAGGCTCGAACGGGTCGAGGAGTAGATGTCTGTCCCACCGAACCCGCCCGGGTCGTCGCGCGAGAATAACATCTCGAGTCCGTCTGCTCGGCGGATCGCCATGCGACCCTGCCTGTAAATGGAATTCAGCTCCGTCACGACCACGGGTGAGTTCCAGCCGGCGATGCCCGACCCCCTCGGACGGGTGCTCAGCACGATGTTCGGGTTCGTCGCAGCGCCGATGTGGCCAGGCGTATTGTTCTGCAGGAAGAACAAGTAGTCGGTCCCGTGTGCCCGGAAGAAGTCGGGTCCGTTGTCCGGGCCGCTGTTGTTCACGACGCAACCGAGGTTCACCGCTGGCTGCCACGCGAAATCGTCCGCCGGGTCGTCGCGGTGCGAGACGTAGATGTCGGCGGCGCCACAGCCGCCGGGCCGCGGGCTGTGGAAATAGAGATCGTGACCGTCCTCCGAGATGCTCGGCACCCCGTCGTTGACGCCGACCGTGTTGACGTTCGGCCCGAGCCGCACGGGAGCGCTCCACGGAGCGCTACGGCTGCTGCGGTGCGCTACGGCGATGTCCTCGTCACTGGCGCTTTGGGAGAACCGCGTCGTCGTGATGTACAGGCTGAGCCCGTCCTTCGTGATCCAGGGATGGTGCTCGCTGAAGATCCCATTGATCGTCGGTCCCATGTTGACCGGTGGTGACCACGCCCCGAAAACACAGCCTTGTTGATCACTCTCGTCCTCCGCCTCATCATCGACCCTGTCCCGTGCCCCGAGCATGTAGCGCGAAGACTCGGAGTGATCGGCGAGTGTCACCTGGCCGCGCTTTGAACGGGGCGACCCGTTTGTATCTGGCACAGATGGCGCCACTCTCTCCGCTGCTGCATCATTGGCTGGATTGGTACCCCCGCACGCCGCGGCCATACCCAGCGCGACGAGCAATGCAATGCGCTTCATGACGACCTCCCCTGGCAGTCCAATCAGATGTGGCGCCATCGTGGAAAATGTTGCAGGCGGTGCCGGTCAGCGGAGCAGATGGCGTGCCAAGCAACGACTCGGCTGCAGCGCGCTGAAGCCGTTGTCTGCGTCTCTTCGCGACGTGGCGCGGCTGCGGCGCTACACCCTGCGCCAAACGTGAACGAGGTCAATACCGCGTGCCACGCCCGCGACGAAGGACGCGAGATGATCGTCCGAAGCGAGCGCCAGGTTCATGATACGGGCCGGCGCCGACGCGTTCACGCTGGGCGCAGTCGTCCCTTTACAGATCGCTCCTTGACCCCTGCCCGATGGGGGCAAGCTTTCGACGTGGCTCGACGTGTCGGAGCCCCTTGAAGTCCCTAGGCGAGAGGAAGGCGTCGCGAACAATGACCCTAGATTCTTACCCGCTTCGGTTCGTGGCCGCCCCGCTTCAGGATGCCTTCCATGCGGTCTGCGTGTTCGGCGCATGCGTAGACCGTGGGGAAGCTCGGAAGCGGTGGCCCCGCCATCGTTGTAGTAGCCCCCATTTGAGTTCACGATGCCAAAGCGGGCTCCGTACTCATGCTCGCGTTCGATCCGCGCAAGAGTCTCTCGGCGCCAGTCCATCAGCCCGCACCATTTCGCGGCGATCACGACTCCGCGGACCCCGGGATCGTTCTGGACTCGGTTGCGTGCGGCAATTCGTTCCCAATCCCATGATCGTCGAGCTGCTGAAGCGCGAGCCGCCGCAGCTTGTCGCTCGGCGGTTTGAAGTTCCTCGCGATGGGCGGCGCACCAATTTGCTTCGTCGGAGGCCATGTTTCCAGCCTGACCGAAGTGAACCATGCACAAGCGCCACTCTTCTTCGGTTAGCCGAACTCACCCGGCGCCATGTCCTGCCGCCAAGGGATGGCCCGGTGTGTGCTTTGGATCGTACCGGGCGCAGAGCAGGCCGCAATGAGAAAGGCAAGTGCAGCGAGTCGAGTCGCGGCGCTCGAAATCGTCCACCGCATGCGCTCCCCCCTCCGTGCCGAAAGCTTTGACGCCGTGTCACATCTCTGCGCGCGCAGCTCGCGCGAGTCAACGCCGTGCGTCGGACAAAGGTCTCCGCGAGCGCCTCGGGTCCATGGCCGGCAGAAAGTATTGCGCGGAGCCTAACGCGCGCAGGCTCGTGATACACCGGCCGGCGGCTACGATGCTCCCGAGGGACCCATGCGCGCTCGTGCAGCCTTGATGTGTTTAATCGCCGTGTTCATGCCGACGGCGAACCGGAGCGACGCAGCTGAGCCGCCGATTCTCGAGTGCACGCTCGACCGGGTCGAGACGGTCACGCCCGACGCCAAGCACGCCACCACGCCGATGCGCTCGGTCGCGGGAAACCAGATGACGACGACGCTCGTGGTAGTGGGACTTGGTACGGCGACGGTCACTGCGAAGGCTCGCGTCTGGTCTTTCGCACTCGGTGATCGCGTCCTACCCATGCCCGCTGCGGCCGGGCAACTGGAGGATGGCAACGACTGGTTCTACACGCGTAGCGACCAAGGCGTCACGGTGCTGCAGATCCCGAAGGTCGGGCGCCCGAACGTCGAAGTGCGACTGCACAACCTCGGGATTGCTCCGTATACGTTCGTCGGGCGATGCCACTGACCGGACGTCCGTGTCGGGTCTACCAGCGCTTAGGAGTTATGCGAATGTAGATTCTCAAAGGAACTGCGGTCTGCTGGCGGCGGCGACGGACAACGGATGTGCGACGATCCGGCTTCCATCTGACTGGCGTAGACGGATAGCAAGATGCTATTTGCGCGCCCAGGAGGTCAGATGACATTCAACTTCGATCGTATGGTCGATCAGATTGCTGACCTGATTGCTGAGCGGGCGCTAGAGAAGATCAATGAGCGGGTCCAGAACGGGATGCGGAACGGTTTGACCAAGGGCAATGGTCGCCGCTCCTCCGCGCTCAAGGGCCGCAAGCTCGACATGCACTGCCGCTATCCCGGCTGCAAGAACCGATCGAAGGGGCCCCGCTTCAGATACCTTTGCGAAGAGCATTTGAAGCTGCCAAAGGCAAAGATAAAGGCGGCTATCGAGAAAGCGGCGAAATAACGGAGAAGGCAGCACGAAGGAACGCGAGCCGCGAGCCGAGCTCGATGCGATTCTCGAGCAAAGAGAATCGTCTGAGGGTCGGTTTATTTCCAGCCCTGGAGTAGGGTGCGCTTGCGCAGTCCAGCTTGCTAGACTCACCGTCCGTACACGACCGGGGGAGATGTGTCGCACGACCGCCTGCCAAACGCGGATGACGGCACGATCACCGTCAGTACTCCCGCGAAGTGGGAATCGCGGGTGGCGCCTGGGGCGCTCTCGACGCTCCTGCGGCACTTGGCCGTCGACCCGGTGGGAAGTTTCAGGGGGGATTGGCAGCTGGCGCTTGTCCCCGGGCAGCAGGTGGGTCGCTTCCGGCTGCTCCGCCAGTTGGGCCGCGGAGGCTTCGGTGTGGTCTTCGAAGCCGAGGACACTGCGCTGGGGCGAAAGGTGGCGCTCAAGGTTGTCCGAACGGGGGACCGTGCGAGCCTGCGCCAGGAGCGGCTGCTGCAGGAGGCTGAGGCGGCAGCGAAGCTCTCGCATCCCAACATCGTCACGATCTTCGAGCTGGGGCTGTGCGAGCAGGGGCCGTACCTCGTGCTTGAGCTCCTCCAAGGGAAGACGCTCGCGGCGCAGCTTGGCAGGCGGGCCCATTCCGGTCAGGGAGGCGGTGCGTATCGCGATGGAGGTGGCGAAGGGGCTCGCCCACGCCCACGAGCGCGGCGTCGTCCACCGGGACCTCTCCCCAGGCAATGTCTTCCTCTGCAGCGACGGGGCGGTCAAGGTTCTCGACTTCGGGCTGGCGC
>Ga0137415_10007965_pt1 | contig 10504 bp, 12 predicted proteins | sample CZODoug3_1_1_16f_FD_183082 | JGI IMG/M metagenome (GOLD analysis project Ga0137415, IMG submission 183082) | Vadose zone soil fungal communities from Angelo Coast Range Reserve, California, USA - CZODoug3_1_1_16fungal (Hybrid Assembly) | ecosystem: Environmental > Terrestrial > Soil > Vadose... | reverse complement strand
ATGCTGAAGGGGCTCTATCGCCTCGCCTTTGAGGAAGCTGTGTCCGGTCTAATCAAGGCGAAGCCAGCGGATATCTCTGAGAAAGCCGCCCGGAAGGTCGGAGCACGGCCCAAGAAGGCCAAGAACGGATCAAGGCGGAAGGGGTAGCCAAGGCCGCCTAGGGGTCTTATCGGACATTGGGGATTGAAATTCGAATGGCTTGGACGGGGACTCATCAACATAAGGAAAGACACGTTGGAAAACAAGACCACGTTCAGCGCGGATGGACAATTCGGGAAAGATCGACCCAGGCGACAATGACACAACGAACGGCCCCGCCCTACCCGGTTTCGTCGGTCCACACCTGAAACGATCGGAGTTGATTCGTGCCGAATGTGGTCGGCAGCGCCACATCGGCGGCGGCGCGGCCGCGCGCCATCAACACCCGTCCAATGCGGGGGATGTTGTTGCGGGCATCGAAGGCGTGCCACGCTCCACTCAGGTAAACCTCGAACCAGGCGCTGAAATCCATGGGTGACGCGGCCGGCGGCACGCCAATATCGCCCAGGTACCCGGTGCAATACCGCGCCGGTATGTTCAAGGACCTGCAGAATGTGATGGCCAGGTGCATGTAATCACGGCAGACTCCGGCGCGCTCGCGAAAAACGTCGAGGGCCGTGCGATTGGCCCGGGCCTGCATATAGTCGAAGCGAATGTGCCGGTGGGTGAAGTTGCACACGGCCTGCACAAGCGGCCAGCCCGCCGGCAGCGTTCCAAACAGAGACCAGGCAGTGTCGCGTAGTTCGCTGTCGACCTCGCAATAGCGGCTGGCGAGCAGGAACAACAGCACATCGTTCGGCAGTTCCTGCACGCTGTGCTGGTACGCATCCGGCACCTGGGCGGTCGGGTTGCCCGTCGGCCTCAACGAGGGCATCGTTGCGAAACGTGACGCAGCCGGCCTGGACGACCGCCCTGCCGCAGCGATTGCCGTAGACGTCGTTGTACTCGGAAACCGGCACGTGAGGATTCACTGTCAACCGTTCGGGCTGGCGGATCGAGGCAGTCCGCGAAGGATGGATGTACGGCATCAGCACGACCGGGGTCGGCTTGACGAAATCAAGAGTCACTTCGAACCCGGCGCGAATCAGCATGATGTCGGCATGTCTTTCTGCCCACGGTGGAAACGACCATCCCACAGCGAAGAACGATTCGCCCCGGTCGAAAGACGATTCAACTTATAACGATCGCGGGATAGGCACCCGTTGGAGTCACCGGATGGCTACCCCATTCGGTCTCAGACCAAGTTGGGTTGCTGCCCGGGGATCGCCTTCCTCATGCCTCGTCCCCGCGCCGTCCAACTGACTTCGTCGATCTTCTTCCTGGCTCAATATATATCATAATATAAAATATATAAGTAAAATATGTTGTATACTCACGAGTAGGTAGCCACATTGATCTTGGCGATGCTCGCTAAGATACAGAGAGAGGACCGCGCCATGACCACCATGATGCATTGGTCGCCCTTCACCTCGAAGTTCCATCTCCATCACCACCACCTCGAGGACCTGTTCCCGCGGTTCGTCGACGATGCCGCGGATGAGGCCGCTCCGCCCACAGCCTCGTGGCTCCCCGCCGCGGAGGGACGCCTCGAGGACAGCACCTACGTCATCCAGTTCGCCCTGCCGGGCGTGGATCCGAAGGCAGTCGAGGTGTCCGTGATGGACAACTTCCTCACCGTCAAGGGCGAGCGGAAGGCCAATCACGACCCCACGGGCAAGGACTACTTTGTCCGCGAGGTCACGTACGGGGCGTTCCAGCGGAGCGTGACCCTCCCCGAGGGGGTCGACGCCGCCCAGGTGGAGGCCAAGTACGCGAACGGCATGCTCGAAGTGAGAGTCCCCGCGCCGCGAGCCGCGGTGCCGAGGATGATCGAAGTCAAGGCCGCGTGATCTGAGGATATCGGGGACGTGCCGGTGTGCCGACCGGCACGCGCCCCGGTGTGATCTCATCCGGACGCACCGTCACACATGCCTCAGAGTTTGCCAGCAGCACCGCCGGCAACGTGTTGGGAAGCGTGAACGAGTTGACTGACGGGATGGTCCGCTCGGTGAACGCCCCATGAGAGGCGGCATGGCTCCATAGCGGGAATCCCGGTTCAGGAGGTTTTGTCAATGAAGCTAGAGACTGCAGCGAAGATTAAGTATGGCGTGTGGGGCCTTATTGGTGGGGCAGTCATCGCCATGATCATCGGCTTTGCGTGGGGTGGCTGGACAACCTCCGGCACGACCCAAACGAGGACCAAAGAGGCGGTCTTGGCGAGTCAGGCGGCGATCTGCGTCGCTCAATTTATGAAGCAACCGAATCATGACGAGAAACTGAAAGCACTCGAGCAAGTAAGTAGTTGGCAGAGAGCTGAAGCCATTGAAAAAGGGGGCTGGGACAAGATGCCCGGGCAAGAAAAGGCTGACTATGCGGTAGCCCGAGGATGCGCCGATGGGCTTGAACTTCTTATGAAGAAATGAGACTGGTGCGTCGAGATCTGGAACTGAAGCGCGACTTTCAGCCCCCGCACGCCAGTGACGCAATCTTACAGTGATTTGCTCGACCGGGCGACGAGCCTACCCATTTCGTGATTGGAAAGTTTCGAGTCTCTTCGATGCGGCGGTTGTACCCGCCCGTCTGGATGAGCCTGTTGAACTGGGTGCGGTAGTTCGACACGAGACTGATTCCTTCGATGCTGATGTCATAGATCATCCATCTCTCTCGCCGCGCTTGAAGAGACGGTAGTCCACCGGCACCTCGGTGCCGTTCTTGAGACCGTGCCGGCAACCCTCTGATCGTGCAAGACATGCTCGGCGTGATGAGCTAATAGTTGCTTCTCCGTCATGGCCGGACGCATCTGCTATTGGGGCTTGTTTCAGGATCTTACGGGAGCATATGACCTTTGGTTGGACCCAACGATCCCGTCGGGGTGCTTCTGCGTCTCGGTATTTTGTTGCCGCGATGGATGCCGCCAGCGGCGCGGCGGACGAAGCACTCGGTCGTGTAGGTTCTCGTTACGAAAGGGGCACGCCAAGGCATGGCACGTGCTTCTTCCTCGCACATACGGCGCAAGCGGATGTCGCTAAGCACGTGATCGCGCCAGGGGCCTTGAAGACATCGGCCATTGCCGAGCCGATTTCGAGCAGCGAGTAGCTCTTATCCAGATTGGCCTTTGTTAGTTTGACGAGGCAGGGCGAGCAGAGGAACTTGCCCCGGTAGCCTCCATGAAGGAGGCTACCGACGACGCGTCGGACGAAGTCGCCAACCGTGTAGATGATCGCTTCCCTTTGCATCGAGCCCCCGTGCGCGTTGCGTTAGTGAGATCGTCTACTGGCTGACTAGCATCAGCAGTTTGGCACTCGTCGGCAACCTTGCTATCGGGTTCCTGCTGACCCAGCCTCGTCGCCCCACCCTGCTTTTTTCATCCGACCTGGACAGGGTTCATCACTTCCTCTGCGGCCAACAGGTTCTCCTGAGAGAGCAGTTGCCGATGTGCAGGTCATGTCATCCGGTCGCGTCCGGCCTCCCCATCCGTCGTAGCCACCGGAAATGCGACGCCATACCTGCCCGGAATGACTTGAACTCAGTGTACCGGATCCCAAAGTCTTGGCAGGTCTGTTCCACGAGCTTCGAAATCGCCGGGTAGTGGACGTGACTGATTCGTGGGAACAGATGGTGTTCGATCTGAAAGTTCAAGCCGCCCACGAGCCAGGCGACCACTCGACTACGCCGGGCGAAGTCCACGGTCGTTCCCGCCTGATGGATTGCCCACGCCTGGTCGATGCGCCCAGTATTCGTTGGGGGCAGCGGAAACTCCGCCTCTTCCACGCAGTGTGCAACTTGGAACACCACGCTCAGTGCCATACCCGCCACCAGCCCGGCGACCACGTAGTAAAAGAGGACGACCCCGACGGAGTGGAACAGCAGCGGGATCCCGAAAGCCAGGCTCAAGAAGATCGCTTTGCCGGCAACAAAGGTCACCAGCTCCCAGCCGTTAGGACGAGGAAAGGGCTGGTTACTGATCCGGCCGCTGATGAGCTTGCGGAAATCATCCACAAGCTGCCACTTGATGGCCAGCAACCCGTAGAGCGGCCAGAGGTAGAGATGTTGCCAGCGGTGATAGCTCCGCCGCGTCTGATGCGGCGTCAGCCGTCCGAGCAGGCCGAGGTCGACGTCGGTGTCATGGCCGGTGATATTGACGTATGTATGATGGAGCACGACGTGCTTCCAATGCCACAGGTAGGAGCTGCCTCCAATCAACTCCAACGTCATCGCCATGAGCTTGTTGACCCAGGGGTGGCTTGAATAGGCTTGATGGCCGCCGTCGTGCTGAATATTGAACCCGATCCCGGCCGCGGCTAACCCCAGCAGCATGGCCAGAAGCACGCCCTGCCACCACGTGTGGGCCCCGGATACCAGCAGGGCATACGAGCCAGCGAAGCCGGCGAGGAGGACGGCCGTCTTCACATACATCTGCCAACAGTCGCGTTGCCGTTGGCCGGTGGTTCGAAAATGCTCTTCGACCCGCCGCCGGAGCTCGCGCTGGAAGGCATTGTCGTGCTCGAACTTGAGGCTTTGTGCCGGTTCTGCGGCTCGAAGGGACTGGCCCGCAGGGCCCGCGTGGATCTCTTGCTCGTGTGTCATCGCACCATCCCTCGACTACGCTTGGGAGCATTGGTGGCTGAGGTCAGCACCGTTGAGACTCCGCAAGGAAGTTACCCTACCCTAGAAGCCGTCCCTGCCACATGCTCGCCTCCCAGCCTATCGCAAAGCGGGAGGTCGGGGGGGAGTCAGGCGAGGGGACGCGCGGACCGCACGGAGGCTCAAACGTGCAGAAGACGAACACGGAGAGAATCCTCCTTGCGCTTGTCAAGGCCCATTCGTAACCCACACCTTATCCACTTATCCACAGCCACCCACATCATGAAAAACGCACGGCCTGAAGCGGTTCTGCAGGCACGTAACGAAAAGATGACGCTCCGGCCCTCCGCCGCTTCGATAGGGTCAAGCACACACGCGATTGACGCAGGTCCCACGCGCCTACCGTGAGGAAAGCCGCATTTGGCGCGGCGAAACGACGCCTTGACACGCCATGCGCGCATACCTAAGGTGATCACCTCCGCGCCAGTTTCAATCTGAAAATGGGACGTGAACACGTTGCTGAGGGAGACCGTTGAGTATGGAGTCCAGCCGGAAACCGCTGGCGAAGGTCGAAGGCAGGAAGCGGATGCGTTTCAGCGGGCTGACCGTGGCGTGGCGGGGGACGCCAAGCCTCGATGATTGGGTCGCCTACATCGTCACTGGCACGAAATCGAAGAAGCTCATCCTGGCCGCTCACACCTCGGAGCGGACGGTCAAAGGCATCCTGGCGCGCATCCAGGGCATGTCCAAGAGGGAAGTGGAGAAGTTAGCCAAGGGCTAGTCTCGTGAGTCTGAGATCGCAACGCGTGGCCATCGCGCGGGTACTCCAGTGCGTGGCGTCACGCGGTGTGCTCTCCAGCGTCAGCGTCACCACGCGATCGACCTCCCCGTCGCCGATCTTCCGCGGGGCCCCGGGCCGGGGTTCATCGAGCAGCCCGCCGAGGCGTGCGGCCAGAAACCGACTGTGCCAACTGCCGACCGTCTGCTTGGTGAGCCGCAGTTCCCGCGCCACGACATGTCGCACGAGCTGCGCACACCGCTGAACGCCATCATCGGGTTCTCGGAAGTCCTGGCCGACTCCGGACTGCCGATTATGAGATGCATAGGACCGGGGAGGAATCTCTCGTCCTTTGAGAGATGGCATTCGCCTCTGGCTCCTTGCTTCCGCGAACGCTGGCCGGTTCGCTTCCTCATAATCCGCCCACGCTCGAGACCACACACGTTCTCAGCGACGTCGGTCATCTTTCCCAAAGCCTTTGCTCGTCAATGCGTGGCTGGAATCGGCCGACTCTCCCAGTAGCTTTTGCGCAGAGCATAAAAGTCAACGGCGGGGTCGCCGCCGTTGACTTTTTACTTCTGATGGTTCGGAGACTAGGAAACTACATCTTGCGTCGGCCGAGGAAGCCCGCGCCGATGAGTCCGAGCCCGAGGAGCAACAGGCCTGCTGGCGCAGGCACTGCCGCAATCCGGGTGACGTCGGACGCGCCCTCATGTCTCAGGCCGAGCGTGTACGTCAGAGCAGCATCCAGTACTCCGGTGGTGGCCCTCTCATGGCCTGAGCAATTGAAAGGCGAGGTCTGCCCAGGCAGCTGGGCATTCACTGTGGCGGTCATGTTGCACGCGTCGGCTTGCTCTGTCCCCCCCGTAATTCCGCCTGCTCCGCCATTGGGTGTCCACTGGAAGACAAGGGCACCCGATTGGTCGCGTATCTCTATCGACCAGGCGGTCGAGGATCGCGCGGTCGAACCCAGAGCGTCGGTGAGCCCGACCGAGGCGACGAGGTGCTGTACGGTATCGAAGTCGATGATCACAGCTTGGCTGTTCGTCAACGAGAAGCTGAATGAGGCGGTCAGTCCCAAGTTTGCCTGGACGTTCCCATTCCCCTGGATGCTGGTGAGCTGGCCCTCAGTGACGAGCCGGGCGGTCGCAGGTGTGGAGATGCCGGCTGAGTTGATGATCGGCGCACCCGTCAGCAGCGTATCGGCGCGGGCGACGTTGAGCGTCGCAGGAGGGTTCCGCTGCGAGAAGTCATTCTGAGCGAACCCGCCGCACTGCCCGACGCACTGCTGGGGGAGATCCAAGGTCCCAAAGATACTGCTATTTACCGTTTGGGTGGCAACTGTGCCGTTCAGGTTCGCCGTGGCCTGGCTGCTGTCTTGAAAGACAAACACGTCCAGTTGATTCGCGTTGATCGTTGTGCCGTTCGGATTGAGGAACTGAAAGTTGTTCACGTCGAGCGTCGACTGGGCGAGAATGCTTGCATCTGCACTCGCAAACCAGCCAAGGCTGAAGAGGGTGACAAGGGCTACACACGCCAGCCGCTTCCTACTTAGATCTCTCATTCTCGTCTCCCTTTAGTTCTATGGAATCCACGTTCCTTGGCCGGTCGCAGTTGCACGACCTGAGCCAATCGACCTGCAGCCAAATATAACAGTGGTTTACAATCATCTGACGATTCTGCGTTGCAACCTTGTAAAGGCACCTGACAAGGCTAGGCACTCGATGGTGTTCAGGTCGAAGCCGCATACGGTCGTAAATATCCGATTACATGGGCCTTATTCCTTGCATCCAAATCGAGCGAGCCCCCATGCTTGCCGATTACTGTCAGATCCATCGACAGCCGCCAACGGGCAAGATGCAGCCGCGACAAGGTGCTTGAATTGCTCACGTACCGCGAGAGAGCGGGGCCATGGGAACCAACTACCGAAGCTGGCCCCCCAATTGCCGCCCTTTACCGCCGGAGGACAGTGAAAACGTCGGTGCGGATGACTATCATCTTCGTCGTCCACGGCCAATGTTCTCGTGGAGCGACCGGAAACAAGTCCGACGGGCTCGGTACCAAAGTCACCTGCTCCTCGTGCACCGCACGACGAGAGCACGACCTAGAATTCGTAGCGGACGGCTGCTCGAATATTCGTATTCTCCGGAAAGATGCCGAATACGCTGAGGTGGTTGGGTGGCTTCGACGCGCCCCGGTTGACGAACTGGCCTTCCAGGACGAGCTTCAAGTTCCCGTAAAGGGTCGTCTTGAGGTCGACGAGCCAGAGTTGCTCGCTCTTGAGAACGTCCGCCGCCAGGAAGGCGCGCACCTCAGTACGGCGCTGATCGTGGAGCTGCCAGCGCGTGCCCAGGAAGACATCGCTCTTGAACGGGCGCAGTCCGGTCAGCGAAGTCTCCCCAGGATTGTTTTCTCCTGAGTATTCCAGCGAGACGGTGACTTCGTTCTTCCCGAGCACGTCCGTGAAGGTACGGTCCACCCCCAGCACGTACTGGAAGTAGTTGTCGGGAACCGCGGCTTTGAAGCGCTTGGGCAGGCCGGATGAACTGGTGAAGGTGTAGACGGTCTCTCCCTTGAGCACCCAGGGACCCAGTACCCACTGCGCACTGGCGCCCACCGCGTCCGTTCGGTAGTACAGAGGAATCAGTCTCGGGGCCAGTGACGAGGGGTCCATCGCGAATGAGGGAATGCGTCCGGGTCCGCCATAGTAAAGGAGCGCGAGATCGGCGCTCCCCGCGGTCGCCGTCAGGCGGCCGGCGAAGCCGACATCAAAGGATGGCTCGACCACCTTATTGGTAAGGTCGCCAATGTTATCGCCGGTGATGTCGAACCGGAACCTGTCGTGGTTCGTCGGCAGCGGCGTGTGGCGGAACAAGGGAAGCACGTAGAGGGAGAGTGTCGGCTGTCGAATTCCTCCTCCCTCTGGCAAGAAGAGGCGCAGTCTCGCCATGAGCTCTCCGAGCTTCTCAGGATCGTAGAAGTTCCGTTCCAGATCCCGGCGGTTCAGGAGGTCGACGGGACTGAACATCTCTACGGCGGCCCAGCTCTCGATCAGCTGGCCGCCCAATAGCGACCACGAGTCGGTCGTGTATTCGAGGTAGGCGTCGTAGGGCTCGTAGCGGTTCCGTGCCTGTTCGAGGGGATCGATGGCAACACGCGGGTGTAGTCGGAGACGCAGGGCGCGGGTCAGATCGTAGCTGAAGTCAGCCTCGCCCAGGAGATCGAGGTTGTCGTCCTTGAGTCCCCGCCCCCGGTCGATCAGAAACCCGCGATAGCCGACCTCCACGTGACCCTTCATCTTGACGTCTGGTCGGATTGTCCTGAACGGAGCCGAACCTCTCAAGGCCAGGGCGGGTGCGCCTTCGGCGGCCGCGGACGATGAGGCCTGTGCGCTCTCCGCAGCCTCTCCTTCGCTGACGGGCGACGACGTGCCCTGGGCGACGCGCGCACTCTCCCCTGTGGTGGGAGACGGCGCGGCTTCGACGGCCGGGTGCTCGCCAACGGAGGTGAGACGCAGGAGCAGGCCGTCGGGCCGCTCCTCGATGCTATAGCCCACCGGCCGGCTCAGCTCCACCACCACGCGTGCCGTGCCGGGCTTCCACTGGCTCCCACGCACCTGGCGGATGGGCTCAGGGTTGACCGTCAGGGGTCCGCACCAGGCGTAGCGAGCCGCGTCCAGGTCGATGACGATGCGGGGCGGGGCATCGAGCACCATGGCGGCATACGTGGGTGTTCGACCGGTGTGCAAACGCACGATTACCGCTTCGTCCTGTCGCTGTACCGTCACCGCGGTAAGCTGGAGCAGGGCGGTTCCCCTCGCCACTGCCGCGCCCTCGCAGGTTTTGGCCAAGACGGGAACCGCGGGAACGAGCCCACCGAGGAAGACGAGGGCGGCCACGGCAAGCGGCCGCGATCTATCTCCGACGCCTGCCCAGCGAGCCCGCCGAGGTGTGGCCAGACGCATTAACTCTCGAGCGCCCTCACTGAGAAATCGCCGGGGGAATAGCCATTACCGATCTTGACGTCGAGGACCTCGAGGATCGTACTCTTTCCGTTCTGGACGTTCTCGACCCGGACGGTCCGCGCCCGCCACCGCCGGGCCGTCACCTTCCACCACCCGTCCCAGCGCGCCACCTTGAGAAGCTTCCCCTTCCGCTCGTAGAAGTTGACCCGCGCCATCTGGTGGTTGTCCCGTCGGACGAAGAGCTCGCGTCGAGAATAACCGGAATCCTTGAAGCGCGGGGTGCTCTCGATCACCCAGACGGGCACCCCGTCGAGCGCATCCTCACGCAGGTACTGGTATTGATGCTTCGAAATCTCGTTCGGGACCAGATCCTCGTACGCCAGCTCGGACCCCACGAACGAGCTCGATCGATTCGAGGAAGCGATTCGCCGAGCCCGTCGGAGGGCGGGAAGGTACAGCCACTGGTCGTCGTCCCCCACGCGGTTCTCGTGCGTGAGGAGCGTGGTTCCCCTCACATCGGGCGGATCCTGGAAGATGAGCAGCGTCTTGTCTCCCGTATCGAGCCCTTCGAGGGTCCGCATCTCGAGCGAGCGCTCGCTCCGCTCACCCTTGGCGTTGACCAGGGTCATCTTGTACTGAATCAGCTCGTCCCGATAGCCGCTGTTGATCCGGCGCTGCTCCTCCATGATCGCCAGGCCCCGGTCCTGAGCCCGGCTCCCCTCGGCGGCTAACAGGATCAGGCTCGAGAGGATGACCGCAACCACCGTCATGCATCGACGCCGCATCAGAGCCCGTCGAAGGGTTCCGAGGCGAGACTCGATTGTCGGGACGAAGGTCCCCGCGAGCACAAAGACATCCCACCTCCGACAGTCGTCGACGACCTCTTCCAAGGAGGAGGCACGTTCAGTCACCGAATTTCCACCCAGACCGAGCCAGATCCGTGCCAGACCTTTTGGCACCCACGGCCGGCCATTCGAAGCTTATCCGGGCCAGACGCGTAAATCAATGTTTCTACACAACCAGTGGTGGGCGAGAGGGCCAGAAGGCCCAGACGTAGGGTGGAGGACCATGAAGCGTCGCTCCCACTCCGACACGCGGCG
>Ga0137415_10007963_pt1 | contig 10505 bp, 11 predicted proteins | sample CZODoug3_1_1_16f_FD_183082 | JGI IMG/M metagenome (GOLD analysis project Ga0137415, IMG submission 183082) | Vadose zone soil fungal communities from Angelo Coast Range Reserve, California, USA - CZODoug3_1_1_16fungal (Hybrid Assembly) | ecosystem: Environmental > Terrestrial > Soil > Vadose... | reverse complement strand
CCATCTTTTCAATCGCCAATACCGGAGCCATGCGAAGTATCGGGCAGAAATGCTCCAAAGAAATTGCGGCCTTAGCTTGCCGAGCAGGCTGTGCTCAGATTCTAGTGCTGCACGACCATCGAAATCACTTGGGACTCTGAGAGACTCTGAGGGAGTTCCTGGCTCATACAACCACCCCCAAGGGGTGGCCGGTGCTTTGTACCCAATCGTGCCGAAGGAAAGGGGGCGGTATTGAGCTTTGCTTTGGGCAAAAAGAACTCATCGAATTTACCGTCCGCCGTGTTCATTCTCACTAGGACTCACCCAACGTTCTTCCAAGCACCGTCAAGAACTTCGTCGAAATCCGCTCGCAACCACGACATTCCCCATACGGCCCACCTGGCGCTTCAGGACAGTTCACTGGACATCCTTTCTCTACTGGGTATAATCCAGGGAAAACTCGAAGCGTCTCCGGGCCCGTCTAATCCGAGATCACGAAGACACTCCGCGCAAGAAATATCCCCCTAGGTTTGCGTGAGGTCCCGTAACCTTCTGGGAGGAACACATGAGCACCTCGCACGCTTCGAAGGGCAACCAGTCGCCTACCACAAGCAAAGCCTCTAGTGCCTGCTGTAACTTCGATATCAACATCGAAGCGCAGGGCGGCGTCAACATCTACAACAATTGCTCCTCCACAGGAGAACCCGAAGGCAAGCCCGATAGTGGCTGCTGTCACGGAGGCACAAAGACCTGCCCCCCCTCCATCGGGACCTGCCTGCCGGTCGTTGCGGGAGCCAAGCACAAGCTGAGCCGCGACCAAAAGCTTGCCATTCGCGCCGCCAACAGCCCCATTCCCAGCGCCATCGCTGCCAGTCTCCTGCACAGCATGCGACGGCTCTCGCTCGGCAAGACCGCCGCGAACTCCCTCGAAGCCGCGACCTTCACCATCCTTAGGAAGCTTCCCGCCAATCTCATCAACTGCACCGTCTCCGCCTTCGATGACGTCGACCCGGCGCTGCGGAACAAGCTCTTCGCACCCTCGCTTCTACTCGACCCTGACCAGCCGGTCGTCACGACGCTCCTCACTGCGGCGCTCGCCACCGAGATCAAGCAGCGCACCGGCGTTATCGCCTTCAACGACCCCAACGCCCCCGACCAGGAGCGCCCCGGTCTCATGCGCCTCTACACCCCCTCTGGCGAGGACTTCTTTTCCCAGGTTCGCATCTGCCGCGTCAATAACCTTCGTACCGGCAGCTTCATCCCTGCCCTTGCCCCAACAGACTACCTACCCTCCGAACTCCAGCAGGACTGCGCCGGTGTTCTCGTCAATGGTCAATCCCAAGTCGTTTGCCAGATTCGCTCGACCAATTGCCCCGGTAACCAGGTTGCCGGCGCCTGCGGCGTCGTCCTTAACATAGCTCAGGGCGATGGCGTAGAGCTGTCCGGCGTCAACTACTTCAATGTCAATGCCAAGGTTCGCCTCACCGACGCTCAAACCCAGCTCATCGTCCAGGACGTCGACGCCTTCGTCTTTGGCGATATTGACACTCCCGTCAACGAAACCGTCAACGGCGTCACCCAGCTCATCAATGACTGTCGCGTCCATGACAAGATCACCTTCAAGGTCCCGAACAGCCTACCGCCCGGTATCTACTGGGTCCAGGTTGTCGTGCCCAACACCTCCGGCATTCCCGTCTTCGGCGACTCCATCATCTCCAACACCGAGTTCATCAACGTCCTCCCGCCGCCCGATGCCCGCTACACCATCGTCACCGAAAGGATCGACGCTCGCGAAGAAACTTCTCCGGCCTGGTGGGGCTCGGACGAGGTCGGTCTTCACACCATCTCCTTCGGCATCGACCTCAACCTCCAGCCCATTATGCCCTTACAGAGCATCGAATTCTCCTCGTTCCTCGGCGACGTAGAGTTTGACAGCGGCGATCATAAGGACATCACCACCACGGTCTATCAGAACGACCAGCCCATCCTCGGCCTCTTCCTCTCCGTCCTCGGCTACGAAATCGACAGCCAGCACGCGTACAACACGATGATTCATGACTGGACCCAGTACTTCGTCGATGCCGTCGAGCAGCAGGCGAAGACCATCGGCTCCGCCATCCTTGCCATTGGCGTCTCCACGGTCATCAAGCTCGGCTGGTGGGGTCTGCTCATCGCTGCCATCGCCGCACTCGTGACCATCGCCGTGGACCTCATCGTCTCCCTCTGGGCCCCCGCCGATCTCATCATCCAGGACGCCATCCCGCTCTCCATCCTTGACATCGATGCCCTCACCAGCGCTGCCGCCCCGGCTCCTCCTTCCTCTACCTACACCACCAACGGCAACATCGTCGTCAACATCAATCAAGGCGTCCCACCAGTCAAGATGCCGTTCCAATACCGCGAGACCCGCGCGTACGTCTCGAGCGACCAAGACAGCATCTACGAGCTTACATACCGCTACAATCGCCTCGTATGAATCTCACCTTGCCATCTGCAGGGTCGCGCCAGCCGAAGAAGCCCGCTTCAAGTTCTATCTGATGTCTGGATTCCGCGACGCCGAAAGCCGTTTTGTTACGTGGCGCGATATCGATTTCTGGCACATGGCAGTTCGCGTAACCGCAAAACCACATTGGGGCTTCGTCTCGAAGAACTCCAGGTGGACCAGCTGAAACCGGGTGAGCAGCGGACATCCACACCAGGGGCTTCTCTCCTTATTAATAGTGATATCGCCCCGGCCAGACCAGGCCGACATCCCCTACCGGAACATCTTCACTCGGAGGCATGAGCCGAAGGAGTCGTCCTGCCCAGATTGCGGCGGTGTGTTGCGCAAGCTGGGGGAAGATGTTTCGGAGATGCTTGAGTACGTGCCCGCGAGCTTTTTCGTGATTCGTCACGTACCTACCAAGCTCAGTTGCAGTCGCTGCGAACGGATTGTGCAGGCTGCGGCCCCGAGCCGTCCGATCGAGCGTAGCATGGCTGGACCGGGACTCTTGGCGCATGTGCAGACATCGAAATATGCGGACCGGTGGTTCGCCAAAACTAGATCGTTCGGAGTAGGTTGACTTTTCAACAGCCTGGAAGGAACAATTGGGCAACATGGTCACCATTCTGCTCGATCTTTTTCGGCTCATTTGGCTGTTCGGAAGAGGCCATCAGGCAGTCGCACTGGAGAACCTTGCCCTCCGCCAACAACTCGCCATTTACAAACGCACGAAGAAGCTCCCGCGGTTAGATGGGAGCGACCGCCGGTTCTGGATCGTGCTGTCCGCCGTCTGGAAGTGACTGGCGAAAACAGCTTTTTGTAGTGCACCCGGACACGGTTGTCCGCTGGCAGCGGGAGCGTTTTCGTAGGTACTGGGCAGATAGATCGAAGAAGTTAGGAAGACCGGGTCGGCCTTCGATCAGGAGAGAGGTTCGCGAGTTAATTCGAACCATGGCCCACATCAATCCCTTGTGGCGTGCGCCGCGCATTCACGGGGAGCTGCGGAAGCTTGGAATCGAGGTTTCGGAACGAACCGTTTCTCGCGTCTTGCAGACCGTAAAACGGCCGCCCTCACAGGCCTGGAAGACGTTCCTCCAGAATCACATGGGAGAAATCGTCGCGATTGTTCTCCAAAAGGGTAGTCACTATGTTCGAACGTTATACGGAGAAAGCAAGGCGCGTCATCTTTTTCGCTCGCTACGAAGCCAGTCAATTTGGGTCAGCTCATGTTGCGCCGGAGCATGTGCTGCTGGGACTTCTGCGGGAAGACAAAGCCCTGAACAATCGATTCCTGCCCTCCCACGCCTCGGTTGAATCCATCCGTAAGGAAGTTGAAGAACACATCACGATCCGGGAGAAGTTTTCCACGGCGATTGACCTGCCCCTGAGCAACCAATGCAAGCGCGTCCTCGCGTACGCCGCCGAAGAAGCCGAGCGTCTGTCCCACAAGCACATCGGTACCGAGCATCTTCTTTAGGCATGTTGCGCGAAGAAAAATGTTTTGCTACGGAAATCCTCCACGAGCACGGACTGCGCCTCGCCACCATTCGTGAGGAATTAGCCAACACCAGTGCGCGCGATGTTGCGCAGAAGTCTAAAGCAGAGGAAATTGTTGAACTTCGCCAGCGCATTCACGAACTTGAAGTTGAACTGAGGGCTACTAAGGCGCGTAGCCTGACGCCTACGGAGGTTGATATCGTCTCATCGGTGGCGGCTGGATCGTCGAATAAGGAAATCGCTCAGCACCTCGCGATCAACGAGGATGTGGTCGAGCGTCACCTAAGTGATATCTTCGGCAAGCTCGGAGTGTCCACGCGCCTTGAGCTAGCTCTTTTCACAGTGAACCGGAAGCCTCCGATACAAGATGTTAGCTGATTGTCGGTGGCAACCCACTAACGCCCACGACTCGGCGAGTGTTACGGGTTGCATGAGCGCTGTACTGGTCGAAGCTATCGGATAAAGAGTGGGCACATGGAATAATAATAGAAAAGGTGCTAAAGCCATGTTTCCTACACCTGTAGCCGCCGCAATGCTTGTGCTGATTGACGGTCGAATCCCCAGAGCAGAGCATTTAGCATGAAGTAGGCAACTACCGATGCGGATGCAATCGAATGCAGCATCACTCATTGAGTAGATGACTTCGACAGCATCAAGAAAATGCGCACAGCGTCATCGTGGTAGTAGCTTTCCACGTTCTCTTGTTCCCGCTGTTGCGAGTACGCGAGGGCAGTCTCTCCTCGCTTGTCTTTAAGGTTGCGGTCTGCTCCCGCCTTCAAGAGCATCCTCACCGCCTGTACGTTCTCGGCCTTGACGGCTGCGATCAGAGCCGTTTCCCCGTCGAGATTCTGCGCATTCAAACTAGCCCCAGCCTTCAATAGCGTTCTGATCAACGCGAATGGATGCTTTTCGTCTTCCTTGTCGCAGCGATGAGACGCTGCCGCCGCGATGAGAGCATTGTCGCCGTTCTGATCCTGAGCACTTGCGTTTGCGCCTTTCTGAACTAGGATGCTTATGGCATCGTCGTGGCAGAGGGCAGCGGCTACCATCAGGGGAGTCCAACCAGTATCGTCGGTGGCGTTCACGTCTGCACCGGAAGCAATCTCCCGCTGAAGGTCAGCCGTGTGCCCAAGTCCCGCTGCTCTAAACAGTGGAGTCATTCCGTGTTTGTGGCCTGTCCAGACGTCCGACTCCAAAATCATCAAGTCCGTGATGAGGGTCAATGAGTGCAATCGCCTGTTTACGTCAGGAATCCTAGAACTTGGCACGGAATCGATGTAAAGTGGGCGGCTCTATGGGCAGGCATTTGATGGTGGCGGTCGTGATTCTTGGATTGGAAGCATGGCTTGGAGTCGGGCTGTTCGGCGGTGGTGTCGGCATAACCTGTGCCATCATCTTTGTCATTTTGGCGGTTGTAGAAAAGCAGCGCAGGACGGAACACCTCCGAGTGGCCGCCATTTATGCAACACTGCTCGTTGCGACGCTGGTCGTGATTTCTTCCAGTGCAAGGCTTGCACAGCATAGGGCGACCCCGGTCATCGCGGCGGTAAACCGCTTCTACTCAGAACACGGCCAATACCCCGCGACTCTTGATGAACTTGTTCCCACGTATTTGTCCTCAATTCCTCATGCGGGCTTCACGCACGTGGGCCGGGATTTTCGATATTACAAAACTAGACCGCAACTCTATTTTGCTGGCATGTTTCACGGCGTTTTTGCATATGATTTCCCCACACAATCATGGACTACTAACGAGTAGGGCTGCATGATTGGCGTAATATCGCCTTAACACAAGTTTGCGCTTTCCTTTCGCTTGTCTGGGGAACAAAAGGCACAAAGTTGCGCTAACGCCTGTTTTCAACATCAGTCATTTCAACATCAGTCAGCGGTGCCACACGTCTACGAATCGGCGATAATTCGCTAGGGAACTCGTATGTTTGAGAACATCGAAAGCGCCACTCCCGAGAGGTATTGGTTATTGTGGGCGAGTCTCAGAGGGATAGTGTTGGGAGTAGCCTGCTTTTTCCCAGCGTTCTTTCTATCCCTTCTGATTGCGATTCCTTGGTCCAAACATTATTGGGCGGGCGAGGGGCAGGCAGTATTGGGCGGTATGGCCATCAGTTTTTACTTCGGAATTGCGTGCGCCATTGCGGCTGCCGTTTACACGCTCAGGCGGGCGATACGAAGCAACCGAGCCCAAGCTGCCATTCGGGGTTCTGAGTGAAATCGCCTGCTAACGTCAGTTGACTTCCGCTCCATCAGCCACGTGAAGCATAATTAGTGCCCAAGATGACTCGCTTCAAAGAGTTAAAGCGCATCCAAGCGGCAATCCAACACAGAACCGAGTCAGAACTGCGATGGGCGGACGAATACTGCCAGATGCGAGTGAGAACCGCGATCCTGAACAAACACAAGAGCTACTGGAAAGGGATTCAGCGAGACGTTGATCGTGCGTTGCGGGAACTATCCGTGACGGAAGGCCACATTGCTGCTCACAAATGATCGGGCTGGAACCGCTCGACGCTCAAGAGAAGCGATCTCTGCGGCTGCTTCTACTGTCTTGAAGTGTTTCTGCCGAACGAGATTCAAGACTGGACTGACGATGGCGATACGGCGCTTTGCCCGAAGTGCGGTATTGATTCGGTCATCGGTTCTGTTTCTGGATATCCGATCCAGCGTGAGTTTCTTTCCAAAATGCACAATCATTGGTTCTAGCTGTCGCAAAATCCCCATAGCACAAGTTTGCGCTTTCCTTTCGCTTGACTGGCGAACAAAAGGCGCAAAGTTGCGATAACGCCTGTTTGCAACAACTGACTTTACTGGGCCGTAACTCCGCTTCAAGGAACTCCCATGCTTTGATTGGGCTGCGGATAGTAAAACGAGTGGATTTCTTTCAGTTCACCGTCGCAGACATGCACGCGGTCGAAGACCTGATCCACGCCAAAGATTGTCTCCATTTCAAAGACTGTTGCGACAAAGTCTCCCTCGACAATATGCTGCTTGATCTGGACGCTTTTGACGGCTGGCAAAATACTCGTCAAGAATCCGACCACAGCGTTCCGCCCGATCAGCTTTCCTACGCGTGGCCCCTCAAAGGTAATATTCGCGGCGAAGGGTACTCTGGATATATCCTTGCCCGCCAAACCTCTCAGATACGCCTCGACAACTGCGACTTTTTCCTCTCGTGACACGCTTTCCCCCGAGTTCGTTGAGATGCCAAAAGCGGCCCATCGATGCCAGCACCGGCTGCCGAAATTAGATCACAACTCACCGCTGGACGCAGAGCGACCAACCGCAGGAGAGGATAGACCGAAGTGAAAACGAAATCGTTGTCTACTCGGAAACTGCCGAGGTCGGCACGACGATTGTTGTAACATCGCCATTCCGCTCATTGACGGCCGAGTTCGGCGGAACACAAATCTAATCTACAGCAGGTGTGCGCCAACCCTAGTTTGTCTGAACATCTCAACAGAGCGCTTGGGTGAACCCTCCTTTCGAGAAAATCTTTGATTGGCACACTCGCTGTTGTTCGCTTGTTGAACGCCGCCATTGAGACAATCTGCTACGGGCGCCAGATGACACTTCTGCTGGCCCCAAGTTTTGAGGGCTTCTCCGCCCAGCAATGAACCACTCTTAAAACAGATTGGAAACGATCAGAAAACCGCCGCCGATTGCGACGATATCTTCCGCCGCCGCCACGCCAAAGTCCGGAAGGCCAAAAGTTTTCACCAAGCGATGGCGAATCTCATAACCAGCAAATGCAGCGGCAATACTGCCGAGGACGCCTAGGATCGCGCCGATTACCAGTGACTGGTGAGCCGAGGCGCAGATCGCCATGCTGGAGAATCCTCCCGTGATCACCCGGAATGCGAGAGGTCCCGGATTAGTTCGGTTTGGTGTTTTCTGCAGCTTGTCGGCCACCAGCTCGCCGAGTGCAAGAAGCGACAGGACAATGGTTGCGGCCCTCGAACCGAGGAAGGACAGCCATGAAGCGCTGAGGTCAAGCCATCCGAGATGCGCTGCCCAGCTCACCAGTGCTGGTGCCGTCAGCGAACGCAACCCGGCGATGATTCCGATGGCGAAGCATCCGAGATACAGAACAGCTCTGTTGACATTCATGCCAGCCTACTTTAGTCGGAAGCGCGCACTTGTCAAGACATCGAGACTCTCTGCCAGTCCCTGACTTTCTTTCGGAAAGCCTGCAACATTTCGCCACTAGAACTGACACGAGTGCCAACTGTTGACCTATCGCATTTCCGCTCACTGAGCCGGTTCTGAGTGTCGCTGCCTTCTCGAAGGACTACCAGTGTGCAACTGTGCAGGGATTCCCGTTTTTCGCGGTCAGTCCGGTGAAAAGTGAAAACGCAAATGGCCATGGAAGGACACGTCTTTCCAGTTGGTTACATCAATTAAACCTGTGCTGACTCCCTTTCAGCGTGAAAGGGGCTTACGTCGGACTCTGTCTTACAGAGCTTCTGTAGCGACGAAGTTCGCTCAGGATAGGAAGAAGCATCGCAGCAACGAACGCCACTCAGTACGGATGCTGGTAATGGCTCATCGTGGAGGTTACAAGCGTCTTGTCTACGTAATAGGTGATGGTATTTCGCCAAGGAATCAAGAAAACAGCAAACCATTCCGATGGAGAATCCGCCGACCCGAGAAGGCCGTCCCCACGACGACGTTTTGGAATCGAATATTGAGCTTCAGCAACAGAGGCCAAGATCCCCGAGACGCCCACAATGAATCCAATAGACGCAGCAGTGAGAGGGAGGGAGGTAAGCGAAAGAGATGGCGGCGTGAACACAAAGCCATTTTAAGCGGAAATCGCGTCGGCAACAGAACTCCCAATAGCTGCGGCCAGCTTGCGAAATCGGCAATTTCGCGTGTCAACCACCTTAATCCCAGGAACCACCCCGGTGGTCTTTACCTTTGCCTCTTGGTCTGGATGAAGGATCAATTCACAGTATGTTTCAAAAAGATTTCTTTGATCGTCTTGGTAGGTCACGATCACGGGAAAAGCAAGCTCATGTTTGCTGTAATCGTTATACGTGAACCATTCGCGCATGAAAGCCTGAATCATATTTTTTGCATAGCCGGCTTGTTTGCTGTTGTCTACGATGTTCGGCGCAAAAATGGAGCCATTACCGGGAATGATTGCATGACCCACCTTGGGGAATGTGATTACGTACTCTTTCAGCCAAATATCTTCTATGCAGACCATCTTTGCAGTCCTCCCACCCCTGTTTACCAAATCCAAGACAGCATCCGGTATATCCTTGGTCACAGAACCACGATCATCATGAAACTCAACGTAGACCTTTGGGTCTGAATCTCTGACGGACGTGTCTGGCAAAGCAGGTGGAGTAGGTCTGTGTTCGGGCTGCCGCTCTGATAGTGTCCCGACTTTTTTCGCAATATAAAGAAAGCCAACAAAGATAAAGAATGAAACTAGAAATATTCCACCAAACAGAAACCAATCGAACGACACATGACGAATCTTCTGCACCAAGACAGAAAGGGCCGAAATCATTGCAGCCCCCAACAGGGGGCCGATCCATCTGAGAAGCTCCCATATTGCATGTGGACGTAGCTCTGTGATGAGCTTTCGCAACCTGCTATCGTTAGCCACGGCACACACCTCTGCCTGAGCATACGGCATCGCGCCAACTAGTGCCATTGTTCGCACCGTCGTCCCAAACAGATCGGTGGCTTTCCGATTGTTAAACGCACAGGCGAACTCTTCCAAATAGCGTTGACGCGGTGTGAACGTTGTCTCTCGGCCTCGACAACATTCGCCAAGCCAGTTCGTTCGCAGCAGGCGGTCTGAATCCCAGTGCGATCCGGTCCCGCTCGACGACAAACTCAATGGGCCAACTTGTCGGTGCTTTTCGTTCTTACGCCTCTTTCGTCGCAGAGCTAAATCCACTCCCCAGCTGATCCTTCAGGAAAAGCAACTGGATCTCTACCAGCTTGTGCAAGTTCGTCAAGTCGGCGTGCGTCAGCGACACTAGTTCTTCGCCCGACTTTACTCCAGCCGCCAGCTGCGCGCCCAGGTCTTCGAAATAGTCGACGTTGGCCAGAACGACGGCCATACTCCAAAGTAATTTTTGCCGCGAGCTAGACAACGTGTCATCTCCGCTCATCGTTGCGCTTAGGTCGTCGCCTGCTTCGTGCGCCATCGATCTGTGCTCCTATTTATTCTTCATCGCGCCGACGGCAGTCATGACGCTGCAAGCCGCACCAGCTGCGTTACCGATAGCGAGATTCGCTTTTTGTTCTCCCACAGAATATCATTTGTTATTAGCAGGAACGTTAAGTGGGCGAGACGAATGAAGCATGGCGGCGGCTGTGTAGGGGTGAGTAGATGAATAGCGAAACTAAACACGAGAGACTGGGGAAAGATGACGAGCTGAAGGTGGCTACTTCGGCGACGTTGATGACCACGCCCGACCATCTAAAGCCTGCCTACCAGAAACCGTTCCGCCCAGCCGCCTGCCACCCTTCTCGGCCTATCTATGGTGCAGGCCCCTGGTGCAGACGTTGCAAA
>Ga0137415_10007962_pt1 | contig 10505 bp, 9 predicted proteins | sample CZODoug3_1_1_16f_FD_183082 | JGI IMG/M metagenome (GOLD analysis project Ga0137415, IMG submission 183082) | Vadose zone soil fungal communities from Angelo Coast Range Reserve, California, USA - CZODoug3_1_1_16fungal (Hybrid Assembly) | ecosystem: Environmental > Terrestrial > Soil > Vadose... | reverse complement strand
TTGAGCAGACGATGGCAACGCATCTGTGCTGTTTGAAGAACTGGAGGGCATGCGATGCGGCACTCAATGGAGGCTCGGTGAGAAACATTAACGACCTCGGTGGTGGCCGCTACCACCAAATTCGACGCAATTGAGCCTATGATTCTGGCCTGAGCCGATTCGCGGGAGGTAGCCATGTCGCCGACGGATTTCGTTGTCCGCAAGGCCGCTGCGGACGAACGCTTCGAGCGCGCCCGGAAGCTTGATGATGTCGTGGAAGAGCGAGTGGCGTCGCCTGGCAAGGCTGCCCGTTTCTCTTTGAGCATCGTAACGCGGCGAGTGACACAGCGGTGGTCGGCCCGGCTTAAGCCTTCGAATGTCCTGGCTCGCGGTCCGCAGTCCGGCTGCCCAAGGCGGAGCAAACAAATGTTCGGAAACAACGATCTGGTGGACAATCTGAGCCGCGATCTTAAGTACGCACGCGTTAAACGCGACACGCTCGCTTCCGACGTCACGACGCTCACCGCTCAAATTGCGGAGTTGGAAACCCGTCTTTCTGTGGAAAAAGATCGGCGCGAGCGCGAGCGCGCCGCGGGCGAGATCAACGAGATCAAAAAGCGGCTAGAAGACACTGCTTTGGCGCTTGCACCTGGTATCGCCGGGCTTTGCGACGCAACGGAGCGGGCGGCGGCAATCGTTCCCGAAGCTCGCGAGCTCAATAGCTCCCTAATGGCAATGGCCAGAGACGTCGACATTGGAATCCCTTCTGTGTTGGGCGAGCTGCTCCGACTGGCGGAGGCGGTGCGCGCCGGCCACGTTGCGCCGGTCCTGCCGCAGCCGCCCGAGGAGACGCCGCAGCCGCCGGAAAACCACGATGGCCCGCTGCGCCTTCCGGCATTCCTGCCACGCAAAAAGGAGACGGAACAATCAAGAACAGCGGAGAGTCAGCGCGGCACGGCAGCGTGAGCCGTCTGTCGGAAGGTCTCGCCCTCAGCGCCTGCCATAACCGAGCCGCGCGTCATCTGCCCCTTCCCGGTGTGAGCGAAGCCCTAGGCATTGCTGTCGAGCACGGCATGCGGATTACATTTCCGATGGTGCTGGTGTCGACGCGCGATTTCGGCGATTGGACCCGGTATCTCCCACGAAATCCGGGTTTTATGTGATTACGCGTCACTGATCACAATGTCCGCTCTTGGTCCTTCTCGGACCTCCCGCCATGTCCGCTGTCGCGTCTGCTCCTGGGGGTGAAGCAGACTCGATTTTCTCAGTTTGAAGTTTTCCGAGTCTGACCAAATCCAGAAGCGGGCGGGCGTTTATCCACTGCCGGTGAAATGGCTGCCCGTTTCCACCGCCGTCTACTCGACCATCACCGTTTGTATGATGCCGGCTTGGTGCACGATCCGCCGCGGTGGCATGCTCGACACCTCAACGGCCGTCGTGGAAGACGACCAAGCGGGTGCGCACGGTTCGCGCCCGCCGGAACAGCCAGCCCATCTCGACCTTCTCGACGATGACCGCGAGGCGCAGCCCGTCATCGAGCGCGTCGGCGACCCAGCGGTGACGTTTCGGGACGTAACCAAGGTGGATTCCTCGATGGTAGTAGGCGACCGCGCGCCGGTTTCGCGGATGCTCGAACTCGCGCACCAACTCGAGGGCCTCGCCCGGCTTGATAAACCCGTAGACGTAGCGCCGGCGGTCCACGCCAGCCGGGGACCGACGTCTGAGTTCGTTGATGCGACTGGGGTAGGAGGGTATGCTCGGCTCTTCGAGCAACGCGAGCGCATCGGCGCGGCGCTGCCGCTGGCGATCCTCTTTCGACATGAACCGCGGGCGGATCAGGAGAGCGTGGAGTGCGGGCACCACAATTAGTGGCCATGCGAACAGCGCGCACCCGAACCCATAGAAATACCACGGCGCCATTTGCCGCTGCCTGATACCGGCGACGACGGCTGGTAACGCAGCAAACAACAGCAGCGTCCAGATCGGCAAAGGCCGCAGCAGCCAGGGAAATATGCCATCGTCTGCCATGGAGCGCTCGTGCCACCTTCGCGCGATGATAAAAACGTTCCGAATGCTTTTTGTTCCCAATCCCGCGGATATTTTCGTGCGATGGCGTATCCGTATGGCTCAATGAACCGCTATCGCGGTAGACGGAATCGCAATGCGGCTCAGTGCCGGCTTAACGCGCTGATCGCAAGCGATAGAGCACCCACCAAGACGAGACTGAAGGCCCAAGTCGCATCCAGATTGAACCAGCTCCGCGAGACGAACTTGAGACCCAGGTAGCGGTAGACTAGCCACGCCAAGAATCCGCCGGCTGCGATCATCGCGACAGAGTGGACGACGGAGACCAGGACGGCCATAGCCAGATCGGCGTTTATCAGCGCGCCGGCAGCCTCGTGGCCCTTGTCGAGATCGGCGGCCCGGCAGAGCCCCAGATAGATCGGTATGAGCATCAGTCCCGCGCCATGCGCGATTGCCACGGCGAAGGACCAGAGCCCCAGTTGTGTCGGTCGTATTCGCGCCAGCACGCGCGGATGGCGCCGGTTGACGAACCGGAAGATGCCAAACCCAATGACCAAGAGACCGGCGCCGATCTGGATTTGTTGCTGCCATTCGACGAGGGCGACCAGCAGCGCGAAGGGAAGGATCACCACGAACATTGCCAGTAGATGGCCGACCGTTAGCGGGCAAAGTGCCGCCACGAGGGCGTGTGAACTCCTTTCGAACAGCCCGGCTGAAACCGCGAGCGGCCATCCCATTCCCGGGTTCACCCCGTGATAGAGGCCGCTCGCGACGACCGCCAGCCAGAGCCCGGCAGATGTCCAATCCGCTTCGCTCAAATTTAAACCGATGGATAGCAGAACGAATCCGTGGAGCAATCGCCGCCCTCAAGGCGGATCTGATGCGCCCGGTATCCGTCAGCGAAGCTCACCCAGTAGTCCTTTGCCAGCTCGAGGCCGCCGCTCGCGTTCGCATTGGCCATGACCTCAGCGCCTGGCACGCCGTCGGGATAGAACTGGTTGTCCCACGTCGAGTAGAGCGAGTTGGTCCAGTAGACCCGCTTGCCATCACGGCTAATCTCGACCATCTGCGGACCGCCTGCATACACCTTGCCGCTCGGGTGAGGTGTACGGCGAGCGATGCCGCCGATGTGGACCGAGCCAGCAAGCTTCGGCTTCCTCGGGTCGGTGACGTCGTACTGACGCATCTCGCCGGTTCCCCAGCAGGCGACGTAGAGGAACCGGTCATCCATGGAAAGATCGATGTCGGTCACCAGCGGCGGCACTGCGCCAAAACCTTGCAAAAGGGGTGGCAGTTGGTCCTTGGACGCCGGCTCGGGCGGGATCGTTGCCGTCTTTTCGATGTGAAACTTGCCTCCTGCGCGCCACCAGGTCCAGATCGAGCCTTCGAGGTTCGTTGTGTCGACCACGACGCCCACGAAACCGTACTCGCGAACGGGATCGTGCGCGGGGCGCACTTCGAGCGCCATCTGGTGGTTGGCGCCAAGATCGATCGTCTGGACATTGCGCCGGGCCCGTAGGTCCCAAAAATGGATCCGATGACCATACTTGTTCGAGAGCAGATCTTCCGGGACGATCCCGTTCTCGAACTGCGGCGGCAGCGCCCATTCACTTGTCACCATGTAGTCGCGCGGCAGGTTCCACCAGAAATCATAGTGCAGGTTCTGGGGTCCGCGATCGATTTCCCAGCGGCCGAGTATTTCAAACGTCTGGCAGTCCATGATGAACACGCCAGGTGGCCCATTGGTGCCATCCTTGCCGCCGCCGCCCAGCGTGCTGACGTAGATACCTTCCGGACCGCAATGGACAGTGTGGGGCCGCGAGTAGCCGGTTTTCTTGAATACCTCCTCGGGCTCGATGATCTTGTGGATTTTTGCCTTGGTGGGATCAGGCTTCGTATCCACGATATAAATACGCGAGGAGCGGAGTCCGGGGATGATCAGGTAGCGCCGCTCAAGGAACGCGTGGCCGGTGAGCGGCGACAATGCCGACGAGCAGGCGTTCCAACCGAAATGGTGGAACTCGTCGCCCTTGTTGGGCATCGTCACCGTGTGGACGATCTGGCTAAATGTGGGCGAGCCGGGCTTCACGTCGATCACCGCGAGCGCGTCGGGCTTCGAGAAGTCCGGGCTGAGCAGCAATGTGTAGGCGAAGTTTTCCGGCGGAGCTTCCATCGCAAGCTTCGGAGATGCGTGGAAGGTCGGATCAGGCCTCATTGTCATTGGCGTTCTTCCCTGTTTGGTCGAGACGCATGACTGTCTCTTGTCGGGTGGGCTCGTGTGCGCCTTCCGAGCAGCCCGAGCTTATCACAAAGGAAACGCAGGTGAATCGATTGAGGCGAGACTGTCAGCGGCTCAGGAACTCCCCATGCAATCGCCCCGACCTAAGATCGCGAGCGATGGAGCCGGAGTTGGACAGCTTGGTCGTTGAAATGCCGGCGCGGAATGTCGCCGCGTCACTGGGAGCAACGCAGAAAAGCGCGGGACACACCGCCGCTTCCGCCTCGGCGCGATAGCAGGGGCCGAGCCCGGGCCAGGCCGGCGCCTGACCGAGCCGCTCTCCGCCTCGATCGCGGAAAAAAGCCGATGTGGCAGCCGGCGAGGTCCCCCGGCTGGGGAGTGCGCCCAAGAATGTCGGCTTGTGGCCGATTCTGTTGAAGAAGTCCGTGATTAGATTGGCGCATGTCGGGCGGTTACGCTGATCTCGTGCGGTCCAGCCGTCGACGTTGCGAGGGGTCAGGCTGGTTTCAGGCTCGGTACCGGGATCAGCTTTGCGAGCTTACGAAGGTTCTGGGCGGTGGCTGCGAGAAGGAAGTCATCGCGAGCACCGGTTGGTCCTCGTAACCGGAGGCGATCGAGCTTCAGGATTCGTTTGAGGTGGGCGAACAGCATCTCGACCTTCTTGCGTAGCCGTCGGGAGACCTGCCCGTCCGAAGACCTTGCGATCACGCGCGCCATGTCTCGGGCTCCCTCGTGGATGGAGCGCGGCACCTTGCGGGCCGGGCTGTTCGGGCAGCACCTGGGCTTGAGAGCGCATCCCGCGCAATCGTGTTTGCTCGCGCGATAGAGCAGCGTCGCATCATCGTTGACGCGTGTGCCGGTCGTTGTCAGCATCTTGCCGCCTGGGCAGTAGTACACGTCTCCGACATGGTCGTAGGTGAAGTCGTCGCGTGAGAAGGTGCCGTCCGGGCGCGCCGACTTGTCGAACACAGTCACATGCGGCTCGATGCCGTGCTCGTAGACCAGCCAGCCGAGGATCTCAGCCGAGCCATAGGGGCTGTCACCGAGAAGACGGCTTCGCGGTGGCGAGACACCCGCTATCGCCACTGGTGGTGATGCCTATTTCCAGGGCACCAGCCCGAAGAATAAGCAAAGGTGCCGCAGGAGCACGTTCTTTGTTCACGGCAATTGGCGAGTTTTATGCTCGTAATTTTTCCTAGACGCTTGATTCACCCTCTGAAACAGGTCGCCGCTTTCGGCTATCGCTCATCGCCGAAAGCGCCGCTTTGGGTGGCATATCCGTTGCAACAACCGTTAGGTCTGAGTTCGCGCAAGCCGATCGGGGAGGGCAGCCCGTTCATTCAACCTACAATCGGAACGGCCAACCCGTCGCCCTTCGGAACTCTTTCGCGCAGGTTCAACGCCCGTAGGAGGGAAATGATGAGAACTATCCTGAGTGCGATCTTCGTGTCAGCCGTGTTTCTGACCTCGCCCGGCGGCGCTTTCGCGGCCGGAGGGTATATTCAGGCCTCGAGCTTGGAAGATCAGATTGTGAAAGAAGCCAATAAGCCCCAAGCGGTCACGATGAAATCGACCGATGCCGCCAAAGGCATCAAAAATAACAACGGCGTGGTGCTCCTCGATCAAACCGGGACCTACTTCACGGTTGTTGGCGTCCAAGTTGGCAGCCGGGGCGGCACCGGCTTGGTCAGACTCTGGTTCCAGACGAACGGCAAGGACGTCGACAACACCAACTGCGAGCAAACGGTCCCTAACCCTGAATTCACCACTGTCATGATCTCGCAGGGGGTGGCCGAATACAAGAAGGGAGACAAGATCAATGCGATGATGTCGGGCTCTGCACCAGGCATTGGTTTTGTCTACAAGAAGCCTTCCGGCGAGCCGGCTGTCCCCAGCGTGATCTTCTCGGCCTGGAAGATCGACTAAGCAGCCGCAGTGTCAATCCAAGGGGCGCCGCAACGGTGCCCCTTTTCTATTGTTCTTCGGCATGTCCGTTCAAAAAACGCCGGGAGTAATCCCGAGCAAGCCAGTACGCTTCAGTTTCAACGCAATTTCGATCTGGCCGATCAACAATAATGATCAACAATAATATTGTGTTGCTCCGTCAGTTGTCGAACAGAATACTCCAGTCCTTACCCTTTGCCCTCGCAGCAACCGCATCACAGGCGTCTCTCGCGCCTTCGCACCGAGTTTGAATGATCGCCTCGATCTCATCACCAACTCCTACGACTTGCAGGCAGGCCGCGGCCGGAAATGCCGGCTGTGAGTCGCGGGCGAAAGTCCAAATCATCCGGCCACCCACAAATGTAACATGTGTAGCGCGCTCTATGACTTGCCAAGTGCCATTTGGCTCATCGCGGAGGTCGGCGTAGAGCTGAGTCAGTGAATCGAATTGCCGGCCACAAAGCTGATCGGCGCTCGCAGTATCGGGCGCGAGAAGGATCCCCATAGCCAGAAGTTGGGGCAGCAGGATCGCGCACTTTTGTAGCGGGCTTGTCGTGAGTGGCATGAGTCAGGTCGATTGTGATGTGTGTGTCCATTTATCTACGAATGTCCAAACCTATGCCCGCTAGGGCGGGCAAATCAATATCGACGCCCTCGGCTGAGACGCGCTTTCCAGTCCATGGCGGTCTTCAACCGAGACCAACAATTGCAAGCAACAAAGCGCCAACTGGCTAGAATTTTGGCACCCAGATAAAAAATTATGCATGCGTGATCTGATTTTTTCTGAGACGACCGGACGCTCACCCTCCCAAGGGCTCTGGGCCCGTTGAGAAAGCTCTTCATTTCCTGCCATTTGTGCCCTGCCTTCGGACTTGGCACGCGATTTGATTCTTCAGGCCCGACGTTACTGCGGGACTGAGACTCCGCGCGGGTGAAAGAACGATGTAGCCGCCCTGAGCCTGCACCCGCAGGGCCGGGCCTTGAGGGGGGATTGCACCCATGAAAATCGTCATGGCCATCATCAAGCCATTCAAGCTTGACGAGGTCCGCGACGCACTAACCGAGATCGGCGTGCACGGGATGACCGTTACGGAGGCGAAGGGGTACGGGCGTCAGAAGGGCCACACCGAAATCTACCGCGGCGCCGAATACGCCGTGACCTTCCTCCCGAAAATCAAGATCGAAGTGGCGGTGTCCACCGACCAGGTCGGCAAGACCATCGAGGCCATCATTGCGGCTGCGAAAACCGGTCAGATCGGGGACGGCAAGATCTTTGTCCTCGGCGTCGACAGCGCCGTGCGCATCCGCACGGGCGAAACCGACGCTGCGGCGCTGTGAAACCCGCACCCAACATCGTCTAGCGACAGGAGTCAGACTATGACGTCCAAGACATTCTCGCGTGCGGGACTAATGGCTCTCATTCTCGGAGTCTTCCTCGGCATCTGCGTCAACGTTTCTTCGGTCACTCCCGCTTATGCGCAGGACGTTGAGACGCTGTCATGCGACTCGAAAGTCCAAAAAGAATGCTCGCCCAATTCAGGCGACACCGCCTGGATGCTCACCTCGACGGCCATCGTGCTGATGATGACCATCCCCGGCCTGGGCCTTTTCTACGGCGGCATGGTCCGCAAGAAGAACGTCGGCGACACGGTCATGACGAGCTTCGCCATCACGTGCCTTATCAGTATTCTGTGGGTGCTCTTCACCTACAGCCTGGCGTTCCGGGAGGGCGGTAACGTCTTTGGCTACGACATGGGCTGGTTCATCGGGGGATTGGACCGTGTCGGCCTCCAGGACATCCTGAGCGATATTGCCAGCAGCAAGGGCAACCCCAACCCGCTGGCGCCGACGATCCCTGAGTCCGTGTACGTCTGCTTCCAGCTGACCTTCGCGATCATTACGGCGGCGCTCATCGCGGGCTCGTTCGCGGAGCGCATGAAGTTCTCGGCGATGATGTGTTTCATCGGCCTGTGGGCGATCTTCGTCTACACGCCGGTCGCCCATTGGGTGTGGGGACCGGATGGCATGTTCAACTGGGCCAACGCGCATAGCTTCGTGAACGTGCTGGATTTCGCGGGCGGCACCGTGGTGCATGTCAATTCGGGCACCGCCGGCCTGATGTGCTGCCTTGTGCTCGGCAGGCGTAAGGACACCGGTCCGGCGCACAACATAGTGCTCACCTTCATCGGTGCCTCGCTGTTGTGGGTCGGCTGGTTCGGCTTCAATGCCGGCTCGGCTGTGACCGCGGGCATGCAGGCCGGTATGGCGATGTTGGTCACCCAAGTGGCGACCGCCACAGCCGCCTTCACCTGGATGATGGTCGAGTGGATCATGCGCGGCAAGCCGACCGTGATCGGCATCTGCTCGGGCGCCGTTGCCGGGCTGGTGGCGATCACACCGGCATCCGGCTACGTCGGCCCGTTGGGCGCGCTCTGGATCGGCATTGCGGCCGGCATCGTGTGCTATTGGGCCTGCACCGGCCTCAAACACATGCTCGGCTACGATGACGCTCTTGACGCCTTCGGCGTGCATGCGATCGGTGGAGCTACTGGCGCACTGCTCACCGGCGTGTTCGCGGTCAAGCAATACGGCGGTACCCCCGGCCTGCTCGAAGGCAATTTCATGCAGCCCGTCTACCAGGCAATCGGCGTCGGCACGGTGTTCATCTATGACTGCATCGTGACGCTGATCATCCTCAAGCTTGTCGACCTCGTCATCGGCCTGCGCGTGCCCGAGGAGGTCGAGCGCGATGGCCTCGATCTTGCGTTGCACGGCGAGACGGTTCAGTGAAAGTCAAGGCGCGGTGGAATGCAAGACGGTCGCAGGTCGTGCTGACGGCGCTGTAAGCGAACAACGGTTGGGGCGGGCTCCCCGCCCCGTCCCATCCGACGAGAGGCCTCGGCTTACGCCGGAGCCTCTCACTTGTCTCGAAGATGCAGGCTGAAGCCGTCGAAGAGCATCAACGAATTATGTGACATCCGCGAGGGCGGCCTGAAGTGGTTGCTGCCACAGACCGCGGTCGAGCACATGGCTTGCTCCTCTATTACCAGCGACGTGCATTACTTGCGCCCAAACTGCGCGTTCGTAGAGGTCACGAAGACTCTTTGGCTCGCAAATAAATGAGGATCGCCTTGAGGCCCATTCCTGGGCACTTCTCGACAAATTGGCGATGTCCGCAATTCTCACTGCGCCGTGATGTTGGCCGCCTTGGCGAGCGTCACCGCGATGTCGACCTCACGGGCGACGCGCGCGTCGAAATCCTCCGGGCTCATGATCATCGGCTCGACGCCGAGCTTCGCAAGCTTCTCCCTGATCGCCGTGCTCTCGATTGCCGCCGCGGTCTCGCGGTGAATCTTCGCCACGATGTCGCGCGGCGTCTGCTTCGGCACGAAGGCCCCCGCCCAGAAGTCGAAATCGGAATTCGGCAGGCCCGACTCCAGGGTGGTCGGGACATTCGGCAGCGCGGCGGCGCGCTTCGACCCGCTCACCGCCAGGGCCAAGAGCTTGCCCTCGGCGATGAACGGCCCCGCCACCGGCAGCGGGCAGAAATAGAAATCGACGCGTCCCGTGAGCACCTCGGTCAAGGCCTCCGGCGCGCCCTTGAACGGAACGACCTGGCCCTGGAAATCGGCGGCGAGGCGGAAGCGCTCGGCCGTGAGATGGGGCGGCGTGCCGATGCCGGCGGCCGCATAATTGATCGCTCCCGCCTTCTGCCTGGCGAGCGCGATGAGCTCGCGGACCGACTTGACGTTCTTTTCCGGCGCGATGACCAGCACCATGGGCACGTTGGCCAAGGGCGTGATGCCGGAAAAATCGCGCACCGGATCATAGGGCACGTTGGGCTGGATCGCCGGCACCGTCACGATCGCATTGGAATGCACCAGGATCGTGTGGCCGTCCGGCTCCGACCGCGCGACCGCGCTCGCCCCCACCGTGGTGCCGCCGCCCAGCCGGTTTTCCACGACAAAGGAGTGCCCGAGGCGGCTTCCCACCGCCTCGAAGATGGTGCGCGGAATGAGATCGGTCGCGCTGCCCGCCCCATAGGGGACGATCACGCGCACATTCTTCGCCGGCCAGTCGTCGGCCCGCGCGGGGCGGGACCCGAGGACCGCCGGGAGGCCGGCGGCCGCCAGGGACAACGAGCCGGCACCGAGCTTCAGGGCGTCGCGGCGGTTCATGCGATTTCCCTCCCAAGACCTGCCCCGACATTCCGGATCGAGGGCGGCGACCCATCTTATGCCGATCGGCACACGGCCGGGAAGCATTGCGCCACGGGGACGCCGTGTGCCCACGGCCTCATCTTCGAGCATGATGCACG
>Ga0137415_10007961_pt1 | contig 10505 bp, 15 predicted proteins | sample CZODoug3_1_1_16f_FD_183082 | JGI IMG/M metagenome (GOLD analysis project Ga0137415, IMG submission 183082) | Vadose zone soil fungal communities from Angelo Coast Range Reserve, California, USA - CZODoug3_1_1_16fungal (Hybrid Assembly) | ecosystem: Environmental > Terrestrial > Soil > Vadose... | reverse complement strand
CATGACTTGCTCTGCAATCTTCCAACTTACTATAATCTAAGCAAGATTGACTCGCTCTCTCTTAGACTAAGTTCTACAGGACGTAGTTTAGTTATAAGCGCTACCAGGATTACTTGTGTCTTAGACTATTCTGGTGCAGCTATATCGTTCGATAAGTATTATTTGTTCTATTCATTTAGATACATTTAGTATATTCAAGGAATACACCAATATTATTCCTACTTAAATAATTAGATAAATACGATAGCTACACTTGTATCATTATCTACTTATTTTTGCTCATTTCATAACATTGGTGGACAAACTGGGAGCTCATTTAGCGAATAGTTAATTTACACTTTGTAGTCCTTAGAACACCATTGAACTAACAATGACTGAATCAATTTCACAGATTACAGACATTCCCAAAGGTAGAGACACGCCTCCCCATATGGTGGATAATCCTATTTTTGAACAACCAAAGCTCGAAATAGCTTTAGAGCTTTTCCCCATCTCAGGTCCAATCTTCGATGGAGATGCACCTGAAAACCTTTGGAAAGGATTATATTTGACTGACAAGCTCCTGGGCCTTTACACTTCATGGGACTGCAATCAGCCACAAGCAAAGGCTAGAATCATTAGAGCTGTCGAATTAGGATATGACTATTTACGTTGAGGAAAACTCAGACAAAGCACTGAGCTTACCCGCTCCATTCTGAAGTGTCCTAGATCCCAAGGGGTAATTCTGAGACTCAAGGAATTATTTTCTGAGTTTCAAGTACTGCACAACTTCATGGAAGTCAAAGGAATTTCTCCGAAAGAACGCCATCTCAATTCCATTTCCAAGAAACTTTCCACTTTGAGGGCTGAAGCTAAAGATTATTTGGTGGCTGAAGGATTAGCCCTTCCAAAGCCACCGCTTTGGGGAAAGGATAATGACCGGACTGAATGGTGGAGCACTAATGATTTCAAAATACTTTCTGCCTGTTACCGACACAAGGTTGAAATATTTATGAAAATTGTGGTGCCTTATTTTCCCAAGGCACAAGATATGGACAACAATGGTTTTCCAGAAATTCATACTCCTACTGGAAAATCTGCGCAACTGAGTTCAGTAACTGAGCTACCCCCTCCTCGGAAACATAGATCTACACAAGAGGAATTTCAAAATCATTTCCGCTTGCCACCCCTTTCTACAGTTACTAGTGGAAGAAATTTGGCTAGGCTGATTTCCGATGAGCCAGTAGATTCTTCCGAGAAGGAAAGGAATTCCAATTATCCTCCTAGAACTCCTTGGAATAATCAAGATGACTCCGAAAACCCTTTTTTGAAGGACAATAATTCTAAGGAGAATAAGGATAGTCAGGATAAGATGCCTAGGTGAGTAGAGAGATTTAATCCACCTGGAGGACCCCCAGATGATGAACCAAACCAACCTCCTAAAATCCCACCCAAATCTGATAAACAACCTCTAACCAGAGATGGTGCCACAGTGGGATGGAAACACCGATACCTTAGGTAGATGGCTTAATAAGATTAACCGCCTCGCTGATGGGTCCACTGACATACATGGAGAGCTCGGAAAGATTTTCCCCTGAAGATTTACCAGTTCGGCTGAAACCTGGTATTATTCTATTCCAGATTATGAATACGTTAAAGCCGAAGTAAATTGGAGTTCCCTCAGAAGGATTATTTCAGGATATTGGATGAATCACCATTGGTTGGAGAAACAAAAGATCTGAGCCAATAAAGCCAGGTTCAGGGAAGTCGGTCACCAGCGTGAGAGTCCAAGTGAATATGTCATTAGGAAACTTGAACTTATCGGACTGGTATATAATTACACCAATTCGGAAACAATCCAAGCAATTATGGAAGAAGTTCCCAATTCTTGGGCTTCAATCCTAAATCCCCAATACCTGAAATCCATCATGGAATTCCAGAATGCAGTTGAATACCATGAGGAAGCCTTAGCAAAGCTGGAATCCCCAATGCCACCACAACCACAACACTTGCCTAATCGGGAATTTTCGAACAATCAATTCCCTTACCAAAAGGCGAACGTAAATCTTGTCAGATGGTCGAAAAATATAGGGACTCCACAATTCCCTAAAGACGACAAGAATGTATTGCCTAGAAGAACTCCTGAGTCTATAGGAGCTGTAGGCATTGCAGTAGCAGTTTTCATTGTGATAATGAATGCAAGCATTCCTGGAAAGGTGAAATGATGGTGCCAGTAAATTTAATCCAACTTGAAGATAACGATCTACAAGCGCAGGAAGACTACAACAGTCTATTCTACGATTTGAATTCAGATTTGGAGGAAGATTCATTTGACAGATCTGATTTTTGTGAGCCCTTCAGTGTTCTGACCTGCCCATCCAACATGCCGACCCAAGCATGATTAATTTGGAGGATGTGTCTAGCCTGAAGGGAACTAAATATTCTTTGGAATTTTTGGGCATGGATAATACACCAGTATCAGATTTAAATTCTTTAGAAGTACACTCGCACAATATCATGACACCACTCGACTTCCGACCGAATGGAAATTTGGTGAAAAACCTTTCCTCTATTCCAAAAATTGCCCTAAATCAGAATTCTTGAGATATTGCTAAAGTTCATTACTCTATCACCAACACCACCCCAAATTCTAAACTGCTCGTAGAGCTTAAGAAATATTTAGCTTGACCTCCAGGTTGCTCCTTCTTAGGAGCTCAAGCCACTCAAGTTATGGCCACTGTTAATTCCCTGGAATCCAACTCAACTAAAGTAATTGTTGACTCGGGTTATGACATCACCCTAATTTTGTTTAAATCTTTACTCAAAATGCAAAATCCACTAAAGATCAGACAAGGACAAAGAATTAATTTGGTCCAAGTCACCAGAAACACTTCCATCCCTGGATACATTGAAGTAGACCTTTATTTCCATACCCCAGATGGTCCGGTTAAAATAAATGTTGAAGCTTATGTTGTCAAAGGCATGACTAGTCCATTTATTTTAGAAAATGATTTTGCAGACCAATACTCAATTTTGGTGATTCGACAGGAAGGTGGATGGAATTTAGAATTTGGAGATTCTGGCCGAAGGATGGTAGTAGAAAATTTGATTTCACCACCATTTATTGACAAGGATTGTCACACCTTCAAAGTTCAAGTACTTAAGGCAACCTCTATTGGATCCCAATGATCTACGCACCGAAGGAACCATAAATTCAAGCGTAAAACTAGGTTTTAAAATTCAGATAGGAATATTCGATCAATGGCTAAAATCATTATTCCCCCCGAAACCTGAGTCACTGTCCCGGTTCTTGCTAATTTCCCTGCGGGATCGAATCATCTATATGTTGAGAAGGTTTTCTCTTCAAATAGAAATCCAGACAACTTCTATGCTCCTCCTGATTCCCTAATTACTAAAGGAAATTCGAAATTGCATGTTGCTAATTTCTCTGCAACTGCCGTCACCATTCAAATTGGTCAAGTACTTGGAATAGGTCACAATCCGAATACCTGGCTTGACAGAATGGGAAAATACTCCCCAAGAGTCAGCAAAGAATTAATGCTCATGCAACCGTAATTCGAACCCAGATGGAATCTCGAACACCTGATTTAGGGTTAGGAGCTCAGTCCGAGGTTGCAACTGTCTCTAGCGAGGTTAAGGATTTGTCAAACTCCAATAGAATAATTTTACAGAGGAAGATCCACTTTCTGAACCACCTTTGGAAGGAGGTCCTAAGGTTGCTGAATTACCTGAAGATTTTGTGGATAGTAAGAGGTTAATCGAGGAACTCAACATAAATCCAGAACTCCCTGATAATCAAAGGAAGAAACTTCAAGATATCATTGTCAAAAATCAGAGAGCCTTTGGTCTTGACAATTGTTTAGGATATCTTGATGTTGAGGTTCAAATCCCCTTGAAACCGGAAGCTAAGGAAGTATCTTTACTGCCATTCCATGCTTCACCAGCGAACTGAGAAGTTATTGATAAACAAATGGATAAGTGGATTCAATTAGGAGTTATTGAGCCCTCCAAGAGTCCTTGGGCCACTCCCGGTTTTATTGTTTATCGAAATGGAAAACCTCATATGGTCGTTGATCATTGGAAATTAAACGAAGTTGCTATATCTGATGAATTTCCCCTACCAAAGCAAGAGAATATTCTACAAGCATTATCCGGCAGCTAATGGTTGTCTACCCTTGATGCCCTTGCTGGATTTACTCAGATGGAAATCGAAAAGATGGAACACGAGAAATTAGCTTTCCGAACTCATAGAGGATTGTGGCAATTTGTCCAAATGCCTTGCAGATATAAGAATGGTCCCAGTATTTTCCAGCAAGTAATGCAGAATATTCTTGCATGATTGCTTTGGATATTCGCCTTGGTCTACATCGACAACATAGTAATTTTTTCCTTGACATTTGAAGATTATGTCAAACATTTGGACCAGGTTTTCCAAGTGATTCAGAAATCCGGAGTAACTCTCGCTGTTACTAAATGTCATTTCGGATACCAGTCAGTACTATTGCTTGGACAGAAGGTGTCTAGATTAGGTTTATCCACGCATAAGGAGAAGGTCGACGCTATACTTCAACTTGAATAACCAAAGAACATACATGATCTTCAAGTATTCTTAGGAATGATGGTGTATTTCTCATCCTACGTACCATTTTACACTTGGATCGCTGGACCATTATTCAACTTGCTAAAGAAAGGAAAGAAATGAGAATGGTTTCCCCTGCATTCCGAAGCATTTGAGTTATGCAAGCAAGTACTAACTAATGCTCCAGTACGAGGATATGCCTTACCAGGATTACCTTACCGATTATACTCTGACACTTGCCATTTTGGCTTGGCAGCCATTCTACAACAAGTACAGAAGGTCCAATTGAAAGATTTGAAGGGAACTAAAGCCTATGAAAGATGCGAGAAGGCTTTTAAAGCGGATGAACCTGTACCTTCCTTAGTTGTCCAAATTTCCAAATCAGACATGATGTTCCCGAAAATGGAAACAGGGGTACAACTCTCAATGAAACTTGGGTTTATATCGAGAGAGTAATTGCTTACTGGTCAAGAGTCCTCAAATCGGCTGAGAGAAATTATTCGCCAATCGAATGGGAAGCCTTGGCATTAAAGGAAGGTCTAATTAAGTTTCAGGCTTATATTGAAGGTGAAACTATATTAGCCGTCACTGATCATGCTGCTTTAACCTGGAGCAAAACCTTCCAAAATGTCAACCAGAGGTTATTAACCTGGGGAACCGTTTTTGCCGCCTATCTGAGTTTATGTATTGTCCATTGAGCAGGAAGAGTTCATTCCAATGTTGATCCGATTTTCTGATTACGCCAGAGAGTTCCTTATCAACAAGGTCCAACTATGGATGCCACTTAACATTGATTTAACGGAAGATCCTATACAGGATATGTACAGCAAATTAGGAGAAAAATTCGAGTTATCTGTAGTATCAGATTTTGTGGTGTCAGAAATCTTGGTGGAGCCGGATTACTCCTTTATTTCCCTGAACTCTTTAGAGATATGTTTACCATCTGGACATGAATTCACACTCAACCACGTATCCTAGAATTCCTACTCTATCCTCGTTGGAATGCAGTCTAAAGAACTTAATATTTGGAAAATGGCTTACTCTTCAGACACCATGTTTTCTAAAATATGAAAGGTTTCTATAACAAACAATGACGAGGAAGGAAATTATCCTCAATATCAAATCCGTGACAGATCAATTTATTTCGAGGATTGGAATGGAAATTTCTGGTTGTGCGTACCAGACTCTTTATGAATTTATGTGATGGCAGAAATTCATAATTCCTTAACGGAATCCGCACATGGTGGTCATGCAAAAACTTATAATAAGATTATGAGCACTTACTATTGGCCAAAAATGTCCAGGGATATTAAGTGATATGTATCTACCTGTGACATTTGTCAGAAGGCTAAACCGAGGCGTCATGCTCCTGCTGGATTATTACAACCCATTCCCATCCCTTCTCAACCTTTCGAAGTAGTATATATGTATTTTATTTCAGAGTTACCCTTGTCTAATGGATTCGACAATATTCTGGTTATTGTTGATAAATTGACGAAATACGGAATATTTATTTCAACCACTACTAATATCACAGAAGTAGAAACCACTGCCTTGTTTTTTAAGCACGTTATCTCAAAATTTGGAATTCCTAGACAAGTTATTTCAGATAGAGATACTAGGTGGTGTGGAGAATTTTGGAAGGAAATTTGCGATAGAATGGGCATGACTAGGTCATTAACTACAGCTTATCATCCCCAAGCTGACAGCCAAATGGAAGTTTTAAATCAGTCATTGGAGATTTCTTTGCGAGCCTATGTAGGACCCTCATGAGACGATTGGGCCTCTTATCTCAATGCATTGGCTTTATCTTATAATTCAATGTCATATACCACCACTGGATATGCGCTGGCATATTTATTGTGAGGATATACTCCAATAACTGGTTCAACAATTTTGCATTCCCAGAATTCTATCAACAGACCTTTTGAGAACCCCTCTCAAACCAAACTACATTGCGGTGCTATTTTAGAGGATATTAATGAAAGTTTACGACCAGAAGCTATGGAAATGGTTGAACAATTCTCTGCCAAGCAACACCATGCACAGGAAGCCTTAGTCTTGGGACAGCATTTCCAGAAAAGGGCTTACAACAAAGGGAGACTTGCTTTAGAATTTTCTGAAGGAGATTCAGTTCTTCTTAACCCACACTCACTCTCTTTGTTGAGAAATGAGAAAGGAAGAGGCAGAAAATTACTAATGAAATATGATGGACCTTTCGAAGTGATTCAGAAACTCAGTCCTGTTTCTTATCAACTACGGATGCCAGCTTCATATGGCATTCATCCAATTGTCAATATTGCTCACCTAGAAAAATACCAACCTTCACCTGCTGAATTTGGTAATTGTCCTACCAAAAACTTAAACCGTGAAGATTTTGAGGCACTACCAGAATATGAAGTCGATAAAATTATCACTGAATGTAGAAAAAGGAGTAAGAATGGTTGGAATATTATCAGACTCCAACCCAGTCATCGATAGGAAATGAGAAAAATGCAATGTGATATATGAGTACTTAGATAGTTTTATGTTTAATCCAATTTATTCCCCCATCACGTGTTTGATCCTTAAACCTTATTTTTTCACTATTTCCTTCGACAACTGGCAAAACTTGCAGTGGCGGCTTGGTCTTGTTTGGTTGTGGCATCAAAAACGGGTCTGATGGCACAGCGCCAAATTGGTGCAAGGGATAGTTCGGTGCTCATTGGAGCTCGTTCGTCTTTCCGGAGTCACCAATTTATATCTTCTGTCTTAGAGTACATCTATGTAGATGGTATTTCAGCTTATAAATGGTTTTTATCACTCAAAACAGGCATAGAAACCAATAAAATATTGTGCATTGATAAATGGAGACCTCCAAATCACTGAGTCTTGTCAAGAAGCTTGGGCTGTGGCATTAAAATGTGAGATGAAGCATGAAAACAAGCATGGCAACATACCAAGTCATCCTATGCCTCATCAATATTGCCCAGCAGAACTCATGCGGATGTCCATGAGAAACTTGTGGATAAGCCCGCTGGATTCTTCAGAAAGGGTGGACGCTTGACAAGTTGACATGAGTTTTGAAACTACTGGACAAATGGATCTTTGACACATTAGGATAGACTCTGATAGAGGCTTCTACCATATATTTCAGATTATGAGTCCCTAAATCAAGAGGCATTGAATATCTGAGATCTCAATACCATGCCACCAATGTGTCCCCAATCAGCAATGTGGGACCCCAAACCTGGTTTGTTATGGATATCAGATATTTGTCAATATATTTTTCTATATGCTTTTCTCTGTATTTACAAGTAGAAAAACTCAATGGGATACTTATCAATATTCCTACTTAGAGTTTATTGATTTTCCTTGACATTATTTACTCTCAATTACTCCATTTTGCAAACAATCCTACTTACTTCAACTCAAACCTTTAGTCTTTATGGGCCCACCTCAGAGTAGAATACTCTAACAAAGAATCAACTTTTAAATTTTGAAAATTAGAATACCCCCTCGGCCTGCTAAATCATAAGTTTTCAACATATTCAACCATGGAATGTCCAGTAGATCCCTTCCCCTTGAGCCTGCCCATGATGGTGCACCGGGAACAATGAGTGATAATTGTGACAATCAGCACCTGGATTCCGCATCTGAAGAACATGTTGCATTGCCAAGTCACCTACTCCTAAATGATAAATCCGTTTGAAAACCTGATTATCCCTGGAAGATATGATCCATTGTAGCATTGATCTGCATAGCCTGTACCGTTACATTATGAATCCTTTGGAAGACCTAACTTCCCCCTGAAGGTACTTTCCATAAATGCTCTGTTGTGCCCACTCAGCTGGACTCACTCTCAATCATTCCTGAACAGCCTCCTGCAGAAAATGGGGGTAACATGCCCTATCCCCCCCACCCCAAGCTTGGACCTCATGCTCAAATGTGGCTCCACACAGGCCAACTACAGTTCTGGAGGAATATTCAAAATCTAATCCAAGATCCTTGACCAAGAAGTGGGGAATAGAACCACCACCAGTGAAACTGGCCAGGAGGTTGAACCATTCTGGTTGCCCATTTGTATCGCAGTGTGAAGGGGTTATGTGGTTGCTGATTATCTGAATGCCATTATGAACAGATTCCCATTCCAATGCAACATCCTTTGTGGTCTCCAATGCCCAGAGCTTCTGGAGCATGTGGGCTCCGGATTTCATCAGGGTGAATAAGTGATAATGTCAGATTCAAGAATCTTTCAACAGCCTTGGTGGCATTCAACCAACAGGAACCACCTGGGGGTAATTCGTGCAATCAGAGGTTTGTGGATGGTTTCAAAGGATATCCCTTTGTCTGTATATTTGATGAGTGAATATGCAATTATTGACTAAAGATAAATGCATACATTGTGTGCTTGTGCAAACCAACCTGCAGAAAATGTGACAGTACTGGGTTTGCAGATTCATGCTGCCCATTGGGTAACAAAGTTCCTCTTGTATATCCATCAGTTTGGAGTGGGTTTCCCTATGACCTTTTTCTTGATGGATGCCTGCAGTAGGTGGGTGATGCTCAGGGTCCCTTGGTGCAATGCTGCCTGTGTGGTTGGTCAAATTCTGATGAATTGTGGGACTTATTCCATCACACCTGCTGCCTAATTGATAATAATCCTAGTAGATATACCATAGCACTATCTGGCCTCTTATGTCCACCACCGTTAGAGGACGGCTGTAACTCCCAAGTGAGGGGTTGGGGAATCTGTGCCTGTTCTTTGCATGTTTATCTGCTCCACCCTTGACACATTCTGCATAATATTGGTCCACATCCCAATTGATATACACTTGAAGAAAAGTCTGAATCAAGATGGTGTCCATGGCGCCTGTGCACTCATATGGGTTCAGAATTGCTTCACACACCATCTTCAAAAGCTGTCTCATATCCTGCCCGTGTGTCTGCAGATACAGCAGTCCATCCACCTCATAATCCTCTTGTGGAGTAGGTCTGGGTTAGGGATCCAGGTTAGGATGAATGCCATCCATAATGTGCAGCAAACTCATTGGTAGATCTGCAGGTTGTGTGGGCAGGTTTGGACCAGCTGGAGTTGACTGCTGACTGATCTTTTTGGGTTGGTTCCTAATAGTCTGGTTATAAACAGAGCAACACCAAGTGTTGATATACCGCACCCCTCATTGGACATGCTGTTAAGCTGAACACCAAGTTGATCCCATACATAACTGTGGAGCTGATCATTGTTGACAGGATCCAAATCTATATGGGTCAACATTGATTGCTGTGACACATCATTTCTAGCATGGGGGGTCTTTGGCTTCCCCATTCTGATTGACTGATGATGATACAGTGGCCAATATATAGTTGAAAAGATTTTGGGGTCATGGCAAACCGCAGTGAATATAATATGTACACATATGTATTAGCTATCCTTTAGCATATTTAAAATATTTAAATAAATATGCCTTGACCACAAATGTTTCCGCATATGTAAAATATGTTAATACATTTGTGTGTCAGAACTATTTACATAAGATAGTTATGCTCTGCATATCCGAGTCCGCCTGCCAGAAACGGATATGCAGAGCACAACTATCTTACATAAATAGTTCTGACATGCAAATGCATTAACATATTTTACATATGTAGAAACCTTTGTGGTCACGGCATATTTATTTAAATATTTTAAATATGCTAAAGGATAGCTAATACATATGTGTACATATTATATCCACCACGGTCTGCCGTGGGCGGCAAGAATAAACAATTCAGCTGGCTGGAAATGGGAACTGCTTACATAAGCAAGTCCAAACAAAGATCATGACTTCTCACTATTTCCCATCACATATGGACTTCACAAGATAGACTTTCAATAAATTTCTGGAGAAGCACAAAATGTAAGTCAATGTGTGTAAAAAACTAAAATGAAATAAATGTAAATGAA
>Ga0137415_10007960_pt1 | contig 10506 bp, 8 predicted proteins | sample CZODoug3_1_1_16f_FD_183082 | JGI IMG/M metagenome (GOLD analysis project Ga0137415, IMG submission 183082) | Vadose zone soil fungal communities from Angelo Coast Range Reserve, California, USA - CZODoug3_1_1_16fungal (Hybrid Assembly) | ecosystem: Environmental > Terrestrial > Soil > Vadose... | reverse complement strand
AGCCAGCGTCGTTCGCAAAAGTGCACCTCTCCTGGACAAGCATCAATCATCTAACATCATACATCACAATGGTATCCCCGACGTAGTTTCAAAGTGGGAATAAGGACAGGAAACCATTGAAATTATAGGCACACTTAGCGTGTCCGCCAGCTATTGTCGTAGCAGCCATGCCGCGTCAGAGCGTCGAACTTACTTGGCAATGCTTAGCTTTCCTCAAGGAGCAGTTATCGGCAAGAGGCGCGGAATTCTGGTGCCACTAGCAGCTTCCGAATTCCTATTCTGAATGGAGAACGGAAATCACGTTGGTACGCGCAGCATTTCTTGCCGGCACGCAGCTTCCCACCAGTGCAATCAGCGTCATCAGGACCCAGGCGAGCGAGAGCGAAACGGGGTCATGCACCTTGACGCCGACGAGCATGCTGGCCAGGAGGCGATCAAGGAACCAGGCGCCGGCGATGCCGATGACGCCGCCGGCGAGGATGAGGCGCATGGCCTGCGACACGATGAGGCGCAACAGTTCAGGACGCGATGAGCCAAGGGCCAGTCGAATTGCCAGCTCCTGCCGGCGCTGGCTCACCCAGTAGGAAAATACGCCATACACACCCACTCCGGCCAGGATCATGGCCAGCATGGCGAAGGCGGCAATCAACAGCATGATGAGCCGCCGCTGGGCGAGCGACTGCGAGATGCGTTCCTCCATCGTTTGCATATCAAACAAAGGCTGCACTGGGTCGACATCAGTCACCGTCTTGCGCATTGCGGAGGACAGAGAGCCCGGTTGGACAGTTGTGCGTAACAAAATGTTGAGCGACAACTGCGGCGCCTGTTCGATCGGAAGATAAATCACTGGTCTGAAGCCTCCTTCCGGTCCGTTATAGCGGACATCCTGCACGACGCCAACGATGGTCCTGGGGGTGAACTGACCCACATCCTTCGCGCCGATATTGGTTCTGACTCGTCGGTCAAGCGCATCCCCGTTGAAGAGCCACTTGGCAAATGCCTGATTGACGACAGCAACCGGGACTGAATGCGCGTTATCGTCATCGCTGAACGAACGTCCTCTCAGGAAAGGTGTGCCGGCGGCCCGAAAGTATTCAGGGCTGACGCTGATGACGCAGACGGCCGGCCACTGAGTGCGCGGAGGCAGTGGCCCGTCTCCGGGTACGACCACGCTGTTGGGACCTATAGGTTGCAGCGGAAGTGCGCTGGTTACCGCAGCCACCTGCGCACCGGGGAGAGCCTGCAGACGCGTCAGCAGTTGTTGTACAAAGCCTGTCGTCTTTTCGGGCGCCTCGGGGTAGTTGCGTTTTATCTCAGCGGTGAGACACTGGCGGGGATCAAAGCCAGAACCGCTGCGCAGCACGTTCACAAAACTGCGGATCAGCAGTCCCGCACCGGTCAGCAGCACGACAGCCAATCCGATTTCCCCTATCAGCAGGACGCTGCGCAACTTCCGCTGCTGACGACTGGACGAGATACTCCGCGCCGCGCCCTGCAGTGCCGTTCGCAAGTCGGTGCGCGAGGCGCCGATCGCTGGGGCAAGACCAAACAGAATCGTCGTCAGCAGCGCTAGTCCTGCCGTGAATGCCAGCACCCAGCCATTGACCTGGACCGCGGCGCTCAACTTGCCGAAAGGCGCCTGCAGCAGCTCTGCAATGTGCGAGCCCGAGGGAAACTCGCCCGGCATTCCCCCTCGGCGAATCAGCCACGCCACAGCCCCGGCGATCCCCAACCCCAGGATGGCAGCCAGCGTGGCAAGCGTCAGACTTTCGACCAGAAATTGACGGATGAGCCGCAGCCGTCCAGCCCCGAGAGCGCCGCGCAATGCCATCTCGTGCTGGCGCGCTACGGTGCGAGCCAGCTGCAGGTTGGTCACGTTGACGCACGCAATCAGCAGCACTGCTCCGACACAGGCCAGCAGAATCAGCAGGGGCTCGCGGTCGTCACCCGTCAAATACCGATGCAACGGTTTGGCGCGAATCTCGCGGTCTTTCGCCCAAGATCCCAAGAGCGCCGGGTAACCTTTAGCGCGGGTTTCGGCGAACAGCTTCATCTCCGTCTGTGCCTGCTGCATAATTGCATCGCTGTGCAGGAGTCCGATTGCTCGCATCATAAGGACACTCGTGTTCGGGGTAACGTTTGTGTCGGCGTCCAAATCAGCGGGAACGTAGAGATCGGGCTCAACCTCGGGGTCGGGAAAGATGAAGTGAGCAGGGAGCACCCCCACAACGGTCCACGCCTTTCCCTCAAGCGTAATTGATCGGCCGATGATCGCAGCGTCGCTCTGAAACTGGCTTTCCCATAGACGATGGCTCAGAAGCACGACCGCGGGACCGCCCATGCGATCTTCACTGCTCAGGAAATTTCGCCCTTTCACCGGAGTGACATGCAGGATAGGAAGGAAGTTCATTGTCATCCGAACTACCCTCACACGTACAGGATCGCCCGCACCGGTTAGATTCTGGTTGCCCCAGTCTGCAAATCCCGCGATCGATTGAAACGACCGGAGGCTCGACTGCGCCGCGACGAAATCCGGCGAAATCAACGGCGCCCCGTACGTACTGACTTTCGGCCAGCCTTGTGAGATCTCCATCAGGCGATCCGAATCCGCATATGGAAGAGGGCGGATCAGAAGTGCGTACACGGCTGAAAAGATCGAGGTTGTCGCTCCGATTCCCAATCCGAGGGTGATCACAGCAGTCCAAGCAAATGCGGGATTGCGCCGCATCTGGCGGAGGCCATAGCGAACATCCTGGATGACCGATTCGACGGTCGTGCTGGCACGCTGATCGCGCACCGCCTGCTTTACCTGTTCAATACCGCCGCTTTCGGCCAGTGCACGGCGGCGGGCTTCTTCGGGAGCGAGGCCGTCGGCGATCTTTTCGTCGGTCACGGCGGCGACGTAGCTCGCAATTTCGTCGTCGAGCTCAGACTCGACTTGTTGTTTGTGCAGCAGATTGCGGATTGCCGATTTGATGTGGGACCACATGCGGTTTGCCCTCTTTATGTCGTCTTCAACGCGCCGCCGATGGCGCGGGAGATGGTCGTCCATTGTTCGGTTTCGACTCCGAGCTGATGCTCGCCGGCTTTTGTGCGCCGGTAATATTTGGCGCGGCGGTTGTTTTCCGACTCGCCCCAGAAGGATTTCAGCCATCCGGCTTCTTCCATGCGGTGAAGAGCGGGAAAGAGCGACCCGGGCCTGACCTTGAATGTGTCCTCGGTGATCACCTCGACACGCCGGGCAATGCCAAGGCCGTGAAATTCGCCATCGCCGATGGCCTTGAGGATGAGCAGGTCCAGCGTGCCCTGCAGAAGATTTGCCTGATTTCGCTCCACTCGCCGCGCTCCTATTGAATGACGATAGGAGTTTAGAGAACGCTCATAAAGAATGTCAATAGGAGTGATAATGCGCTTATCGGCAAATGGGTGCGCATTCCACTTGTCTGAAAAGTCGCTTCCGGAAAGTCGCCCACTTTCCAAAATCCAAAAAACCACAAGCCAACCGTACCCTCAACCTCGTACAATGTGAGTGCTCGCAGGAGACGACACATGCAGACTCTCAGCCCGACACAGCCAATGGAGCACCTCGACGATTGGGATGACTTTGTAGCCACCCGCTACAAGGAAGGCAAGGACGAATCCGAGTTCCGCAACTACGACAAGCTCGCCAATCCCGGAGTCGCCGAGTTCTACCGCCTGAATCACACCCATCAGACACTCGACTTCGTGCTCGCCAGGAAGAAAGAGTATCTGTCGCTCACTAAGGGCCCGAAGAGCATCTGGGAAGCCGCCGAGTATCTCAACACGCTCGTTGATGACAGCGATCCCGACACCGACCTCTCGCAGATCGAGCACCTCATGCAGACCTCAGAGGCCATCCGCAAAGACGGTCACCCGCGCTGGTTCGTCCTCACCGGCTTCATCCACGACCTCGGCAAAGTGCTCTGCCTCTACGGCGAGCCGCAATGGGCCGTCGTAGGCGATACATTTCCAGTCGGCTGCGCCTACTCGAACAACATCGTCTTCCCCGAGTTCTTCGCCGCCAATCCCGACATCAAAGTCCCCGAACTGCAAACGAAATACGGTATCTACGAGCCCAACTGCGGCCTCGAAAACGTGCACCTCTCCTGGGGACACGACGAATACATCTACTTCGCAACGAAGAATTATCTACCCGAATCCGCGCAATACATGCTACGCTACCACTCGTTCTACCCACAGCACAAACACAACGCCTATCGCCACCTGATGAGCGATCACGACGTAAAAATGTTCGACTGGGTAGACAAGTTCAACCGCTACGACCTCTACTCCAAAGGCTCAGCCAAGCCAGACATCAAGGCACTAAAACCGTACTACGATGACCTCATAGCCGAGTTCTTCCCAGCAAAAATCAACTGGTAAAGAAAAGCGAGTGTTGGGAGCTTAGACGATGCGGGTGCCCCAGGTTCGCAAAGCTAACCTGGGGTTGTTTTCTCAATCCGCCAACAACCTTAGGTGTCCCACAGCTGTCCTAAGCTCATTAAAGAATTCGCGAAGCTAATTCGCCTTGCTCATTCCCTGCATATTCCACAGCCTTCCTCGCAGCATTCGACTATTTACCTGCAAATAATTGGCACTTTCTGCCAGCGGCCGGGTGCCCCATACTTCGCCTGATTTTGGCGAAGTGTGGGCCGCTCGTCTTGCGAAGCAAGACCCGGATGTCTGCCTCCTTGATCATGCTAAATTTCAAGGTGCTAGGTACCCAGGGCCTATCGAAGAGTCTCGCTTTTGAGACCTGGACTTCAACAAGCAAAAATCACCGTGCGAGTTCCCTGCATTTCCAGCAGGCCTCCTGGCAACATCTGCCTATTTCACTGCAAATAACTGGTACTTTCTGTCAACGACGATGAGTCTTGAAAAGAGTGAACCCAACACCTGCCACCATCGAATCCCGCTCCAGAATAAGCCGCCGCACGTTCCTTGCAACATCCGCTGCTGCTGGCGGAGCGCTGGTTTTGGGTCTGACATTGCGGGGTCCCTTCCGCCTCGGACGATCCACTCATCCGGAAACAGATCCCTTCGATGCGTGGATACGTATCCACCCCGACAATCGCATCCAGCTCGTTCTCCACAAATCCGAGATGGGTCAGGGCGTCTATACCGCTCTCCCCATGATCCTTGCCGAAGAAGCAGAGCTGGACTGGGAACAGATTTCCGTCGTCCAATCCGAAAGGTCAGAAGGAACTGGAGGCAGCTCATCGGTCCATCGGAGTTATCAACCGCTACGCCAGGCCGCCGCAGTTGTGCGCGAAACCATGATCGCCGCAGCCGCGCACCAATGGAGCGTCCCCGCCTCCGAATGCTTCGCCCAAAAAAGCCAAGTCATGCACCACCCATCAGGAAGATCGTTCTCCTATGGCGCTCTTGTAAAGCAAGCACGAAGATTGCCTCTCCCCGACGCAAACACCGTCCGCTTGAAAGATAGAAAAGACTTCACCCTGCTCGGCCGCTCCATCCCGCATCTCGACATCCCCGACAAAGTAAAAGGCACCGCCTGCTACGGCATCGATGTGCGCCTGCCCGGAATGGTCTATGCAGTAGTGGCGCAGTGCCCGATGTTGCGAGGCACGCTTGTCCGCTTCGACGCCACAAAGGCCAAAGCAGTTCCCGGCGTGCTCGATGTCTTTCAGATTCCCTCTGAACAGACAGGAGGAGAGGTAGCGGTTGTCGCAAAAACGACATGGGCAGCCATGCAGGGCCGCAAAGCCCTCGAAATCGAGTGGAAGCCAGGTGTATACCACGATGAATCCACTGAATCGCTCACGACAAAGCTCCGCGCCGGGCTAGACGCACAGGAGTATTGGAACTGGAGCAACACTAGCCTCAATCCCGACGAAGTCCCCGCCTCAAAACGACTCGAAAGCATCTACGAATTTCCCTTCCTTGCGCACGCAACGATGGAACCGATGAACTTCACCGTCCGGCTGCAAAACGGCAAGTGCGAAATATGGTCGCCCACTCAGGCCGGCGTGGGTACACAGAAAGCAGCCGCCAAATTCCTGGGCATACCTGAGAGCGACGTGACCATGCACGTCACCTTCATGGGCGGAGGCTTCGGCCGCAGATTCGGCGGCCCATTCGACCGTCAGGCAATACAGGTAGCGCAACGCATGAAGCGGCCTGTTCAGCTCGTATGGACACGCGAAGACGACTTCACCCACGACAGCTACAGACCCGCAGCCATGCACCGCCTTCGCGCCGGCATGGACAAACAACACAATCTTGTCGCATGGACAGACCGTATTGCCGATACATCGATCATCGGCCAGAGCGACCCAAAGCAGGCGCAGTCATTTGAAATGGCTGGAGCAGTGGATACGCCTTACCCAGCCCCACACATCCGCGTCTCCTACGTGCCTGTCGAAAGTGGTGTCCCTCGCGGCGCATGGCGTGGTGTTTCCATCACCTTCAACGTCATCGCCGTGGAGTGCTTCATCGACGAGCTGGCGCACGCAGCAAAACAAGATCCTTACCTCTTCCGCCGCCGATTGCTCGAAACCTTCGCAACCCAGACCAAGGGAAAGGAGCTGGTGCACAGAGCAGGCGCAGATTGGCCACAACCCGATCCCATCCGCACCATCGCCATGCTCGACCTCGTGACCGAAAAGGCCGGCTGGGGAAAGCCACTCGGACGCAATCGTGGACGAGGCATCTCCTGTTATCGCTCCGTCGAAAGCTATCTCGCGCAAGTCGCTGAAGTGACCATCGAAGGCGAAAACATCCACGTAGACCGCATCATCACCGTCGTCGATCCCGGACAAGTCATCAACATGAACGGCATCCGCGCCCAGATCGAAGGCGGCATCCTCTTCGGTTTAAGCGCAGTTCTAAAAGAGCGCATCACCGTAAAAGACGGCGCGATCCAGCAGCAGAACTTCAACGCTTACGACCTGCTGCGCATCTCCGACGCACCCCAGCTTGAGACATACATTGTGGAGAGCGATCGCCCACCGGGCGGAATCGGAGAACCTCCAGTCGCTCTTATCGGCCCAAGCGTAGGCAATGCGATCTTCGCCGCCACAGGTAAGCGTCTGAGAAAACTTCCTTTCCAGCTCAACAAAGAGAGCGTATAGCTCCGTTGACAATCTGCATTTTAGCTGGAAGGCATTATCTGAGCGCGAATATAAGTTGTCATTCTGAACACACAACGGAAGCGAGGTGGCGCCGAGAAACCTGAGGGAACTTGCATTTCCTGAACGCTGTGCCCTGAGCCCTGTACCCTGTTATCACTCTGGCCAGGCCCGCAGCGTCGCCCGAACAACCCCCATAAGCTCCGCCCGGCTGGCCCCACCCGCAGCCTGCACAGACATGCCATACATCACAGCGCTGATGTAGCGAGCCAACTCCGCCGGACTCACATCCCCAGGCAAATCGCCCTCAGACTTAGCCCGCTTAAACCGCTGTAGAATCGCAGTCTCGCCTGCCAAACGCCGCGCAATCAGCTCCCGCCGGACCGAATCGTTTTCATCTCCGCAAGCGAGCCCTCCCTGTATGGATAGGCATCCCTGCGGATGACATGATTCCGTCATAAATTCCGCAGCCCCGCGCAGCAGGCGCTCGGCAGCCTTGCGCGCCGTAGGCTCCTCAAGAGCATTGTGCATATACGCCACCTGCCCCTCGGCATAACGCTCAAGCACCAGCCGGAACAGCGCCTCCTTATCCCCAAACGCCGCATACAGGCTCGGCCGATGAATACCCATCGCCTCGGTCAGGTCCGTAAGTGACGCGCCTTCATATCCCTTCTCCCAGAAGACCCGCATCGCAGCCTCCAGCGCCTTTTCCGTATCAAAGGAGCGGGGCCGTCCCATCGAACATGCGGCTTTCTTCTGCTTCATGAACATAATGATAAGACTTTCATACCGATCGATACAAAATTCTTGAAACTCTTCGACACCAGCCACATCTTTACTGTGCGGTACAAAATTGTTATCCCGGAGTACTCATCATGTCGAAGAAACTTGCCAATAAGGTGGCCATCGTCACCGGCGCATCCAAAGGAATCGGCGCAGCCATCGCCAAACATCTGGCAGCCGAAGGCGCAGCCGTTACCGTCAACTATGCCTCCGACAAAGCGGGCGCGGACCGCGCGGTCAGCGAGATCGTAAAGAACGGCGGCAAGGCAATCGCTGTCCAGGCCAACGTCGCAAAGGCAGCCGAGGTCGAACACCTCTTCGCCGAAACCAAGAAAGCCTTCGGCCAGCTCGACGTTCTCGTCAACAACGCTGGCGTCTTCGCCTTCTCTCCACTCGGCGACATCACCGAGGAGCAGTTCCACAGGCATTTCGATATCAACGTCCTCGGCCTTCTCCTCGCCTCCAGGGAAGCGGCAAAGTACATCGGCCCAGAGGGTGGCAGCATCATTAACATCAGCTCCACCGTGACTTCATTCACCCCGCCAAACTCATCGGTCTACACCGGCACCAAGGGAGCAGTCGATACCATCACCATGGCGCTCGCCAAAGAGCTCGGACCCCGCAAGATTCGCGTCAATGCCATCAACCCCGGCATGGTCGAGACCGAAGGTGTGCAGTCAGGCGGCTTTTTAGAGAGTGAACTCCGCCAGCAGATCGAAGCGATCACGCCACTCGGACGCATCGGCCAACCCGACGACATCGCCCCAGCCGCCATCTTCCTCGCCTCCGCAGACTCCTCCTGGATCACCGGAGAAACGCTGCGCATCGCAGGCGGCCTCCGCTAAACAAATAAGGAGCCGCAACCGCGGCTCCTTCACCAAAACGTTGTCATCTTAAGCAATAAAAATAGATTGTCATTCCGACCGGCGTTGCCGCGTTAGCGGCAACGGAGTGGAGGAACCTGCGGTTCACTTCGAGCAGCAACAAGCGGGTGCCCCATACTTCGCCTGGTTTTGGCGAAGTGTGGGCCTAAGCGCCCAAAAGTCGCCCGCTTTTTTCATCTCAATCAATTCAAATAACCAGGAAACTTCGGCAACTCCCGAAAATCCTCCACAGCATGCTGCACAATCACACGCGCATGGGTGTTTTTTGCAATGCGCTCAAAGCGATCAATAGAAGCCAGAGTATCGGCACGCTCATAGTTAAACTGCGGCACCAGGCGAAGTTTGCGACTTTCAAGAAGATGATACAGATCCCCCGACAGCAATACAGTACCGGAGTTTTTCAATTTGATCTCCAGCGACTGATGACCCGGCGTATGACCCGGAGTCTTCAGAATGCGTACGCTGCCATCGCCAAACACATCGTAGTCGCCATCGATCATCTGCACCTTCGCATTCTTTACCTCTGCGGCAATACCAGGATCAATACCGCCAGAAACAGGCGTTTGCTGCGCATTGGCGAGCTCTTTCTGATTGATGATCCAGGTCGAATGCGTAAACAAGCCCGCATTCCCGGTATGGTCGAAATGAAAGTGTGAGAAGGCTACATAGGTGATATCCGCCGGCGTCAGACCAAGCGCCTTAAGCTGGTCGGCCAGTTTAACGGCCACACTGAAGTGCATGCCGCTTGGATCGTCCACGCCATTTTTCGCGTCAGCCATCTTGTCACCCAGTCCCGTGTCCCAGATCAGTGTTCCTTTAGGATGACGAATCAAAAAACAGGGATCGGACAACGTACCCGGTTTGCCAGCGAGCTCTCCAGTATCCGAAAACTCAACCCCAAGATCAGGCACATCGATGCGCCCACAGTCCATGGCATAAAGACATATCTCCTGAATACTGTCAGCGGAAGACGACACCGGCGCAAAACCCAATAGCAAAGAAAAACCAATCAAACACAGATGATTCTTGAACATCGGCCAACACCCCGAGGCTTATGGATTATTCAACTTGAGTATGAGAATAGATGAACGATAACAAAGCAAAGCTTCAGAAGAATAAAACAAGTGGACACACCGAATGCCAGATACCCAAATGGTGTCATCCTGAGCTGCATCATTGCTTCGCAATGACGCAGTCGAAGGACCTGTTTTTTTAGCCTCGAACGGCAGAACTGCGGGTGCCCCAGGTTCGCGAAGCTAACCTGGGGGTTTTCGCAGATATCTGGTACCAACAATCGTTCTCAATTTATTCCAACGGCAAAGTCAAATTCTCACTACGCGGGCGTGCTTTAGGAGCCTGCTTAAAAGTCGCATCGCGACGATGCAACGGATACTCCGGCTGTTTTCCATCGAGAATTTGCTGGATGGTAAGAATCTGGATACGCGGATACGTCGTCCCATCCGAGGACTTGTAGAACCCTGTTTCAGCAGCCTCACGGAGCATGGGTTTGGTTGGCTCTTCAAAGCAAAGAAAGACCCCGATCTCAGCCTGCTCTCGTTCGAGCGTTCCTCGAAAATCGCGAACCTGCGAAACTGTGACCCCACCTGCCTTGACCGAAAAGAGAATCTGTTTCGATTTGCCGGAGTTGTCGTCGTGGAAGTAGAGGCGTCCATCGATGCCGCGGTCTGCGCCCTTCTTCTGCTCGGAGGGCCGCGCTCCTACTTGGC
>Ga0137415_10007959_pt1 | contig 10507 bp, 13 predicted proteins | sample CZODoug3_1_1_16f_FD_183082 | JGI IMG/M metagenome (GOLD analysis project Ga0137415, IMG submission 183082) | Vadose zone soil fungal communities from Angelo Coast Range Reserve, California, USA - CZODoug3_1_1_16fungal (Hybrid Assembly) | ecosystem: Environmental > Terrestrial > Soil > Vadose... | reverse complement strand
AGGGGTAAAGCATTTGTCTTTTATCCAGAAAGATGCATCTCAGACGGTGCATGTATAGGAGTTTGCCCAACAAAAGCAATCTTTTGGATGAGACCAATGGACTTTACAGCAGGTCAACCAGTCCCATTATACAGGAACTCTGTGTTCGTCAAAGGTTGGACTGAACTAGCAGAATAGGTAGTCCGACAATTAACCTCTTTTTCTTCAAACTTTACTAGTAGAAACTATACAACTTCGTTGTCTAAATATATGGAAAAATTCAACCATAACTGATGAGCAAACCTGGTAACTTGTGGCGTCGTGTACGCGGTAAGATGACAAAAAAACCAACTAACTTTAGCTGGTTAATTAACAATAAACTTGCAGGAAGTGGAATGCCAACATCTGTAACTGAACTTGAATGGGTCAGAAAACAAGGTGTGAAATCTATTATTACAATGACTGAAAATCCTCTTCCAGAGTCATGGGTCAAAAATGTCAAATATCTTCATGTACCTACAGAAGATTTTTCTGCACCAGACATGAATCAAATAGATCAGACTGTTGATTTTATTCAAGAGCGGATCAAAAATGATGAGCCTATTATGATTCACTGTGCAGCTGGAGCTGGCAGAACAGGAACTATACTAGCTTGTTATCTGATAAAATATCATAACTTGTCTGCAAAGGATGCAATTGAAAAAATACGGAAAGAAAGGCCAGGTTCCATACAATCGGAATTGCAAGAAATAGCAATAGGTCTTTATCACAAATTTGTCCACAAATAACTATTCAGGTATTGAAGTAGTTACCATTTTTCCATTTTCAAGCTTGATAAACAGAAATCTGTTATCCTTGAAGATCAAAGTTACTTCATTATTCTTTTCTTCTACTTCAAGTAGTTCTTGTCCTCTAAGTCCATCAAATTTTGCCATAGTCTATCTCTAATAATTCCATTTATATCCTATTTGGTAATCTCAATCTCTATTTCTTTAGAATGTGTTTTTCCGTCAAATGGATCAGTATAATCATGTTTAAGCCAAGAAACAAAAACCTCTGCACCAATCTTGTGTTTTCCATTCCCAAGCTCAGACGCTTTGAATTCCATTTTTTCATTAAAATTAAGAAGTATCTCTTGTGCTTCTGCCTGATTTTTTGGAATAAATGGTTCAAAATTTTTTGCTATTTGGACCCAGATCTTTTTTTCTGCCATCTGAGTAAGTTTAGGGTTACGTGTCCAAAACAGCGCAGCCTTTCTGTAGGTATCTATTGGTTTTCCTATCTCACGTTTTCGTAGTCCGCCTGTGTAAAGCCTGACTCCGTATTTTAGCTTAAAAGTATTATCATGTTTATTGTAGGCTCTCTCCCAGTTTTTTTCATTAAAGGTTTGACGAAATCCACCCATGATAGCAAATTTTACATTTATTGTGACATTTTCATCTGTTCTAAATTTATCATTTGATTTCTTTAATTCCACATCGGTGATGAAGGTCTTTTCAGTAGACAATTAACCGTAATGATTTATATCCTCAATAAGTATTTTTTTTATTTACATGGATGCTAAGATAACAAAATCTTCTCCAAAGGAAGTTTCACTAGAGATAACAAAATCCGATATTGGCACATTGTACATAGTACAACACGAACTTCTCCAGGAATCTAGTATAGAATTTGCAGGTGTAATAATGAAGCACCCACTTACTAAAGAATATTGGATGCGTGTCAATACTTCAAAAGGAAATCCACTAAAAGAGATAGAAAAGGCGGCAAAAACTGCAATTGAATATACAAATGAATTAAAAAAAGCGGTACAATCAAAATTAAAAGGTGTTTAAATGAAATTTTGCCCAAAGTGTGAGGTACGCTTAAAGCAAGATAGCTCTAACTCTTTTATTTGTCCCAAATGTAGTTACAGTGAAAAAGGTGGAAAAGACAGAAAGCAAGTAAAAGGAGAGAGCAGCTCTACCATTGATGTTTTAGATGAAAACGAAAAGACAGAAACATTACCTGTAATAAAAATGGATTGCGAAAAATGTGGACACACTGAAGCAGTATGGTGGATGCTACAAACTAGAAGCGCAGATGAACCAACAACTCAGTTTTATCGTTGCGTTAAATGTAACTATACATGGCGTAACTACGCATAACGTTTAACTTGAAGATGTTTAGACATCTGATTAAGTTTGGTATTTTCTGCAAAAACTAATGGATCGGATGAGTGGAAAGCAGTCATTTCTGCAATTTCTACATTGGTAGAAGAAGCTACTTTTGAAGCAACAGGAGAAGGAATTGCATTCAGAGGAATGGATCCATCCCATGTTGCGTTAATAGACATCGCATGGCCCAATTCTGCATTTGAAAAATATGAATGTGATAACGATGTTAAGTTTGGTGTAAGAATTGATGAATTTTCTAAGTTGATTAAAAGAGCTGATAAAAAGGACAGCACTGAGATCAGTATCTCAGAAGAAAACCTATTACTTGTTACAATAGGGAAAAATAAAAAATACAAAATGAGGCTGATTGAGAGCTCTGCAACAGACACACCTCTTCCAAAAATTTCGTACAATGCAAGAATTGGGGTTACCTCAACAGAGTTTGATAAAATTCTAGGTGATATCCAAGTTGTATCAGAATATCTTTCAATAAGTGCAACTACATCCAAAGCTGAGTTTTCTGGAAGAGGTGATTCTGGAGAAGCAGTGATAACCTTAGAAAAGGGAATGGCTGAAATGCCTGAAATTGAAGTAAAGGAAGAAAGTACGGCAACCTATAGTTTGGAATATCTTAATAGCATTGTAAAAGCTGTGGGAACTGTTGCAGGTACAGTAATTTGTGAATATTCTACTAAGATGCCTCTAAGACTAGAATTCAAAGTAGCAAACGTAGGTCGAATTCATTTCTATTTGGCACCTAGGGTAGAAAGTTAAAGCATTTAAGGACAATCAAGACAGGTATTACTGAATTGAAACTAGTGCTGAAGTTCGGTGGAACATCAATCTCTTCTGCTGCAAACATCAGACACGTTGCTAATTTTATTAATTCATTATCAAAACAACACAAAATAGTTTGTGTCTTTTCTGCAATCACTGGTGTTACAGATGATTTGATAAGAATAACAACTCTAATTCAAAATAGAAACAATGATGCTGTAAATAATCTTGCAAAAAAAATAATCAAAAATCATATGCAAATTTCCAATGAATGTGTCAAGAATCCCAAGATAAGAAAGGAACTAGTCAACAAAATGACAGCAGATCTTTCTGAATTACAGGAATTATTACATGGAATGCTTTTACTTGGCGAAGTAACACCACGCTCTTCGGATTATCTAATCTCATTTGGCGAAAGATTATCTATCAATCTAGTTACAGCTGCTCTAAATGATTTAGGTGCTAAAGCAGTAGCCCTTACTGGAAAAGATGCAGGAATAGTAACTGACTCGAATTTTGGTGAGGCAAAACCCCTTATGGACACAACAAGGTTACATGTTTCCCATACAATAGATGCGCTCTTGGAAAAAAAGACCTTACCTATCATTGGAGGATTTGCAGGAGCTGATCAGCACGGGAATATCACCACTTTTGGAAGGGGAGGCTCAGATTATACTGCAACAATCATAGCTTCCAGTATCAAGGCCGATGAGGTCTGGCTTATGAGTGATGTAGATGGTTTGATGACAACTGATCCAAAAATTGTGAAAAACGCCAAGGTCCTAAAAGAGGTTTCTTATATTGAGGCAATGGAGATGGCACTCTTTGGTGCAAAATACATACATCCAAGAGCACTTGAACCACTAGTTACAAAAAAAATTCCACTTCGAATAAAAAGTACATTTAATGTTAAAAATCCTGGAACTCTTGTAACTGCCACCCCACAAGCTGATGCTCAAAAAACAGTCAAATGCGTTAGTGCAATACGACACACTGCTCTGATAGATGTTAGAGGGGGAAGTATGGTTGGTGCACCAGGAACAGCTGCTACAATATTTTCTACACTTGCAAAAGCTGGAGTTAACATTATGATGATCTCACAAAGTCCATCAGAATCAAGTATCTCAATTATTGTAAAAAAGAATGATCTTGACAAAGCTGTTAATGCACTTGAAATGAATCTGTTAGGTAAAATAATAAAAAAAGTAGATGTGACAGTTGATGTTGCAATCATTGCACTAATTGGATCAGGTATGCGAGGAATCGTTGGTGTTGCATCTAAAGTATTTGCTGCCGTTGCAAAAAAAAGAGTCAACGTCGTTATGATTGCACAGGGCTCATCTGAGCTTAATTTGGCATTTGTAGTAAAAGATGCTGATTGCAATACAGCGGTACAGGCACTACATGATGAATTTGAACTTGCAAAAATAAATTAATTTCAATAAAAGGAGTTCAAAAATGAGAATTGAGCCTTGGAAAAGGCATTTATGTAAAACAATGATCCTGACCTTATGAACAAATACATCCTTTTAATTGCAATCGTTGCTGTTACAGCTGTTATATTTTCTATACCATTACTAGCGGATCGATACGCTAATGCAGGAATGATAAAAAAAATTCAATTCACACAAACCTTGACTTCATCACAAGATCCTGGTCAAGGTCATGAAAATGAACAGATGGCGTTTGTTCTCTCTCCAAATAATGGAACTCTATATTCTGGTTCATTAACATTTACCGCAAGTGCACCAGTACAAATCGTAATTCTTCATCAGATTGAAAAATCTGATGCAAAAGGCCAACCTACATGGACAGTTGATGGCAATACTATTTTTGCTGAAACCGTAGTAGATCTTGGCACAAATGCTGGTTCCTATGATTTCACAGGTGCAGCAGTTGGTTTGCACTCTACAGATTCTGCAACAATTACTGCAACAGTCAGTGTCGATGGTTGGATACGAGGACAAACACCTGAAGCAATGCAACACTATACGGGATCAACACTAACAGAAACATCACTAAAATTATCAAGTGCAAGTGTTCCTGCAAAAATCCCATTACACCTTGGATTCTTTAATGGTAGTCCTGTTTACTATATTGTAACTGACACTAACGATAAAAAAAGTGCCAATGTGATATCAGAAAAACAAAAATGGAAAGTTGGAAATGCACCAACTTTAACCAATCTACCAAAAGGAACGTTAACCAAAGCCTACTTCTTCCATAATGGAATTACGGGTAATGGAACTGATGGATTTCAAAACGATGTCTTTTCAAATACTCCTGCACAAAAAGATCAGTACACTCCACTTAGAACAATAATAGATGTAACTTGGAATATAGGCAAGGTTCCAGAAATTTTGGACTCTGAAAAAAAAATTCTTGATTCAAACATGACAGGCAAAGTAAGACTTACCAACACTAACATAATCATGAACATGCCACAGATTATGTGGCCAGGTGGTCAAATGTCAGTTCGGGAAGATAAAGACTTGGAACAAAAACCGTTTGAAGGAGGACAGATTCTTGATATTAATACCAATAACATGGTTGTTACCTTTGTAGCTCACAGAGCTTGGGGGCCAGACGGTAGAACCATTTACTATATCATAACTGATGCCACAACAGAAGGGCCTGCTAAAATGATGGGCGTAACGAATACACCTTCACTTATCTCACTAGGCTCCGTATTCATAGATTTCTATCACTTTACAAATGGACTAAAAGGTCCTGGACCTTTTGGTTTCCAACCGGGAATTAGCAGTGCATCTACTGGAGACGATACATATGGACCACTTTGTAAAATATCTCTAGTTTCATGGAACGATCCAACTCAAGCAACCCTTCTTGAAAATATGAAAGATATCAACACAAAGAAATCTGCAGGAGACATAACAGTGGAATCTGCAAGAGTTTTAGATACTGATTACCTATTGAATTGTCCATTCGTGGATCCATTTCAGTAAATAGTTCTTTTTATGAAAACGGATAAATCTCCTTAAACAACGGTTTATTGTAACATGACAGGAAAATTATACATTGTAGGAGTTGGTCCTGGTCATCACGATCACATGACTTTTCGTGCAAAACAAGTGATCGAAGAAAGTAATACAATTGTTGGATATGAAACCTATGTCAACTTAGTAGAGGATCTTATTTCTGGAAAGGAAGTTTACAGGTATGCAATGACTCAAGAGGTAGAACGAGCTCATCAATGTATTGATCTTGCCAAATCAGGAAAGATAGTCTCACTTGTTTCAAGTGGAGATCCAGGAATTTATGGAATGGCTGGTCTTATCTATGAGATACTTGCAGAAGAAGGATGGGACAGAAAAAATGGTCTTTATGTTGAAGTAGTACCCGGTATATCTTCACTCAATTCCTGTGCCGCTCTTGTTGGTTCTCCACTCATGACAGATTTTGCCGTTGTAAGCATGAGCGATTTACTGGTTCCATGGGAAATCATAATAAAAAGAGTAGAAGCAGCTGCGCAAGGAGATTATGTGATAGTTATCTACAATCCATCGAGCAAAAAAAGAATTCATCAACTTCAGGACACACGAAAAATTTTATTAAAATATAGATCTCCAACTACCCCTGTTGCAATAATAAAAGGAGCATTTAGAGAATCACAAACAATAGTTCTAACAGATCTAGAAAACCTTGAAAACCATTCAGATCAGCTTGGCATGATTAGTACGGTAATAATTGGAAATTCATCTACATACAAATATCAAGACTTGATGATCAATCCTCGTGGATACACATCAAAGTACAACATTATAGACCCACAAAAAAACAAAAACTAGAAAAAGAATTTTCAGAAAAAGTAAGACCACAACTTAGGTAGTTTGTCTTATTGCGTTAACAAGCTCTTCACTTAAGACGAGTTTATGACGAATAGGCTTGATAATCTCTATGATGTATCTAGAAACAGTTTCTTTAAGATCAGAGGGATGCAATTTCTTTTCTGAAAATTCTTTTTCTAGTTGTTGATAACTGGTAAATGTTATATTTCCACCAAACTTTGAAGGTCTCTCAACAATAATTTCCTTAAATTCATGGAAAATCAAATGTCTTGAAATCTCTAAAAGTGGATTATTTTCAACAACTCCCTCAGGGCACCAAGCTTTTTTGAACTTTGATTTTATTTCATCATCTGAGTCATGAATGAAAATTCCTGATCCTGATTTGGATTTACTCATCTTGGTAATACTCAAGACTGTATCAGTATCATGTGGACTAGAAGATGAATTAAGAACACTTGAATCGTTAGATAGAGTAGTTTGTGGTTCCGATAAACCTGGAAGAATGTGATGATGAACAGCTACAGGCACCTTCCATTTCATCTTTGGGAAAATTTCTCTTACAAGCATGTGTATTTTTCTTTGATCCATGCCTGCATGAACAATGTCAAGATCCATGGCATGTATATCAACTGCTTGCATAGGAGGATAAAGTAGCTGGCCCAAGTCTATTTTTTCTTCTTCTGCAGTTCTACCCATAATTGTAAGCGATCTCTTTGCACGTTCAAGTGACATGTGTTTTGCAAATTTTACTAGTTCAAACCAATACTCTTTTCTTGACTCGTAAAGCTCAGAACCTTGAATTATTTTTACGCTAGGACAAAAAAGCTTGAAGGCATTAGCATAGTATTTTGAAACACTTCTAATCTTCTCCCAATCCCCACCGAGTTTATTATTGATAAAAGTATGCCAATCGGCTAAAAAAACAGTACACTTGACTCCCGCCTTGATAAAATCATTAATCTTAAAGCCAGTCATTATAAGACTTCCAAGATGTAAGAAACCAGAAATTTCTAATCCGATGTAGTGTTTTGGATGTGAATTTGTCTTGAAAAGATTTTCAAGTTCTTCATTGGTTACTACTTCTTCAGTAGGATCTTTTGTAACTAGTGCTATTTTCTCAGTAACATCCAACGCGAGTCAAATTTTCTTTTGTAACCCTATAAAGTTACGCATCAAGTTCGTGCTGTTGTTTTCTTGGTCTGGTACTAAGATAAAGCGCATGCGAGCTAATTATAAAAGCAGCAAGAAACATCTTTGTTGCAAAAATAAGATTCCATGGCCTATGTGGATCAGGATAGGCAATAGTTAACGAATCTATATCTGGTACATTTCCACCTACGATCCCTGCAATAATTTGTGCATTAAGAACCAGAAAATTATAAATTGTTTCATAAAGACAGATTGCTGAAAATCCTACTAACATCAACTGAGTAAGCGATAACCTCCATGATGGAATACTGGTAGTTTTCTTCCATCCTATTCTTGTTACGCAATACCATCCTACTATAGTTGAAAAGAATAACCAAGTTGTGAGTTTAGCAAAATGACTAGTAGGAAATTCAGTTTTTACAAGAACCTCTCCCAACACATACGTGCCTTTTGTTGACCACTCTTCTAGCGTAGCGTAGATGCCAAATAGAGTAATTGATGCCATTATTACTGCACAAGCATAGAAAATATACAGAAATACTCTATACCCTGATTCATTTTCTTGTAAGTGTACTTTCATTTAATTCCGATTGTTTTCATCTGAAATATAAGAATTGTTTTTAATTAATTTCCAGAGGTTTATTATACTATTTATAATCATAATTTCTGCAGTTGAAAATCCCCATAAATGTTCCAATAATTGATAAAGAAGAAATCGATGAAGTAAGAGCAGTACTCGAAGAAAAATCTCTTACATCTGCTGCAAACTCGGGCGGTAAAAGAGTGCAAGAATTTGAGAAGCTTCTTTCATCCTTTGTTAAGTCAAAATATGCAGTAGCAGTAAACTCTGGTACTGCTGCACTACAAGCTGCACTATATGCGCTTGATATAAAACAAGGAGACGAAGTAATCCTTCCATCATTTACATTTGTTGCAACGGCAAACTCGGTAGTATCGGTTGGAGCAAAGCCCGTTTTTGTTGACATATTAAAAGAAAATTACACAATGGACCCTGATGACTTGAGAAAAAAAATTACAAAAAAATCTAAGGCAATAATTCCTGTTCATATGTATGGAAATATGGCATACATGAATGAGATATCTGATATTGCAAACAAATACAATCTAGAAATAGTTGAAGACGCAGCACAATCATTTGGTACAACCTACAAGGGAAAACATTCAGGTACCTTTTCTAAACTTGGATGCTTTAGCTTGTATGCTGCAAAGGTAATGACATCAGGTGAAGGTGGAGCCATCGTCACCGATAATAAAAATCTCTTTGAAAAACTACGTAAGATAAGAAATCATGGTATGTTACATGGTTATGATACAAGAATTCTTGGTTTGAACTTGAGGCTCCCTGAAATTAATGCGGCAATAGCAAAAATACAGATGAAAAAAGTAGGTAAATTCCTACAACAGAGACAAAAGAACGCTAGAATTCTTACTGAACTTTTGTCTGACTTGGACATTGTTATTCCTCACGAAAGAAAAGGCGAGAAAGTCAATTGGTATCTTTTTACAATTGCCACTAAAAACAGAAATAAGATAATGAAAAAGCTAAACTCTGAAGGAATTGGTGCAACAGCTTACTATTCAATTCCTGTACACAAGACCCCATTTTATAATACAAAACAAAATCTTGCTGTTACGGACTGGGCTGCCTCTAATGTCCTAAGCTTACCAGTTCATCCATTAGTAAGTAAGCAAAATCTTGATCACATCTCAAAGGTTATGCATCAGGCTGTCAAAACATGAATTTAATAGAAAACTTGACTGGTGAACTTTGCAAAATCATTCTTCCTATAAACGAGGAAGTATTTTTTGGAAATCCTAAATCTCCACTTGCTGTTTGTACTCTCTCAAGTATGAAACTACTAAAAGAAATTACTAATTCTAATCTGATGCCAAAAATTGCTCTTGTAGGAAGACTGTTTTCTGAAAACAAAGGAATAGATTCATTGGTTAGATATGTAATATCAAATAAAAATTTAGAAACAATTCTACTATGTGGGAAAGATACTCCAGGACATAGACCAGGACATTCCCTTCTAAATCTTTATAAAAATGGAATAGACAATGAAAGAAGAATAATAGGCTCACGCAGTCCAGATCCTGTACTGACCATAACAAAATCTGAGGTTCTTAAATTTCAAAAACAGGTAAAACTTGTTGATAAAATTGGCGAAACCAATATTCCCAAAATTAAGCTTTCAATTGATACTGCAGTAAAAATTTAGTAACCGTTTTTCTGTCGTTCTTGATTAACTTTATTTTTCTTTTGATATTCATTTAAGATGTCATCAGGTGTCATATTCAATTCAAGAGAAGCCTGAATGACAAAGTGCCATATGTCTATGAGTTCTTCACGAGCAGCGGCTTGATCAAAAGTAGTTGGTTTTTTCCACCACTTCCAGTTTGTCGTTCTTTGTAATTCTATTGCTTCATGAACTATGGCTGTACAAAGAGCAGAAATTTTTCCCTCTACATCTTTTGGATATCGATCTAGACTCATCATTTTTTCTAGGTTCCTTTGTAACTTGAATATGGTTTCTAGCTTATCTTCCATGCGTTTGATTTTGGTTTGATATCTATAACCTTTGTTAGAATCTAACCATTTTTCTATATTTTTTG
>Ga0137415_10007957_pt1 | contig 10508 bp, 9 predicted proteins | sample CZODoug3_1_1_16f_FD_183082 | JGI IMG/M metagenome (GOLD analysis project Ga0137415, IMG submission 183082) | Vadose zone soil fungal communities from Angelo Coast Range Reserve, California, USA - CZODoug3_1_1_16fungal (Hybrid Assembly) | ecosystem: Environmental > Terrestrial > Soil > Vadose... | reverse complement strand
CAACCTTCTGCTCCGCTCTGGGGTGCAAGTGCGATGGCGTGCATGAGTGCTCCATTCTCCGATGCCCCCGAACGATCGATCACTTGTCGTGGCCTTGCCTCTGCAGTCCGCGCGCCAAGTTCGCCGCTGCCGGTTTTCCGGTCAGCTGTCGGTAAACCGTTCGATGGCCCACACGATGCATGGCAGTTTCGTATGGCGGCCAACTCGGACGACGCAGACGCGATGCTCGAGCATCTGTTCCTGCGTCGTGCAATGCAAGGCGACAAGGAGGCGTTCGTCGCTCTCGCCTCGATGCATGCCGCCGCGGTGTATGCGACTGCGCGCAATCTCTGTTCGAGCGATTTGGAGGCGATCGAACTGACGGAAGGTGCTCTTCAGAGCGCTCGGGACCGAATCCGTGCGATGCCGGCAGGGCTGTCGTTTCGGGTCTTCGTTTGTCGCTTCATGGTCAAGGAGGCCATCGAGCGGCTACGACGCGCAGCGCCCCCGCCATTCACCCTTCTCCATCGATTTCTGCCGGCGACGGCCGGCGGCGATCGCTTGACACCGTCACCGCAAGGCCTTCCCGACGTGGAATTGCTGGCTCAGCGCCCTGACATCGCCAGGCGCCTCACCGACGCGCTTGCGCTACTCGAACCAGAGGATCGCGCTGCGTTCGTGTTGCGAGTGGTCGGCGAAGTTCCCATGGACGAGGCGGCGGCCATCCTGGATCTGCCCGTCTGGACCGTGCGGCTGCGGACGCACCGTGCCTCCTTGCTCGTGAACGGGTATTTGTCTTACCTCGCCGCGCGCGCGGGAATCGTCTAACCAGCACGAGGGCCCGTTCACAGGGTGAACCCGGTCATCAGATAGAACGAGGTGCCCTCGTCCGAATGCACCACCGTGGCCTTGAGCCCCGAAGCGAAGTGGAAATCGGTCGCGGAGATGAACGGACCGAGCCAGAACCCGCCGCCATAGAGCCCGCCGCCGGCGAAGACGCGGACGCACCGTGCGTCCTTGCTCTTGAGCGGGTACTTGTCCATCTGGCGGCGAGCGCGGGAATCATCTGACCGTTCCGCGTCACCCCTTCGAGTGGTTGCAGCACAATCCGTGAACGTCGGAGGATCGCTGTATGGCAGTCCGACAGAATCCTCGATTCCGCCCGATAGAGCCCTGGATCCTTGCGGCACGCGGGGTGCAATCCGCGTCCGGGCATGGACACGAGAATCGCTTCGGTGGCTCCGCTCTTGCTCCTCGCCGCTTGCCACAAGACGGCTGCTCCCCCGCAACCGCCGCCGACGGTAGAAGTGGCGGAGGTGCTGCAGTTCGACATCCAGATCCACCGCCAATGGGTTGCGACCCTCGATGGATTCGTGAACGCCGATATCCGGCCGCAGGTCGAGGGATACGTCCGCAAGCAGGCCTACCGCGACGGCGCGTACGTGCAGCGAGGAGACGTCCTCTTCCTCATCGACCCGCGCAATTACCAGGCAGCGCTCGATCATGCGAAGTCCACGCTCGCGAGAGACGTCGCGGCCCTGGAGAAAGCGCGCCTGGACGTCAAGCGCGACAGGGAATTGATCGCGGGGCAATTCATCCCACAACAACAGTTCGACAACGACCTGGCGGCCGAGCGCGAGGCTGAAGCCAACGTCGGGTCAGCCCGCGCCACTCTCGCCCAGGCGGAACTCAACCACGGATGGACGCAGGTCACCTCGCCACTGTCGGGCATCGTAGGCATTGCCCAGATGCAGGTCGGCAGTCTCGTCAGCACGTCCACCGTCATGACGACGGTGTCCCAGGTCGACCCCATCAAGGCAGAGTTCAACATCAGCGAGCTCGAATATCTAAAGTCGGCGAAAGGCACTCAGTGGGCCGAGCCCGCGCACGGCGGCGAGCCGGTGCTCGAGCTGATCCTCGAGGACGACAGCCCCTACCCGCACGGCGGGAACGTCGTCGCGATCAACCGGCAGGTCGATCCGCGCACCGGCACGATCGCGGTGCAGGGCACCTTCCCGAACCCGGGCAATCTCCTGCGGCCGGGCCAGTACGGAAAGATACGGGCAGCCGTCGAGATCCGGAAGGGCGCGCTGCTGGTGCCGATGCGGGCCCTCAACGAGATCCAGGGGGCGTACCAGGTCGGCGTCGTCGACGGCGACGGCAGGGTCGACGTGCGGACGGTGCAACTTGGAGAACAAGTCGTCAATGAGTTGATCGTCGAGCGAGGCCTGCAGCCTGGCGAGAAGGTCATCGTCGAGGGATTCGCTCGCGTCCGGCCGGGCATGCTGGTGAGCGCGAGGCCTGCTGTCTTCGGATCCACGGGTTCCGCGGCGCCCGGTGTCGCGAGCGGGGGGCGGTAATCATGTCTCGCTTCTTCGTCCGGCGTCCGATCGTGGCGATGGTCATCGCGATCCTGATGGTGATCGTCGGCGGGGTCGCGATGCTCGGCTTACCGGTCGCGCAGTATCCGAACATCGTGCCCCCGCAGATCCAGGTGAAGACGACCTACACGGGGGCGGATGCGATCACGGTCGAACGGTCCGTTGCGACGCCGATCGAGCAACAGATGTCGGGCGTCAAGGACATGCTTTACATGCAGTCGACGAACGCAAACGACGGTACGCTGCTCCTCCAGGTCACGTTCGACATCGATAGCTCGATCGACATCGATCAGGTGAACACGCAAAACAAGGTGGCGCAGGCGCAACCGCAACTTCCCACCGACGTGACGAACTATGGTCTCACCTATCAACAGTCGGCCGGCCTTCCCCTCCTCGCGATCTCCCTCTACTCCCCCAAGGGGACCTACGATCCGCTCTTCCTGGGTAACTACGCGACCATCAACGTGACGGACGCGCTCTATCGCGTTCCCGGCGTCGGCCAGGTCCAGCTCTTCGGGACGTCCGACTATGCGATGCGCATCTGGGTCAAGCCGGACAGGCTGGCGAAGCTCGGGATCACCGTTCCCGATCTGGCGAACGCGATCGGCGCGCAGAACAACGTCAATCCGTCCGGACGCCTCGGCGCCGATCCGGCTCCCGAGGACCAGCAGTTCACCTACACGGTGAGAGCGCAGGGACAGCTCCTCAAGCCGGAGGAGTTCGCGAGCATCGTCGTGCGACTCAACCCGGACGGTTCCACGGTCAGGCTCGGTGACATCGCACGGATCGAGCTCGGCGCGCTGACGTACACGCAAATCGGCCGCTACAACGGCAAGCCTTCCGCCGTCTTTGCCATCTACCAGACGCCGGGATCGAACGGGCTCGCGGTCGCGAAGGGCGTCCAGGCAACGATGCAGGAGCTCAAGAAGCGGTTCCCCCCTGACCTCGAGTACGTCACCTCGTTCGATACCACCATCCCCGTCACCGAGGGCATTCGCGAGATCGTCATCACGCTGCTCGAGACCACGCTGCTGGTGGCGCTGGTGGTCTTCCTCTTCTTGCAAAGCTGGCGCGCTACCTTGATTCCACTGATCGCGGTGCCGGTCTCGTTGATCGGTACGTTTGCGCTGTTCCCGATGCTCGGCTTCTCCGTGAATACGCTTTCGCTGTTCGGTCTCGTCCTCGCCATCGGTCTGGTGGTCGACGACGCCATCGTGGTCGTCGAGGCGGTCGAGCGTCACATCGAGGAGGGGGAGTCGCCCAGGGACGCGACGCTCGCGGCGATGAAGGAAGTCACGGCGCCGGTGGTGAGCGTCGCTGTCATCCTCGCTGCAGTCTTCATCCCCATGGCGTTCATGCGCGGCATTACCGGTCTTCTCAACAAGCAATTCGCCCTCACCATCGCGGTCTCCGTGCTCTTCTCCGCCTTCAATGCGTTGACGCTGTCCCCTGCGCTTTCCGCGCTGCTCCTGCGGCCGCGCACGGCGGCGAGTGGCGCGCTCGCCCGGTTCTTCGCAGCGTTCAACCGCTGGTTCGGCCGCGCGACCAACGGCTACGTCAAGGGGTCGGGGTTTTTGGCGCGCAAAGCGATCGTAGGCGTGGGCATCCTCGTCGCATTCACCATCTTGTCGATCGCGACGGGCAAGAAGGTCGCCACTGGTTTCATTCCCGAGGAGGACCAGGGATACTTCTTCATGAACGTCACGCTCCAGGACGCGTCGTCCCTGAAGCGCACGGACGCCGTATGCCGCAAGATCGACGCGATCCTCGCGGCGACGCCCGAGGTCGAGTCGTACAATACGTTCGCAGGGTACTCGATCTTGAGCAACAGCGCGGCCACTTACAGTGGCCTCTATTTCGTCTCGCTCAAGAACTGGTCGAAACGTCCCGGTTCGCAGCACACTGCCAATGCAGTCATCGATCGGCTCAACCGGCAGCTGGCGAGCGACGTGCACGAAGCCATCGCCTTTGGCTTCGGGCCACCCGCCATCCCAGGCCTCGGCTACGCAGGCGGCTTTTCGATGTGGATCCAGGACCGCAGCGGCGCCGACGTGCCGTTCCTGGAGGCGCACTTGAACGAGTTCATGGCTGCCGCGCGAAAGCGCCCGGAGGTCGGATCGATCAACACGGTCTGGCGCGCCTCGGTACCGCAGATCTTCGCCGACGTCGATCGCGACAAGGTCCTCAAGCAGGGCGTCGACCTCCGCAGCGTCTACCAGACCATGCAGGCGTTCCTCGGCGGCGCATTCATCAACCAGTTCAACCGATTCGGCCGCCAGTGGAAGGTCTATCTCCAGGCAGACGGCGACCAGCGCGAGAGGGCCGGCGACATCGGCGATTACTACGTGCGGAACAACGCAGGCCAGATGGTCCCGCTCTCGGCGTTCGTTTCCACCAGGCGTATCCATGGTCCTGAGTTCACGAATCGTTTCAACCTGTTCCGCGCCGTGTACGTCATCGGCTCGCCGGCGCCCGGCTACAGCTCGGATCAGGTGATGCGGGCGCTCGAGCAGGTCGCGAACGAAGTGCTGCCTCGCGAGATGGGTTTCGAGTGGACCGAGGTCTCGTACCAGCAGAAGAAGGCGGCGGGCACCGGGGCACAGACGCTGGTGCTCTCGCTGGTCTGCGTCTTCCTCATCCTCGCCGCGCTATACGAAAGCTGGTCACTGCCGTGGAGCGTGCTGCTTTCCCTTCCCATCGCCGTCTTCGGCGCGCTGGCGGGCTTGCTCTTGCGCCGATACGAGCTGGACGTCTACAGCCAGATCGGGCTCGTGATGCTCGTCGGCCTCTCCGCGAAGAACGCCATCCTGATCGTCGAATTCGCCAAGGGAGAGCTCGAAAAGGGCCGGCCTCTGATGGAGTCAGCGCTCGAGGGGGCGAGGCTGCGCTTCCGTCCGGTGCTCATGACTTCGTTTGCGTTCGTCTTCGGTCTTTTGCCTCTATGGGTAGCGTCAGGAGCAGGCTCCGTGTCGAGAAGGATCCTGGGGACTGCCGTCATCACCGGAACGCTGGCGGCGACCGCCATCGCAATCTTCGTCATCCCGATGCTGTTCGTGGTCGTCGAACGGCTGACGCAACGTCATGCACACGTAGAACCGGCCCGGGAAACCGTCGTCGAGAGCACGGATGGCGGCGGCGGTGGCGCGATGCCGCAGGGGGGTGGAGTATGACAACGGCCTCGACGCTCCACGACGAAGGGCAAGGCCTCTCGCTCGAGAAGCTCCGCTCCAGCTCGGGATCTGGCACTTGCGGACGCGGCCATGCACCCAACGACGGCTACGACCAGTGGAGCTTGTGCGTCGGCTTCATGCGCCGCTTCCGATCGCACGGTTCACCAACGCTTGCGCCTCGCGGACGAGAACGCCCAGATGCGCCGCGCTCCTGAAACTCTCCGCGTAGATCTTGATGATATTCTGCCTCGATCGCGCGGTAATGCTCGCCTGGGTCCTTGCCGGTGCGCACCGTCATCTCGGCCGCGAGCAGGCCCATGATGAGACCGTCCTTGTCGGTCGCCCACACGATGGCATCGCGCCTGAGGAAGCTCGCCCCGGCGCTCTCCTCGCCGGCGAAGCAACAAGATCCGTCGAACAAGACGGGCACGAACCATTTGAAACCGACCGGCACCTCGTAAACGTGACGCCGTAACCTCTGGACGACGCGATCGATCAGGCCGCTGCTCACGACCGTCTTCCCTACACCGTAGTACGGACCCCAGCGAGGGCGATGCGAGAGCAAATAGTGAATCGCGACGGGAACGCGTAAGGACTCGACGGGTGAAGGTGAGGATGGCCCAGGAGATGACCGGCGTCGGCGTCACGCCGCAATCGCGCTGGATCGTGGTCTGCACGTCGTTTGCGGCCAGCACTTCGAGCGCCGTGCGCTGGTCGGCGGTGAGTCCGAACAGGAAGAAGTTCTCCTCGCCTGCCTCCTCTGGCATCTCGATGGTGGCTCCGTCGCGCGTACCGAGCGTCGGCGCACCGTTATCATGAATTCATATTGCTCGTGCCGCTCGCCTCGTATCCGGCGGTCGAGATCTGGTTGGAGAGGTCGCTCGCTGGAATGACCAGCTGAGAGATTCAACGATCAGTGGTATCGCGCACGCGCCCGGTGAATGTGTTCATAGGGGAAACGCGCTGACGACGTAGAACGATGTCCCCTCGTCCGACCGGACCACCGCGGCCTTGAGCGAGCCGGTGAGCCGGAAGTACGGCGCGAACGTTGACAACCCGAACCAGACGCCTCCTCCGGCCCCGGTGTGCCACTTCGACGAGCTTTCGCCGTCGACGAACACGCGCCCGACGTCGAAGAGCCCGAATACACCGTAGCGCAACGGCAGGAACGCCGTGTACTCGCCGATTTCGACGTTCAATTCCGTGTTCGCGACCACCGCGGCGTCGCCGGCGAATCGGTTCAGATCGTACCCGCGCAGCAGATGTCCGCTCGTAGCGCCGGTGACGTCCAACGCCGATCTCCCCGGCGTACCGCCGACGAAGGCCGCCTCGAAGAACGGATATGTGCCGAAGTTGCGCTCGCCGGACACTCCCGCGCTGAGCTGCACGTTCGTCAGGACGTGCGCGCCGTACACTCCGGAAACAGAGCCCCGCACTTTCCCGAACGTCGCGGGGTTGCCGAAGATGTCCGGCGCGACGCTCGCCAGCACATCGGCGGAAACAGACCGGATGAGAGGGTACGTTCCGCTGCTGTGGGCGAACACCAGTCCAGCCTGCGCGCTGCCCACCGACATGCCCCCGGCTCCGGATGGCCGCAGTTGGCCGATCAGCCCGGTCTGATCGACGCTCGAGACGTGCTTGAACTCCGCGCCCACTCGCGCCCTGAGTCCGCCGATCACTGCTGCCTCGACCATCGGATTGACGACGATCCGGTCCTGCCGGGCGTCATAGAAGCCGTTCGAGGACAGCGAGAAATTACGCACCGTCTCGTTGCCGAATCCGAAGAACTTCGCTTGCTCGATCCCCGAGTACGCGAAGTACAGGAGCCCTCGAAGATGAATTCGCGTGCGGAAGTTTCCCCCGTACTCGATGCGAGGACGGCTCAAGCTGGTCGACCACGCCGCTCCGAATTTCTGGTCCGAGGCGAGGGGATCGAGCCCGAAGCCATAGCTGGTCCGCCACCCATAAGCGCCGAACAACAGGCCGCGGGTGGAGTCGTAGGAGAGCTGGGGAATGAAGAGCAGGTCGCTGCCCCAGTCGCGGAACACCTCGTACCGCATGCGGTCCTCGAAGCGCGGATCGCGTTCCTTCCTGCGCGCGAGCACGTCGGGCGGCAACTCGGCGGGTGCGGCGGGCGCGTAGATCTTCGTGGCGGACCCCTGCGGGCTGCGGTCGACGATCTCAGCCGTCCCGGGTGGCTCGATGATGCGCAGCAGGATGGCGCCAGTCTCGTTCCCCTGCTCGACCACTCGATCGGGTCCGCCCATCGTGTACAGGCGGATTTCCGAGGTCTCTTCGGGCCGGAACGTCCTGTGGAAGTGCGGCGTTGCCGCCCTCTCGCCGCTTTCGTCATCCCGCGCGAAGACAGCGACCGACACCGATCCGTCCGCGCCCCGGTCGACCTGAAAGTCCTCTGCTTTGGTCGTCCCGCGCACGTCCACGTCGCGCGCCAGCAGGCGGTAATACTCGCGCGACGCTTCCGCGAGCCGGTCGCGGCGCGAGCGGAGCGCCCGTGCTCGTCGACCCCTTCGACCAGCAGCGCTACGCGAACGCCAACATCGGGGTCTTCGGCTATTCGGGCGCGGGCAAGACGCACCTGCTGTCGATGCTCTTGATGGGGTCGCTCGGGCGCGGCACGCAGGTTTACGTGATCGATCCCGAGCACGAGTACGGCCACCTTGCGCGCCATCTCGGAGGCATCGACGTGCAGCTGGCCCTTGGGTCCGGCCACGCGCTGAACGTGCTCGAACTTCGTCCTTCCGATCGCCGCGACGAGTCATGGGTCGGACCTGCCACCGCGGATGCGGTCGACCTCTGCGCGGCCATCTGCGGCGGTCTCGACGAGTCCGAGCGGGCCCTGATCGAGGTCGCGGTCCGCACTGCCTACCGGCAAGCCGAGCAGCCTCTGCTGCGCGATGTCGCGACCCTGCTTCCCGACGCATCTCGGGTGGCCGCCATCCTGCGCCGCTGGGTGCATGGCAGCCTCGGCCAGATGTTCAGCGCCCCGACCAACATCGACCTCGAGGCACCCATCGTCGTTTTCGGCATGCGCGAGCTGCGCGATGAGATGGTGGCGCCAGTTCATTTTCTGCTCGCCGAGGCGCTCTGGACACGCATCAAGCGTAAGGACCGCCGACGCATGCTCGTGGTCGATGAGCTCGGCCTGTTGTTCGAAGACCCGACAATTCGCCGCTTCGTCGTCAGTCTGGCGCGCAGGATCCGCAAGTACGACGGATCACTGGTCTTTGCGACCCAGAATCCGGGCGACCTGTTGAGCTCAGACCAGGGAGCGGTCGTGGCCACCAACCCAGCGCTTTTGTTCCTGGGGGCGCAGCGTCCAGGCGAGGCGGCCAAGCTCGAAGCCGCATTTCATCTCAGCCACCACCAACGCGCGTTTCTCGAAGCCGCCAGGCGCGGGGACTTCTTGCTCTCCGCCGGCCCCGACCGGCTCACGCTGCACGTCCATGCGCCACCCTGGCAGGAGGAGGCGATGCTGCTGGCACGGGAGACGGCGCGACCGCCGCCTCAATTACCGGTAGGCTAAATCGCGTGCGGAGAGTCCTCCACCACCGTTTGCACGGGCTGCCAGAGCAGCGTCTCGAACGTGTGCACTCCCAGTTCCAGGCCCTCGCGACGGCCCGCGCCTGGCGCTGCGAGCCACCGTGGGTGGCGAGCTCATACTCTCGCGGCCTGTTCGAGATGGAGTTCTTCCGACATCTGAAGCTTGAGGACGTGGTGAATACCAGTGCAGCCGGGTTTGTGAAAATGGCCGGCGACGAGACCGACGCGCTGATCCTTGCCATCTTCATGCGCGACCTCAGCGCGGAGTACGGGATCAAGACGACGTTGAAAGACGACGACCACCCGCTGGCCAAGCTCCGCCGCCTGGAGTTCGATCACGGTCGCTTACCCAACGGCCAGTCGCTGGAGGAGATCCTTGCGAAGCGCCCCGTGATCAAGAAAGTTCAGGGCGAGCGGATCCTGTTCTATCCGCCGACTTTCCGGCTTCACTCGCAGAGTCCTCCGAGCCCCGAGTGGGCCTATGCCCTGTTCGGCATCCGGGCCTACGCGCCGACGCTGCTCGAGGCTGAACAAGAAGCGCTCAAGATCCTGAAAGGCTTCGGCCACCTTGCCGGCTGAGGGCGCCCTCGCCCGGGAGGGGACGATCGCGTCCGCCGACGGAACCAAGCTGTCGTACCGCGCGTGGCCCAAAGCCGACGCCGAGGTGACCTTCGCGGTCGTACACGGTCTTGGAGACCACGCGCGTCGGTACGAGCGTTTCGCGCAGGCGATGACGAGATACGGGTTTGGGACATTTGCGGTCGACCTGCGTGGCCATGGCAAGAGCGCCGGCTCGCGCGGGCACGTTGGCCGATGGTCTCAATGGACGGACGACGTGGCCGTGTTCGTGAAACACGTTGAGGGCGCCGTGGGCGGAGAGGTCGTGCCGCTCGGGCATTCCTTCGGCGGCGCCGCGTTACTGAGCACGATGCTCGAGCACAAGCTGCCGAACACGAATCGATTCGTGGTTTCCAGCCCGGCGCTTCGATTGAAGGTGTCGGTGCCGGCATTGAAGCTCACGCTCGGTAAAGCGGCGTCGAAGATTTTGCCCAGGCTGACCCTGAACAACGAGGTCGACCCCAAGACCTTGTCGCGCATACCAGAGGTGGTCGAGGCCTATCGCACCGATCCGCTCGTACACAACAAGATCTCCCTTCGGATGTACTCCGAGTGGGCCGATGCATGCAAACGCATCTTTGAGCACGCCGGGGAGATCAAGCTCCGGTTCCTGATTCTGGCCGGAACCGACGATCGGCTGATCGATCCCGAAGGCAGCAAGGAGTTGAACCGGCTGACCTCATCAGTCAGCGAGCTCAGGCTGCTGGAGGGCCGCTACCATGAGCCCTTCAACGACCTGGACAACGAGGAGGTCTTTTCCGTGATCGCACATTGGTTGGCGAAATGAACCTCGATCCAG
>Ga0137415_10007956_pt1 | contig 10509 bp, 7 predicted proteins | sample CZODoug3_1_1_16f_FD_183082 | JGI IMG/M metagenome (GOLD analysis project Ga0137415, IMG submission 183082) | Vadose zone soil fungal communities from Angelo Coast Range Reserve, California, USA - CZODoug3_1_1_16fungal (Hybrid Assembly) | ecosystem: Environmental > Terrestrial > Soil > Vadose... | reverse complement strand
GGGCTGCACGACAGCCTGGTCAACCATCTGGGGTCCCGGGGACCGGAGATCCTGCTGTGCCTGCACGAGGAACACTGCGTGGCGATCGCGCATGGATACGCCAAGGTCACCGAGCAGCCGATGGCCGTTGCGCTGCACAGCAACGTGGGGCTGATGCACGCCTCAATGGCCATCTACAACGCGTACTGCGACCGGGTCCCGATGCTGGTGATCGGCGCGACCGGGCCGGTGGACGCCGCTCGGCGGCGGCCATGGATCGACTGGATCCACACCTCCGCCGACCAGGCCATGATCGTCCGACCGTACCTGAAATGGGATGACCAGCCCGCCTCGGTCGACGCCTCGGTCGCCTCCGTGCTGCAGGCGAACCGGGTCACCCGCAGTCATCCGCAAGCCCCGGTTTACGTCTGCCTGGATGTGTCCGTCCAGGAGGAACCCGTCACCGCGGCGACCGAGATCCCGCCGGTGGCCCGCATTGCTCCGTTCCCCGACGCCGCACCTGATCCGGCTGGCGTCCACCGTGCGGCCGCTTTGCTGCGGGCCGCCGCCCGACCGGTTGTGCTGATGGGTCGAGTCGGCCGAGGCCCGCGGGAGTGGGCATGGCGAGTGCGGCTCGTCGAGCATCTCGGGGCGCGGGTGATCACCGACGCGAAGCTGCCCTCAGCGTTCCCCACCGATCATCCCCAGCACGCCGCCGCACCGGCGATCTTCCTCGGCGCGGCCAACGGCGAGCTGCTCCGGCGCGCCGATGTCGTGCTCGCGCTGGACTGGTGCGACCTCGCCGGAACGTTGCGGGCCGCCGGCGCGATGGGCAGCACGATCATCTCCGCCAGCGTGGACCATCACTTGCACAACGGCTGGACCAAGGACTCCTACGGCCCGGCACCGGTAGATCTCGCGCTCCCCTGTCGGGCAGACGTTGCCGTCGCCGCGCTGCTCTCGGAGCTGCTGCCGGACGGCGAGCCAGCGGCCATACCGACCGGAGGCCGGCCCGGCGGCGATCTCCCGGAGCCCGCCGGGGCAGGCAGCGTGATCACGGTGCCGGTCCTCGAGCGGGCGCTCTACGACGCCACCCTCGGCGCCGACCCGTGCCTCATCCGCACCCCGCTGTCGTGGGACGGACGCTACTGGCCACTGCGCGGTCCGCTGGACGCGCTCGGCCACGACGGAGGGGCGGGCCTGGGCTCCGGGCCGGGGATGGCGGTGGGCGCCGCGCTTGCCCTGCGCGGAACCGGACGCCTGCCCGTCGCGGTACTGGGCGACGGGGACGTCCTGATGGGCGGGTCCGCGCTCTGGACGGCGAGCAAGCACGACATCCCGCTCCTGGTCGTGGTGGCCAACAACGCTTCGTTCTACAACGACGAGGTTCACCAGAGGACCATCGCTACCACCCGGGGCCGGCCGGTCGGGAACGCCTCGATCGGCGTGGCGCTGGACGAACCCTCGGCCGACCTCGCCGGCCTGGCTCGCAGCCTGGGATTCACCGGCCTCGGCCCGGTCGCCTCCCGACGGGACCTGCCGACGACCCTCGTCCGTGCGGTCCAGGCCGTTCAAGCGGGCGGCCGCGCCCTCGTCGACGTCCGGGTCGAGCCCGGATACGCGGCGGACATGACCGAAGCACTCACCAAGGAGTGAGATGTCGCCGCAGATCATCGCCGCGATCATCCTGATCGCCGTGTTCGTCCTCGGCACGGTGCGCTCGGTCAACATCGGCGCGCTGGCCCTCATGTCCGCTCTCGTGGTCGGTCCAGCCGTGCTCGGGGAGCAGGTCAAGGACGTGCTGGGCGGATTCCCCACCGACCTGCTCGTGCTGATCCTCGGCGTGACCTACCTGTTCTCCATCGCGATCGTCAACGGCACCATCGGCTGGCTGGTCGACCGCTGCGCGCGACTGGTTGGCGGTCGGCGGGCCTTGCTGCCGGTCATGCTCTTCGCCGTTTCCGCGGTGCCCACCAGCCTCGGCGCACTCGGGCCCGCCGCGGTCGCGATGCTCGCGCCCATCGCGCTACGGCTCGCCCGGCGCTACGAGGTCAACGTGCGGCTGGCCGGGCTCATGGTCCTCCACGGGTCCACGGCCGGGAGCTTCTCCCCGCTCAACCCGCTCGGCGCGATCGTCAATGGGACGATCACCCGGGCCGGCCTGGCCAGCGAGCCGATCTACCTCTGCCTGGTGAGCTTCGCCTACAAAGCGGTCCTCGGCGTCGTGGTGTACCTCGTGATGGGCGGGTTGTCGCTGCTTCGGCAGGCGCGGCAGGACGCCTCGATGAGCACCGCCGTGCCCGCTGGAGTGGGCACGGGCAGCGCCGCGGCCGACGGTGCCCAGAGTGGGGATGACCGGCGCGCGGTGCCACCGATTCGGGAACCCTCGACGGGCGGGGTCGACGCCGATTCGCAGCCTGCCCCGGCGACCGGGGTGATTCAGATCGTCACCCTGCTATGTCTGGTTTCGGTGGCGGTGCTGTCCCTTGGCCTGCGGCTGGACGTGGGAATCTGTGCGCTCGGCGCGGCGGTGGTGCTCAACCTGGCGATGCCTCGGTCCACCGCCGGAGCGATCCGACTGATCAGCTGGAACATCATCCTGCTGATCTGCGGCATCGTCACGTATGTAGAAATGCTGGAGCGGACCGGCACCCTGGACATGCTCGGAAAGTCGTTGACCGACATGGGCTCGCCGCTACTGGCGGTGCTGCTCCTCTGTGCGGTCGGCGCGGTGACCAGCGCCTTCGCCTCAAGCGCTGGCCTGCTCGGCGCGATGATTCCGCTCGTGGTGCCGGTGGTCATTGCCTCCGGCGCTCAACCCGTCGCCATCGTCACCGCGCTGAGTATCTGTATCACCGTGGTAGACGCGGCGCCGTTCTCCTCGATCGGAGCGCTCGTGCTCGCCAACACGCCAGCGGACGAGCGCGAGTGGATGCAGGCCGGCCTGCTGCGCTGGTGCGGGGCCATGGTCATTACCGCCCCGATCATCACCGGACTCGTTCTGGTCGTGCCCACATTCTGAGCAGGCTTGACCCGGGGTGCCCACCAGCGTAACAATGAATGTGCAATAGTAGCCATCTAATGGGCGATAATCGCACGGAGCGACGATGCTTGACGGCGAGAGATTTCGGCTCCGCTCGTTCCTCGACGAGCTGGCCGCGGCGGACGAGCTGGTGCGCGTCCCCGAGCGGCTTGACTTGATCGACGTCGGTGCTCATCTCGAGGGCAATGCCCGTGCCGTCTTGTTCGAGCGCGTCGGGCCGGAAGAGGCTGGGCTGGTCGGCAACGTGATGGGCAGTCGGCGGCGGCTCGCGATGGCCCTCGGCGTCCCACCGAACCAGCTGCTGAGCGAGGTCGTTCACCGCGCGGCGAACCCGATACGGCCTGTCGAGGTCGCCTCGCACGCAGCCCCGGTACAGGAGGTGGTGTCGCGGGGCGATGAGGTCGATTTGACGAAGCTGCCGATACATCTGCAGCACGCCGGCGACGGTGCTCCCTTTATCTCGGCCGCCCTCGATTTCAGCGCTAAACAGACACCAGGCGTATTCAATGTCGGTTGCCGCCGATTGATGCTCCGCGGTCGGCGGGAGACGGGTATCGATCTCAACTCACCCAGCGACTTGCGAACCCAGCTACAGGCCGCGACGGCGGTCGGCAGGCGGCTGCCGGTGGCGTTCGCGATCGGGTCACATCCATGTGACTACATCGCGGCAACCATGCTCTCCAGCGTGGATGACGAATTGTCCCTCGTCGGAGCGATGCGCGGTGCTCCGGTCCCGGCGGTGGCCGCGGTCAGCCAGAAAGGGCTCCTGGTCCCAGCCGACGCGGAGTTCATCATTGAGGGATATGTCGACGGTGCGGAAATGCACCGTGAGGGACCATACGGCGAGTTTCTGGGCTACCTCGGCGAAACCAAGCTCAACCCCGTCTTTCACGTGACGGCAGTGACCCGGAGACATGATGCGGTATTCCAGACCGCCACCATATCCGGGAAAGACCTTGCTCGAACCGACACCGCCCAACTCGTCGCGTTGGCCACCGAGGTCAACATCTGGAGTGTTCTGCGCGGCGCGGTGCGCAAGCCCGTCGCGGTATACGCCCCACCAGCATCCGGCGGCATGTACAACGTTCGGGTCGCGCTACACCAGCAGTACCCAGGAGAGGCCCGCAATGCGATCGCGGCGGCATTCGGCAGCAAGGCCGACATCAAGAACGTCTTCATCGTCGATGAAGACATCGACGTCACATCCGACAGCCAGATGGAATGGGCCCTGGCGACGCGGTTTCAGGCCGCCCGCGACGTGGTGATCGGAACCGGGTTCCGCGCCGTCCCCATAGATCCCTCACTGAACAGTATCCGGACAGGTGACAAGGCAGGATTCGATCTAACCCGACCGTTCGGCGAAACGCCGACCGGTCGCTGGCAGGTGGCCGAGGCGCCAACAGTGCGGAACATGCAGAGCACCGCGAGCGACATCCTCGACGCCCTACGGGATGGCCCGCTGACCTACTGGGAGCTCATGACCGCGTGCGGCAGCCGTGACGGGCGAGAAATCGTCAGGTTCCTGGAGCGCGCGGCCGGAACCGGCGAGATAGCTTTGCGACAGGACGGCCGATATGGTCGAGTCTGACGTTCCCGGGACACTCATAGCCGCCGCCAGACGATATCCCCAGCACGAAGCCGCCGTATTTGGGCGTGAGCGGCTGACCTACGCGCAATTGCTTCAGCGAGTGTCGCGGCTGGCTAATGGCCTGCTGGGCACCGGATTATCGCGCACCCGTCCAGTTGCGGTACTTGCCGACAACAGTCTGGCCTACCTCGAGCTCTATTACGCGGTGACGCTGGCCGGCGGGATACTGCTGCCGCTCAACACTCGGCTCGCTCCGCCGGAGGTTGTCGCAATTCTACGCGATGCCGAGGTTGGTCTCCTCTTCGTTGGCCCCGGCTTCGAGCAAAAAGCCACAGATATCACCGCGCTGCACCCGACCCCGCTCGTCTCCATGCCAGGGGCTATCCGCGGCTCCGCATTGACCTCCTATGCGAACCTACTCGAGGGCAGCGCGCATGAGTACGTTGGCGCCAACCCTGACGATGCCGCGTATATCTACTACACAAGCGGGTCCTCCGGCCGCCCGAAGGGCGTCGTACTCAGCCATCGGAACGTCTTGACTAATGCGCTCAGCACCTCGGCTGCACTGGGCGTCACCGAGCACGACGTCTGGCTGCACGCCGGACCGATGTTCCACCTGGCGGACGCCTGGGCGGTGTGGGCGATTACCTGGCTGGGCGGTCGACATGTGTTAGAGCGCTTCGATGCCCAGCGCACGGTCGAGACCATCACCAGCGAGCACGTGACGCTGACCCTGCTCGTCCCCACCGCCATGGACCTACTCGCGGACGCGGCCGCCGCGGCCGGAACACGCCTTCCCCGGCTCAGAGGGCTGCTCTACGGCGGAGCGCCCACCCCACGACGGGTCTTTGAGAAGGTTCAACACAGGCTCGACGCGGAACTCGTGCATACCTACGGCTCGACCGAAACCGCCGGCACCCTCACCGTCCTCCCCGCCTCTGAGCACCTCGACAGCTCCGGAGCACTGCGGGTGGGTTCGGTGGGCAGGGAGACCCCGCTGGTCGAAATCACGATAGCCGATGACGAGGGGCAGATCCTGAGACCAGGAAAAGTCGGCGAGATCCTCGTACGAGGGCCGATGGTGACCGTCGGCTACCTCGGCCAAGAGGAGCTGAGCCGTTCCGCCTTGTCCGGCGGAAGTTATCACACCGGGGACATGGGATACCGCGACGAAGCCGGCATCGTGTGGCTCGTCGGGCGCCGGTCGGACATGATCATCACAGGTGGGGAGAACGTCTACGCGGGCGAGGTGGAGCGCGTTCTCCTAGGCATGGACCAGATAGCGGAGGCGGCGGTCGTCGGCCTGCCACATCCAAAATGGACGGAAGAAGTAACGGCTCTCGTCGTGCTCACCCCCGGACATGAGCTCACCCTGAACGAACTGCGAACATTCACCGGCCAATACCTAGGCGGGTATAAGGTTCCGCGCGCGCTACGTATTGTGTCGGATTTGCCAAGGAACGGGACTGGGAAGGTAGATCGGGCCGAGCTGTTGCGGCGAGCGGCATCCTGCACCAAGGAGACAGTAGCTGATGAAGAACAGCTCCACACCTGACGGGTTCCTCAACCAGATTAACCAGCTAGAGCGGGTGGCGTTCGACCTTCCCCCATCAGGAATCGGCGTCATCACATTGTCGAGGCCGGAACGTCTCAACGCGTTTGACCTGCAGATGCTAGCCGAGCTGCGCTCGATAATATGGCGGGCGAACTTCGACTCCGCGATCAAAGCTCTGGTGATCACCGGAGCCGGGCGCGGGTTCTGCTCAGGTCGAGACATCATCTCGCTCCAGTACGAGAACGGACTGTCGACTCCGCAGTACCGGGCTTACGTGCGTGCCAACCACGAGGCCTTCGATGACCTCGAAGCGCTCGAAAAGCCGGTCGTCGCGGCGATCAACGGTGTATGTGCGGGCGGCGGCGTCGAGCTGGCTGTGGCTTGCGACTTGCGCGTGGCGGCACCATCGGCTCTGTTCCTACTTCCAGAGACACAACTAGGTGTTATTCCAGCCTCGGGCGCATGCTCTCGCATGATCCAGATGATCGGTATGGGGCGACTGAAGGAACTCGTTCTCACCGGCGACCCCATTGATGCGCAAGAGGCGTGGCGGATAGGGCTGGTCAATGAGGTGACCGCCGAGGAGGATGTCGTGGCCCGGGCGACCCGCTACGCCGAGCGTATTTTGAGACGCGCTCCACAGGCCGTCGGAATGGCCAAGCATGTGATCAATGCCTGCCAGAGCGTCGACATGGAAACCGGGCGGCTTCTCGAGCGGCTTGGCCAGTCGGTGCTGATTCGCACTGACGATGCCCAGGACGGCATGGCCGCGTTCGCGGAGAAGCGCGGCGCCCAGTTCCATGGACACTAAACCAGCCCGCGCGCCGCTGTGCTCGACACGTTGTCAAGGATAGATCGCCATGATGGCTGACCAGGTCCGACGGCTGGTTGTCGCGGTGACCGGCGCGAGCGGCGGGCACTACGCGGTGCGTATCCTGCAGCTGCTGCACGCGGTTCCAGAGTACGAGGTCCATCTCATCATCTCGAGCGCCGGAGCTGTTACTCTCAGGCAAGAGACAGGGCTCAAGCCGACCGACCTCTCCGCGCTGGCTACTACCACATACCGAAATAGCGACATCGGCGCGGCGATCGCATCTGGCTCTTTCCCGACAAGCGGCATGATCGTCGCCCCCTGCTCCATCAGGACCCTTGCCGCGGTCACGAATTGTGATACAGGCACGCTCATCGTGCGCGCGGCCGATGTCTGTCTCAAAGAGGGCCGGCCGCTGTTACTGATGGTTCGGGAAACGCCACTGCATAAAGGTCACCTGCGACTGATGTCGGCGGCGGCCGATGCCGGGGCCATCATCGCACCCCCGATGCCCGCGTTCTATACTCGGCCCGCTTCGGTTGCCGAGATCATCGACTATACCGCCCGTCGCACGCTCCAGAGAATCGGTGTGCCGGCGCTAGCACCCAATCCTTGGACGGGGCTACACCACGAGGGAGCGGCACTACCGACGGGCGATTCACAGCCATTTCCCGACCGCGAGTCCGAGAGGGCGTAGCTATGGGCCTGATGGATCGTGGGCGGCCGAGACAGACGACGTCGCCAGCCGTCAACGAGGCGCAACTACTCGCCAGCCTCGACAACTCAGCTTTCACCCGGCGCCATGGCCGGATCTACTCAATCGTCATGACCGGGCATCTGTGCGACGGATTCGACGTCAGCCTCACCGGGTATATTTTACCCAGCATCATCGTGACCTTCAGCCTGACGCACTCCCAGGCAGGATTTTTCGCATCTTGTGTATCAATCGGCATGCTAGCGGGATCATTAGCGATCGGATTTGTCGCCGACCACGCCGGGCGGAGACTAGCGTTCCTACTCGGGATCGGAATCTACTCTATCCTGTCGGTCGCGCTGACCTTCGCCTGGGACTTTGAATCGCTCCTGTGGTTACGCGCAATACAAGGAATCGGCCTGGGGGCCGAGGCGCCCTTGGTCTTTACCTACCTGTCAGAATTCATGCCCGCCCGCTATAGAGGTCGACTGGTGGCCACCAGCGTCTTCGGCTGGACCTTCGCATCGGCAATCGCCGCGCTGGTGGCGTTGCTCCTGCTCCCGGCGTTCGGCTGGCGTGCGATGTTCCTGGTCGGCGGGAGTTTCGGATTGTTTGTACTTGTTCTTGTCGCTCTTGCCCTACCCCAATCCGTACGTTATCTCCTGGCTCGTGGCCGCCTCATCGAGGCGACCAGGATCACGCGCTGGCTGTCAAGCGTGCCGCCCGAATCAATGGCGACCGGTTCCAACATGGCCACGGTTAATCACATGTCAGCCATGAGCATCTTCCACGGCAAGTATCTTAGATACACTATTTCCATATGGGCAATGCAGCTTGTTTCCGGGTTTACATTTTTCGGTATCGGATCGTGGCTTCCATCTATATTCATCGCCATGGGCATCAGCCTGACCAGCAGCCTGTCGTACGTTCTGGTCATTGCGACGGCGGGCGCCTTCGGTAACGTGGCCAGCGGTATACTTCTTGACAAGTTCGGGCGGCGGAACACCCTGGCTTCGTTCTTTCTCGTGTCCGCCGCACTTATGTTCGTGTGGAGTGCGGTCACGTCCCCGGCCGCGCTTCTCTGCATTGGCGCGCTCGCCTACTTCTTCTCCACGGGAGCAGGCGGCGGGGCGCTGTATACCTACACCAGCGAACTGTATCCGACCCACGCTCGTGGGGTGGGGACCGCGTGGGCGGCTAGCTGGCAGCGCATCGGCGGGATAGTTGCTCCAACGGTGCTGGGCCTTCTCCTCGGTAGAACGGCCTCAAGTATAGGGTTCTTCGTGCTGATTGGCACAGGCTTGCTCATCGGTTCCGTCATTGCGTGGTTCACCTGTTTTGAAAGCCGCGGCAAGACCCTGGAACAAATATCAACAACTCTGGGTTAGCCCAGGGGTTTATTTGAGCGCAACGCGCTGGAGGTCTACTTCCGGCTGCAGACCACGTGAACCATTAGGCCAGGTGTTCTGGGAGCGGCTGAGCGCTCGAGGGGGTCCGATCGATGTGCTCGATGCTGATGCCACGGGTCTCTCGGGCGGTGAATGCCGCCGCCGCGGCCACTAAGCAGCACACGGCTCCGAACACCGCCACGGGGATCCAGCCGGTAGGGCCGGGCCGGAGAATGGCGTAGGAGATTGTCGGGGCGAACCCGGCGAGCAGGTAGCCGAACTGTGTTCCGACGGCGACGCCTGAGAAGCGCAGTCGCGTCGGGAACATCTCGGTGTAGATCGATAGCTGCAGGGCCTGGCCGGCCATGAGGAAGATCACGAAGAGATACTGGGAGACGATGATCATCGGGATGTTCTTGGCTGCCGTGAAATGGAGCAGGGGAAAGATCATCACGCCAGCGACGAGCACGCCACCGATGAATACCGGCCGGCGCCCGATCCGGTCGGAGAGCATTGCCCAGAGTGGGATGGTCACCATGCCGATCGCGCTCGCGAGGACACCGCTGAGCACGAGGATGCTCGGGTTGATCCCGACGATTCGGGTGGCATAGGAGAGACCGAAGACTGATGTGATCGATGCCGGTGCGGCCATCAGGCAGCAGAGCACCACGCGGATCAGGTTCTTCCTGTTGGATCGGAGGAGTTCCTGGAGCGGCGGGGACTGTCGGTCCCCTTCGGTCCGTACCGTCACGAAGACCTCCGCGTCGCGCAGGCCCTTGCGGATGAAGACGACGACGATCATGCCGACGGCGGTGAGCAGGAACGGGAGGCGCCAGCCCCAGGAGAGCAGATCCGGCTCGGGTAGCGCGAGCACGGGAAGGAAGGCGACCTGTCCGAGCACCGTTCCGAGCAAGGTTCCGGTATTGGTCCAGCTCGTGTAGTAGGACCGCCGGTGTTGAGGGGCGTGCTCCATAGTCAGGGTGCTCGAGCCTGCCTGCTCGCCGGCCGCGGAGAATCCCTGTGCCAGCCGGAGCACCACGAGCGCGGCGGGGGCGGCGATGCCGATGGACCGGTAGCTGGGCAGGCAGCCGATCAAGAAGGTGGCGCTCCCCATAAGGACTATCGTGAAGAGCAGCATCTTCTGTCGACCGACCCGGTCACCCAGGTGGCCGAGCACGAGTGCGCCGACCGGCCTGGCGACATACGCGACCCCGAAACTCACCATGGCACCCATCTGCGCGGTGAAGGTGTCTTGGGAGGGAAAGAAGACCTTGCCGAGCACTACGGCGGCAACAATGCCGTACATCGTGAAGTCGCAGTATTCGATCGCTGTTCCGAGGAGGCCGGCGAGTGCTGACCTCCGGGTTTGGCGCATTCGCTCGTCGGGAGCCCTTTCGGACATCGGTGTCCTTCCCAGATGAGTTGTCAGACCGCTGGGGTGTTACCTCTCG
>Ga0137415_10007955_pt1 | contig 10510 bp, 10 predicted proteins | sample CZODoug3_1_1_16f_FD_183082 | JGI IMG/M metagenome (GOLD analysis project Ga0137415, IMG submission 183082) | Vadose zone soil fungal communities from Angelo Coast Range Reserve, California, USA - CZODoug3_1_1_16fungal (Hybrid Assembly) | ecosystem: Environmental > Terrestrial > Soil > Vadose... | reverse complement strand
ACCAACCCATTGAGGACGGCGATGCCCGACAGCGCGATGAAGCCCACGGCCGCCGAGACGGAAAACGGCATGCCGCGGAGCCAGAGCGCAAGTACGCCGCCGGTGAGGGCGAGCGGCACCGCGCTAAATACCAGCAGGGCATCGCGTGCGGAGCCCAGTGCGCTCGTCAGCAGCAGGAAGATCACCAGGAAGCACACGGGGACCACGATCGATAATCGTCGGCGGGCCGCCTCCAGGTTCTCGAACTGTCCACCCCACGTCATCCAGTAGCCGGCCGGCAGCTTCACCTGTGCATCGATCTGCACGCGCGCTTCGTTCACCACGGAGGCGATGTCGCGATCGCGCACGTTGGCTGTCACCACGACACGGCGCTTGCCGTTCTCGCGGCTGACCTGGTTGGGGCCTTCGCCAAGCGTAAACGTAGCCACCCGGCCCAACGGCACGGTCAAGGATACGGCGCCTGCGGTGGGAAGGGATACCGGCAGGTTTTTCAAGGCATCGAGGTCGTTGCGGGTCGTTTCCGGCAACCGCACCACAATCTCGAAATACCGGTCACCTTCAAACACGACGCCCGCATCCCGCCCGCCGATGGCCGAGCCGATCACTTGCTGCACAGCCGCCAAGCTGAGGCCTCGCCGGGCGATCTCCGCCTTGTCCACGCTGATGTCCAGGATGGAAAGGCCGCTGGCTTGTTCGACTTTGACATCCTTGGCGCCCTTGGTGGCCCTCAGGATGTTTGCGATCTGTTCGCCGGCGCGAAGCATGGGCTCGAACTCATCGCCAAATACCTTGACCGCCATGTCGCCGCGCACGCCCGCCAGCAACTCATTGAACCGCATCTGAATGGGCTGGCTGAACTCGTAGTTGTTGCCGGGCAGCTCACGCACCGCCGCCTCGATTTGTTCAAGCAGCGCATCTTTCGTGAGGTCTGGATTGGGCCATTGCTCCCGAGGCTTGAATATAATGAGGGTGTCGGCGGCATTAGGCGGCATCGGGTCCGAGGCAATCTCGGCCGTGCCGGTTTTTGAAAACACAAACGCGACCTGCGGCAATGCGCTGACGGTGTTTTCGACATCAATTTGCATGGCCTGCGACTGCGCGAGACTCGTGCCTGGAATGCGCAGGGCATGCATGGCCACATTTTTCTCGTCCAGGGTCGGGATGAACTCCTGGCCCAGGCGGAAGAACACCAGCAGTGCGAGGGTGAACAATACGGCCGCACCCGCTATCGCCGGCAGCGGGTGTTTGATCGTGCGCTTAAGCAACGGCGCATAGGATGCCTTCAAATGCCGGATGATCCAGTTGTCTTGCGCGGAGATGCGGCCGGTAATGAATATGGCAACCAGCGCCGGCACGAAGGTCAGCGAGAGCACAAACGCCGCGCCCAAAGCGAGGATGACCGTCAGCGCCATCGGTTCGAACATTTTGCCTTCAACCCCGCCAAAGGTCAGCAGCGGCACATAGACAATGATGATGATGGCCTGGCCGTAGGCGCTGGGGCCAATCATCTCTTCCGCGGCCGCCCGTACCGTTTGCAGGCGCGCGGAGATGGAAAGAGGGCGGCCCGATGCGGCCTGACGTTCGGCGAGGTGCCGCAATGTGTTCTCAGCAATGATGACCGCGCCATCGACAATCAAGCCGAAGTCGAGGGCTCCGAGGCTCATCAGATTGGCGCTGATCCGCCCTTGCAACATGCCGGTTGCCGTCATCAGCATCGCGACCGGGATCACGAGCGCGGTAATAAGCGCCGCGCGGAAGTTGCCGAGCAACAGGAACAACACGAGGATCACCAAAAGGGCGCCTTCGCCGAGGTTGGTGGCGACGGTGCTCACGGTAGAATCCACAAGCTGGGTTCGGTTGAGCACGGTCTGGATTTCAATGCCCGCCGGCAGTGTGCGACGCACCTGCTCAATTTTGGCGTCGACAGCAGCAGCCACGGTTCGGCTGTTGCTGCCAATCAGCATGAGCGCCGTGCCGACAACAACCTCGTGGCCGTTTTCGCTGGCGCTGCCGGTTCGGATTTCACCGCCGATTGCCACTTGGGCAACATCGCGGACGCGCACCGGCACCGAACCGCGCGTGCTGATCACAACGTCGCCAATGTCGGCGAGAGTCTCGAGCCTTCCACCGGTGCGAACGGCGATCCCCTCGCCATTGCGTTCGATCACGCTGGCGCCGCGACTGACGTTATTGGCTTCAATGGCGCGAGCGACGTCCCCGAAGGACAAGCCGAGCGAGATCAACTTCAAAGGGTCAGGCTGCACCTGGTACTGCTTGACATAGCCGCCGATGGAATCGACCCCGGCGACACCCACCACGCTTTTGACCTGCGGCCGGACCATCCAATCCTGCACGGTGCGCAAATACGCCGCGCGCTCCACTTCCGTATCGAGCCGATCGCCTTCGGGTGTGACGTAAGCGCCCGCATCGGCACCCCTGGGTGCAAACCCGATTGACCACATGTAGATTTCGCCAAGGCCGGTCGAGATGGGCCCCATCTTCGGCTCGACACCGCGCGGCAGGTTCGGGCGCAGTTCAAGCAGTCTTTCACCCACTTGCTGGCGGGCGAAATAGATGTCGGTCTTTTCGCTGAACACCGCCGTCACCTGGGAAAAGCCGTTGCGCGAAATCGATCTGGTGTTGTCGAGGCCGGGTATGCCGGCAAGCGCGGTCTCAATGCGAAACGTCACCTGTTTTTCGATTTCGACCGGCGACAGCGCAGGCGCGGTGGTGTTGACCTGGACTTGCTTGTTGGTGATGTCGGGCACGGCATCAATGGGAAGCCGGATCAATGACCATAGTCCCAGCACCACCGCGCCAAGGCTGAGCAGCACGACAACCCAGCGGTGCTGGATCGATAAAGCGAGGACGTGGCTGATCATATCGCCTCCTAGTCGTCATGCTCGACCTCGGCCTTGCCGAGATCAGCCTTGAGGATGAAGGTGTTGGCAGACGCGATGTGCTCGCCAGCCGCCAGGCCGGAGGTCACTTCTGCCAGGCGCGCGCCCTGCCGGCCGATGGACACCTTGCGTGCCTCAAAGCCATCAGCCGTGCGGACGAACACCACGGTATCGCCCTTGAGGGATTGCAACGCTGTTTTGGGCACCACGATAGCCGCGGGCGTTTCATCCGTGGGGATCTCGGCCGTGATGAATGAGCCCGGCCGCCATTTGAGCGCGGCGTTATCGACAGAGGCGACCACGCGGGCGGCGCGCGTGTCCTTGTCGAGCAGTGGACTGACGAACATGATGGTAGCAGGCGAAGGTTCACCCCCCGTGCCGGCCGCGATGGTAATTTGCTGACCTTCATGGATGGTCGCGAGGTCCGAAGGCGATACCGCAAGATCGGCCCAGACCACGCTCAAATCGACGATGACGAACAGCTCACTTTCCTGGCCTTCGCGACCGACCAGCGAGCCAAGCTCGACGCGGCGCTCTGCAACCCGTCCGGCAATCGGCGCGCGCAATTCCTGCCGTCGCAGCGTCTCGACCGGTTGTTGCGGCAGGGCTTCAATTTGTTCGGCGGTGAGGCTGAGCGCGAACAACTTTTGGCGGGCGATTTCGATTTTAACGCGGGCATCTTCAAAGGTGGTCCGCGCCCGCAGGAAATCGTTTTCGCTAAGGACCTTGCCCTCAAACAGCCTCGTCGAGCGAGTGAACAAGGTCTGCTGCAGGTCGAACACCAGCCGGGCGGCGAGGTATTCGCTTTTGGCGTCGGCCACCTCGCGGCTCTCGATCACGGCAACAACTTCGCCCGCCTGCACGGCATCACCCAGCCGCTTGCGCAGCTCCGCTACCGTCCCCAACAACCGTACCGCGACGCGTGCGATGTGGTCGCCGCTTGGCACGATTGCGCCCGGTACGGTAATGCGTTTGCTCAGCATGCCGCCTTGCACTTCGCTGACAGCGAACTTGCCGGCATCCACCTGCCTGTCGTTGAGCTTTATCGTCGCCTCGTCGTGTTTTTCTTCGCCGGCACCGGGTTTTTCGCCGCGAGCGGCGAGTGGAAATGCCGCGTCGAGCACCAATAGAGCCGCGAGTAGCCAAATTCTGACCATTGGAAATATCCCGTGACGAGCTTTGACAGCTCCTGACTTCGCCAAACCGCTCTTGAATGCATGCAAGCTGTCGCGTTGCCTGTGGCTGCAACGAGACATGCCAACGGGCCTAAAGGCCGCGTGGGAGGTTTAGGCGCGGGGTGGTTTGAACAGGGGAAGTCCGGCGAGCGCGGGCGGGGATTGCTCCTGGCCGAATGAAGGTGCTCGCGGGATCAGGTCAGCCGGAGTTACCACGGCTGCCACCTGCTGGGCGGTAACGTGCGAAAGACAATGGTGGCATGGCGACTGTTGCTCGGGCGTATCCGGAGCGGAGCCCTGGTCGAGATTCATCGCTACGGTCGGCGCATTGGCGTTGGCGAAATCCAAATCGCACCCGGCGCAGCGGATCAGCGAAACCAGCAGGCCGAGCGTCAGCAACAGCACGAACGGCAGTCGGCCAAGTCGACTTCCGGTTCTTGCTCCCGCTACGGTCACGCCAACCTGCATCATCGTTCTACCAGTGAACCCCTCGTCCAGCGTTTTCAAGACCCTGTATATCAAACAACGCGGGCAGGCGCGAGGGCACAGGGGGAGGAGAGGTCGGTCTCGTGGACTCTCGCTCGACCTCGCGACAACTAAATGTCCGCAAACCCTCCAGCAGATTTCCATCCGGATCGCGGAAGAGGTGGGATATTTCAGATTCAACTTTGAAACTCTTTCAGTGGTCTGCCGTAGTTCGAATTACCGTAAAGTTCCACGGCGGGACAACGGCTCAATTCAGGGAGTTCCCAATGAAAAATCGACTTATCGCCCTTGCTGCAGCAACCAGTCTTGGCCTTTTGGCCACCGTTGCGTTCGCGGATAATCCCATGGTTGGCGGCGCGGCGATGTTCCCCAACAAGGACATCGTGGACAATGCCGTCAATTCGAAAGATCACACAACGCTTGTCGCCGCTGTCAAGGCGGCAGGGCTCGTCGAAACTCTGAAGGGCAGTGGCCCCTTCACGGTATTCGCCCCTACGAACGAAGCGTTCGCAAAGCTTCCCGCTGGGACCGTCGATACGCTACTCAAGCCTGAAAATAAAGATAAGCTCGCTACAATCCTGAAATGTCATGTTGTGTCAGCGGCCGCGCTGTCGACGGCCATCGGCAAGATGATCAAGGACGACAACGGCGCCCATGCTGTCAAGACGGTGGGCGGATGCATGCTTACCGCCAAGATGACCGGTGACAAGATCACTCTGACCGACGAAAAGGGTAGCGTTGCGACCGTAACAATTGCGGACGTCAAGCAGTCGAACGGTGTAATCCACGTGATCGACACCGTGATGCTTCCGAAGGCATAACGAGGTAACGAGCCGCGACAAGATTTAGGCCTCGAACCCGGCCTGATCATCAAGCTGCGTGGCTTCTTCCGACTTCGCTGCCTGATGAGACGAGGTGACGGACCTGAAAAGGTTCGCCACTTCGCCTCACCTTGATTGGAAGCGTTTGATTCATTGCCTCGATGTGTCCTGAAACATAGTCAGCCCGGAACTCGAGACGAGACCAAAACAGGGAGACTGGCTAAAATGCACGCCCATAGCAAAAACCGGCACGGAGACCTTGTACCGATGGCGGCGGCTGCAGCCGTTGCAGTGGTCGGAATAGCCGCGCTGGTCTTCATGGAGGTCGGCCTAAAAGACGACGTTCAACGCGACAGTATCAGCATGATCACAACGGCTGTGGTCGACAGGGCCGGGGCTACCGCGCTACCGAGCGACCCAAATTTTCAACCGGCCATACAGAACAGATCCACCCAGCCATGATCGATCGATCCGGATCGGGCTCGGACTTTGTTGTTGTTGCCTGGCCGTTTATCTAAAGCCCGACGCACCGGGAGCGGAGAGTCCAATATCTCGTTCGGCTTCGCGGTGACGGAGTTCAAGTGCCAGCAAATGCCCTCGCGCGACTTCATGGGCACTCAGTCGAGCTCTCAACTAAATGTCCGCAAACACCTCCAGCAGATTTCCATCCGGATCACGGAAGAACAGCGTGCGGTGTCCAAAGGCCTGGTCAGTGGGCGGTGAAAGCAGATTGACGCCCTGCCGCAGAAGTTCGTCGGCGCACTGATCGACTTCGGGAGCGGAAACCTTGAATGCCAGCTGCAGCGAGGCGCTGCCGTTGGGCGTTGGAGCATCCGCTGCAGTCAGGCTTGGCCTGGCCAAGGCCAGGGTGTTGTTGCCCACCCGATATTCGATCCAACCCGGCGAGAGCTCTCGCACCAGTGGAAAACCAAGAATGTCTTCATAGAAGCGGCGCATCGCCGCCATGTCGCGCACAAAAACGACCGTATAGTCGATCGCCCGAATGGCTTGAAAAGCCGAACCAAAATGCGGATTACGTTGGTTCACGACTGCCTCTTCATTCATTGATGAATCCCTGATATTTTAGCTCTCGCGATGTCGCATGGCCGACAACGCATCGACAACCGATTCATTCTACAAGATTTTTATCGGGTTTTGGCGCCAGCGGGTGTCATCCTCGCTTCGTCCTATCGTCGAGCCTAGCTGACACGGTGATGGCGCGCGCCGGCAAGCCAGTTTGCAAAGCTTGGGACGCCGCGCCCGATCCCAGGCGGCTTGATCGGATCGGGCAGCCCGATAGCGATCCAAGCCACCATCACGGCTGACTTCACGGCTGATAGTCGATGCAGATCGTCCCAATTGCCGAGCAATCGAACGCAACGAACGTTGCGTGCTGAGCCCTCTGGAAATCTCCTCCCGTTCAAAGAGGCTGAGCGCCTGTTTGGGGCGGCGCCGAACCGGCGGACGACAGCTTCAATGGCATTGAGGCCCCAAAGTCTGAGACCGAGAAAGACGAACTACATGATCAATAGGCACACAGTAATTATCTCCGACGCATATTCCAAATGATACGGTCACATGCGATCCCAGATCGTTGGTTTGTCGTCGAATTTGAACAACCGTCGGACTGGGCAGATGATCCTCTTTAACTGCCATGAGCACGGGTGACGGGACGGCCCAACGCTGGGCTTCTCTCGCAACCCATGAGATTTCCACGCCCAGCGGACCGCTCAGCGATCCTTCTCCAAGGGCCTCCACACATATCTTAACTGCCGCTTGATCAACGCTGGCTGAAACACGGAAAAGGTTATCCGAGCGTGTCTCGCCAGCGGCAATTGTTGGCCAAATGCAGAGAATGATTAGCAGTCGGATGACCGGCTGCGTCATGAAATTCCTGCCAAAGCGCGCCCACTTGATCCCTTAAAGAGATTCTGGATCACCCGGCCGTCATGAACGACAAGAAAGCGCGGCGTGCCTCCTTTATTTCCGAATTGCGCAAGCAATGGTTTTAGATCACTTGGCCAATAGTCTTGGTCTCGTATGTCATTCAGGTGCGCTACAACGACTCTGCGAACAGCGTAGCCTTTCGCTTGCATCGCCGCCGTGAATCTCTCCAGATAGGTTGCATCAAACCTAGCGCAGGGCACACAATCGCGCGCACTAATGTAGACGACAGTGTTTCCGGCCGCAGCGGTTGTGGACGAAATTCCGTACATTAGAATCGCAAGCAGGCCGGCACTTAATACGAATTTGCGATTAAACATGAAGCCCCCGTTGTTAAATAACGATGAAGGCGAAGAGTGATGATGTTATCCAGCATCCGGTAGCGCGTCGACAATATAAGAATTATGCCGTGGCAGCGATTGTCTGCGCCGGCAAGTTGAGCAGGTCCGTGGGCTCAAGAACCAGGAGAACCCTCGCCACGAACGATGCTGCTCCTCGGCTTTGCGGGCATTGGCTTCATGGCTTATCGTCGAAAGTCAAAGCCAGCATTGATGGCTGCGTGATGCACGATAATCGGCTTGAACAGGAAGCCGTCTTCGGGCGGTTTTGTTTAAGATCGACCGCGTCCGGTATGTCGCTTGTTGGGACCTTTGCATGGACCGGCCGCGCGTTGCAAGCCGAATGTGAAGAAATGGAGGGGGTTGGTCTTGCGCATCTGTATCCGCGGCCCTTGCTTGGATCGTTTGTGCTACTGTGCATCATGGATATCCGCGCCAATGAGATAGTCGACTAGAGGTGACTTCCGGTTGGCACTTAGCGGACATGGCATGATCTCTGACTTAAGTCCGTTATGCGCTCGGGAAAGACCGGAAGTAATCAGCGCGCGGCCAGAACGACGAGATTGACCACAGCGGACCTTGCGAAAGGTCATTGAAATCTAACCGAGACTTCCGGCGAAGCGCTCCGCTAGTCGGTTGCGCCGAAATGACTCGACTACGAAATCGACGAAGACGCGCGTTTTGGCTGGTAACAACGTGCGCGTCGCGTAATAGATCGAGATCGGTCCGGCGTCGGAATACCATTGCGGGATTAGCCGCACGAGCGTGCCAGTTTCCAGATGCGGCAGCGCGTGAGGTACGGCGATCAGCGTCACGCCGAGACTGAGCAGTGCTGCACGGCACATCGCTTCTGGATCGTCGAATGCAAGGGTCGCTTTTTGCGGCACCTCCATCTCGTCGCCTGCGGCATTGCGCATGATACGCTCCCTGACCCTCCTGGTGTGCATCGAGCGCATGACGATCCCGTCAAACGCGGCAAGCCCGGACGGATCGGATGGCAGCGTCCGGCCTTTCAGATAGTCCGGCGAGGCGACGGCAATGATGTGCAAGGGCGCGAGCGTGCGCGATACAACACCGGGCGCCAGTTCGAGGCCCCCCGCGATTGCCGCGTCGAGCCCTTCCGCGATGAGGTCCACCTGCCGACTCTCGAAGTGCCAATCGGGGTGGACCTTCGGGTATCGTCTCAAGAACTCCGGGAGTAACGGCACAATATAATCGACCCCGAAGGTCAGGCCCATGCTGACCTTGAGCACGCCGGTCGGCTCGCCGCGGTCGGTCGCGACGCTCGCAATCGCGGCCTGCAACTCCTCCAGATTGTCTCGGATCGCGTGCAGGAAACGCTCGCCGGCTTCCGTCAGAGTGAGCTTGCGTGTGCTGCGGTGAAACAGCCGGACACCGAGATTCCGCTCCAACATCGCAACGTTGCGGCTCACCGCAGCCGGGGTAAGCGACAGCCGCCGCGCCGTTGTCGAGAAGTTGCCCGTCTCCGCACTTCTGACGAAGGATTCGAGGTTCGCTAGCGTCTCCATGGCCAAACCTTCAAGTGATACTTGTAGGTAATTCCAATAATTACCGTCTAATCATGAGGCAATAAACGGCCGATATCTAGGGGGCGGACAACGAAAACTCAAACTGGAGCGACGCCCATGAACCAGTCCACCGCCCCCAAGAACGCTGGCCCTTCCAGTTCGCCAACCTGCTCGCAAGCAGCAAACAAGCAGAGGACAAAGTCATGACGACTAACAATCTGAGTGAGGCCGCGAAGGCGGTCGTGCGCCGCAACACCGAGGAAGTGCAGGGCGGGGGTAATTTCGAGGTCTTCGAGCAACTCTTCGCCGACGATTTTCTCGACCACACGCCGCAGCCGGGGCGCACGCCTGATAAGGACGGTGCGCGACAACTCTACAAAATCCTCCGGACCGCGTTCCCCGACTTTCACGCCGACATCCATTGGCAGCTTGCCGATGGTGACCGCGTGACGACGTACAAGACCTATCACGGGACTCACCGAGGAGAATTCCTGGGCGTGGCACCGACGGGCCGTCAGATTCAGTTCGAGACCGTCGATGTCATGCGCGTGCGCAACGGCAAGATCACCGAGCACTGGGGCGTGGCCAACCTCTTCTCTCTCGTGCAGCAACTCGGCGCCTGGCCGGCCAAGCAAGATCATTCCTAGAGGTACGGGACGGAGATTTGCCGCTGTCCCTCCACTCAATGTTGGCCCCTGAAAGGAACCTCACATGACCATCGGCATCATCGGATCAGGCGCGATCGGCACCGCCTTCGCACGGACGCTTGCTCGCGCCGGCATCGAAGCGATCATTTCGAACAGCCGTGGCCCGGATTCGCTCAAAGAGCTTGTTCGCGAACTCGCCCCCTCGATCAAGGCCGGACGGCGCGAGGAAGCAGCGCGGGCCGACATCGTATTCGTTGCGATCAACTGGACAAAACTGCCGGCGGCGCTGGCGGGGCTTCCAGATTGGAATGGGCGCATTGTCATTGACGCCAACAACCCGATCGAGGCGCCACTGTTCAAGCCGGTCGATCTCAAAGGCCGCGTCTCGAGCGAGGTTTTTGCCGATCTCGTGCCCGGCGCGCGCGTCGTAAAGGCGTTCAACCACCTTCGCGCAGAGATCCTGGCCAACCATCCGAAGGCGGACGGCGGGCAGCGCGTGCTTTTCTATTCCGGCAACGACACCGCAGCAAAGGCTGAAGTAGCGGCGCTCATCGACAGGATTGGCTTCGTCGGCATCGATCTAGGATCGCTCGCGGTCGGCGGCAAGCTCGCTCAGTTCCCCGGCGGACCACTGCCGAACCAGAATCTGGTCAAGGTCGGCTGATGTCGC
>Ga0137415_10007953_pt1 | contig 10511 bp, 10 predicted proteins | sample CZODoug3_1_1_16f_FD_183082 | JGI IMG/M metagenome (GOLD analysis project Ga0137415, IMG submission 183082) | Vadose zone soil fungal communities from Angelo Coast Range Reserve, California, USA - CZODoug3_1_1_16fungal (Hybrid Assembly) | ecosystem: Environmental > Terrestrial > Soil > Vadose... | reverse complement strand
ACGACATCCTCGCCCAGGCGGTCCCGGGGATGATGCAGCGCGGGGTCCAGCTGGCCCTGCTGGGCACCGGAGATGCCACGCTCGAGGAGGAGTTCGCGGCCCTTGCCTTGAAGCATCTCGGCCGGGTCTCGGCGCAGCTCCGCTTCGACGATCGCCTTGCGCATCGGATCGAGGCGGGCGCCGACGTGTTCCTCATGCCCTCGCGGTTCGAGCCCTGCGGGCTCAACCAGCTCTACTCGCTGCGTTACGGAACGCTTCCGCTGGTCCGCGCCGTCGGGGGGCTCGCGGACAGCATCAGCGAGGGCCCGGAAGGGTGGGGGTTCCGCTTCGAGCAGGAGACGCCCGAGGGGTTCCTGCAGGCGCTCGATCGCGCCCTGGCGCTCTGGCGCGACAAAGGCGCCTGGCGCGCGGCCCAGCAGCGCGCCATGGCGCGCGACCACTCCTGGGACCGCGCCGCCGGGCAGTACGAAGCGCTCTACAAGGGCTGAGCTGCGGCCGCCTGGGGGCGCAGCGGCGGCGCCCCGGTCGGCGACTCCGCGCGGACCACCTGCAGCGCGCGCCCGAGCCGGGGAAGGACGTCCTCGCGCGTGTACCGGATGAGGTGCTCGCCCTGGATGGCGAGCTCGATCGCCCGCGGAAACGCGTGCGGAGCGCGGCGGAGCGTGCGCACCACCAGCCGCCAGAACTCGCGCCGCCGGGGGGAGCGCACGCCGATGCTCCACAGCGTCCGCAGGAGGACGCGAAGGCCCCCCGGCCGCCAGTGCAGCGGCGCCTTGTGGCGCCCGACCGTGTCGATGAGGAGCTCGCAGCGCTTGTAGAACGAGTCGGCCCGGTAGAGCTGCCCGAGCAGATCGGCGTATCCGGCGAGGAGCGTGCGCTCGTCCATCGTGGTCTGGAAATTCGGGCGGTCGAACTGGTCGCCCGTGCTCACGATGCGCAGCCGGCCTTCCTTCTCCAGGCGGCGCGTGAGCTGCGTGCCGGGCAGCGCGGTGAGCACGCCGATCATCGCCACCGGCACCGGCACCGAGGAGATGAAGTCGCGCTGCAGGTCGAAGATCTGCGGCCCGTCGTTGTCGAAGCCGACGATGAACCCGGCGAACACCTCCAGCCCCGCGTGGGTGATGCGGCGCACGGCCTCCGCCGGGTCGAGCCGGAGGTTCTGGAACTTGTGCGTCTCCTTGAGCGACTCTGGAGAGGGAGACTCGATCCCCAGGAAGACGGAGGTGAAGCCCGCGCCCACCATGGTGTCGATCAGCTCGGGCTTGATGGCCAGATCGACGCTCGCCTCGGTGTAGAACTCGAAGGGGAAGCCGTGTTGCTCCTGCCAGCGCCGGACGTGCGGCAGCATCCCTGCAACGGCCACCCGGTTCCCGATGAAGTTGTCGTCCACGAAGAAGACGCTGCCCCGGTATCCCGTGGCCCGCAGCGCATCCAGCTCAGCCGTGACCTGCGCCGGCGTCTTGGTGCGCGGCTTGCGGCCGAACACCTCGATGATGTCGCAGAACTCGCACTGGAACGGGCATCCGCGCGAGTACTGCACGCTCATCGAGGCGTAGCGCTTGTGATCGATGAGATCGAAGCGCGGCCGCGGCACGATCTCCATCGACGGGCGCTCCTCGGTCTCCGGCGAGAGCACGCGGGGGGCCTTCTCGTCGGGCGCCTGCAGCGCGCGCACCAGCCGCTCCGTGCGACCCTCCGCCTCGCCGCGGAACAGGTGATCGGCCTCGGGAAACAACCCGGGGTCGGTGTTGACCGCGGGGCCGCCCACCACCGTCCGTTTGCCCAGCCGCTTGGCCCGCGCCAGGATCTCGTGCATCGCGGGCGCGTGGATGATCATCCCGGTGAGGAGCACCGCGTCCGCCCAGCGAAGCGCCTCGTCGCGCAGCGGCTCGGTGTTCTCGTCGACCACCCGCAGATCCCAGCCTTGAGGGAGCAGGGGAGCAAGGCTCAGGAGCCCCAAGGGGGGCAGGGAGGCCGCCTTGCCCGCGATGGGCAGGCTGTGCTGGAAACCCCAGTAGGTCGGCGGAGTTCGGGGGTGTACCAGGAGCGCTTTCATGGCGCAGCATGTGCGCCTCGATTGTCATGGGTTCGTCATGCCTCGCGTCGGAACGCCACAGGGGGTCGCACTTGCGAACGCCCGGGGAGCGCTGGTCCCGTGTTGCTGATGTTGAGAATCAGTCTCAATACCAGCAGCAGGATCTGCTGGGCCAGGTCGGGGAGCAGAACTACCTCGCCGAGCAGATCAAGGACGGCGGGTCCTGGAGGCGGATGCCGGGTGGTCGGGCTTCGAGGTGACGGCCCCGTCGCCATCGCCGTCCACGCTCACGTCGACGTTTGAGGGGTGAGGACCGCAGCTAGACGCGGGCTTCCTTGGGAAGCTTCTCCAGGTACTCCTCGACCAGCTGGCGCTGCTTCTTCTCGTCCATCTGGGTGGCGAGGAGCCTGCCGGCAGCCTCGATGGCGAGGTCGACCACCTGCGAGCGCAGCTCGGCCACCGCGGCGCGGCGCTCCTCCTCGATGGTCGCGCGCGCCTGCTTGAGCAACTCCTCGGACTGCCTGCGCGCCTCCTCCATCGATTCGGCCTTGGCTGCGGCGACCTCTTGCTGGTTCCTGCGCACCATCTCGGCGGCCTCCTGGCGCGCCTTCTCCAGCGCGGCGTGCATCTCCGCGGCGGCTTTCTCGGCCTCGGCGCGCTCGCGCCTGGCGGACTCGAGCGCGTCGGCGATGGTCTTCTCGCGCGTCTCGATCATCTGGAGGATGGGGCCCCAGGCGAACTTTCCCAGGACCACGATGAGCAGGGCGAAGGTGACGGTGGTCCAGACGACCAGCGCTACGTTGATGTCGGTTAGACCTGCGGCGACCAGCATTCGTCGACCTCCGAGGGGGCCGGGAGCTTACCCGAAAGCTCCCGGCCCGTGGGCTTCACGTCCGTCGTCAGACCTTGGTGGCGAGGATGATGCAGACCACCTCGGCGAACAGCGTCACGCCTTCGATGAGCGCCGCCGCGATGATCATGGTGGTGCGGATGTCGCCGCCAGCCGACGGCTGCCGCGCGGTGCCTTCCATGGCCGCCGCGCCCACTTTGCCGATGCCGAATCCGGCGCCGAGCAACGCGAGCCCGACGCCGAGGCCTGCAGCCAGGTACCCGAGAGAGAACTGGTTCACGTGACTCCTCCCTGCTTCTTTCGATGCCTCGCTGCCCGGGCGGCCGGGAGAGGCGGATTGTCGCGGGGTATGGACCCGAGGCCGCCATTGGCCCAGCCCGCGTGCTGCGCTTGCCCTTTCAGTGGGCGTGCTGCGTCATCCCGATGAACACGGCGGAAAGCATGGTGAAGACGTACGCCTGGACCAGCGCGACGAAGAGCTCCAGCATGTAGATGCCGAGCGCGAAGGCGATCGACACCGGCGCGATCAAGGGGGAGATGAGCACCGTCAGGGCGATGAGGAAGAAGATCACGATGTGCCCGGCCACCATGTTGGCGAAGAGGCGGACGGTGAGCGCGAAGGGCTTGGTGAACAGGCCGAGCACCTCGACCGGAACCATGATCGGGAACAGCCACTTGGGCACTCCGGCCGGAACCAGGTGGGTCCAGTAGCCGATGGCCCCCTGCGCGCGCATCCCGGCGATCTGCGTGACCACGAAGGTGAACAGCGCCAGCACCACGGTGACGCCCAGGTTGCCCGTCGCGGTGGAGATGCCGGGGAACTTCCCGGCGATGGCGGGGATGGGCAAGAGCCCGGTGAGGTTCATGAAGAGGATGAAGAAGAACGCGCTGCACAGGTAGGGCGTGTACAGCGGGGCGGTGTGGCCGATGTTCTTCTCCGCGATCTCGTCGCGGACGAACATCACGAACATCTCCAGCAGGTTGTATCCCCCCTTGGGCACCAGCGCCCGGCGGCGCACCCCGGCGGCGAGCACCAGGAGCAGGATGCCCGCGGCGATCCACATGTTGATGACGTGCTTGGTGATCGAGAGATCGACATGGTGGGCGCCGATCCAGAAGCCGAGCGGGACCCATACCTCGTCGGCGACGTGGTGGAAGATGTCCTCGGCGACCCCTCCCTCCTCGTGCTCCTCGCCGCGCTCGTGCGCGGCGCGGGCGCCGTGCGCCGCCTCCTGCCTGCCCGAGGTCACGCCGTGCTCGCTCGCCCGCGGCTTGTCGCCGTCGGGAACCGGAGCGGGCTTGTGCTCCTGCGCCTCCCCGCGCGGGGGCCCTCCGGAATGCGACGCTTGCGCGAGGAGGAAAGCGAGGGCGAGCGCGATGTGCATCGTTCAGGCTCCCGCCCGCCGGCTGCGCGACGAGCTCCACACGAATGCGACTTCCACCGCCTGCGTGAGCGCATAGACGAGAAAGAAGGACGAAGCGTACGCGAGGGCCGCGCCCCCGCGCGCGGAGGCCAGCAGGAACCCCGCCGCGACCGCCACCATCCGGGCGAAGAAACCCGCGACGAACCCGGCCAGGATGCCGTTGGTTCCGTGCGGCGCGCCCAGCGCCAGCGCGGGCAACGCGCAGAGAGCGGAGACCGCCGCCGCGGCGGCGCCGAACAGGGCCGCCCGGGACTGGCTTGCCGACACTGCCAGGGCCAGGCTGCACACCAGCGCCGAAGCGAGCGCGTACGGCAAGAGGGCCGGGCGGGCGGGGGCGGAGGCTGTGGCTTGCGTCACTTCTTCCTTCCCATCGCCAGCACGGACTTGAAGAACAGATAGAACCCCAGCCCAGTCCCCAGCACCGCGCCCGACACCAGCAGCCAGGGCACGGTGTGCAACTCGCGGTCCGCGAACCAACCCAACGCCGTCCAAAGCGCTACCGACCCGACCAGTTGCCAGCTCGCGTCCAAATAGGGCGCTGCACGCCGGTAGGACTCGGCCGCGTCTTTGTCACCGCCGCTGGGCTGCTTCTCCGGCAAATCGCCGCCCCTGCAAAAAAGCAGGGCCTGATAGCACGGCGCCGTCCGGGCCGTCAATGAACCAGAACCTCTCGGGATTTTTCCTTGTATCCCGGTGGTATCCTGGGGCCATGCTCCGGCCGTCCGGATCCCTGCTCGCCTCCTCGCGCGCCGCCCAGCGCCGCTCCGTGGTCCGCGAGGTGATCCGCCTGGCGACCGCCTTGATCCGCAAGAGCAGCGCCGCGGTGGCGGACGTGGCCGGGACCGCCGTGGACCTGTTCGTCATGCTCGGTCTCCCCCTGCTCTACGCGGTCGCCGCTTATCTCACGTTCGACCTGCCTGCCCGGCTGTTCGCAGGACGAGTGCACTTCTCCGCCATTGGCCTGCTCGCCTTCCTGGGCGCGGCCTCCGTCTCGCTGTTCGGCCTCTCGCGCATGCTGCGCGACGCCCCGCCGGTCGCTCCGGTGCGTCCCAAGTTCGCCAGGGCCATGCTGCTCGTCACCTGGGCTGCCGCCCTCCTGCTGACGTTCACCGACCTGGCCGGCTGACGCCCGTCTCGGTTCCCAGCGCGTCCCGTCGTGCCGAACTTCCCCTACAAGGAGGTCGTCATGGTGCGTTCCATCCTCTCCTTCCTCTCCATGCTCCTGTGGGCCCCCGCTCTCGCGCTGGCGCAGGCCGGCCAGGGTTCCCCGGGCTCTCCGGGCAACGCTCCGGCGGGCACGGGCGCAGGCCCCGCGGGACGGGCCGGTGACGCAGCCGCGAGCGGCGGCGGCGCCTGGGTGTGGTGGATCATCGTCGCCATCATCGTGCTCGCCATCATCTGGTGGGCTGCCGGATCGGGCAGGCGTCGCCGGCCGGCGGGACCCTGACAGAGGGCCCGTTCAGGACCTGGCGAACCGCCGGCTTCGCGGCGACCGCCGCGCTGGGCCGATTCGGATGGCTCGAGCGGCTCTGAGTTGTTCGCCATGCCGCGGCTGGGAGTTACGCCCCGGTGAGGGGTCGCGAGGCTGTTCCTGCACGCCGCAGCGTTCGCGGTGGCGGCGGAAGCGACGCGGTCTCAGGCTGCGCGAAGCGCCTCGCGCAGCGCGGCCACCGTCTGCTCGAGCTCTTCCGGCCCGTGCTCGCTGGAGAGGAACGCCGCCTCGAACTGGCTGGGCGGCAGGTAGATCCCGCGCTCGAGGAGCGAGCGGTGCACCGCCGCGAACCGGCTGAGGTCGGACCGCTTCGCGCTCGCGTAGTCGAACACCTCGGACGGAGCGAAGAAGAGCGTCCACATCGAGCCCACCTGGTTGACCTGCGCGGGCACCTTCGCCGCCGCGCATGTCTCGCGCAGCTGCCCGCAGAGGTCCTCGGCCCGTTTCTCGATCTGTTCGGTGAAACCGCGTTGCCGGACGAGGTCGAGCATCGCGCAGCCCGCGGCCATCGCGACCGGGTTCCCGGAGAGCGTTCCCGCTTGGTAGATCGGGCCGTCCGGCGCCACCTGGGCCAGCACGTCCTCCCGCCCTCCGTAGGCGCCGACGGGCAAGCCCCCGCCGATCACTTTCCCGAGGCAGGTGAGGTCCGGCTCGATGCCATAGCGCTGCTGTGCGCCGCCTCGCGCGACGCGGAAGCCGGTCATCACCTCGTCGAAGATCAGCAGGGCGCCGGCGGCGCGCGTCTCTTCGCGCAGCGCCTCGAGGAAACCGGGCCGGGGCAGGAGCACGCCCATGTTGCCGACGACCGGCTCCACGATCGCGCACGCCGTCTCCCGCCCTGAGGGCGAGCGGAAGAACCCGCGCACGGCCTCGGGGTCGTTGAACGGCAGCACGGTGGTGAGCTTGGCCACCGCCGCTGGAACCCCGGGCGAGTCGGGGAGCCCCAGCGTCTCGACGCCGCTTCCAGCGCGCACCAGCAGGCTGTCCGTAGCCCCGTGGTAGCACCCCTCGAACTTGACGACCCTCTCGCGCCCGGTGAACCCGCGCGCCACCCGGAGCGCGGCGGAGGTCGCCTCGGTTCCCGAAGAGACGAAGCGCATCCGCTTCATCGAGGGGACGAGCGCGCGCACCTTCTCCGCGAGGTCCGACTCGCGCGGGCTGGGAGCGCCGAAGCTCGTCCCTTGCGCCGCCGCATCCGCCACCGCCCGGACGATCTCCGGGTGCGCATGACCGGCGAGGAGCGGGCCCCAGCTCAGGACGTAGTCGACGAGGTGATTGCCGTCCACGTCGACGAGATGCGCCCCCTCGCCGCGGGCGATGAAGAGCGGCTCGCCCCCCACCGCGCGGAAGGCGCGCACGGGGCTGTTCACGCCTCCGGGGAACAGCGCCCGGGCGCGCGCCAGCTCCTTCTGCGACTTTGCGGTCTTCATGGCGCGAGAAGGACTAACACGTCCGCAGGGAGAGGGATCGCCTCTCTCGGTTCGGCTGAACGTAAGCTCTTGGGGGGTCGAAAGGGGAGCGAGCTCCCCCCTTGTAGAGGCGCCGAAGGCGCCGAATCGAAGAGGGTGCTGTCTCCGGCAGAGCCGTCGACTCGAGCGACCCAGTCACGAATCAGTGTGTGGAAGCTCGACCGTTGCGCGCGAGGCCGCGGTCGAAGACCGCCGAGAGGTTGCGCGGGTCGACGGACTTCGCCATGTCCAGGCGGCGCTGCGCGCGCGCGAGCGCGAACTGCACCACGTCCGGCGAGTCGTGCGTCGGGAGCGCCTGCGTGAACGCCTGCACGGCGTGGGCGTCGTCGCCCATCTCCACCAGGCAGTTGCCCAACTCGAACCTTGCCTCGGCTTCTTCCCTGGTGCCCGGATATTGCTGGATCACCCCGCGGTATGCGGCGACCGCGTCGCCGTGCCGTCCGGAGAGGTGGAAGGTGGAAGCGGCGAGCAGCGCCGCCGCGGGAGCCAACTTCGAATCGGGCCACCGCTTCTGCAACTCGGCGGCGGCGGCGCGGGCTTCCGGGTAGTCGGCGCGGTCGCTCTGCGCCCGCGCGATCTTGAGCTGGGCGGCGTCGGCGCCCGGGCGGTCGGGCGCGGCAGCCACCTGGTCGCGCCACGCCTCGAGCGCCCCGCGCACGTCCCCGAGCCGCAGGTCGAGGTCGCCGAGCCGCTCGCGGGCCTCGAACGACTCGGGCGCCGTCGGGTAGCGCTTCACCAGCTGCCGGTACTCCTGCGCTGCGCAGCGGGGCTTGTCGAGGTGCAGGGCGCAGAGATCGCCGGCGAGCTTGAAAGCGCCGCGGCGCACGTCGTCGGCTCCGTCTTTGCGATCGTCGCCGAGCTGGAACAGCACCGCGCGCGCTTCGATCAGCGCCGCGTTGTGATGCCCGGCCAGCGCGAGGTCGCGCGCTTGCTCGAGCTTGGCGGCGGCGCTCTTGCCGCACCCGCAGAGCAGCAGGGCGGCGCCCAGCGCCAGCGCAGTCGTTCCTCGCAGCATCAACGAGAAGCGGTACCAGTTCCGGACGGGCCTCGCAACGAATGAAATGTGGGCGAGCGCCCACGATCTGTGCCCGGGTGCTCTGGAGTAGGACATGCCGGCTATGTGTCCTCCGAGCCGTCCGGCGGGCTGCCGTCGTCGTCCTCGTGGCCCGCCGCGGCCTGCTCGGCGGCGACTTCCGCGGCCGCGTCCGCCTCGCGCTCCTCGGGGGCCCGCGTCGCGCCGACCACTTTCTCGCCCTCCTGCCGGAGGTCGATGAGGCGCACGCCCTGGGTGTTGCGGCCGATCAGCGACACCTCGGCGACGCGCGTGCGGATGATCATGCCCTTGTTGGTGATGATCATGACCTCGTCCGCGTCGGTGACCTGCAGCATCGCGACGACCTTGCCGTTCCGCTCGCTGGTCTTGATGTCGATGATGCCCTTGCCGCCGCGGTGCGTGCGCCGGTACTCGTCGATGGTGGTCCGCTTCCCGTAGCCGTTCTCGGTGACGGTGAGGAGCGTCGATCCCGAGTGCACCAGCTCGGCTCCCACCACGTGGTCGCCCTCTTCCAGCGTGATGCCCTTCACGCCGTACGCTGTGCGGCCCATCGAGCGGACTTCCTTCTGCTCGAAGCGGATGGCCATGCCGTCCGCCGTGCCGATCAAGATGTCCTCGTTCCCGCGCGCGTGCATGACGGAGACCAGCGAGTCGTTCTCCTCGATGGAGAGCGCCTTGAGCCCGCTGGGCCGCGGCCGCGAGAAGGCGGACAGCGCGGTGCGCTTGATCAGCCCGTTGCGGGTCACGAAGACGATGTACGGTCCTTTGCTGATGGCGATCGCGTCCTCGGCCGCGGCTCGCGCCGCCTCCTCCTGCGCGCCCGCCGGCTGCTCGGCCTCGCCGGCCGGGACCTCCGCCTCGGCTGCGGGGGCCTCCTCGCCCTCGACTTCCTCGCCCTCGGCGGACACCTTCTTCGGCAACTCCTTCACCGGCAAGAGCGCCGCCAGCTTCTCCTCCACCCCCAGCGGGACCAGGTTGACGATCGCCTTGCCGCGCGCGGCGCGGCCCGCCTGCGGAAGCTCGTGCACCTTCAGCCAGAACACCCGCCCCTTGTTGGTGAACAGCAAGAGGTACGCATGCGTCGAGGCGACGAAGATCTGCTCGATGAAGTCGTCGTCGGAGGTCATCGCGCCGGTCTTGCCCTTGCCGCCCCGCTTCTGCGCCCGGTAGAGCGAGACCGGGTTGCGCTTCACGTAGCCGGTGTGGCTCACCGTCACCACCATGTCCTCGTCGGCGATGAGGTCCTCGTCGGACAGGTCGCTCGCCTCGCCGACGATCTCGGTGCGGCGCGGATCGGCGAAGTCGCGCTGCACCTCGCGCAGCTCGTCCTTGATGACGCCCAGGAGCAGCTCCTCGCTGCCCAGGATCGCCGCAAGGCGCGTGATCAGCTTCTGCACCTCGGCCAGCTCGTCGATGATCTTCTGCTTCTCCAGGCCGGTCAGGCGCTGGAGCTGCATCTCGAGGATCGCCTTGGCCTGGATCTCCGAGAGCCCGTAGAGCGTCTGCAGCTGGGTTGCGGCCACCTCGCGGTTGGCGCTCGCCTTGATCACCGCGATGATCTCGTCGATGTGGTCGAGCGCGATCTTGTAGCCGAGCAGGATGTGCTCGCGCTCGCGCGCCTTGCGCAGGTCGTAGCGCGTCCGTCGGGTGACCACGTCCCGCCGGTGAGCGATGAAGCGCTCCAAGAGCGGCTTGACGCCGAGCGTGCGCGGCTGCCCCCGGTCGATGGCGAGCATGGTGGCGCCGAAGCTGTCCTGGAAGAGCGCGCTGTGCTGGTAGAGGTTGTTCAGCACCACTCCGGTGACCGCGTCCCGCTTGGTCTCCACCACCGCGCGGATGCCTTCGCGGCTGGATTCGTCGCGCAGATCGCTGATGCCCTCGAGCTTCTTCTCCTTGACCAGCTCGGCGATGGCCTGGATGGCCCGGGCCTTGTTGACCTGGTAGGGCACCTCGGTGACCACGATGGTGTCGCGGCCGGTCTTCTTGTCGGTCTCGACCTCGACCTTGGCGCGCATGCGCAGGATCGCGCGGCCGGTTTCGTACAGGACGCGGATCGGCGCCACGCCCATGATGATCCCGCCGGTCGGCAGGTCGGGCCCTTGGATGCCTCCCAGCAACGTGCCGCCCAGCTTGGGGTCGAGCAGGTCCCGCAGCGGCGCCTCGGGGTGCTCGATGAGGTGGACGCAG
>Ga0137415_10007950_pt1 | contig 10512 bp, 8 predicted proteins | sample CZODoug3_1_1_16f_FD_183082 | JGI IMG/M metagenome (GOLD analysis project Ga0137415, IMG submission 183082) | Vadose zone soil fungal communities from Angelo Coast Range Reserve, California, USA - CZODoug3_1_1_16fungal (Hybrid Assembly) | ecosystem: Environmental > Terrestrial > Soil > Vadose... | reverse complement strand
CAGCATCCTGCGCGGCGAGTACTACGTGCTGGCGCTCACCGCGCTGCTGGGCATCTTCGTGCTGGTGTCCGCCAACAACCTGCTGACCGTTTACCTCGGGGTGGAGCTGCTGGCCCTGTCGGTGTATGCCATGGTCGCGTTCGACCGCGACTCGGGGATAGCGGCCGAGTCCGCCATGAAATACTTCGTGCTCGGCGCCGTCGCTTCCGGGGCGTTGCTGTACGGCATGTCGCTGATCTATGGGTTGACGGGGACGCTGGACCTCGGGCAGATCGCCGCGCGGCTGCAGGCGCCGTTCAGTCCGGGTGTGATCCTGGGCCTTACCTTCATCGTGGTCGCGGTGGCCTTCAAGCTCGGTGCCGTGCCGTTTCACATGTGGCTGCCGGATGTCTACGAGGGCGCGCCCACCAGCGTGACGCTGTTCATCGGTACCGCACCGAAGATTGCCTATTTCGCGCTCACGCTGCGGCTGCTGACGCAGGGCCTCGCCGGCACCGAGTCGCAATGGTCGCAGATGCTGGCCGCGCTCGCGGTCATGACGCTCATTGTCGGCAACGTGGTCGCGATCGTGCAGACCAACCTCAAGCGCCTGCTTGCCTACTCGACCATCGCCAACGTCGGCTTCATCGTGCTGGGGTTCGTGGCCGGCACCCCGGACGGCTACGCGGCGGCGCTCTACTACACCCTGGTGTATGTGCTGGTGGCGCTCGGTTCCTTCGGCGTCATCCTGCTGGCGAGTGCCAAGGGCTTCGAGGCGGACCAGCTCGAGGACTACAAGGGCCTGTACCGGCGCGATCCGTTGCTGGCGCTGGCCATGATGGTGCTCATGTTCTCGACCGCCGGCGTGCCGCCGCTGGTCGGCTTCTGGGCGAAGCTGCGGATCTTTCAGGCACTGTGGGAAACTAACCACCTGTGGCTGGTGGTCATCGCGGCCGCCATGTCGGTGGTGGGCGCCTACTATTACCTGCGCGTGATCAAGCTCATGTACTTCGATGAGCCGGCGGCGCAGCTGCCGCCGACGCGGGCAGCGGCGGGCGTGCGCCTGGCGCTGGGACTCAATGCCGCGGCGGTGCTGCTGCTGGGTGTGTTGCCCGGGCCGCTGCTGGATCTGTGCGCGCGGCTGATCCACTGAGCGGGCGGGGACATCCGCCCTGCAACGCACCACGCGCCGAGTAAGGAAAGGAAGAGTAAGGAGAGCTCAGATGACACGCATGTTCCGCCTCATGTCGCCGGGAGGCCTGGCGTCGCTGGGCGCGCTGGTACTCGCCGCGCCCGCGACGTACGCACAGGCCAGCCCGCAATATCGCATTGCCCACGAGGTACCGCTGCCCGGGGACGAGGGCTGGGACTACCTCACCTTCGAACCAGGTGGTCATCGCCTCTTCATCGCGCACGGTACGCGCGTGCAGGTCGTGGACACCGACAAGCTGACGCTGATGGGCGAGATCGCCGATACCCCGGGCGTGCACGGCATAGCGCTGGCTACGGACCTCGGCCGCGGGTACATCAGCGCCGGACGCTCGGGCGTCATCGTGGTGTTTGATCTGAAGACGCTCGCGCGGTTGAAGGAGATCAAGACCACCGGCGAGAACCCCGACGCCATCCTCTACGACGCCGCGAGCCAGCGCGTGTTCACCTTCAACGGGCGCGGTCGCAACGCCACCGCCGTCGATGCCAGGACCGACACAGTGATCGGTACCATCGCGCTGGATGCCAAACCCGAGTTTGCGGTCTCGGACGGCAAGGGCCGCGTCTACGTCAACCTCGAGGACAAGAACAGCCTCGCGGTGATCGATCCGCAAAAGCTCAGCGTCATTTCGGTGTGGCCCATCAGTGGATGCCAGGAGCCCTCCGGGCTGGCGCTCGATGCCGACGGACAGCATCTGTTCCCGGTATGTGATAACAAGGTCATGGCGCTCATGGATGCCGCCTCGGGCAAGGTGCTGGGCACCGCAGCCATCGGCGCGGGGGTCGACGCTGCGGCTTTCGATCCCGGCAGCCGCCTGGCGTTCGCATCGTGCGGCGAGGGCACCCTCACGGTGGTGAGGCTGAGCGGCTCCGGTGCTGCGCAGGTCGCGCAGTCAGTGCCGACACGGCGCGGCGCCCGCACCATGGCGCTGGATGTGCGCACCCACCGTATCTATCTGGTGACCGCGGATTTTGGCGCGCCACCGGCCGCCACGCCCGAGCACCCGCATCCACGGCCGGCGATCCTGCCAGGCTCCTTCCGGCTGCTGGTGCTCGAGCCGCATCAGCAAGCCGCTAGCACCACCTCGCAAGGACTACGCCCTTGAGCCTACGCGCTTCGGGACGCGTCGCGGCTGCGCTGTGCGGTGCGCTGGCCGCTCACGCGGCTGCCGCGCCCGAAGCGCCGGGCGACAGGGAAGCCAACGCCCTCGCTCATGACATCCTTAAACAGCTGATCGAGATCAACACAACCGACTCGGTCGGCAACGTCACGGCCGCCGCCGAGGCCATGGCGAAACGCTTCCGCGCGGCCGGCTTCGCTGCCGCGGACGTCGCGGTGCTCGGGCCGAGGGAGCGCAAGAACAACATGGTGGTGCGCCTGCACGGCGCGGGCAAGCACAAGCCAGTGCTGCTGATCGGACACCTGGATGTCGTGGAGGCGCGGCGCGAGGACTGGAGCAGCGATCCCTTCAAGCTCATCGAGAAGGACGGCTTCTTCTACGGCCGCGGTACGCTCGATATGAAGGACGGCGATGCCATCATGGCGACGACGCTGCTGCGGATGAAGCAGGAAGGCTACCGTCCGAGTCGCGACATCATCCTGGCGCTCACCGCGGATGAGGAGGGTGGCTGCTGCAACGGCGTGAACTGGCTGCTGCAGAACCATCGTGAGCTCATCGATGCCGAGTTCGTGCTCAATCACGACGGCTTCTCGGTCATGTCCGAGCACGGCGTGCCCAGGGTATTCGAGCTCGGCGCGACCGAGAAGGTGTACGCCGATTACCAGCTCGCCGCCACCAACAAGGGCGGTCACAGCTCGCGCCCGCGGCCCGACAACGCGATCTACGAGCTCGCTGCGGGATTGACACGCATCAGCAAGTTCCAGTTCCCGTTCGAACTCAACAACGTCACACGCGCCTACTTCGAGCAGCTGGCGGCCGAGGCCACCGGTGAGGAGGGCGCGCACATGCGCGGCATCCTCAAGAGCCCCCCGGACCCGCGCGCCGTTGAGCGCCTGTCAGCGGCGGCCGGCTACGGTTCGGTCCTGCGCACGACCTGCGTCGCGACCCGGCTCGAGGGCGGCCACGCCAACAATGCCCTGCCACAGCGCGCCCAGGCGAATGTGAACTGCCGCATCCTGCCCGGACACTCGCAGGAGGAGGTGCGGCAGCGGCTGATCGCGGTGCTGGCCGACCCGAAGATCACCGTGCACTACGTTGCGGATAACGGCGAGGTTTCCGACAAGGCTCCGGACCGGCGCGGCTTCCCGCCGCCGCCGCTCATTCCCGAAGTCCGCAAGCCGCTGGAGACGCTGGTGGCCGCCACCTGGCCGAAGCTCGCGGTGGTGCCGTACATGCACGCCGGTGCATCCGACGCCATCTATACCAGCGCGGCAGGACTTCCCACCTACGGGGTCGCCGGCATCGCCATCGACCGGGACGACGTTCGCTCCCACGGACGCGACGAGCGCGTGGGCATCGACTCGTTTTACACCGGCAACGGGTTTTTTTATCGCTATCTGAAGGCGATCACGGCGCAATGAGGGCCGGGTCACGACAGGCGGCGTGAGATGGCGATCGCCGCGATCAGCACGATCGCGATGTTGAGGATCCACCACGCCATCTGCTTGTGATCGCGCAGCACGCTCGCCGTGCCGCTGGCGTTGCGCGCGCCGCCGTTGCGCGCGCCGGGGATGGTGATGCGGCCGCTGAGAATCTCGCGGATGCCATCGTGAGCAACCACCACTTCGAGGTGAGCGTCTGTGATGGCGTCGGACAGCGGTACGAACCACGAGCCGTCCTCACGTCGCATGGCGAGCTCGCTCCTGCCATCGACGGACACCGTCAGGTCGGTGACCGACAGAGGTGTCTGGTCGGCCGTATGCCGCAGGCCCAGCACCAACCCCGCGGCTGCCGGGCCGGCTTCGAGGGTCACGAGCGCGGAGTGTGCGACCGGCGTCAGCGGCACCGCCGTGCTGTCGGAGGCGTGCAGCTGCGGCCCGCACGCCAACGCGCTGCACGCGAGTACGCCAGCCGCCAGCCAGTTCAGTCCCGACACGGCCTGCATGTTAGCAGGGACGGACAGGCGATGAGTGACCGCGAGCGCGAGTGCGCAATCGTTGATGCGACATTATAGTGTGCGCAAACCCAGGTGGGAGTGAGCTGTATGAGCACCGTTGCCGGAGCAGCCGCAGCCGCAGCCGCCGGCGCCGGGCCGCATTATCACAGCGGCTTCGGCAATCATTTCGCGAGCGAGGCCCTGCCGGGGGCGCTGCCGCAGGGACGCAACTCGCCGCAGCGCTGCGCCTACGGACTGTACGCGGAGCAGTTTTCGGGAACCGCCTTCACCGCGCCGCGCCACGCCAACCGCCGCAGCTGGCTGTACCGCATCCGGCCGGCGGCGGTGCACGAGAGTTTCCGGCGCATCGATGACGGGCGCATCACCAGCTGCTTCGATGAGCCCGCGCCCTCGCCGAATCAGCTGCGCTGGAGCCCGCCGCCACCGCCAAGCGAGCCGACGGATTTCATCGCAGCGCTCGCCACGCTGGGGGGTAATGGCTCGCCCGAGCAGCAACTGGGTTGCGGCATTCACTGGTATGCGGCCAACCGCTCCATGAGCGAACGCTTTTTCTATGACGCCGACGGGGAACTGCTGCTCGTGCCGCAGCAGGGCGCTCTGCGCCTCGCCACCGAGTTGGGCGTCATCGAGGTGCAGCCGCTGGAAATCGCCGTGATACCGCGCGGCCTGCGCTTTCGGGTGGAGCTGCTGGAGAGCGCGGCGCGCGGCTACCTGTGCGAGAATTTCGGCGCGCCGTTTCGACTGCCGGACCTCGGGCCGATCGGCTCCAACGGGCTTGCCAACCCGCGCGACTTTCAGACACCGGTCGCCTGGTACGAGGACCGGGAGGGGGAATTCGAGCTGGTGGCGAAGTTCGCTGGCCACCTGTGGTCGGCACGCATCGACCACTCGCCGCTCGACGTAGTGGCATGGCATGGCAACAATGCGCCTTACAAGTACGACCTGCGGCGCTTCAACACCATCGGCTCCATCAGCTACGATCATCCCGATCCGTCGATCTTCCTGGTGCTGCAGTCGATCAGCGATACCCCGGGCGTTGATGCGATCGACTTCGTGATCTTTCCGCCCCGCTGGCTGGCGATGGAGGACACGTTCCGCCCGCCCTGGTTCCATCGCAATGTCGCCAGCGAGTTCATGGGCCTGATTGCCGGAGTCTACGACGCGAAGGCGGAAGGCTTCGCTCCGGGCGGGGCATCGCTTCACAATTGCATGAGCGGGCATGGACCGGATGCCGCGACCTATGAGAAGGCGCTCGCTGCCGACACCTCCAGGCCGGTGCACCTCACCGACACCATGGCGTTCATGTTCGAGACGCGCACGGTGATTCGCCCGACGCGCTACGCGTTGGAAACGCCGCTCCTGCAGCGCGACTACGCGCAGCTGTGGCGAGGCCTGAAGAAGCATTTCGCGCCGGACCCGGCGACGGCGGCGCCGCGCGGGCGGCGTGGCGCATGAGCCGCAGCGCAGCGCTCGCATGTCCCTGAACACGATCAACGCCACGCACGACCCTGCGCTGCGCAGTTGGGTCAGCTCCGCGAACGCGCCCGCGAGCGACTTCCCGATTCAGAACCTGCCGTTCTGTGCCTTCCGGCGCGCGCGCAGCGCGGAGGGCTTCCGCGGCGGCGTCGCCATCGGCGATCAGGTGCTGGACCTGGGCGCACTGCAGGGGCTGGGCCTGTTCGACGGGCTCGCGGCGCAGGCACTCGCCGCATGCGCGCAGCCGGTTCTCAATACTTTCATGGGCCTCGGAGCGCCGGCCCACGCGGCGCTGCGGGCTGCCCTGTCGGCGGCGCTGCGCACGGACTCCGCGCTGGCGCAGCAACTACGCCCGCGGCTCATCCCGCAGGATGCCGTTGAGTACCGCGTCGCGGCGCAGGTGGGTGACTACAGCGACTTCTACGCCTCGATCCATCACGCCACCGCCGTGGGGCGGCTGTTCCGCCCCGACAATCCCCTGCTTCCGAATTACAAGTGGGTGCCGCTCGCGTACCACGGCCGCGCCTCCTCGATCCGGGCGTCGGGCTACGATTTTGCGCGGCCGGTGGGCCAGGTGCTGCCCCCGGGTGCCACGCGGCCTGAGCTCGCCGCCACGCGGCGGCTGGACTACGAGCTGGAAGTGGGCGTATTCGTCGGGCGCGCGAATGAGCTCGGCCGTAGCGTGCCGCTGGCGCAGGCCGAGGCGCACGTGTTCGGTCTGTGCCTGCTGAATGACTGGTCGGCACGCGATATCCAGGCCTGGGAGTACCAGCCGCTGGGTCCCTTTCTGGCGAAGAACTTCGCCACCACGGTCTCGCCGTGGGTGGTGACGCTCGAGGCGCTCGCACCGTTTCGCGTTCCCTGGAGTCGTCCAGCCGGTGAGTCCCCGCCCCTGGCCTACCTCGATGACGGCGCGCTGCGCGAAGCAGGCGCCATCGATATTCAACTCGAGGCGTGGCTCGACAGCGCGCGCATGCGCGCCGCAGGTCTTGCGCCGCAGCGCCTGTCGCAGGCGCGCTTCCGTGACTCGTGGTGGACGGTCGCGCAGATGCTCGCGCACCACACCGTGAACGGCTGCAACCTCAACGCCGGGGACCTCCTGGGCAGCGGCACACAGTCCGGTCCGCTGCCGACCGAGGGCGGGTCGCTCCTGGAGCTGACCGGCGGCGGCCGGCAGCCGATCGCGCTCGCCGGGGGCGAGACACGCACCTTCCTCGAGGACGGTGATCGGGTCAGCCTACGGGGCTGGTGCGAACGGGACGGCTACGCGCGCATCGGTTTCGGCGAGGCCGTGGGCACGGTGCTGCCGGGTTGATGAGCTCCGGGCCGTTGAAGAGCTACCGCTACTACGACCTGATCCTGGGCGCGTACGTGTGCGTGCTGCTGTGCGCGAATCTCATCGGTCCGGCCAAGGTATCGACCGTGCACGTGCCGTTGTGGGGGCCGGTTACGTTCATGGCGGGGGTGCTGTTCTTTCCGATCTCCTACATGTTCGGAGACATCCTCACCGAGGTGTACGGCTATGCGCGCGACCGCCGCGTCGTGTGGAGCGGCTTTGCGGCGCTGCTGTTCGCCGCGCTGATGTCCGCAGTGATCGTGTACCTGCCGCCGGCGGATTTCTGGCGCCACAAGCAGCCGGCAGTGGAAGAGATCTTCGGCAACACGCCGCGCATCATCTGCGCGTCGATCGTGGCGTTCTGGTGCGGCTCGTTCGTCAACAGCTACGTGCTGGCGAAGATGAAGCTGTGGAGCTCGGGCCGCTGGCTGTGGACCCGCATCATCGGCTCAACGCTGTGCGGGGAACTGGTCGACTCGGGGCTCTTCTATACCATCGCGTTCGCGGGCCTGTGGCCGAGGGACGAGCTCATCGCGGTGACCGCGACGCAATACGTGCTGAAATCGATGTGGGAGGTGATCATGACCCCCGTGACTTACCGGATCGTCGCCTTTCTGAAGCGTGCCGAGCAGGAGGACTATTACGATCGCGGCACGAACTTCACGCCGTTCTCACTCAGGGCCTGAGTGGCGCGGCTGAAACGAGACGGCGGGAGCGCAGTCACCTGCGCTCCCGCCGCTCGAGCACAGGTGTGTTACTTGCCGATCTGCTTGCTGACCTGGTTCTCCTGCTGGTTGAGCGCCTTCTGCTCGGCCTTGGTGATGTGGCCGCCATTGGTGCTCGCCATGGCGCGCTCTTCCTTGCGAATGGCGTGGTCCTCGCGGTGCAGCTTGGCCGCTTGCGCCTTGGTGATCTCGCCTTCCTTGCGCTCGCGATGGATGCGCTTGTTCTGGTTGGCGAGCCGATTGTTCACCTGCTCGCGGCGCGGGTGGGTCTTCTGCCACTGCGTGTCGTCGGCCAGGGCGTTAGTGGCAAGACCGCTGAGCGACAGCGTCACGGCAGCGACGGCCACAGCGGTACGAATGGATTTCAACATGGATCTCTCCTCCTGAAAGCGCCTGTTAAGCGTTCGGTATTGAGCCGGAACCCCCGGCCTCTGGGCGTTAACAACGTCGCAAGTTCAGGACTGCTGACGATTGTGACGGAAAGTTAATCGGACCCGCAGCGTGACGTGCGTCACAGCAGGAAACGGAATGCGCCGCGCGGCGCGCGGCGCGGATCATCCGTGGATCCGCCGCGAGAGGCGCGGTGTTGGTGGGGGGGATTGAGCGAATGACAGGTGGGCACGAGACAACCCGAGCGAGCCTGTTGAGGCACTGGCTCGCCGGCGCGCTGTTGCTGGCGAGCGCTGCCGCCACGGCTGCCGATCAATCGCGCGATGATGCCTGGTGGACCGGACCGATGCTCGCGCCTTCCGCGGCCACGCTGCCGCAGGGGCACGTGCTGGTCGAGCCCTACCTCTTCAACGTGATGAGCTACGGGCACTTCGACATGAAAGGTACTTGGCACGCCGGTTCCCGCGAGCACGATATCGGCTCTCTGAGTTACATTCTGTACGGGCTGACGGACCGGCTCTCCGTGGGTTTGATTCCGCGGTTTCTCTTCAACGAGCCCGCCGGGGCACCCAACAGCTCGAGCGTCGGGGTAGGTGATCTCAGCCTGCAGGCAGGCTACGGCCTGACTCGATTCCAGGATGGTCACCGCATGCCCGCGCTCGCGCTGGTGATCGATGAGACCCTGCCCACCGGACGCTACCAGCGCCTCGGGCGTGCGAGCGATGGCTTCGGGGCGGGGGCGTACACCACAGCCCTGTCGATCTATTCCCAGGACTACCTGTGGATGCCCAATGGACGGATTCTGCGGGTACGGCTCGATCTGACGTACGCGCTGTCGGCTTCTGCGGGCGTGCACGATGTGAGCGTCTACGGGACCTCGAGCGGATTTCGCGGCCGGGCGTACCCCGGCGATTCCTTCACCGCGGATGCCGCCGGGGAGTACAGCGTCACCCGCAACTGGGTACTGGCGCTCGATGTCGTCTATCAGCACAACGACAATACCCGCGTGAGCGGCAGTCTGCCGTCGGTCGGCGCCGCGGGCCTCAGCGACTTTCAGGCCGATTCAGGATCCGGATATTCGCTCGGTCTCGCCCCGGCGATCGAGTACAACTGGAACAGCAGGGTCGGCCTACTCGTGGGCGTGAGGATGTTCGTCGCGGGGCGTAACGCCACGGCCAGTGTGACGCCTGCGGTCGCCCTGAATATGGTGTATTGAGCCGCGGCCTGCGCGGGAACGCCGCCCGCGCACAGCGCCGAACGGACCGTGAGCTGAGGGCGCGCCCAGATCAATGAATTGTCTCAAGAAATCTCAAGCCGCTCGCATCCTTGCGATGGCGGTCAACGCGCCGGTGCGTGACCGCGTTTTAATGTGTGTCAGCTTGAACAGACGCGCCCGCGAGGCGTCTAATCCAGTAGCCGGAGGACCTTCCAGGACCGCGGCCACTGCAACGGAGTGATCACAGTGAACACGGCGAGCACACTTATACGGACCGTCGGAGCCCTGCTGCTCTGCGTTGCGGTAGCAGGTGCGCCGGCTTTGACATATGCGCAGGCCCACTCTGGAGGCGGCGGTGGCGGCCACTCGGGAGGAGGCGGCGGTGGCGGCCACTCGGGAGGAGGCGGCGGTGGCGGCCACTCGGGAGGCGGCGGTGGCGGTGGCGGCCACTCCGGAGGAGGGGGCGGGGGCCACTTCGGAGGAGGGGGCGGGGGCCACTTCGGAGGAGGAGGCCACTTCGCGGGCGGCGGGCACGCCATGGGCGGTGGCCAGGCCGTCGGCGGATATATGGGCGGCGGCCGTTACGCCGCTGCCGGGCACTTTGCCGGGCCTCATTTCGCCGGCGGCCCCGGCGCGCAGGCCTACCACACGGCCGTGCATGGGCGTTTCGCGAACACCAGCGCGATGCACGCGGCCACTCGCTACTCGGGTGGCGGAGGCTTCGTACCCGGCTGGAGGGGCGGGCACGCCTGGGGCGGTGGCTACTGGCACGGCGGCTTCTGGCCGCACTGTTATTTCAACCCCGGCTTTTCCTGGTTCCTGCCGGTACTTCCGTTTGGTTACGCCACGTTCTGGTGGGGCGGGATGCCCTACTACTACTGGAATAACCTCTATTACACCTGGAGCCCGGGCGACTACGGCTACGTGGTGACGGACCCGCCGCCGGTCGCCGGCGGCGAGGGCGACTCATCCTACGATGGCGCTCCCCAGCAAGGCAGCAGCAGCGGCTCGGATGTGTACCTGTATCCGCGCAACGGCCAAAGCGATGCGCAGACGCAGAACGACCGCTACGAGTGTCATAGCTGGGCGGTGAGCCAGACGGG
>Ga0137415_10007949_pt1 | contig 10513 bp, 9 predicted proteins | sample CZODoug3_1_1_16f_FD_183082 | JGI IMG/M metagenome (GOLD analysis project Ga0137415, IMG submission 183082) | Vadose zone soil fungal communities from Angelo Coast Range Reserve, California, USA - CZODoug3_1_1_16fungal (Hybrid Assembly) | ecosystem: Environmental > Terrestrial > Soil > Vadose... | reverse complement strand
GAAATGCGGACCAGGCAGGACATCTTCTGCGTGTTCCCCAACGCGCTGGTCTTCCTGGAGCCCGACTTCTTCCAGGTGATCGCCTGCCAGCCGGTCGCGCCGGGGCGCACGGTCGAGTACATGGCGGTGTTCGTCGCGGCGGAGGGTGCCACCGAGCGGTACGCGGAGGCGCGCGAATCGGCCTGCCGGGTGCTGTTCGGAGTCAACGACCAGGACGTGCCGATCCTGGCGCGGCTGCAACGCGGCCGGAGCTCTCCCTCCGCCGACCGAGGCCACCTCGTCTCGCACTGGGACCAGATCACCGCACGCTTCCAGGCCCTGGTCGCCCAGACGACTGGCCGGCACTGACCTCCCCAAGGCCCTCCGAAGGGCCGTCGGAGGGCCTTGGGGAGGCCGTCCTTGTCGACGCTTCCCCGGCCGCGCGACAGCGGAGCTGAGAGAGGCTACCCAGATCACCTACCTCGCCAGTCACTCCGGTAGGGATGTCTCGTTGAAGCAGGGAGACACCCCGAGGGAGACCCGCATTGCCTGCGCGCGACGCCGTCCTGGTCCGTACCGCCACGGCCGTTGCCGTACTCGCGGTCTGCGCGGCGACGGCCCTGGTGGGGTTAGTGGCGACCGCGGGGCGAGCGGCCGCCGCGCCCGGTCTAGCAGCTGGCACCCCCTGCCCGACCACCGCCAAGGCGTGCGTGGACCTGACCACCCAGCAAGCCTGGTTGATCAACAACGGCGTGGTGACCGTTGGCCCGGTGATGGTCGGCTCGGGTGGCCCAGGCGAAGAGACTCCGACCGGCACCTTCCATGTCCTGGTCAAGGACCAGAACCACGTGTCCGCGGAGCAGGGTGGTACGCCGATGCCCTACTCGGTGTTCTTCGCACCCGGTGGGGTGGCGTTCCACGGCGGCAACCTGCGCAAAGCCTCGGCCGGCTGCGTGCATCTCGCCGACGCCGACGCCATCACCTTCTTCAACACCCTGAAGATCGGCGACGAGGTGGACGTCCTCGCGACCACGCCGCCCACCCCCACGAAGCAACCGGACAAGCCGGCACCGCCGGCCCGCAAGCCGGTGCTGCCCAAAGCCCCACCGCTCCACCTCTGAGCCTGCGCGTTGTGGCGCGTCAACGGTGAGTGTGTGGGCTGCTACCGAGGGCGACCTAAACCCGCTTGGCGGTCCCGACCGGCCCCATCGGTCAACCACCATTCGGAGCACTGTTCGCTAGCCCCGAGGGGGAGGGAGCCGGGTGGACGGCAAGACGGCGCTGCAACACGCGATCATGAGCGTTCCGGTACCGGGCGCGCCGCCCCGGCAGACGGGGTCGGACCGGGTCGGGCTGTCCTTCCTGGACGCGGCGTTGCGGCTCAACCACGTGCGGCGGCTCACCGAGCGGATCACCATCACCGACCACCGGGTCGCCCGGCGGCTCACCGAGGTCGAGGTCAGCCTGCGCATGCTGGATCCCGAGCAGCGCCGCGCGGCCACGCTGTCCCAGGAGCTGCGCGACGCCGCGCCCGGCGAGCACCGGGGCCCCTCGGACCGGATCTGGGTACCGGTCGCGCGCGTCTCCCGGCAGAGCGCCGCACCGGTGGAGGTGTTCGACGGGGGCGGCCACCGCCTGCCCCGACTCACCCAGTACGAGGTCAGCCGGGTGCTGGCCGCCGGGTTGTTCCGGCTGCTGCGCGGCATCCTGGCCAGCCTGCCGTCTGCCTCGCCGGGCTTGGAGCTGCACCAGTTCCTGTACCGGGCGCACGAGTCGGAATGGCTGGTGCAGCACGCCATCGAGATCCTGATGACCGAGCGGCACCGGCCCGAGGCGGTGCTGCCCCGCACGGTCGGCGACGGGGTGCTGGAGGGGCAGGGCGCGCGCTACCGGTCGCTCGCGCTGGCCGTGCTGGACAAGCACGAGGGGGTGCTGGCCGACTACTTCGAGCTGTTCGACGTCGCGTTGGACGACGACCTGCTCATCGTCGCGCTGCAGCCGACGGTCGACGAGCACGTGCTCACCTACGAGACGGCGCTGCTCGTGGAGCCGGAGGTGCGGCCGGGGCCGAGGATCGCGCGGCTGCTGCGGTCCAGCGCGGACGGGTACTGCCTGGACTACCGCAGCCACATCTCCTCCTCCATCCCGGCGTACCACCTGGTGGTGGAGACCGAGGTCGGGGTGGACATCGCCCGGATGTTCCTGTCCACAGACGCCGACGCGCACGCCACCGAGATCCTGCGCACGGATCTGACCGTGCTCGCCCAGCGCCTGCAGAACCTGCGCCGGGAGGCCGCCACGGGCTCGGTGAGCCGGGCGTCCAGCAAGATCCTGGAGCTGCAGATGCAGACCACCCTGCGCGGCCTTGCCGATCTGGTCCGCCGCCGCCGGTGGGACGCCGCGCAGGCCGGGGTCCCGGTACCCACCACTCGGCTGACCGCCTGCACCAGCCTGGCGATGGTCGCGGTGGCCGGGGAGGGCACCGCGGGGGCGAAGGGCGACGTGGACAGCTCGATCCTGCGCCACCCCCGGCTGTTCCCGGAGCAGCTACGCCGCGCCGCCGCCGAGCTGGACGACGAGGAGCTGCACCTGGACATGGCCCTGGAGAACGACCCGACCACGAACCGGGCGCACGCCAACTGGCGGGGCTCCACGCAGGCGGCCAGGCACGGGACGCCGATCCAGATCCGGGCCGGCATGCTGCTGCGCGACGAGACTTCGGCCGGGCCGCGCCGGGTCTGCCTGTACGCCCTGATGGTGGCCGCGGTGGGATACCTGCTGGCCGCGTCGCTGGCGCACGCCGGCTGGCCGTTCGGCGTGCCGGCCCGCGCGCAGCTGGGTGCGATCGCCAGCCCGGACGCGGTCAACTCGGTGCTGCTGCTCGTGCCGGGCTTCCTGTACACCCGGCTCGCACTGGCCGACCGGCACTCCATCGCCGGGCACCTGCGGGCGCTGCCCCGCGCGGTGGCCAACCTGTGCATCGGGCTGGTGGCGGTGGTTGGCGGGGTCGTGGCATCGGGGTTGCCAGGGCAGTGGGTGCAATGGGCGTTCGGCGCGATGATCGTGCTGCCCCTGCTCGGGGCGGGCATCCTGCTCTACCGCCGCCGGGTCTCCCGGGAGACCGCGGAGCTGGTCCGACTCGGTGCACCACGCTGGCTGGACGGCGTGGACGTGCCCCGCGCCCGCAGCGACGCCCGGTTCTACACCGCGCGCGGCGCCGCCGGCCCCCGCACCGACACCGGGCACCCGGTGCCCGACCCGACGTCGGCCGGGACACCGGCGTGAACGCCTCCACCCGCGCACTGGCCGACCTGGCCCGCGCCGGGAACCGGGTGCTGCGCGAGCCGTCCATGCAGGTGGCGTTCGAGATCCACCACCTGGCCGACCGACCCGGCCAGCTCGCCGACATCCTGGCCCGCGACCCGGACGGCGGCGGGTTCGCCGAGACGCTGTCCTCCTCCGCCAATGGGGTTGGCCTGGTGATCGGCACCCGGGTCGGCGACGCACACACCCAGCCCCGCTCGCCGGGGCAGCGCTTAGCGGGGCAGCGCTTGCCGGGGCAGCGCCACGGTGCCTGGGCCGAGCTGGAGCGGGACGAGAGTGGGTGCGCCACGTTCCTCGGTTCGGAGCGGCCGAGCCTGAGCTTCCAGCACGAGTCGGCACAGACGTTGGACGGCGTGATCTCCATCGAGGACGAGCCGAAGCGCATGCTGACCCGGCACGGGCTGGCCGTGCTGGACACCCTGGTGCACGTCGCCGAGACCGCGCTGCACGCCGGGGAGGCCCCGGTGCTGACCCTGCAGTGTCCGGCGCAGCTGCCGCCGACCAACTCGTTCCGGGACGGGGTCGGCGGACGGGTCAGCGAGGTGGCGCGCTCCTCGTCGATGGCCATCCGGTTCTCCGTGGCGCTGGAGCGGCCGAGCGCGGACGTGCGACTGCAGATCGCCGACCGGCTGGCTCGGCACTGCGAGGACCACGGCCTCGGGTTGTGGCTGTCGGACACCCGCCCCGGGTACCGGACGGGCAACTGGTTCCTGGTTCTACCGCACGACCGGTCGATCGCCCGGAGCGCCTACCGGCGGGAGGACGAGCCCCGGCGGGCCAGCAACGCGGCCGAGGGCTGCCTGCCGGTGACCTTCGTCGGGCCCGCCCGGCCCGGGGCGATGCACGCCATCCTGTCCTTCCTCGGGCAGTTCCACGCGGTCAGCGTGCTGGCCTGCTCGATGACCGTGCTCGACGAGCTGACGTTCCTGCACCTGCAGCTCGCGGTGGACGGCGCGTCCCGGGGACGGCTGGCCTCGGTGAACCGCCAGCTGGCCGACCTGCGGACCCGGTCCGGTGATCCGGCGGGCGTGCTGACCACGGTGCTCGACCTGCTGCTGCCGGACGGGCCCGTCGAGCCACCCAACGAGGCGCAGGTGGAGCGCCTGCTGGCCAGGGCGGGCGACTACCAGACGGTGTTGGGCCCGGCCCTGCCGGTGGTGCCCGACACCGCGGTGCGCCGGGTACCGATCTGGGTGGGCTGGCAGATGCGCAAGTCCGAGGCGGGGTTGCGCGCGCCGCTGCTCGCGCTGCACCAGGCGCTGGCCCTGCTGGGGCTGGCCGACGACGGCGTCGACCACCGGCTGCGCCCCAACATCGAGTATCTGATCTGCCGGCAGCAGGGCGCGGCGCTGCTGCGCGGCAAGGGCAAGCTCGCGGTGGCCAGGAGCCTGGTCGAGCAGCGGTTCCCGGGCGACGGACAAGGTACCGCTCGACTGGCCGCGGAACTACGGGAGGCGTGGACCGCGCGGCTGCGGGCCTGCGGGGACGACCGGTTCGGCGAAATCTCGGTATCCTCCCGGGAGTTCCTGCTCGGCGAGGGCCAGCCGAGGCACTAAGCGTCCGGGTGCTGCGTTGACCCCGTCAACAACTCGGGTCCCCGGCGTCAGGATCGCGCCAGTGCGCGGCCTTCGGGCGGGCTCCCGGGTCCACACTGGCCGGGCGTTGTCGTGGCACGTTCTCAACGGGCGAGGGCGAAATGAGTGATCTCGCGTACACGGTGATGGTCATCGCGGTATTCCTGGGCCTGGTCCTGCTGCTGCGCACCGTGCAGTGGGGGTACGACGCCATGAGCTCACGGCGCGCCACCGCGTCCCGAAAGTCGTCGGTCGGTCGCTGAGCCCAGGGGTCCTCCTGCGCCGAGTGCCAGGTCTGGCATCAATACGCCAGCGGTAGGGCGCCGAGCCGATCCCGGTGATCATCAGGCCACCAGGGTCGTTTCCGGGCCCCGAAAACAGCCCTCACGTCCTGATGATCACGGGAACCGGTCGGCGAGGCGAGGGCCAGCCGAACTGCCCCGGGAGCCGGGGCATCGCTCCCACCAATCCCCTTGCGTTCAACGATTACGCTGTTACCATTGTCGTAACAGTGTTATAAAACTACGAACGAGAGGCCTGATCATGAACATCACCCCAGCGACCACGGCGGGCGCCGGCTACCGGGAGCTCAACGCGATCCTCGAGCTGGCCGGCCGCAGCCTCGAGGTCACGGTGACCGACGCGCAGCTGCTCGGGCTGCAGCACCGCTGGACAGCGGCGCTCTCCGCGCGGCTCGACGCGGCCATCGAGTTCGCCGGCAACCGGCCACTGACCGACGCGGTCGCGCAGGCCTGGCACCAGCTGGCCGCCGAGCAGCCGACCCTGCGGGCGCTGCTGGACACCGCCGAGCACTCCCGGGCACTCACCGAGGCGCGGCGGGCCGAGTACCGCATGCTCGCACTGGCCGCCCGCCTCGCCGAGCTGGACGACCCGGCCGACGTCGCGACCCGGCGCGGCAGCGGCTACCGGGACCTGATCCGCACCGGACGCACCGCCTCGGGCACGTCGGGCGGAGCTACGCAGTGGCGGCCGGGCTCACCTCGACCAGGAACAGCTCGCGAATCCGCTGGTACGGCAGCAGCATCTGGTTGACGGTGCCGCGCAGCTGCTCCGGGTCCAGCCGGTCGGGCTCGTCGGCGACCACGAAGGCCACCGGCACGTCGCCCGCGATCGGGTCCGGCCGGCCGATGACCGCCGCCGCGCGCACCCCGGGCTGAGCCAGCAGCAGCTCCTCCAACTGGCGCGGATGGACCGTGTGTCCCTGGTACCTGAGCATGTCCTTCTCCCGGTCGATGATCGAGAAGATGCCGTACTCGTCCTGCCCCGCGCGGTCACCGGGGGCGACCAGCCGCCGACCCCGCGCGAAGCCGTTCGAGATAACAGAGCACCGACCGGGCGTTCTGATACGTGCCGCCGGACGACCATTGGAGACCACCCTGCCCGGCGGCTATCGACAGCACGTCAACGAACGATGAACCGGACCCCCAGCGCGGCAGGAACGGGGGCTAGCCGAATGTGACCAGCGCCAGCCACTCGTCGAAGAACGCCGGGTCACCGGCCACCTCGACCCCGCCCGCCCGGGCCGTCCGGCGCCGGTAGATCACCAGCAGCAGCTCGGTCAACGGGCCCCGGACGGTCACCGCGGCCGGCTCGGCCCCGTGCCGCCAGGTGATCAGGCCGTCGGTCAGGTCGAGGAACCAGCTCGCGTCCGCGTCCGTCGCCTGGAACGCGAGCGTGCGACCCGGGCCGAGCAGCGCCCGCTTCTCGGGGTGCATGTCGAGGATCTCCGGCAGCGAGCCGAGCTCCAGCCACTCGTCGAGGGCGTCCACGGCGACGTCCTCGGCCAGCTCGTACGCCACTCCGACGGCGAGGGTCGCGTCGGCACGGTGGATCGCGGTCTCGTGGGCCATCCGGCGCGCGTAGAACGCCGGCGTCGCGGGGCCGCGGGGCACCGGCGTCCACACCGGCGCGTCCGGCCCCGCCTCGCGCAGCGTGGCCGCCAGCCGCGCGGCGCCTTCCGTGAGCCACTCGGCCAGCACGGCGGGGTTCTCGTCGACGCGCCCGGACAGCTGCCTGGCGCCCTCGTCTGACGCCGGCCCGGTCGCCCGGGTGCGCACGATCTCCTCGATCCACCGGTGCACGCCGCCGACGTGCCGCAGCAGCTGGGCGAGGTTCCAGTCGGGGCAGCTGGGCACCCTGGCCGCCAGGTCGGCTGCCTTGACAGTGGCCGCCAGCAGGTCGGTCTGAGTGCGGATCTCGGCGCAGTAGCGCTCGTAGCCCAGGTTCATCGCGGTATCACTCCCGGTCGGTACGCGGCCCCGCGGCGGGCGCCGTCGCGGGGAGGTCGTCACCGAACCGCCCCTCGTGACCTCGAACCCTGGTGACCTGGACCACACCGAAGTCCGGTCGGCGCGCAAACTGGGCGCCGCAATGCCGCAAGACGCCGCAATTCGATCTCTCCGTTGGGATCCCTCCGAATTAACCGGTAACACACCGACCCGACTCCGACCCGGTACGAGATCGACACGGAGCAGCTCCGGCGCCGGGCGCACAAGTCGACACGCCGGTAACTCGAGTTGATATAGCGCCACGGACCACATCGAGAACGCTTGACAAATGTCCGAAACGAGGCGCAAGCATACGTGTGGGCGACGCGAAACGTCTTTCCCCGAAACCATCCATTACACGCATAAATGCCTAGTGGAGCCGATACGGAGGCCGCCTCGATAGCACATCAACAGGGGCGGGTAAATCGCTCACAGGCCGTTAACAGTTAACTTGGACCGGCATTCAGGGAGCGGGCTGACTGCACCGCGAGAACTTCTTCGACGACTACCGCCAGTTTGGTGCTACTCGACGGTAATGTGATCCAGGTCACTCAGAAATATAGCCCTATCGTGCTAGCGTCACCCATTAGGTGGCCAGCCTGGTAGCCCATACGAGCCGCCGACCGATTCACCGATATGGCGAACTGACCATGTCGGCGGGTGATCATTAGTCGCTGGGGGGCAACTGATGCGCATCGTAGATTGTCCGGAGTTATGTCTCCGGCTCGCGCACCGCAGTCTGGACAATCGACCGCGGGCCACGCCGGTAATCAATGCCTGGATACCACGAGGCGCCGCTCGCCGGCCAGCCGGGCGCGACTAGAGCGCCGAGGTCGGGCAAGCCGCAACTCGTCAAAAATTAGTAGCCCCGCCGCATCACCGTCGGATGCGAACCGGGGCATTCCGTGCGCATTCGATCGCTGAAACTACTCAGTTTTTGCGATTCTGATATTCGATTCGGAGCCGAACAATGAGGGTGTTCTTGCTCGCCGTGGGTTCGCAGGGCGATATCCGCCCGCTGGTATCCCTGGCGAACCGGCTGCACCGGGAGGGCCACGAAGCGATGCTTGCGGCTCCTCCCCTCTTCAAGCCATTGGCGATCGCCGGCCGGATTCCGTTCGCGCCCCTGGACGTCGACATGATGCGCGTCGGCGACGCGATGGCGAGCAGCCACGGGGTGCGGCACTTCGCTCGGCTGGCCAGGACGCTGGGTGGGCTGACCGAGACCGTGCTGGCCAGTGCCTGGGCCGCCGCCAGGGACAGTGGCGCGGACGTGGTCGTGCACCACCCGGTGCTGCCCATGGGCCAACACATCGCCGAGCGCCTCGGGGTGCCCGCCGTGATCGGCCTGCCGCAGCCGGCCCTCGTGCCCACCGGTGAGTTCAGCTCCCCGATCTGGTCCAACACGGCCCGGCTGCCGCGCGCGGTCAACCGGGCGTCCTACCCGGTCGCGACGATGCAGCTGGGGCTGTGGTCCCGCCGGGCCATCGACCGCTGGCGGGAGGAGGCCGGCCTGCCGCGCCGCCCCGGGCGGCACGACCCGCTGCGCTCCCCCGGCACCGACAGCGGCACCAACAACGGCACCGGCAGCGGCACCAACAGCGGCACCGCCGGCCGCACCCCGGTGCTGCACGCCTTCAGCCAGCACGTGCTGCCGCGCCCGGCCGACTGGCCCGCCGCGGCGCAGGTCAGCGGCTACTGGTTCCTGGACACCCCGCCGGAGTGGACGCCGCCCCGCAAGCTGGCCGCCTTCCTGGATGCCGGTGCGCCGCCGGTCTACATCGGGTTCGGCAGCATGCCGATCAACGACCCCCGCGCGCTCAGCACGCTGGTTCAGCAGACCGTCGAGCGGGTCGGCACCAGGGCGGTCATCGCCTCGGGCTACCAGGGCCTGCGCGGGCTCACGTCGTCGGAGCGGGTGCTGGCCATCCGGCACGCCCCGCACGACTGGCTGTTCCCCCGGATGAGCGCCGTCGTGCACCACGGCGGCGCCGGGACCACGGGCGCGGCGGTCGCCGCCGGGCGCCCCCAAGTGATCTGCCCGGTCGGCACCGACCAGCCGTTCTGGGCGGCGCGGATGCGCGAGCTCGGCGTCTCCGCGGCAGCACCACCCCTGCACGCGATGACCGGGCCAGCACTGGAGCGGGCTCTGCAAGCGGTACTCGACGACCGGGCTCTGCAGCTGCGGGCGGCCGAACTGGGCCGGCTGATCGCCGCCGAGGACGGACCGGGCCGCGCCGTCTCACTGCTGGAACAGATCGTTTCCGGAACTCAGCGAATGGAGGCATCACGCCCATGACCGTGCTGACCCTGCCCACCGGCGTCGAGCGGCGGGTGCTCCACACCGCTCGCGGCCCCGTGGTCGCCTCGTACGCACGGCCACGCCCCGAGAACGACCTCGGTGCCACAGTCCTGCTCGTCACCGGATACGTGGGTTCCAAAGAGGACTTCTGGTCGCTGCTGCCCGGCATCGCCGAGGCCGGCTACCACGTCTGGTCCTACGACCAGATCGGCCAGTACGAGTCGGCCGGCCCGCTGGCCCCGGAGGAGTACACGGTCGAGCTGCTCGCCGAGGACACCCGCCGGGTGATCGGCCAGATCGGCGGCAACGCCCCGCTGCACCTCGTCGGGCACTGCCTCGGCGGGTTCGTCGCGCGGTCCGCCACGCTCGCCGAACCCTCGGCGGTGCGCAGCCTGACCCTGCTCGGCTGCGGCCCCAGCCTAAGCCTGCCCAAGCAGCGCGCCGGGCTCGCCGAGCTGGACCGCAGGCTCGAGCAAGGCAGCCTGGAGCTGTTCTGGCCCACGCTCAGGCGGGTCGTGCCGGAGCGCGACGCGCAGCTGCGGGCGTTCTGGTTCGCCAAGCTCCGCGACGCCAACCCGGGGTTCATGCACGGCACCGCCCGGGCCATGGCCAACGAGACCGACCGCACCGCCGAGCTGTTCGCCACCGGCGTGCCCGCGCTGGTCGTGCACGGCCGCCGGGACAAGCGCGTGTGGCACCGGTCGGCCTTCGCGGCGATGGCCGACCAACTGGGTGCCGACCACGTCGTGATCGAGAAAGCCGCGCACAGCCCCAGCATCGAGGCGCCAGAACGGACGCTCGAGGTGCTGCTCGACTTCTGGGCGCGGCATCCCGCGCTGGCCCAACGGACCGTGTCGGAGGTGCGGGCATGAACCCGTCAGCAGTGGCAGTGTCTTTCGCCGGCGTCCTCGAGGTCGTGCCGCGCCGCGCCACCCCCGGCACCGCCCGAGGGTCGCGGACCGGTGGCACGCCCGCCCCGAGGGCCGGCACCGAGACCGTGTCCCGTCCCGATCGGACCGAGGGTCTGCCAGAGGCTCCCGCCCGGA
>Ga0137415_10007946_pt1 | contig 10516 bp, 4 predicted proteins | sample CZODoug3_1_1_16f_FD_183082 | JGI IMG/M metagenome (GOLD analysis project Ga0137415, IMG submission 183082) | Vadose zone soil fungal communities from Angelo Coast Range Reserve, California, USA - CZODoug3_1_1_16fungal (Hybrid Assembly) | ecosystem: Environmental > Terrestrial > Soil > Vadose... | reverse complement strand
TCAATGAAGGCAAATCCGCTGTCGCCGCAAAATGAGAATGTCCGGTTTGTGCAAAGTAGAAATGTCCGCTTTCATGGGTGGCCGAGGGCCCCATGGAAACGGAGCGAATCGCCTTGAGTCAACGAGAACGGGACCGGCTGCGCGTGCTACACGAGGTCAAGCAGAAGCAGATCACGCAGATCGAAGCCGCCAGCCGGCTGAAGGTCAGCGATCGTCACATACGTCGGCTGCTGTTTCGTCTGGGGGAGCAGGGTGACCGAGCGGTGATCCATGGATTACGCGGACGGCCATCGAATCGCAGATTAACCGCCCGGTTCGAGCAGAAGATTGTGGAGCGAGTGTGCCAACGTTATGCGGACTTCGGGCCTACCCTGGCCGCCGAACACTTGGCCCAGGAGGGGTTGTCGGTGAGCCGCGAGACGCTGCGGAAGTGGATGGCCAAGGCCAGCTTGTGGCGACCGCGCTCGCAGCGCGTGAAGACCATCCACGTGTGGCGTGAGCGCCGAGCTAGTTTCGGAGAGATGGTGATGCAGGATAGCTCCCCTTTTCGTTGGTTGGAGGAGCGCGGCCCTGCTTGTCAGCTGATTGCCGTGATCGATGATGCCACCAGTCGCCTGTGGGGACGTTTCACCGAGCACGACACCACGGAAGAGAACTTGCGAACTTTTGGGGGATGGTTAGAACGCTATGGACGTCCTTTGGCCCATTACACCGATAAAAACAGCATCTTCCGTATGGCGGGGCCGGCGGCGCTTCCAGAACAGTTGCGCGGAGAAAAAGCACGCTCACAGTTCGGACGAGCGCTACGCGAACTGGGGATCGAATGGATCGCGGCGCACAGTCCGCAGGCGAAAGGACGGATCGAGCGACTGTTCGAAACTTTGCAGGACCGCTTGGTGAAGGAAATGCGCTTGACGGGGATCGACAGCATCGAAGCCGCGAATCACTTTTTGGAGATGCGCTTTCTTCCGGAATGGGAACAGCGCTTTAGCGTGGCACCTCGCAACCCGCGCAATGCCCATCGACGGTTGTATCGAGAACAGCGCCTAGAGGAAATTCTAAGCGTGCGCGTGGTCCGCAAGGTGGCAGACGATCACACGGTCAGCTGGGACGGAAACCGCTGGGGCGTGCCCCGGGAGGAAGTCTGCGCGGGTTTACGGGGAGCCCAGGTGGAAATGGAGCGGCGACTGGATGGTTCGTACTGGTTGCGCTTCCGCGGGCGCTATCTGCGCCTGCGCCATTGCCCGGAACCGGCGTCGCGTGCGGTAAGTCCTTCCGGCCTACGGCCTCCAGTCCTTACCGCAAAACAACAATCAAGAGTTTACAAAAGTGCTCCTCCAAACCATCCTTGGCGGACATTTCAATATGGCAGAAAACCGGACATTTCTACTTTGCGTTGACAGCAATTTTGTTCATCTATACTTCCCGGTGGTTGGTGTGTTCTCGAATGCGGGAGGCAAACCAGGACCGCCTGCGAGCGGCTTGAGTAATCCAAATATGGATCTAACGATTCGTGATGTCGCGAAGGCTGCAGGGGTATCCACTGCGACCGTGTCCAATGTCCTGAACAAGACCGGCAAGGTAGGGCGGCGCACGCAACTGCTGGTACTCTCGATCGTCAAACGTCTCGGATATTTTCCCAACGTGCATGCGCGGCACCTCGCTTCGCGCGACAGCCGCACACTCGGAATCATTGTGTCCGACATTGAAAATCCGTTCTTTCCTGAAGTGATCAAGAGTTTCGAAGTCCGCGCCCGCCAGCTTGGTTACGACGCCATTCTCAGCGACACGAATTATGACCCCAGCAGAACTCGAAAAGCCGCCGAGAGAATGATGGAGCACAACGTCCGTGGCGTTGCGGTGATGACCTCCGAGATCAGTTTGCGATTGATTCACGAACTCGCGCGGAGAAGAATTGCCGTTACTTTCCTTGATCTCGCGCCAGTACCCAGTTACATGAGCAATTTGAGAATCGATTATTTCTCTGGAGTCGAGCAGATCGTCAAATATCTCCATACCAATGGACATCGGCGGATCGCCTTCATCGCCGGGAGGCCCAGGCTTAAGTCCAACCTGGCCCGGTTGCAGGCGTATGAAAAGTGCATGCAGGATTTGGGACTCGAGCTGGGGCCGATAATGCGGGGCGACCTTCGCTTCGAAGGCGGATTGGCAGCGGGCCTGACAATCGCAAGATTAACTCCCATGCCTACGGCAGTGGTGGCCGTCAACGATCTCACCGCGGTTGGAGTCATCAAGGGCCTGCTGAAAGCCGGCTGCCGCGTGCCGCAAGATGTTTCCGTAACCGGCTTCGACAACACCCGGCTGGCCGAATATAGCAATCCCTCAATCACCACGGTGGACGTACACCGGGACATGCTGGGGAAGATGGCGGCCGACGCTCTTCATGAACTCTCGCGCTCCGCTGATCCTCAAGGCAAGGAATATCAAATTCCCGCCGAGCTGATCCTGGGAGATTCTTCGGGACCCGCTCCCTCTGAATAGTTTCCTTATTATTTGGAACGGTCTCAACTGGGTGCTAGCATGCAAGAGTTCAGGCATCGCCGCCCGGACACCTAAGAATGGCGCGTCGCAAAGACGAAAAAAGCAGTTTCTCACGCAGGAGTTTCTTGAGAGGGATGCGGTGGGCACCTCTGCTTTTTCTTCCTGCTCCCATCCAGGGATTTTCCTTCCCCTCAGTACGACACGAGAGTTCCCGAGATCGTAACGCCAGTTTTCCGTTCGCTGATTTTCGCCTGACGCCACACTATCCCGCGAAGTCTCCACTTGAGGATGTTTTGAGCCGAGTTGTACCCGGCTCCGATGAATACGTCACAGAAAAGCACGCTTTTGAGATCATGCGGCTCCTGGCTGGATGGGGCGAAGCGCTAAAGTTCTCACCGCCGGCTCTCGCCGCCGTGGCGAAATTCCTGGACGCGTCGATTGAAGCCAGTTCGCTGATTCCGACTCAAGTAAAAACTTTGCGAACGGGAAACTCCATCGATGTCTATCGAAGGTGGTTTTCGACCAATGGGGTAACGGGCCGCGAGCGATTTCTCCAGGAAATTCAGAGTTATCTGGCGCCCCTAGCAAGATTGGAGACAGCTGAATTCGAAATTGTCGGAATCAAGGAAAGTGCAGGATTATCGCCGACGGTGCAAATCCACATTCGGTATGACCTGGTCGGAACACGGAAGGACAATGGGCGCGAGGAGCGTATTGGAACTTGGAAAACTGAGTGGACACGCGATGAATCCGAGGCGTGGCGAGCTATTCGATGGGCAGCGACCGATGAAACGCTGAGCCGGGCGCGCGAGCCGGTTTTCATTGACATTACTTCCCACGCTCTCGGCCAAACGGAATCTTTCGGGAATCAGATGCTCCACGGAGTTGATTATTGGCGCACAGTTCTGGACCAAGCGTGCGGGATCGACGTTTATGGGAACAACGGTTTAGCCGTCGGAGATTTTGACGGCGACGGATTGGATGATCTATATGTCTGCCAGCATGCGGGACTTCCCAACCGGCTCTATCACAATCGCGGCGATGGCACGTTCGACGATGTGACTGAAAAAGCCGGAGTCGATGTGTTGGACAGTACGGCTTGCGCGCTGTTTGCTGATTTCGAGAATAAGGGACGACAGGACCTGCTGGTAGTTTGCGGGAGCGGGCCTCTACTCTTCTTGAACCAAGGGAACGGAAAATACTCACTCAAGCGCGATGCCTTCCAGTTCGTGAGGCCTCCGCAGGGGACGTTCACACATGCCGCCATCGCTGACTACGATGGCGACGGACAGCTGGACATTTATTTCTGCTTGTACAGCTATTACGTGGGCCTGGACCAGTATCACTATCCCGCTCCTTATTTTGACGCGCGCAATGGCCCGCCGAACTTTCTGCTCCACAACGAAGGCAATGCAACGTTTCTGGACCGGACTGAGACGGCGGGGCTGAATGTGGACAACGACCGGTACAGCTTTGCATGCGCCTGGGGCGACTACAACAGTGATGGTCTTCCGGACCTCTACGTGGCCAACGACTTCGGACGCAACAATCTGTACCGCAATAATGGCGGAGGAGAATTCACCGCCGTCTCTGCAGAAGCAGACGTCGAAGACGTCGGAGCGGGGATGAGCGCTACCTGGTTCGATTTCGACAATGACGGGAAACCGGATATCTACAGTGCTGCGATGTGGTCTGGCGCTGGCATTAGAGTTTCCGAACAAGCGCGGTTTCACGAAAATGATCCGGAGAACATACGGGCGCTTTACCGTCAGCACGCGCGCGGCAATTCGCTGTATCGCAATCAGAGTAATGGGAAGTTCAAGAACATTGGGAACGAAGCCGGAGTTGACATGGGCCGCTGGGCCTGGTGCTCGGACGTATGGGACTTCGATCACGATGGCTATTCGGACCTTTACATTGCGAATGGCTATATTTCGAGCCCAGAGAATTCCGCAGGCGATAAGAGCGACCTTTCGAGTTTCTTCTGGCGGCAGTTGGTGGCCAAGTCGCCCCAGAACCAAACGCCGTCGTTGCGCTACGAACAGGGTTGGAACGCCATCAATGAGCTGATCCGGTCGGACAACTCCTGGAGCGGGCGGGAGAGGAATGTTTTTTACGCGAATAATCGGGACGGCACATTTTCGGAAGTCTCAGGAGCAGTGGGCTTGGATTTTCTTGAGGACAGCCGGGCGTTCGCGCTCGCCGACCTGGACCACGACGGACGATTGGAAGTTATTCTGAAAAATCGGAACGCACCACAACTGCGAATTTTGCGCAACACGATGAAGGATATGGGCCAGTCGGTCGCGATCCGGTTACGCGGGCAGAAGAGTAATCGCGATGCGATCGGTGCGGCAGTAACAGTCGAAGCCGAGGGGCATCGTCAGACCAAGTATCTACAGGCCGGTTCTGGGTTTCTATCGCAGCACAGCAAGGACCTTTTCTTTGGCGTTGGAAAGGTCCAAGGAACTGTACGTGCCTCGATTCGTTGGCCCAGCGGGTTCACTCAGGCATTCGAGCATTTGCCTGTTAACCATCGAATTGAAATTCAGGAGGGTTCCGACAAACTTGTAGCCAATCCCTTTGCGATTTCGCCTCCTTCTTTCGCGCGACCTGGCGAATCGCTGAAGCCGGAACTTCTTCCTTCGTCAGCGGAGACATGGCTCATCGAGCCCCTGAGCGCGCCGGAGTTTTCCTTGCCCGACCTTGCGGGCAAAACGCAGGAACTGCGGTCGTTCCGAGGCGCCCCGCTACTTCTCCATTTTTGGGCAACAGTTTTTCCGCCCTGCCACGAACAATTGCGACTCTTGCAAAAATATCAGCCAACTTTCGCTGCCGGCGGCCTTCGCATTCTTGGCATTAACGTCGATGATCCTGGCGATGCACAAATGGCGCGAACATTCGCTGTTAAAGAAGCGCTAAGTTTCCCCAACGTGCCCGCAAACCAAGAGGTAGGTGGCATCTACAACATCATTTACCGTTACCTGTTCGACCGTCGCCGGGATCTGCCTATTCCGACTTCTCTCCTGCTCGACAGGGACGGGATGATTGTTAAGGTTTACCAGGGACGGGCGCATCCCGAGAGGCTGCTAGAAGATTTGAGATCGTGCCCGCGCACGCAAGCCGAGCGTATTCAGAGGGCGCTTCCTTTCAATGGAGTGCTCTACCAGCGTGCGTTTCAGCGCAACGACTTCACTTACGGGGTGGCGATGTTCCAGCGCGGATATTTGGAGCAGGCAGCGGCGTCATTTAAACAGGTCATCGCGGCCAAGCCGGAAGATCCCGAGGCCTATTACAATCTGGGAACGCTCTATCTCCGGAAAAACGATTTGCGCGACGCGCGGCAATATCTCGATCAGACGGTCAAGCTGCGTCCGGATTATCCGGAGGCGTGGAACAATCTGGGAATGGTGGCCGCGCAGGAAAGCCAGGCGGACGAAGCTATCCGCAACTTCAAACATTCACTGAGCTTGAGGCCAAGCTATGCCATCGCGCTAACGAATCTTGGGAACGTGTATCGGCGGCAGGGTGACTTCGACGAGGCGGAAAAACTCTTGAGTCGCGCGATGGAAATTACACCGGATGATCCGGAGATCAACTACAGCCTCGGAATGCTCTACGCGCTGCAAAACCAGCTCGAAAAAGCTGCTCGGTACTTGGAAAACGCAGTGACCTTGCGGCCGGATTATCCCGACGCGCTGAACAACCTGGGCGTCCTTTTTGTCCGTGAACGGCGAAATTCCGACGCAGAAGAGCGATTCAAGACCTGCATTCGCGTCGCTCCAAACTTTGACCAGGCCTATCTTAATCTGGCCCGCCTTTATGTGATTCTGGAGGAAAAACAAAAGGCCAAAGAGGTATTGCTCGCGCTGCTGCAACAACAACCGCAGCACAAGGTGGCTCAGAAAGAACTGGAGATGCTACAGTGACCTTGCGGCAACTGCGATCAGAGCACTTAGGGAGGCATACTGAAGGATGAAGTTCAGTGTTTCAATGCGGCCTTCATCGAGGTTTGCGGGTAGAAGTCCCAGATTTAAGGGAATCCTCGTGCTGTCCCTAATTTTCTTGTTTCCAGGAGTATCCGAAGCGCAGCAATCTGTTCCAAGCAGGAAAAATGCCACGCAAACTGCGAAAATCCAATCACATTTTCCGGAAGTGGAAGAACTGCTCCGCCAAGGTCTGATAGAACAAGCCAAAGAAAAAATTCAGGAAGAGCTCCAGCGAAATTCCTCCAGCGTGGAGGCGTACAATTTGTTGGGAATTATCTACAGCGACCAAAAAGATTACGCCAACGCCTTGGAAGCGTTTCAGCATGCGCTGAAGCTTGACCCCAACTCCACGAGAACTCGCAACAACCTCGGGAACGTCTATGTCGCCGAGGAAAAGCCAGATCTAGCCGAGAAAGAGTTCCGGACACTCTTGGGTCTGGATCCCGCGAATCGTGATGGCAACTACAACTTGGGCCTGATCCTGATGGCGAAGGGCCAGCCTACCGAAGCCATTGTCCACTTTCAGCGCGTGCGCCCCGCGAACGTCCAAACTCTCTTCAACCTCATTCGCGCGCTTCTCCAGGCTCGCAGAACTGCCGAAGGTCTGAAAGCTGCAACCGAGCTGTCCGCTCAGAATAAGGACGACATCCAACTGCATTTCACTCTTGGCGTGTTACTGGCTTCTGAAAAACAATACCCGGCAGCCCAACTCGAACTGGAAAAGGCCATTGCGCTGCAGCCGGAAACGTTCGAGATTCTCTTCAATCTTGGACAGACTTATCTTCGGGGTGGCGAAAACACGAAAGCCGAGCGGGCACTGAATCGGGCGCTGAAATTGAAACCCGATTCACCCGAGACGCTTTATCTGCTAGCGCAAGTCTACGCGGATCAGACGAGAGCAGTCGATGCTCTGGATCTGCTGGTTCGTGCGCACAAGCTGGCTCCCCTGAATACGGACATCATCTTTCTCCTGGCGCGGGTCAGCATGTCGCAGAATTATTTTGAAGATGCGATCCCGCTCCTGGAATCCGGTCTGAAAATCGCGCCGCAGCGCGTCGATCTCCACGCCGCGTTGGGCGAGAGCTATTTCATGTCCGGCAAGGCGGAAAGGGCCATCGAAGAGTTTAAGACACTGATTCAACTGGATCCGTCGCCGCGATCTTACACATTCATGGGACTCTCTTATCGGCATCTAGGGCGCTTCGATGAAGCCCGGAAGTATTTTCAAGAGGGACTCAAGAAGGATCCGCGCAACGCCTTCTGTCTGTTCAACATAGGCTACATCGAGGAGCGCCAGGGAAATCACACGCGCGCCGAGGAGTTGTTTCAACAAGCGCTCCGCTCCAACCCCAATTTTTCCGAAGCGCTCTTGGAATTGGCGAATCTGCGAATTGCCAAAAAGAGATTGGAAGAGGCCGCGGAGCTGCTTCGACGATATGTGAAAGTCAGCCGCAACGCCGCTTCGGGATATTACAAGCTGGCAATGGTCGAGAGGAGCCTCCGTCAGCTTGCGGCCGCGCAGAGGGATTTAAATGTTTTTCAGACGCTCTCGAAAGACGCTTCGCCGGGGCCATACCCGTACCAACATCTTTTCGACTACCTCGATAACCGCTCCAGCCTTTCGCCTCAGGCGCGGACTCAACTGGATTTGACCGAGCTGACCGAGCAGATTCAGAAACATCCGGACCAGCCGCAAGACCTCTACCTGATGGCCAAAACTTATCTGAAACTGGGAAAACTCGAAGATGCTCGAAGAACAATTGCGCAGCTTGATCAGATCACTTCAGGCGACTACCGTACACAGACCGGAGTGGGCGTGCTGCTGGCCCGCTACCGTTTGTACGACGACGCCATTCAGCATTTCCAATCGGCCTTGCGCGCCAACCCGGATTCCGACGACGTGAAATTTGATTTGACGGATGCCTACTTTCGCAAAGGCCTCTACCCGCAGGCGCTCGAAGCTTCCCAGCGAGTTTCGACGGCGGGCCAGCAGGACGATGCTTACCTGGCGCTGCTCGGTGACATCCATGCGCGTCTCGGCGACACGGCCCGCGCCAAAGCAATTTTCCAAGAGGCCATCCGCCGCAATCCTGACAACGACCAGTATTATCTTTCGCTGACTCTCGTCGAACTCCGCGAAAATAATGTCAGCGGCGCCGAAAAGACGTTGCGGAAAGGTCTGGCGCGAATTCCCAGCTCCGGAAAAATCCTCTGGGGCTTGGGAATTGTCTCGATGTTGGAAGGGAAGACTCCGCAAGCCGCAGAAAACCTCGAGCGCGCCGTGGACCTTTTGCCCGAATGGCCCGGGAGCTATTCCACGCTGGGCGTTTTTTATTATCAAACGGGAGAAATCACCAAAGCCCGGGAAGTGCTGAATCGTTTCAAGGGCAGCAACGCAGCCGGTGGTTTGGATGTGAATCGTATTGAAGAAGCGCTGGCCAAAGCACCGGTGACGTCATCTTCGCTCCGCGAACCCATGCCCATGGCTGCCAGGCAGCAGCTGCTTCAACTGGCGTTGTCGCTCGCTGACCGGACACTGTGAGCAGACAGGGAATGGGGAAAAACACAACGAGCAGCAGGGCATTCAGGCTTACAAACGACTGGAGCGCAATCCTTGCACTCAGTGCTATGAGTGTTGCCGCTATCCAACTAAGAAGTTCCGCTGGGCAGGCTCCTAAAACGCAGGACGCGCGAATCACGGTTCGGTATACCGATGTTCGACAAGCAGCCGGAATCAAGTTTCGCCAGGAATCCACGCAAACCGAAGAAAAGTATTACCTCGAAACGATGGGCACCGGCGTCGGCTGGATTGACTATGATCAGGACGGCCTCATGGATCTATACTTTGTACAATCGGCCGCCACCGACATTTACAAACCGCCGTATCCTCTGCGCTCGGCGCTTTACCACAACAATGGTGACGGAACGTTTACCGACGTGACGGAAAAAGCCGGCGTCGGCGGTGAGGGCCACTATGGTCAGGGAGTCGCCGTCGGCGACTACGACAATGACGGCTATCCCGATCTGTACGTCACCGGCTACGGCCGCGCAATCCTTTATCACAACAACGGCGACGGAACATTTACCGACGTCACTTTCAAAGCCGGTGTCGCCGACGAAGACCAGTGGTCAACCAGCGCCGGATGGTTCGATTACGATAAGGATGGCTGGCTCGACCTGGTGGTAACGAATTACATCGAGTGGACGCCTAAGACAAATCTGTGGTGTGGCGAACGCCGCCCGGGTTACCGCTCATACTGCAATCCCGGCAACTACAAAGGGCAGAAGACCAAGCTTTATCACAATAATCACGACGGCACGTTTACCGACGTCAGCGATGTGTCCGGTGTTAGCAAGCCCGAATCCAAGGGCATGGGCGTCGTCCTCGCCGATTTTAACAATGACGGCTGGCCCGACATCGCCATCGCCAATGATACTTGGCCGAATTTTCTTTTCCTCAACAAGCACGACGGAACGTTTCAGGATGTTTCCTTCGTCTCCGGTTTGGCGGCGAGCGAAGACGGCCGCTACGAAGCGGGCATGGGCATTGACGCCGCGGACGTGGACGGTGATGGTTGGCAGGATGTCTATGTCACACACCTCGATTTTGAATTGAATCGTCTCTACCACAACAACCGTGATGGAACGTTCGACGACTGCACCTATCGCTCCGGCATCGGCAACAAAGCCATCCTGTTGAGCGGTGTGTCCACGAAGTTTCTGGATTACGACAACGACGGCTGGCCCGATATTCTGCAGCTGAACGGCGCCATGCTGGACAACGTGAATCTGTACCACAGCGAAGTGTCGTACAAGGAACCGCTGCTGATGTTCCGGAATCTCGGAAAGGGGCAGTTCGAAAAAGTGTCGGACTCTTTGGGGCCGGACTTCATGCGCCCCGTCGCCGGCCGGGGCCTGGCCACGGCTGATTTCGACAACGACGGGGACATCGACATCGCCATCAATAATCGCGGTGACTATCCGGAGCTTCTTCGCAACGATGGCGGCAACGCCAATCATTGGCT
>Ga0137415_10007945_pt1 | contig 10517 bp, 11 predicted proteins | sample CZODoug3_1_1_16f_FD_183082 | JGI IMG/M metagenome (GOLD analysis project Ga0137415, IMG submission 183082) | Vadose zone soil fungal communities from Angelo Coast Range Reserve, California, USA - CZODoug3_1_1_16fungal (Hybrid Assembly) | ecosystem: Environmental > Terrestrial > Soil > Vadose... | reverse complement strand
GTGAAACGCAACATCGTCTCCGCCTTCGGGTCCGCTGCGGTCGCGTTGCGGGCCAATTGCATCTCGTGATGAGTCAAACCGAGACTCTTGCCGGTATCATAGTGGGCGGAGAGGCTATAGCTGGAGCCGTTGATTTCCGCCACGGCCAGGGCAACCTGCTCGCGCTGGCGGGGCGTGAGTTGGCCGCGTCCCAGGGCCGCATCAGCCCGGATGTAAGCCCGCAACGAAGCAGGCGAGTTGGCCATGACCTGGAGGAACCTGGGCGCTTCATCGAGCTTGAGATGGCTGTTCTTGAGACTCCGCTTGAGTTCCGAGGTGGCCCCATTGGTTTGGATGGGAGTAAGGCGTGACATATTGACTTCAGTTTTTGGTTCGTTTTTCTGCATTGCGCCCGCCAGGCGCGTCCGAGGGTCAATCGTTTATTCCTCCGTGGTACCATCCAGGGTATTGCGCAAGCGGCTCGTAGCGGCGTTCAGCGGGCTGCTCAGGAGGAGTCGTCAGGGCCGAGGGTGTTGATTGAGGGCCCGAGGCGGGGAACTCGAACCCGAAGTTACTATTATCGGCAGTGCGGACGGCGACCACTTTCAAAGACAAGTCGTCGAAAGATTCTAACAGACGTGACATGATGACTTCGGTTTCTGTTTCGTTTTGCTGCTTGGGATCCGCTGCTGAGTTGTGCCCCAGTCCCTTAACATCTTGCGTGCCAAACGAGCGGCGGGCGTGAATCCTATGACGCTCAAGCAGATACGGATTTCCTGTACTCGCCCGGGCTTTGTGAGAGTTCACAAATCGTGAATTCTCACCATGAAAACTCGAAGCTAGATCTTCCCTGAATTGGAATCGGTGAATCTCGGCGAACGGCTAAATTCTACCTTTAACCGAATATGCAGAAGAAAGCAGCCCACTTAGCGACGAAGGCCAACTTCGCGCCTTGACGCTTAACTGAAAACTAAGCCAATATGATCTCAGTTCAAAGCGGCCTGTTAACCAGTAGTTGCCCATATCTAACCAGAAAGAGATAACGCAAATGAGTAAGAAATCGCTCTATGAACGTCTTGGCGGCTACGACTCCATCTCTGCCGTTGTCAACGACCTGTTGCCACGCGTGCAAGCGGATCCGCAACTGGCTCGTTTCTGGCAGCATCGATCAGAGGATGGCCTAAAGCGGGAAAAGCAGCTCCTGATTGATTTCCTGTGTTCGTGTGCAGGCGGTCCCTGTATTACACGGGACGAGATATGAAGACCTCCCACAAAGGGATGAGAATCAGTGAAAGCGATTGGTCGGCATTCTTGGGGCACCTCAATGCCACTCTGCAGGCTTTTCAAGTCCCTCAGGCTGAACGTGACGAGGTAGTCGCATTCGTACAAAGTACGAAACCAGACATCGTCGAAGCATAGATACGGGCATAACAACCAAATGCAACCGACGCTTTACAGGGAAGGAATAATTAGGATCAGACTCGATTTTCTGAGGGTTCGGGGGCTGGAGGGGACTCTGTCTCTGGGCAGTCGATGACATAGTGCGGTCGCGCCGGCGGACCCGTTTCGGTTTGTTTGTAGTGGCAGGGGGGAATATCCGCTTGCAGTCGCTTCAAGAGAGCAAGAACCTTCATGTTGGGGGGAATCTCGCACACCCACACGTGCATGCCGGATTCTAATTCTACAAAATGCTGTTGCACGCGAAATTCCGGTTTCTCCATGAAATAGGCTGACAGAAATCCTGTCATGGCCTGCACCACCCAGGGGTGCTCCTTCACATACCGGTAGCTGGCCCGAAGCTCGACCACCTGACTCATTTGTGTAGAATCCATCCGTGAGATAGATTATAGCAACATCATGCCCGTGACCGCCTACAACCACGTTCCGATTCCGTCTTTCATGTATGGCACGGCGTGGAAAAAAGAGGCCACGACGCGGCTGGTGCAATCAGCCGTGGCGGCAGGCTTCACGGCCATCGACACGGCCAATCAACTGATCCATTACCAGGAAGCCCTGGTGGGTGACGCCCTGCAGGCACTCGCGAAGAACGGGATCGCGCGCGACCGCCTGTTTCTCCAAACCAAGTTTACGCCGACCAACGGCCAGGACCATCGCACCCCCTACGATGCCTCGGCCGATCTCACCACCCAGGTCAGACAGTCCTTTGACAGCTCGTTGGCCCACCTCCACACCGAGAATGTGGACTCCTATGTCTTGCACGGACCCTATCAGCGGCAGGGCTTGGGGAAAGCGGATTGGGAGGTGTGGACGGCCATGGAAGGGCTCTATGAATCAGGGAAAGCCAAAATGATCGGCATCAGCAACGTCACGGCCCAACAACTCACCCAGCTCTGCGCACAGGCGAAGCATAAACCCATGGTGGTGCAAAACCGGTGTTTTGCCGCACTCGGATGGGACAAAGAGGTGCGGGAGATTTGCCGGACCCACGGCATCATCTATCAAGGTTTTTCGCTGTTGACCGCCAATGGAGCAGTCCTTGCCGATCCGGAAATTCGGGCCATCGCCAAACGGTTAGGGGCTGGTGTCGCACAGGTCATCTTTCGGTTTGCCATGCACATCGGGATGCTCCCGTTGACCGGAACCACGAGCCCACAACATATGAAAGAAGACCTCCAAGCCGAACAGTTCACACTCTCCCCCGAAGACATCCGGCGGATTGAAACGATCGCGCTGTAACGAGAAGATGCAGGATCAGGGGGTCAGGCATGAGTTCTTGCCTTCAGCCGTGATGAAGTCGTTGAGCAGCCGACACCCGGCGAAGAGCGTCGCCTCCTCGTTCCGAATCCAGCGGCTGATGACACCCAGGTAGGCGAGCGTGTCCGCGACCGCCTTCATGTCTCGTATGCCGGTGTCGGACTGGGCCAGGGTGGGATTCACCGGTTTGCCGCGCTCGATCAGGTAACACAGCAGCCGCCGCTCGGGGCCCTCGCCGCTCTCGGCCGCCAGGCGCTGAACAAAGGGTTCCCACTGACACCGCCCCGTCGCAACGGCGTGCTCCAGGGTTCGGTGGTTCTCGCCTCCTCCCCAGTCCATGTAATGGAGAAGCAACTTGGTCAGGTAGGGATGGTTCCCGGTCCATGCGGCCAAGGCAGCACTCGTGTCCCGGCCGATCAGCCGTCGCGTCTCCCCATCGAGAAGGACTGACAGCGGGAACACTCGGAAGGACACGCCGGCCAATGTTCCGGAGCGGCCGAGCATCGTTCGCAATCGGCGCCCGCCGGTCACGACGATGCTGGCCGGTTTTGCCGCCGACACCCGCGCGAGCAGCGACTCGATCGCCGAGTCGGCGATGCTATCCGGATTATCCAGGACGACGATCGAGCCGGGCACCACGTCGATCCGGGGAGAAGGGTCGGCGCCAACATCTATCTCGAGTACCGTGTAGTCCGTCAGCCCTTGCAACGCGGTTCGAACCAGCGAGGTCTTGCCCAGTTTCGGCCCTCCGATCACCGCCAGGGACTCGCCTCGCGCGATGCGCCGACGCAGGTTCCTGACGAGCCCTTGGCGACCGATGAACGCGTCTCCGGTGGCGGGACAGGGAGTGAACGGTGGGATGACCATAACCCACTCTATCACAGTGAGATCAGACTAAGATCAAGACTGTCACCCGTGTCGTCGTCATGCCACCGGAGGACGTTCTCTGCCAACTCAGACGATGATGACACAGACTGTCTTGGACAAGAGTGGGACATTCGACTTTGCTGTTGACCGCTCCCGCCTCCTTTGGTAGCCTGCGCACATGCCTCGCACCGCCACTCCAAAAACTCTCACCTGCAAGGATTGAAGCGAGATTTATCGCTATCCATGTTGCGGATGTTGATTGAGAAATCCAAGGCGTTCCTACCCAAGGCAAGTGCATTCTTTGAGCTCCTCGGTTTTGCAATACTTGCCTCTGGCATTTTTTCTGGGTTAGCACTTATTACCTACGATCCTACGGACTCGATCAAGCTCCCTGCTATTAATGAAAACTATGAAAATATGGTCGGACCCGCGGGTGCCTGGCTGGGTGATTTTTTGCTTAGCACCTTCGGCCTTGTTAGCTTGCTGATCGCATCGATACTTTTCTTCTGGGGCGGAATGATGGCGCTCGGCTTTGTCCGCTGGCCCAAGACCAAACGTTTTGTCGGCTTTGCCCTCATCGTAGTGGTTGCTTGCGGACTCGTTCATATTGACGAGCCAAATCCGACAGGCACGCATCTGTCCAATGGTTTTGGCGGCGCGATCGGCACAACGCTTGGTAACACACTCCTCAACAGTGTCGGTTACGGGGGCGCCGTCATCGGCTTAACTTTTGCAGCCGTGGCTGGCCTAGTGGTTACGGGGAACTTGACGGTTTCCAATACCGCAAGATTCGTTGAATACTTGCTCTTTCTGCTGCAACGCCTCATCAGTGAACCTACAGGCAAAAGAGGGAGGAAGCCGATCGCCTCGCTGCCCACGCCTCAGACTAATGGGGAAGATGGACAGCGTGCTGCACAACTGATGAGTGGAGATCAGGATGAAGAAAGTGAGATAGGAATCGCGGTTGACCTCACCTCCGCAGTCCCCAAACATGCAAGGCCTAATGTCGACATTTTTCAAACGAGCAAGGCGAACTCCTCAAAAAATGCTGACTTCAGTGCCTTAGTTAAGCAGCTCGAAACTCAACTCCATGAATTCAAGGTCGAAGGCAAGATCACCAACATTACGGTGGGCCCGGTAGTCACAACGCTGGAATATGAGCCAGCCGCAGGAACGAAAGCTGCAAAAATTGTGAGCATTGCGAACGACATATCCCGCATGTTACGGGCTCAAAGTGTGCGGGTCATTCCGGCGTTGCCCGGCAAGAACACCGTCGGTATTGAAATCCCTAGTGAGCAACGTAGAGTCATTCGTTTGGGCGATGTGCTCAAGAGCACCAAGTACCGTTCATCAGAAGTGATCCTACCGGTGGCCCTTGGAGTCGACACCTTTGGTGAACCCGTGGTTGAAGACCTGGTACAAATGCCGCACCTCTTGATTGCTGGCACCACTGGGTCCGGCAAAAGCGTTTTTATCAATAATCTTATCGCCGGGCTCGTCTGCAAGAATACCGCCAAGGAGATGCGCTTCGTTTTTATCGACCCCAAGATGGTCGAATTGGCGGCGTACAAGAAATTGCCCCACCTTGCCTGCCCGGTGATCAGCGATATTAAAACCGATGCCAAAACCCTGCTCAACCGCATGGTGGAGGAGATGGAAATGCGCTACGAATCTATGCTCGCCCTCGAGACTCGAAATATTGAAGAGTTTAATGAGACGATCCGCGAACGCCGCCGCAGTGAATTCGTAAAATTCAACGGTAAATGGCAGGCTTTACCCTATGTTGTTTTTCTTATTGATGAATTTGCTGACATGATCTTTATGCTTGGCAAGGAGGCCGAGGAATTAATCACTCGCCTGGCACAGAAAGCTCGGGCCGCTGGGATTCACCTGGTCATCGCCACCCAACGCCCTTCCGTGGATGTGGTCACTGGCTTAATTAAGGCGAACTTCCCTACCCGCATCGCCTTCCGCGTCCAGAGTGGGAGCGACTCACGAGTTATTCTCGATCAGAGCGGCGCCGAAACCTTGCTCGGCAAAGGGGATCTGCTCTACCAATCAGCCGGCACTCTTCAACGATTGCACGCGGCATTAATAGAAGACAGCGAAGTCAAAAAATTAGTCAAAGCCTGCGCCTAAGACCATAACCCCTCCACAATCTCGCTGATCCGGCCGGGAGGCGAGGCCGCTGCGCGGCGCGACTTCCGTTTATTGACACTGCGTTCAAGCGTGTGCTATCCAAACAGTCATCGTGTTATAGTGGTGGAGTCGACGATGGAAACAACGCCGTTGTATGTCCTGAGGCGTCCGGACGGCTCGTTCAATTACTACGTGAACCCCGACTACGCCAAGGACCAAGGGGTGAACCCCGAGAAGCTGATCTGCGTGGACATTCCAAGCTCAATCTACGCGAACGGCTCCATCGACGACCTATCCACCTTCATCGCCAAGGAACTCGAAAAGCTGGGCCAACCATGACCACCACCGCCCCCCCACAGACGGCGCTCACGCGGGCCCATGTCGAGACGGCCATCGCGGCGCTGCAGCCGGTCCAACGGGTCATGGTCCGCCTCCTCCTGCTGGCCTATTTGGACCCGACGCCCGAAGACATCGCCTTCATGGCCCGCGAGCGGTCCGAGCCGAACATGCGAGCCGGCCTGAAGCAAGGCGGCAGGTCGCAGATAGCCCACGACAAGATCAGCGGGCTCCCCAAGGACTGGATCGTCGCGGTCGAGAACAAAGTCCGGCAGTTCCAAACCCAGGTGCGCGGGCAGCTCACCCGCTTGAATCTCCTGGCCGATTTCCTCACGGACTACCTGGCAGGCCTGCAGCAGGAGATCACGGCGACGGAGCAGTTGCTCACCTCCGAATGCGAGATCGGTTCGGAGTCGCTCGAAGACCTGCGCGCGCAAGCCAAGCTCTCCCCGCTCACCTACGCCTTGAAGAAGCTGGCCGCCCGCGCCGACAAAGAGGAGATCGAAGAGGCGGACTACGTTCGGGAACGGCTGAGCCTGGAGTACCAGGGCCGCCTCCGGCAGCGCGACCGCTTTAAGAAGCGCCTCAACCTGGCTTTGCTGGAACGCCAGGCCATCATACTGTCTTCCCTCTCCGACGAGTTTCTCGCCGAGATCTGGTGCATTGCCGTCGGTCCCATCACGAATCGACGCGTGAAGGCCGTCCAGGCGTACGTGAACGCGCTGGCCTCGACCCTGAAGTCCGGCCTCGACGCCGCCAGCTTCGCCGCAGCGGTCAACGCCGGTCTTGGCCCCCGGTTGGCGGGAGGCAGCAAGAACGAAGGCATAGGGAGCAAATCCGTGGACCTGTCTGGCGACCTGTGGACCCAGACCATCCTCGCCCTGGCGGCCGACTCGATACCGCCTATCACTCCCAAACCCTGCGAGCACCCGGAAGGGGGGACCAAGAGCCTGACGGCCAAGCTTCGCAGCCTGGCGATCTATGAACTGGGCGAAGACGAAGAAGTCAAGACGTGGCCACGGACAGTCCTATGCCTCAACTGCCTGACCGTGGTGCGAGCCGCCCAGCAAGAATCGGGCATCGTCGGACGCTCCCTCGACGAGGTCGTGGCGCGGGTGAAGACTCGCTCGGCGTTTCCCCGCAAGGAGGCCGCCCCGGCCGCCCAGGAAGCTGCGCCTGCGCCGGAAGCGGAAGCGCTGGACCTGGAAGAGCGTTTGCGTCCCTTCATCGGAGACGACGCAGGCCAGGTGGGCGCCAAAAGCTGGTAAGCACAGCTTTTTGTGGGATAATGAACCGCAAGCTGGGTGTGGCGGTGTAGCTCAGTTGGTAGAGCAGCGGACTCATAAGCCGCGGGCCGGGGGTTCGATACCCTCCACCGCCACCAAAAAATCAATGAATTATGACTAGTCTGCTCCTTTGACCTGCCTCCAGTTTGAGCCCCCGACCTGTACCCTTTGCGAACCTTACGATTTGAGTTTCTTAGAACTAAGACAGACTAGTCAGGAGTCAGGCACCACAGGAGCCTGACCCTTATATTGGTATCGCTACTTGCCGGGCACGTCGGGCCGCGGGTCGGGTATGAAGCCGTTCCGGTTCGGCATCTGCACTTGCGGCAGCGTCCGCGCGTCGATTACAGCATCGTCCTTGACGATGCCATTCTGGAACAGCAGCCAGGCGATCACCGAGTAGATTTCGTCGGAATTGAGCGAACCCGGCGCGTTAAACGGCATCGCTCGATTGATGAAATCGTACAGCGTCGTTGCGTAGGGCCAGTAACTGCCGATCGTCTTGATCGGCTTTCCCGTCGTCAGGGTACCCTGACCGCCGACCAGTCGGTCCTTCGGGCCTTCCTTCCCCGTCGGCCCGTGGCACATGGCGCACTTGGACGCAAACACCTGCGCGCCCTGCTTCGCCGTGCCCTGCCCCGGAGGCAGGCCTTCCCCGGTCGGCGACACGTCGATGTTCCAGGCCCGGATCTCCTCGTCGGTGGCCGTCCGGCCGAGGCCGTAGCCTCCACCGCCCTCGTCGGCGGCCCAGACCGCCCAGATGCAGGCGAGGGTCAAGGCCACGATGCCGATCAGCAGAGACTTACGCGTAGATGTTCCATATCCGTCCATCGCGGTCCACCCTCCAGCTTTGAATGGCGTTGTAGTGAAAGACTGAATTGTTGCCGCGCACCTTCACGAGCTCTTGGCGCGGCGGCTGGACATAGCCCGTTTCATCGGTGCAACGGCTTTGCAAGATCGCCTCTTGCCCGTTCCATCGCCATGACAACAGGAAGCGCGTGTGGCATTTCGGCAGGATCGGATCCTGTAGATGAGCCAGTTGCCAGGTGCGCCCGCCATCCACACTGACCTCGACTTTGGTCACGCGGCCGCGGCCGCTCCAGGCCAGCCCGCGGATCTCCTGAAAGCCGGGGTGGATCTGCTGTTGACCCGAGGGGGACGTGATCACCGACTTCGCCTCCATCACCAGGCTGAATTGATACGCCTTGCCGTCCGGCATGAGATCGGTGTATTTGGACGTCTCCTCTCGCGTCATGAACGGCGCGGTGCCGAGCTTCAGCCGCCGGAGCCACTTCACGTTGATATTGCCTTCAAAGCCGGGAATGAGGAGTCGCAACGGAAAGCCCTGCTCCGGCCGCAACGCCTCGCCATTTTGGCCGTAGCAGATGATGGCCTCCTGCAGGACCTCATCGGTCAGCGGCACGCTCCGGTCCATGCCCGCGGCATCGCTGCCCTCCGCCAGCATCCAGCTCGCGCCACGTTGCACGCCGACGGCCTCCAGCAGCGTCGACAGCTTGACGCCCGTCCACTCGCTGGCGCTGGTGAGGCCATGCGTGTCCTGCACCGTGAAGTCCGGATTCACCTGAAGCCACAGGTCGTGGCTGTTTCCCGAGCATTCGAGAAACGCGAGTCGTGAGGAGGCGGGCAAGCGCTCCAAGTCGTCCACGGTGAAGATCATCGGCCGGTTGACGAGCCCGTGAATCAACAACCGATGGCGGGAAGGATCGATCAGCGGGACGCCGTTGTGGTGCCGCTCGAAGTGCAGCGCGGACGGGGTCACGATTCCGTGCAGGTCCTGAAGGGGCGTCCAGGAGTTGAAGTTGTTCGGCGCATTGGCGCCCCAGCCGTGCGGCGCTCCCGGTCCGGCGCCCCCCACTCGAGCGGACTTGATGAACGGCGAGCGTTCCCCATAGGGGCGCGGCAAGGCGCCGGGAACCCGCATCGGGTCCTCCGGCGCCTTGGGCTCTTCCGCGTGTGCCTTAGGAAGTGCAAGAGTGGCCGCTCCCAAAGCCATCATGGACGCACTATGCACGAGGAACCTTCGTCGGCTCATATTCAGTAAGCCTTCGCTCATAGCACCCTCCTTTGTTGAGATGTTCTGGCCTTGTAGCTTGGTCTTTGACTGTCCCTGAGTATAGGCTTAGTTCGAGGGTTGGGGCCACCACCAAGAGAGAGTAGCCTGGTTCTATTCACATACATAGCAGTGATTCGCTATCATCTCCCAATTGCTTCCGTCACTTGCCTGTTCATACACCATGCGCCCTATTTCCCCATACATAAGTTCATATGTAATCCAAAGCTCTGGCCTTGAATTATGGTTCAAGTCTGTAATGACATGAATTCTGACATTGGTTTTCTTCGCAATTTCTTCCAACGGCTTATCTAGTAACTTTTTCTCTTTAAAAAAATGTTGGCCCCATTTGTCACGCGAGAGAAAGGAATAAAAATTACCCACGATCTCTTTATTCACATTAGGTGATTGTGAAGGGAAAATGGATGGCTGGGGTGTATAGAAATCGCTAACACTTGAGGTTTTCTTATTGACGAGTCCAAACCGCCTGGGTGTGTCACTGTCGTCATACGGATCAACATAGTCCTCTTGCTTCTGGATGGAAAAGGTTTCTGACTTGTGTCGGAAGGCGTTTCGCAATTGACCTTTGAGATCCAGCTTAGCGGAATCGGCTCTGCTTATTGTTTCTGAAGTCACTACCACAAGAGGATGGAATCGGGAATTCTGGATGTAACCAATGATTCCTGCCTGTTGCTCGTTGGGAAAAAGGAATCCGGTATCCAGAGTACATGCTACCAGAAGGAACAACAGCACAGCTGCGAACGTCAATTTGCTTTCGGCTTTCAAATTAATCCCTTGCAGGATGGTGGCTCCCCGAACCGTACGCTTTGCGAACCATCCGGTTTGAGCTGCCGAGAGCCGCAGCATAGCTGAAGTAGCCGACGCCTAGTCTATCAAAGCAACGCGGTTTGAGCCCAATCGCAGCCCCTGCGCGCCTCAGGGGCCGTGCATCAGAGTCAAGAGAAGCTCGCGGAGACGGGTTAGCTCTACATCGCGAATGGAGACGAACTCCAAGCCAAACCTCCTGCCGGTAAGCGTTCGGACCACCGCCTCATCAATCCTAAGCGGCTTCTGCTGGGGTGTCATGTCAATTTCCAGGCGCACAAAGCCTCCTTTGTGCAGCG
>Ga0137415_10007944_pt1 | contig 10518 bp, 9 predicted proteins | sample CZODoug3_1_1_16f_FD_183082 | JGI IMG/M metagenome (GOLD analysis project Ga0137415, IMG submission 183082) | Vadose zone soil fungal communities from Angelo Coast Range Reserve, California, USA - CZODoug3_1_1_16fungal (Hybrid Assembly) | ecosystem: Environmental > Terrestrial > Soil > Vadose... | reverse complement strand
CTGCTTCTCGCTCTGTTCGTGTGCCTGGTCGGCATCGGCGTCCTGTGGCGCCGGCGTTGGGCCCGCCGCACCGCGCTGGTCCTGGAGATCCTGTGCCTCGCAGGATCCGCACTTGTGCTGGTGCTGCCGATCGGCGCCAATCGCGGGCCGGTAGCGCTTCTGGTCAACGTCGCGCTGCCGATGGCCGCGATGTGGCTTCTCTGGGGCAAGAGGACGCGCTCGCTCTTCAGCCCGAAGACCAGCTAGAACTTTCGGCCGCGCTTCGCCTCGAGGGCCGCGTTGGCCTTCGCGAGATCGACGTACATCTGGCGTGTCCGGAGCAGGTTGCGTACACGCAGCACGACCTCGTCGCGGTCCAGCGGCTTGGTCAAGAAGTCGTCCGCGCCGAGAATGAGAGCGCTGTTGCGTGCCACCTTGCCCGTGTCACCGGTGAGCATGATCACCGGTAGGAAGCCGAGGCTCTGGCGCGCGCTGCGCAGCCGCCGCAGGACCTCGAGGCCGTCCGGGTCCGGCATGTGCAGGTCGAGCAGCACGATGTCCGGCTCGAACTCCGCGAAGACCTGCTCCACCTGCCGGGAATCGTCGAGACTGCGAATTTCGGCCGCTGTGTGCTCGAGAATCGCCTCCAGGAGGTAGACGTTCGCCGGCTCGTCGTCGACGATGAGAATTCGGTCGCTCACGCCGCTAGCCGGCAACCGCCGGGACCTGGACCGGCACCGTGAAATGAAATTCAGAGCCGGAGCCCGCTGCGCTGTCGACCCAGATCTTCCCGCCGTGCATCTCAATGATCTGGCGGGTGATCGCGAGCCCCAGGCCGGTGCCGATGATCTTCGTCTTGCTCTTGTCCTCGAAACGCTCGTAGCGGCCGAACAGCCTCTTCACGAATTCCGGCGGGATGCCGAGGCCGTGATCGATCACGTCAACCTGCACGGCGCCACCCTGACCCTGCACCTGGCTGGTGATCAGGATCTCGCCGCCTGCCGGCGAATACTTCACCGCGTTGCTCAGCAGGTTGGAGACGACCTGGAAGAGTCGGTCGGAGTCGCCTCTCACAGCGGGCAATGCAGGATCAAAGCGCATGACGATCGTGTGCTTCGAGCTGCTCGCCCGCGCCCGATCGACGGCGTCGGACAGGATGACATTGAGGTCGAGAGGAACGATGTTCAGCGTCATCCGACCGGCCTCGATGCGGTCGAGGTCGAGCATCTCGGTGATCATCCGATTTAGTCGCTGCGCGTCGCTGTTGATGTCACCCGCGAAGGCCTTGGCTTCTTCAGGAGCCAGGTCCTGATCGCGGATCATCTCGCTGAATCCCTGGATGCCGACCAGCGCGGTGCGGAATTCGTGACTGACCAGGGACACGAACTCGCTCTTCAGCTGGCTCAGCCGTTCGAGCCCTGCGAGGTTCGCCATCGCCGCTTCCTGGGCGGTGTGTTCCGCTGTCGCATCCTCGAACATGGCGAGGAAGTAATCGGTGTGGCCTCCGGGCTGCCTGATGGACGTTGCGCTCCAGTGCAGCCAAACCGTCGAGCCATCCGTCCGTAGCGCGTGGCTGTCCGATTCGATCGTGTCCACCTTCCCGGTCCACAAGGGCTGAAAGGTCTGAACCACCCGCTCCATCTCCTCTGGCGGCAGGTAGTGCGCGACGGAGTCACCGATCATGTCGGATGACTTCGTGTGCAGCAGAACTCCGAGCCGGGGGTTGGCTTCGATGATCTTCATGTCTATGCCGACACGTGCGATGCCGAGCGGAGCCTGGACGATGACCTGGTTGAGGAGAGTCGTTCGCGCCTGCAGCTGCGCTTCAGCCTGGTGGCTGTGCCGGAGAAGGTCGAGTGAGTCGCGATGGGTGAGGATCTGGTTGCACACGAAGAGCGCACCGATGCTGCCCGCGAGGACGGTCTCGAACTGATCCATCACCTGATTGGTGAGCGCGATGCCGATTGCGCCCAGAGCGGCGACCAGGACCGCCAACCAAGGGAGCGACATCTGCCAGAGTTGAATCGGACCTTCCTCGGCCGCGCTCTCCTGGGTTGGCGCCGGCCACAGTGGCGCGAGGGCGATGAGCAGGTAGCCGATCACCCATCCGATGTCGAGGAGGCTGCCGATCGCGTGATATGAGCCGTTGGCGGTGAGGTATGTGAACGCGCTGTCGGCGACTGCGTTCGACGCCAGTCCGCCGAGCAGCAGCAGCATCCGGCCGAGCTGTGGTCGGGTTGTGCGGCGAAGCGCAATGATCAGCACTGTCATGACCACGATGTCCCCGACCGGATAGGCCAGGCCGATCATGGTCGCGGGCAACGGCTGCTGCGATTGGTCGTAAACGCTCCGAAGCCCTAGCACCCAGGCGATAAAAAGTAGCGACAGGGCGACGATCGTCCCCGCCAGCAGAGCCTCTCCTCGCGTCGCCAGCCGGTGCGGGGCGCTTGCGAAGGTGAAGACTCCGGCGATCGCGAACGGTATCGCCACGAGGAAGCCGGCGTCGGCTGGCGAGGGGAACGGCACGGCCACTCCCTGGAAGACCTCGTACCAGGACCAGATGGCCTCGCCGATCGCCCAGCTCGCAGCCGACACCGCGAGCAGGGCCCACGCGACGCGGAGGCGGCCTGAGGAGCGGCGGGCGGCTAACGCAAGGCTGATCGCCGCAATGCCGGCAGCCACCGCCTCGCCGATGTCGTCGACCGCGATCGTGGAGCGATCTCCTCCGATCCGGAAGGCCGTCCACACCAGGAACGCGGCGCTTGCGATCGTCGCCAGCGCCGCCCCAGTGGTGAAAACCCGCCATTCCCTCGATCGCGCAGCGCGCAGGAAGGCCGCTGCGGGGAAGGGCAGCGCTGGTTCGGCGCCAGATTTGGATGGGTTCAGCGCGGGGCCGAGGTCGGCGGGGGAAGTTTGCCAGGCCACTTATCGGGACCCGAATGTTAATTCAACGCGCCACTTAGTTAACATTCGCGGCACGGGCATAGGGGACCCGACCTCGTCGTAGGCATGTGGAGGAGGTGCCATCGCCATCTGGTCGGCACGACAGTACCACTCGGTTTTGACGCCTCAGCAGGCTTAGCGAACCCCAACCGCGGCGCGATCTGCCCGCAAAGGAGGTGAGTTGGATGCGAAAATTGATCTTGGCCGCGATCCTGGCGGCGACGATGGCGATAACGCTGGCTACGTCGGCCGGCGCCGGAGGCTCGGTTCCCTGCTGCTGAGCGACTCCTAACGCGATAACTCGCGTTAATCCATCGTTGTCAATCCCAATGTCCTGTAAGCTGGCGCGCAATGCCGGAAGGTGACGCGCGCCCCGTTTCAGCGCCGCGCACTTCGGGCCGGCGCGGTCGACGCCACGGCATCGAAATCAAGCCAGGCACGGTCAAGCAAGCGCGTAAAGATGCCGGCCTGAGCCTCGGGCAGGTCGCGAACGGCGCGGTGAGCCGCACCGCCATCTACTTCGTCGAGACTGGCAAGGCCAAACCGTCGATGGAGACGCTCCGCCTGATCGCGGAGCGGACCGGCCAGCCCCTCGACTACTTCCTCGCTCGACCCTCGACGATGGAACCGCGCTCGTCACAGTCGACCATGGAGGTCGAGCTCCTGCTCGCGACCAACGATCCCCAGGCCGCGCTCGCCTCGGGTCGCGCATTGCTGGCCCAGGGACAAGATCCCGACACCACGGCGCGAACGAAATACCTGATGGCCTACGCCCTTCTCCGCCTCGCCCAACCAACGGAGGCGGCAGCGCTGGCGTCAGCAGCGCGCGAGCATTTCGAAAAGTCGGGCGACCGCCTGATGACGGCCGAGAGTCTCGGCCACGAGGCTTCGGCGGCCTATCTGCTTCAGGAACCGACCGCGCTTGCGCTGGCCGAGCGCGCCCTCGACATCTGCCGTTCGCTGCAGCCAGTGCCGCGCACGACCGAGGCCAGGCTTCTGTTCGTCCTCGGCTCGGTGCATGCGACCAACCAGGACTGGCCGGCTGCGATCGATTGCTACGAGCGCGCGATCGCCGCGGGCGAGGTCGTCCAGGACCTGCGCCGCCTCTCGCTCATGTACAGCGGCCTGAGCCTCGCTTACAGCGAGGTCGGGCAGCTGGGCCAGGCGGCCTACTACGCGCAGCGCGCGCTGACGATCCACGAAACGCTGAATGACCGGCTGTCGCTGGCCCGCTCTGAGAACAACCTCGGCAACGTCCTCATCAAGCGCGGCGACCTGGCGGCAGCGGAAGAGCACCTGACCAGGGCGCTGGCCCTATGGGTTGAGGCGAACCTGGAGGTCGGCCGGGCCGAGGTGCTCCTGAGCCTGTGCGACCTGGCGATCGCGCGGTCGCGCATCGACGATGCAGAGCGCCTGGCGACCGAGGCGCGAGACTTCGCGGAGCGCCTCTCGGAACAGGGCACGCTCGCCGACAGTCACATCTGGCTGGGCCGAATCGCGGCCGAGCGCGGCGAGCATGCGCGTGTCGACGAGGAGTTCCAGGAGGCCTGGGGAATCCTGGACGCGCTCGGGGCGTCAGAGCGATTGAGCCGGTGCCACGTCGAGTACGCGGAGCTGCTCGAGAAGCGAGGCGACCTTGTCGCCGCCAACCAGCAGCTGCGACTTGCGCTCAGCCGGCTGCACCCGGGCCGGGTGGTGGCTACGACCCGGCAGGACCGTTCCGCGACCGCCTAGACCGCCAGGCGCAAGAAGTCTGCAAGGACAGTTCCGAGATAGTGCTAACAGAGCGTTAATTCAAAGCTTTGAGACTACAATTTTTGCTCCGTGCATCACTTAACAACGAGTGACGTGAGGCGGCCTGGGGATGGCGGTCGTACTCGTAGTTGACGACGGACCAGCCAATCGCCAGCTCGTCCAAGCGTATCTGGCCGGCCTCGATGTGGACGTTCGTCAGGCTGAAGACGGCGCCTCCGCGCTGGAGCAGATAAAGGCCGAGCCCCCGGACCTCGTTCTCCTCGACGTGCAGATGCCCGGAATGGACGGCTACGAGGTCTGCCGCCGGATCAAGGCGGGCCCGCGCGGCCGGCTGCTGCCGGTCGTCATGATCACCGCCCTCAACCAGACCGACGACCGTGTGCGGGCGCTGGAATCCGGCGCCGACGACTTCATGGCCAAGCCGGTGGAAAGGGTCGAGCTGGTTGCCCGCGTCAGGTCCGCGCTGCGCCTGAAGGCCCTGTACAACACCCTCGACAGCGCGGAGCAGGTCATCTTCTCGCTGGCCGCGGCGGTGGAGGCGAAGGACGCCCTCACCGAGAGGCACACGCAGCGCGTGGGCGAGTCGGCAAGGCACCTGGGCGCTCGCCTCGGGCTGCCAGAAGTCGCGCTGGACGCGCTGTATCGGGGCGGCATCATCCACGACATAGGCAAGATCGGCGTCCCGGACTCCATCCTGCTCAAACCGGGACCCCTCAACGCCGAAGAGACGGCGCTCATGCGGTCGCACGTGCTGATCGGGGAGAACATCGTCCGGCCGCTGCGCTCGGCATCGACGTTGCTGCCGATCATCCGGCATCACCACGAGCGCTTCGACGGGCGTGGATACCCCGACGGCCTTCACGCGCGTGAGATCCCGCGCCTCGCCAGGATCGTCGCGGTGTGCGATGCATTCGATGCGCTGGTCAACGACCGGCCGTACAGGCCGCGGCTGCCGGTTGACCAGGCCGTGGCTTTGCTGGTTGATGGCGCCGGGCACCAGTGGGACCCGGAGGTGGTCGACCTTTTCGTGGGCGAGATGCCCGCCATCCACCGTCTCGGCGCCGCCTGAACCCACCGTGAGTCAAGCCTTGGCGGTTCTCCAGGACATCACCATGGTCGCGTTCGTCCTCTTGGGCGTCGCGGTCGCGATCAGCTGGGCGCGCCATCGCGATCGCTCGCTCGGATACCTGGCGCTGGCGATCGTTCTCCTCTCGACCGTCTCGTTGCTGGGTTGGCTCCCCGTACTCCTGCACATCACTGTCCCGCTGCTGACGGAGGTCAGCCTCATCCTCTTCGTCGTCTCGGGATATTCACTGCTTCGGTTCCGCGGCTCGCTGATTCCACTGCCCCGTGCATGGCATGTGGCCGCGGTCGCCGCCATGGCCGCGGGTATCACGGTGTTTCTCCTCGCCGGGCTCCTGGGTGCGGTCGGCGGCGCTTCGAACGAGCTGCAGACAGGGGCCGCGCTCGTGATTCTTTTCGTGTGGGCGGCCATCGTCGTCGAACCGATCGTTCGGTTCTGGCTCGTGGCGCGCGCGCTCCCAGCGGTCCAGGCCTGGCGCCTGCGCTCGCTGAGCCTCGGGTTCGCAGGCATCGTCGGCATCTTGGTGTTCGCGGTCGCCGCGGGCACCGTTGTGTCCAACCAGGTCATCCAGCTCGTCATCCAGCTCGTCGTCCTCGCGATCGTTCCCCTCCTTTATGTGAGCTTCTCGCCGCCCGCTTGGCTCAGACGCGAGTGGCGCGCCGCCGAGGAAGAGGGACTCCGAGCGTTTACGGAGGACCTGCTGCTGCTGAAGGAGGATCAGAGAACGCTCGCCGGTCGCGCGCTCGACTGGGCGATGCGCCTGGTCGGAGGCGCGTCAGCCGTCGCGTTCGACGGTCAGGGCGTGCCGACGGCCTCGCACAGCATCGATCCGATCTCGCTGCGGGAGATCACTGAGAATCTGTCGAAGCTTCCCGAGGGGGTGAGTCGGACGACGATCGACGACTCCGACCGTACGGTGCTGCTGCTTCCGATCGCCAGCCTCGGCGACCCGGGCCGGCTGGTGGTGGTATCAGGGCCTTTCACGCCTGGCTTCGGGACGGACGAGATGCGGCGGGTGCAGCAGTTCATGTCTGCGGTGGTGGCTGCGCTGGATCGTGCCCGGTTGCTCGAGCGCATCAAGCAGGCGAACACGAATCTCACCGAGGCTAACCGCCACAAGAGCGTGTTCCTCGCGAGCATGAGTCACGAGCTGCGCACGCCCCTCAACGCGATCCTGGGTTTCTCGGAGCTGCTCATCGATGCCAACGAGGGTCAGTTCCCGCCCGCCACGCGCAAGAGGTTCCTCGAACAGATCCATTCGAGCGGTAAGCATCTGCTTGGACTTATCAACGACATCCTCGACCTCTCCAAGATCGAGGCGGGGCAGATGGAGCTGCGTGTTCAGCAGGTGACGGTGGCCGAGATCGTGACCCAGGTGGCGGCAACGGTCGAGCCGCTGACCGCGCAGAAGAAGATCGAGCTCCGCGTCGCCGAGGACTCCGCAGGCGACATTACCGCCGACGCAGGCAAGGTGAAGCAGATGCTCCTCAACCTGGTCTCCAACGCGGTCAAGTTCACACCCGAGGGCGGCGTCGTGACGATCAGCACGCGAAGGCTTGATTCCACGGTCGAGCTGACGGTGACCGACACGGGCATCGGCATCGCCAAACAGGACCAGGACCGAATCTTTCACGAGTTTCAGCAGGTGGACTCGGGTGTCGGCCGGTCGCAGCCGGGGACCGGCCTCGGGCTCACACTCACCCGCCGCTTCGCCCGGCTGCACGGCGGAGACGTTCGTCTCGAAAGCCTGCCAGGCGAGGGAAGCGTGTTCACGATCACCCTCCCGATCACCTCGGTCCACGGCCATCAGGCGACAGTCGATGCGTTGGACTCATTCAGCGTCAGTGACGCGTCTCGCCCGCTCGTGCTCGTCGTGGAGGATGATCCCGCCGCGGCGGAGCTGCTCACGAGGCAGCTCGGGCGCGCGGGCTTCGCCACCGACGTGGCGCGCACCGGGACCGAAGCCCTGAAGAAGGCGCTCGACCGCAAACCCGCGGCTATCACGCTCGACATCCTGTTGCCCGACCTCGACGGCTGGGAGGTACTCACCCGGCTCAAACGCGAAGCTGCCACGAGCGACATCCCGGTAGTCGTGGTCAGCGTCGTCGACAACCCTGAGCTCGGTATCGCGCTTGGCGCGCTCGACTACTTCGTCAAGCCGGTGCCCGCGCAAGAGCTGATCAGCCGCTTGAGCCGCTTCAAGTTCGGACGAAAGGCGGGAGATAAGCCCCGCATCCTCATCGTCGACGACGAGCCGGCTAATCGCGAGTGGTTGAAGAGGATCCTCGAGCCCGCCGGCTTCGCGGTCATCCAGGCGCGCGGCGGGCGTGAGGCGATCGATCTCACGCGGTCGCGCAAGCCGGACCTCGTCATGCTGGACCTGATGATGCCCGAGGTCACCGGCTTCGACGTGGTCGAGGCCCTGAGGGCCGACGAGGGCACGAAGTCGACGCCGATCATGGTGCTCACCGCCAAACATCTCACGGAGGCAGACATCCGCCAGCTCAACGGGCACGTGTCGACGATCCTCAAGCGAGGCTCGACCGGCGCCTCAGATCTACTAGGGCTTCTGCGCCAGATCGTCGACGCCACGGCGGTCGCACCATGAGGAACGGACCAGCCCTGATCCTCGTCGTCGAGGACAACGAGGCGAACCAGCTGCTCGCGAGGTCGGTTCTGGAGCGCGAGGGCTTTCGAGTCGAGATCGCCGGCAACGCCCAGGAAGCGCTCGAGAAGCTGAGCATCACGCCCCCCGACCTCATCCTGATGGACGTGCAGATGCCGGGTGTCGATGGGTTGACGTTCACCCGCCGGCTGAAGGCCAACCAGAAGACGGCGGCGATCCCGATCGTGGCGCTTACGGCCCTGGCGATGCTGGGCGACCGGGAGCGTACGATCGACGCCGGGTGTGCCGGCTACATCCCGAAACCCATCAACACGAGGACATTCGCCACCGAGGTTCGCAACTTCCTGTCACGCCCGTGAGGTGCGCCGCGCTTCACGCGCCCCACGCGCACCAATGACAAGGAGCCCACTCATTCTCATCGTCGACGACGATCCGAGCAGCTTGATGCTCGCGACCGCCGCCCTCGAGGCGGACGGGTTCGAAGTCGCCGGCAGCGAGTCTGCCGAGGTTGCGCGCAACGCGATCGCCAAGCGCAAGCCTGCGCTGATCCTCATGGACATCGGCCTGCCCGGGATGGATGGGCTCGACTTCACGAAGGAGCTCAAGTCCAGCGCGCGGACCGCCTCGATTCCGATAGTCGCGCTCACCGCCAACAACATGCCGCTGTACGAGCGAGCTGCCAGGGCCGCCGGGTGCGAAGGCTTTATCGCCAAGCCCGTGAGCCCGGCAGCGCTCACCGCCGAGGTCCGCACATTCCTCAAACTCGGCCGCAAATGATCGTCGCGGTCTATGCCGTCAAAGGTGGAGCCGGCCGGACCACGATTGCCGTCAATCTCGCGGCGGCCGTGGGCCAGAAGCATCGCGGCGAATGCCTGTTGGTCGATCTCAGCCTGCCTTACAACCATGCGGCGCTCGTGGCCAACCTCGTACCCAGCGGCTCGATGGCGCTGAGCGATCGCGCGGACCAGGGCCAGTTCGAGCAAGCGCTGCTGGCTGCAGTCCTCCATCACCCGACCGGCATGGTCGTGTTGCCGAGCGCATTGAGAGTCGAGCAGTCAGAGCTCATCACTCCCCAGCTGGTTCAGCGCTCGCTGGACGTCCTCGAGGAGGCGTTCAACTACCTGGTGGTCGACCTGGGGGTGGCCATGAGCGAGGTCACCCTGGGGGTGCTCGAGCGAGCCGATCGGATCTTGCTGATGGTCACGCCTGAGCTCCCGACGTTGAAGGACACCGCGGAGCTGCTGCGAATTTTCGAGGACACGCTCGAGATTCCGCCCGACCGCGTCAGCCTGGTTCTCAATCACTCTCGACCGCAAACGATGGTCACGCGCGCAGATGCCGAGCGTGTCGTGAGGCGGAAGATGGAGATGGAGATCGCTTACGACGGCGCTCGGTTCGATCGGGCGGCGGTGACGGGCGAGATCCTGGTCGCCTCCGAGCCGTCGAGCGCCGCGGCCAAGAGCATCAATCGGCTCGCAGGGATGATCGGCTAACGGCTGGCCCGCGGGCGGCGGCGGAGCGCCGCGTCGGCATCGGCGATTGAAACCCGAGGCCGCCTGAAGTTCCTGAGCGCGAACCGGTCGCACGCTGTCTCCGCCGCCGATTTCTTGCCCAGCTCCTCGTGCAGATACCAGTGCATCCACTCGTGGCAGTAGAGAAAGCGAAGGACCTCGCGGCGAAGCCGGAATGAGACGCTCTCGGACGCCCATGCGAAACGGATGCCGTGCCCTCGCTTGCGACGCGCCGCATAGACCACCGGTTCCTTGAAAGGACGGAACGGAACCGGGACCTGGAGCACGATCCGGCGCTCCTCGAACTCGCAGCGTGCCGCGAGATGTGGCGAGGATCGGTAGCGAAGCGGCTTGACCACGACTTCGTAGTCGCCCGCGCGCGGCAGGCCCTCGAGCGCTCGGCGCGCCTGCGCGTCCGTGACGCCCTGGAGGTCGCTTCGGATTACCACCCGGCGAGCATACGATCAGGTATGTACAGGGCCTGAGACGTTGATCGAGATGGGGGAGCCTGGCCTGCAAGGGCCGGGCTCTTCCACCATTAAGGGGGTAAGCACGACGCCTCGCGAACGCAGCGTCGGCTCGGGAATTCGACTCAGCGCACCGCTTGACTAGAGGTAACG
>Ga0137415_10007943_pt1 | contig 10518 bp, 8 predicted proteins | sample CZODoug3_1_1_16f_FD_183082 | JGI IMG/M metagenome (GOLD analysis project Ga0137415, IMG submission 183082) | Vadose zone soil fungal communities from Angelo Coast Range Reserve, California, USA - CZODoug3_1_1_16fungal (Hybrid Assembly) | ecosystem: Environmental > Terrestrial > Soil > Vadose... | reverse complement strand
GGTCATGCGATTGTGCAGGCTCGCGCCGCCGGGCAAGAAGCCCTCCGCCTTGGCGTCATATTGACCGTAGATCAGGCCCATGAACTCGGTCATCACGTTGCGGTGGTACCAGGGCGGACGAAATGTATTCTCCGCCACCAGCCAACGCGGCGGAAAGATCACGAAATCGACGTTGGCCACACCCGGAATATCGGAAGGCGCGGTCAGGACGGTGTAGATCGACGGATCGGGATGATCGAAGCTGACGGTGCCGATCGTCATGAAGCGCGCAAGGTCGTACTTGTACGGAACCAAGTTGCCGTGCCAGGCGACGACGTTGAGCGGCGAATGCGACATGTCCGCCGCCCAGAGATTTCCCTGGAACTTCGCCACCATCACGCAAGGCCGTTCGGCGTCTTCATACGCGGCGACCGGCGCCAGGAAGTCGCGCGGATTCGCGAGGCCGTTGGAACCGAGGGGTCCAAGTTCCGGCAACCTGAACATCTGGCCGTAGTTCTCGCACACATAGCCGCGGCTCGGACCGTCCGGGAGCTCCACCCGGAAGCGCAGGCCAGTCGGGATAACCACCATTTCGCCGGGCACGCAATCGAGGCGTCCCAGTTCCGTCAACAGCCGCAGCGTGCCCTGCTGCGGCAAGATCAACATCTCGCCATCCGCATTGTAGAAGTAGCGATCGCCCATCGACGCGTTGGCAACGTACAGGTGTGCCGCCATGCCGGATTGTGTCCTGACGTCGCCGTTGCCGCCCATGGTCACAAGGCCCTGGACGAAATCCGTCGGCGTGTCGGGGATGGGGATCGGGCTCCATCTCAGCTGCGAAGGCGTCGCCTCGACATCGTTGAAGGGCGCGCTGCGAAGCAATCCATCATCGACGCGCCGGTACGGCCGGTGCACAGCCGACGGACGGATTCGATAGGTCCATGTTCGCCTGTTCTCAGCACGCGGCGCCGTGAAGGCGGTGCCGGACAAGAGCTCGGCATAGAGGCCATAGGGCGGAACTTGCGGGCTGTTGCGGCCCACCGGCAATGCGCCGGGCAACGCTTCGGAAACGAACTGATTTGCGAAACCCGATTGATAGGACGAATCGGCAAGTGCGTCCTCAACCGTGATTTCTGCCGAATGCGATAAGGCCATGGCGCAGCATCCCGTGAAGATTCCGCGGGTCCGACGCGTCGTCGGCATGGGATTGCGAACAGACGCGATGTCGTTGGTACAGGATGGCGGCGCCGGCGCCTGTCACAGCGTCTTGTGAGGCTGTGCTGCCTATTGCAGAAGGATGTGGGACAATTCGTTCTGGCTCGAAATGCTCAACTTCGCATAGGCCCGCCTGCGGTGGGTCAGGATCGTATTGATGCTCAGCCCAAGCCTGCCGGCGATGGCTTCGGAGCTGAAGCCGCTGACGATCTCCGCGCAAACCTGGACCTCGCGGGAAGAAAGCTGCGGCGCATAGGCGCTCAGACGGGCGCAGTATTGCGCGTGCCTTTCTTCCTTGCTGAGCGGCGGACGAACGTGATCGTGCTTTCGCACGATCTCGGTCAACACATCGGCCAGCCCCGAAATGACGTCGAGATCAGACTCGGCAAAGCGCCCCCGCGACGAATCCCGGTAGAAGTTTATCCGGATGATCTCGGCTCCGTGCGATTTCACGATCGACATCCGGTCGACGAGACGAACCGCACGGTAGCAGTCCCGCAGGTAGGCCGGATGCTCGATCTCGTCGGAGCACAATCGGATCGTTGCGCCGCTGCCAAGGCGCGGCTCGGCCGCGATGACCTTGTTAGCCGGATCGAGCGCCCAGTAGTCCTGGAGATATTTCGCCGCGATGCGCGGTGCGGTAGGTACGCCTCCATCGTTGATGGCGATCAGGACTCTTGGCTGATGACCCTTGGATACCGAGAAAGCGGTCAGATGCGCGCAGCGCAGCGTCGGTCCGGCCAGCGCCAGCATCGACTGCTCGAACGCCGGCGTTCCGATCGCGCCGATCAGTTTGCAGAGCCTCTGGTCCACCGACCTCGGGCAGGATCTTGCGCTCAAGAGCTGAATGTCCACGGCAACGAACCTCATCGAACATGGCGACCCGGATGCGTCATGGACGCGCCGCGAACGCCTTGAGAAAGGGGATCGCGTCGCACAACCGGTCCGGATCTTCGACGTGCACATTGTGCCCGCAGTCACCCAAGTCGATCGCGTCGGGATCGATGGCGCGCAACTGATCGATCGTCACGAGCTTGTCCTGGCGGCCGCAGGCCAGGCGCTTTGGCGCCTGTGACGCGTTGAATGCGGCAGCAACGGATGCTCCGGCGACCAGGACCGTTCGGGGGTCAGCGGCCAAGCGATAGCCCGCTCCGTCGCGGACGATGCCGGCATCCACGACTGCCGCGTGACCATCGGCAAGACCGGCCAGGCCTGCGCCAAGAATAAATCTGTCCGCCGCTTCCGACCTGCTCGCAAAGTGCCTCGCCGGTTTGTCGGCGAAAGCCTTGAGCTTGGCAAGCTCCGCCTCGTTCCAGCCGGTTTTGACGCCGAAGGCGAACACGCCGCGTATCCGTAACCGAAAGGCGCCACTGCTCAGCGCGAGCGCGACCATGCCGCCCATCGAATGCCCAACGACATAGGTGTCTCCACCCTGCCGGAGCAGCACCGCCACGTCGGCCGCGTGATCTACTTCCGCATACGTTCGCGCGTGCGGCGAGCGACCGTGGCCTCGCAGATCGGGAACGACGATGCGGCCCGGCCATCCCGCCAGCCGCTCCAGAACGCCGGCCCAAACCTCGCCGTTGGCGCTGAGACCATGCAGCAGCACCAGGGTCGGCGACCTTTCGCCCAGACGGTGAACGTGCAGCGAAGCGTTCATTTTCGCAAGATTCATTTTCCCAAGATTTACCTGCCCAAGAACTGTGGCGGGCGCTTGTCGCGGAAGGACTGCATGCCCTCCTTGTTGTCCTTGGTGCGAATGAGAACGGACTGGCCGAGCCGTTCCAGCAGGCGTCCGGTCTCAGTGTCGACGTTCTGGCACATATTGATGATGTGCTTGCCCATTCCCATGGCCTGCGGGGCGCGCTTGAGGAGCTCGCGCGCGAAGTCCATCGTCTGCTGGACCAATGTTTCCGCTGGAAACACCCGATTGATCAGGCCGATCCGGTGCGCCTCCTGGGCGTCGATCGGCAGCGCGGCCATCACCATTTCCTTCAGCCGGCCGAGGCCGATCATCTGAATCATGCGCGAACATGCGCCCGACGCCGGAATAACGCCGAGCTGGTTCTCCGGCAGCAGGAACTGCGCCTGCGGGGACGCCATGCGGAAGTCGCAGGCGATTGCCATCTCCACCCCGCCGCCGGCGCAAATGCCATTGATCGCTGCAACGACCGGCTTCTCGATAGCCTCGATATCGTCGAACAATTCGTGATTGGCGCGCACGTACGCCCGGTAGCCCGGCGTTTCAAGATTGTTCTCGTAGTCCAGGCCGTCGATGTCGCGTCCCGAACAGAACGCCCGGCCATTGCCGGTGATGACGATCACGCGCACGCCGTCGTCGAAGTTGGCCTTCCAGATGACGCTCCGCATCTCGCGGATCATGCGCTCGTCGAAGGCGTTGAGCTTGTTCGGTCGGTTCAACGTGATGGTCAGTATCCCCTCGCCCGAGCGCTCCACCGCAATGGTGTGAAATTCCTCGACATGATCGAGAAACCCGGCTGGCAGGCCGCGTTCGTCGAGTACAACCGATGTCTTCATCTCATCCTTCATCGTCAACCCTCCATTGATTTTGCGCGTTCGAGCCGTCCGCTACGAAGGACGAACGCGGAATCCGACAACCGGACCAGGAAATCCCGATTCTGCTCGACGAGCAGCATGCTCAACCGCCCGCGCAGCGTTTCGAGCGATCTCAGCACCTGCGCCACCATGATCGGCGCGAGCCCCTGCGTCGGTTCGTCAAGCATCAGCACGTCAGGAGCGAGCAGCAGCGCGCGCGCGATCGCGAGCATCTGCTGCTCCCCGCCGCTGAGAGAACCGCCGGCCTGATCCAAGCGCTCCCGCAGCCGCGGAAACGTCTCCAGGATCTCCTCGCAGCGGGCACGGAATTCAGCGGGGTTAAGCCGCGAGGCGGCGCGCGGAATTCCGAGATTCTCGCGCACCGAGAGTGCCTGGAAGATCTGCCGCCCTTCCGGCACCAGAACAAGACCGTCGCGCGCCCGTTGGTGGGCCGGCGTCCCCGCAATATCGTTTCCATGCAAGCGGATGGCGCCCGCCTGCGTCCTCAGCAACCCGGCCAACGTCTTCAGCAGGGTCGTCTTGCCCGCGCCGTTGGGGCCAAGAATGCCGGTGATCGTGTTCCGCTCGAGCGCCAGGTTGACACCGGAAAACACCACCAGCGAACGATAGCCTCCACTCAAATCCTGGGTTTCCAGAACACTCACGACAGCGCTCCGAAATAGGCCGCCCTGACGCTCTCCTGGGCCATGATCTCGCGCACGCGGCCGCGTGCGATCTCTTTGCCGCTGTCGAGCACGATCCCCCGCTCGGCGATGGCCGACACGAACTCGATATTGTGCTCGACGATCACGACGGCGCATCCTCGCGCTGACAATTTCCGGATCATCCGGGACAGATGCTCAAGCTCGGCTGAAGTCAGCCCCACGGCCGGCTCATCGAGCAGGACGAGGGACGGATTTCCGACCGCGGCGCGCGCGATGTCGAGCAACTTGCGCTGGCCGAGGCTGATCTCCGCGACCCTGTGCGGGGCAAGACTTCCGAGATCGAAGATGTCGAGCTGCTCCAGTGCGACCACCTGGCGCTCGGGTTCGGTCAATTCGGCGAAGAGCTGATCGACGCGCAGCATCACGTTGGAGAGCACGGTCAGTTCCGGAACCAGGCGCGGGGTCTGGAACGAGCGGCCGATCGCGGCTGCGCGCAGGTGGACCGGCAGTGCCGTGACGTCGCGGCCGTCGAGCAAGACCCGCCCCGACGTCGGGCGCTGGACGCCCGACACGATGTTGAAAAGCGTCGTCTTGCCCGCGCCGTTCGGACCGACGAGGCTGAACACTTCGCCGGATCTCACGTCGAAACTCACGGCGGTGAGCGCCTGCACGCCGCCGAACGACTGGAAGACGTTGTGCACGGAGAGGCATGGCCCGGCGTCGCCGCTGACCTTAGCCGCCGCGGGCGGCCGGGATACCGGCCCGGTCGTGTCGACACCCGCTTTTCCTGCGCCGAACAGACGCTGCCACGGACCGACCAGCAGGCCGCACACGCCTTGCGGGGCGTAGATCACGATCAGCAGGAAGACCGCGCCGTAGATCACCAGCTCGTAGCGGGCGGCATAGCCGGAAATGACGAAAAGCCAGTCAACCAAAAAAGATCCGATGATGGGCCCCGCAACGAATCCCGCCCCGCCCAGCAGCAGGGTGCCGATCTGCTCGAGCGAGCGCACCACCCCCGCATCCTCGGGAATGATGACGCCGACATAGTAGAACAGCAGGAGGCCACCGACGGCGGAATAGGCGCTGCCGATGGTGAAGACCTTGATCTTCTCGCGTTGGACGTCGATGCCCAGCACCGAAGCCGCCAGCTCGTCATGACGGATGGCCCGCAGGCGCCGCCATACCGCGCCGCGAACGTACCAGGCGTACGATCCCGCTCCGAGGAACAGAGCCGCGAGTGCGATCGCGCACCAGGCGCCAGTGCCGATGCTGCGCCCCTGTTCGAACACGAGACCGGACGCGCCACCGGTCCAAGCCGGAAAGGCCCGGGCGAGACCCTCCACCACCATGCCGAAGCCGAGCGTGCCCACCGCCAGATACACGCCGGGCAAGCGGATGAAAATTTCCGCAACCCCGCGCGCGAGCAACACGACGACGATCGGCGCCAGCAGCAAAGCCGCGGCCAGCGGAACGCCGGCATGCCCCAGCATGCCGGCGATATAGGCCGGCAGCGCCACGAAGGCCGCCTGCCCGAAGGCCAGCATGCCGACAACGCCAAAGATCAGGTTGAGCCCGATCAGGGTGAGCGCGCGCAGCGCCGAGGCACAGACCGTGCCGGGCGTCAGGCCCGGAATCCATCCGGTCACGGCGAGCCCAGTCAGAGCGGCACAGATACCGGTCGCGATGACAAGGCTTCGCGTGCTCATGCGCGGCCCGTGCCACCGAAGGCGATGTTGCGGCTCTGCCAGACGGCGATGCCGATGAGGGCGAGGAACACGATCGGGTCCTGCAGCAGCGCGCCCCCATAGTTGGTGACCAGCGCTTCCGACAGGCCAAGCCCGAACCCGGCCAGAACCGCGAGCGACGGCGCCATTCCCGCGAGCGCCGCGGCGATGAAACCGCGCAGCGTCATGCCGAGCCCTGCCTGGTAGTCGACCGACACCAGGGGGACGAGCAGAACGGCGCTCAGCCCTCCCAAGGCACCGGCGATGCCGAAGGCCAAGGCGCGTGCGCGGTCGACGTTCACGCCAAGCAGTTCGGCCGCATCCGGGTTCTCGGCGACCGCGCGCAGGCGGTGTCCCAACGGGGTAAAGAGCAGGAACAGCGTCACCGACACCGCCGCCAGCACGCCGATCGCTATGAGAGCCAGCCCCTGCTGGGGCAGGACGCCGCCCGCCAATCGGAAGGGAGCGCCGGTGAACAGCCGCGGGAACGATAGCGGATCAACCCCCATGATCAGTTGCAGCACGCCCCTGGTCAGGAACGCGGCAGCCAAGGTCACGAGGATGAGGCTTCCGGTCGGCCACGCGCGCCGCGGCCGCAACAGCAGGCGTTCAATGGCCAGCAGGAACAGGATCGAGGCGCCGATCGCCGCCGGAACGTAGACGTAGAATGGCTGCCCGGCCTCGGACAACGCCGCCGCCGTCAGTCCGCCGACCGCGAAGGATTCGCCGTGCGCGAGATTGACCACGCGCGACGTATGAAAAGCGAGGACGAGCCCGACGGCGAGCAGGGCATAGACCGCGCCCGACATCGTCCCGCTGATGATCGATTGCGTCAGAGGATTCATTGAATGGGATCGGCCTTGGTCCACCTGCCGTTTCTGTATTCCAGGATCGCGACATCATCAGCCGTCATCCCCACGTGCCGGGTTTTCGACCAGCGGATCGTCTGGACGCTTCGGATGACCGAGGTCTCCAAGAAAGCGCGAACGGCCGCCGCATCGTCCGGGTCCTTGACGTTTCGCAGGACAGCGTCCGCCGTGTCCGCGAGCGTCAATCCCAGCAGCGTCAGCATGTCCGCGTTGTCCTTGTTCATCTGCTTGTAGGACGCCATGAAGTCCTCGACGTGCTTGCGCTGGGCCGGGTCTTCGAGGAGCTCGGGCACGACCGCCTTGACGCCGGTCCCGAGCAGGCGTTTCGGCAGGTCATTCTTGATGACGTTGATGAAAGCGTCCGAGATGTTCGCGTAGCTCACGATGAGCGGCTGCGTCAGGCCGAGATTGCTGTAGCTCTTGACGACAGCCGCCGCACCACCACCGGAGTAGTTGGAGAACACCACCTTGATGCCCGGCTTCACGATGTTCGCCAGTTGGATGGAGGCGTCGTTCGCCTTGAGATCTATGCGAGCCAGCTCGTATTTGATGCCCTCGGCGGGAAAGACGGCGGCGGCGCTCGCGACACCGACCTCGCCACTGGCATCGGTGGACGCCAGCATCGCAAGCTGATCGATGTTGTTGCGCTTGAGGAACGCCGCGATCGCCCGCGTGAGATCGATGTCCGAAGGGCTGGTCTGAAACACGTAGCTCGCCGGATCCGGTACGATATTGGGAGACGGCGTGATCATCGCCGGCCCGTTCTGCACCAACGGCATCGCGGCGCGGATCGGTCCGGTCACGGACGCGTTGAGCAGAAGGACGCTCTTTTTAGCGATGAGATCGCGCACGCAGGCAGCGGATTTCTCCGGACTGCCCTCGTCGTTGCAATGCACCACCTGCACGGCACGACCGTTGATGCCGCCCGCGGCATTGGTCGTACGTTCCCACCATTGAACCGCGTAGAGCTGACGGACCCCTACAGTGGTCAGTGGTCCGGTTGTCGGCGCCACGATTCCGATCACGTACGGTTCGGCGGCATGTGCGACATTCGTCAGCGCCACCAAGACAAGAGCGGCCAGAAGTCTCATTTTCTTGCTCCTCCCGTGAGAACGTAACGACCATCCTCCGACCGCCCCAGGCGACCGGCGGCGTAGAATTCGTCCAAGGTTCGCAGGAGCTCCCTGCCGTCCCGCGTCCCGACCGCCGCCATCAGCTCGAGGTAGGTGGCTGGGCCGGCACCGAGCCGTTCTTCCACGGATGTCGGCCTGGCTTTCGGCAATCGCGGCGGCTCGGGCAGCGCGTATCCGAGTCCGCGCGCCTGACCGAATGGCTTCGTGCAGTCGAAGCCGCCCTTCGCTCCGGTCCGACTGCCCACGAGCGAAGGGTCGATGGGAACCGCGCGAAAGCCCGATGCGACCACGAAGTCCCGGTCCGCCTGGAAACGCGTGGCGAGCGCCCAGTCAATCTGCTCGTCGGAGAAGACGTCGATATCCTCGTCCACCACGAACACGTGCTTGACGTCGCCTAGCGAAGCGAAGACGGCCGCGATGGCATTGCGCGCTTCGCCGGGATAGCGCTGGCGCATCGAGACACGGACATTGTACATGCCGCCGCACGACGCCGTGCAGCAGACGGCGACCGGCTCGCGGATTGCCTGCCGCAATGCCTCCCATACGGTTGCCTCGGTCTTGGCCGCGACAATTTGCGCCGTGTCGGTTCGACCGAGAAACCGGCCGCCGATCGTCACCGTCTGGAAGAGCGCATCCTCCCGGCGCGTGATCGCGGTGAGATGGAACACCGGATTGCGCTTCACCTCGCCGTAATATCCGAGATACTCGCCGTACGGTCCTTCCGGCTCGGACAGGCCGGCCTGATCCAAATATCCTTCCAGCACGAATTCGGCATCAGCCGGCACGTAGACGTCGATCGTGCAGCATTTGACGATCGGCACGGGCGAGGCGCGGATCGCACCGACAACATGCAATTCGTCCATCGGCGCGGCCGACGCCACGGCCGCGAGAAAGTCGGCGGGATGATTGCCGATGGTGAACGCGACCGGCAGCTTTTCGCCCTTGGCCGCGGTCGCCTGGTAAATCATCCGCAGATCGCTCGGCGCATTCAGGTCGATGCCCGCCGTACGCGGACCGCGCAGCATCATCCGGCGACACCCGACATTGCTGAAACCGTTGGCCGGATCGCGCGAGAAATCGATGCCCGCCGAAATGTAGGGGGCACCGTCCAGACCATGCTGAAGGTGAACCGGCAGATTGCTCAGATCTGCGTCGTCACCGCGCAGCACCACCTGCTGGACCGGCGCCTGTGCGGCGGGCACCTCGACCGGGTCGAGCCTATTTGCGAACCTGCCGCGCAACGCTGCGGCAAATTCCGCTTCCGATGTACCAAGCGCCAGTGCGAGCCGCCGGCGCGAGCCCATGACGTTGCCAACGAGCTCGGCCCGCTCGCGTCCGACGTTCCTGAACCAGACCGCCTTGTGATTTCCGTCGAGCACCTCTGCGATATCGATCAGGTCGATCGGCTGCTCACGAACGACGCATTCGTCGTTCTCGAGCAGGAGATGCATGAAATTCCGCAGACGAAACCGCTCCATGTCATGCTGCGCCATGCGAACGCCTCTCCAGATATCGTTGCCGAATGACCGTCTTGGCGATCTTGCCGGGCCCGGTCATCGGCAGGGCCTCCGGCGATATTTCCACCGCCTTCGGGACCTTGTAGCCGCCGATCAAGGCTCGGCAGTGGGCGATCAGATCCTGCGGCGACGCGCAGCTTCGATCCGCGAGCACCACGACCGCCCGCACCTCCTCGCCCCAATGCTCATGTGGAACGCCGAAGACAGCGGCCTCGACCACTTCGGGATGGGATAGCAGCGCCTTCTCGACTTCGGCGGGATACACATTCTCTCCGCCGGAAATGATCATGTCCTTCTTGCGGCCCAGGATCGTGAAGTGCCCGGTCGGGTCGCAGAAGCCGAGATCGCCTGTCAGATAGAGACCATCGTGGAAGGCCGCTTCCGTCGCACCTGGGTTCTCCCAGTATCCCGACATGACGCGCGCGCCGCCGATCGCGATCTCGCCGACCGTTCCCGCAGGCAGCGGCCGCCTGGCGTCGTCGACCACATGGATCTTGATGTGCGGGAGTGGCTGTCCGATCGAGTTTCGCCACGGCGTTTCGGTCAGGTCGCGCGGCATCTGTTGGCATACCGTGCCGGACGTCTCCGTCGTGCCGTAGGACTGCACCAGCGGGCAGGGAAAAGCGGCAGCGCAGCGGCGGTAGACCGGCTCCGGCATGGGCGCGCCGCCGTAACTGATGCGATCGAGCGAGCTGAGATCGTAGTCGCCGAATCGCGGATCCCGCACGATCATGTCGAGCAATGTCGGCGGCAGACTCACCGCCGTCACCCGCGCCGACCGCACCACTTCGCAGAATTGGGCGGGATCGAAATGCTCGGTGACGTGGCAACCTCCGACCAGCGTCAACGCCCAGATC
>Ga0137415_10007942_pt1 | contig 10521 bp, 10 predicted proteins | sample CZODoug3_1_1_16f_FD_183082 | JGI IMG/M metagenome (GOLD analysis project Ga0137415, IMG submission 183082) | Vadose zone soil fungal communities from Angelo Coast Range Reserve, California, USA - CZODoug3_1_1_16fungal (Hybrid Assembly) | ecosystem: Environmental > Terrestrial > Soil > Vadose... | reverse complement strand
ACGATTTTTTCGTTGCTCTCCGGGGAGTTCGTTCACCGGACCGACGGCTCGCGGGGGCAGCTCGCCGCAGCGGCCACGCGGCACGCGCGCTCCCTGGCGGAGGCGAATCCGGAGCTCCCGCCGGCGGTCGTTCAATTCGTGGACAAAGCGCTCGCGTTCGAACCGTCCGACCGATGGCGCTCGGCGCGCGAGATGCGCGACGCGATGAATCGATGCCTTCGGAGACGTTTTTGATTGCGTCACTTGGTGACCGAAATCATGCTCGCCTCAGCGTCCGCCCTTCACCCACGCGGCGACAGGCCACGAATCGGCGGGCTCCACGCGCAAGACCGCCTCGGGCCCCGACGCGCCCGTGCGGCCCGGGCGACCCCGGGAGCCGTCGACGCCCGCGACGCCGCCGTTGCCGGGGGTGCAGGGCTTCTTGAGATCCGGACAGCCGTCTCCTCCGGCGCCGCCGGCGCCACCTGCACCGCCTGCGCCTCCATCGCCGCCGCGGCGGTCGACCACCAGGCGATCCGAGAGCTCGGGGTGCACGGCGTCGACGTGCACCGTGATCGCGCCGCCCGCGCCACCGTCGCCACCATCGTCTCCGTTGTAACCGTTGGTGCCGTTTCCACCGGATCTGTGCGTGCCCGCGGCGCGGCCCGCGGTGCCGTCGGCCCCCGATGCGCCGTCCGCGCCGTGCCCACCGCGCGCTCCGATGGTCATGCGCGCCGACGCGGGATCGAAAAAGTACGTGGTCGCATATCCATCGCTGGCTCGCTCGAGGTGCACGACAGCGAGGTGCCCTCTGCGGGGTGTGTCGATCAAGGTGGCCCACGCTTCGACGGGCGCGGCATCCGCACCCGGCCCGCCATCCACGCCGTCGGCGCCGCCGAGATTCGCCGTCGGGGCACACCCGAAGTCGGGCACCAGCTCGAGCGTGGTCTTCGCGGCGCGATTGCCCTTCAACACTGCGGCAACGTTCACGTTGCTCGCGAGAAGGCTGGAGACATCGTCGTTCGGCTGGAATGCCACGCGAACGCCCTTGGAAGCGATGCGGCCCACCGAGGGCGTCACCGTCCATTCGACCGATGATGGGTCGAATTGATAGTCCCTCTCGCTCGTGTAGGTGGCACGCATCGTTCCATCGGTCAACTTGACCTGAACCTCGAGCTTCTTTTCGTCCTTCGGACAGAAGGTCTTCGAGTCGTAGGTGATGACTTCGAGACGCTGCACCTTCGAAGGATCGACCGCAGGTATCCCGCATCCGGACGCCCCGAGAAGCCCAAGCGCGCCAATCGCTACCGCGCACCACGAATTCAAAGTTTTCATATCGTTAAGACGCCTCGTTCTATCGCCGGCATGATGAGAACGTGCACCCCACGCGAAATGTTTCTTCCGATATCAGGTATGCCCTGCACCTCGATCAATGGGAAGTCTTTCTCGGGCTCCGGCGCGCGCCCGTCGAGCGCGGACGCGATGTGAGTTTCACCTCGTCGTATCTCAGCGGGCGGCCGTCTTTCGCCGCGATTCGGAGCGGGGCGAGTTTTTCTCCGTGTTCGGCGTCGACCAGAAAGTTATCGCACTCGCCCGGGGCGAAAAGATGGCGCTCGCCCCACTGACGAAGGGCCACCAGGGTGACCAGCAGCTCGCGCCCTTTCTCGGTTAGCACGTATTCCTGATACGAACTCCCGTCCGAGGCCGGCGCGAGCGTCATCACGCCATCGGCCACGAGCTTGCGCAGGCGCGTGGTCAGGATGTTTTTCGCCAGACCGAGGCTCTTTTGAAAGTCGCCGAAACGTCGCTTGCCCAAGAGGGCATCGCGGACGATGAGCAGCGACCACCAGTCGCCGATCCTGTCCAAAGATCGCGCGATGGGACAGTCGGAATCTTCCAAACTACGGCGCTTCATGAATCGTCCTCATGCACGAAACGAGTTGCATCATGAAACCATGATGCGCACAGTCGGTGGTGGTTGCAACATAGAACCACCTAATTGAACCACGGAGAAGACGACATGTCGAATCATGGGAAGCTCGAAGGGAAGACGGCGCTGATCACCGGTGGAAACAGCGGGATCGGTCTGGCGACGGCGCGGCTGTTCATTCAGGAGGGCGCGCGGGTGGCCATCACCGGGCGCGACCAGACGACCCTCGATGCCGCGGTGAAAGAGCTCGGCCCCAACGCGGTGGCCTTTCGTGCAGAGGTCACCGATACGGCCGCGCGCGAGCACCTTTTCCGCGCGCTGAAGGACAAGTTCGGAGGGCTCGACATCGTCTTCGCCAATGCAGGCATTGCTGGCCGCACGGTCGCGGGGGCGACGGAGCAGGAAACCTTCGAGACGATTCTTCGTATCAATGTCACCGGCGTTTTTCTGACGATTCAATCGGCGCTGCCCCTTCTGCGAGACGAGGGCGCGGTGGTGCTCAATGGCTCGGTGGTCGCCTCGCTCGGGGTCGCGGGATCTTCGGCGTACGCGGCCAGCAAGGGCGCGGTGCGCTCGATGGCGCGCAGTCTGGCCGCGGAGCTCAGTCCCCGCAAGATCCGCGTGAACGTGGTGGTGCCGGGTCCTGTGCGCACGCCCATCTGGGCGCGATCGCGCGGCGAGGCCGAGGCGCGCGCCATCGAGCCGTTCCTTGCGAGCACGGTGCCCCTGGCGCGGTTGGGCGAACCGGAGGAGATCGCGAAGGCCGTTCTCTTCCTCGCGTCTTCGGATGCCTCGTTCGTTCAAGGCACGGAGCTGGTCGTCGACGGAGGCCAGACCGGCCTTCCCTCGGGCTGGCCGCGTAGTCAGCCGTAAAAGTCGAAGGTGGCGTACTGCGGCGCCACGCCGTAGCCCGCATCTGCCGACCCGCAGCTCGGCACACCGCATGGCAAGGAGCAGAGCGATCCTGGCAGCCAAAACTGGGCCATCGCCGCCGCGCCCGATCCCACCGAATGGCTAGCTCAGCCCAACGGCACACGCGTGACTGGCGTTCCCACCGTCAAGGTCCAGTAAACCGAACAAGCAACCCCTCCAACGGCAACCACGTGAGCCGCTTGCGGGCGGCTCCGTGGGGCCAACGACGCGCGAATCAAAGAGCGCGGACTGCGAGCAGCGCTTTTTCGACCGCCTCCCAGTCGAGACGAGATAGCCAGCCCGCCGGCTCATCTCGCCAGACCTGGGCGACCGCGCGCAACGCATCGATACGCGTCGAACCCCATCGCTCGACGCTGCTCTCCGCAGGCTGTCCGGCGACGCGAACCCTCACCTGCCACTCGTTGGGATCTTCTCCACTGGTCCGTTGCGAGGTCACGATCGCAAACCGGGAGCCTTCGTGGCGCAGCTCATAAACCATGCTCCCCCTGTCGCGGAACTGGTTCATGATGCGCACGGCAACGTCTTTTTCTTTTTCTTTCATTTCTACGGCTCCATTTGCCCACGACCGCGAAGGCACAGTGCGCTGGCATGAAGTGACTGCATCGCGCAGAAATGAGCCACCATGGCCCGAATATAGACACGAAAGGGAGCACAACCGGACGCCGCAGTAAAATTGTGACGCGATCGTGGCAATCGCTTTCCTTCACGGATTCCCGGCCATGCCGGCTCGAAGTTCGTCACCAAAGGGTGACGGGCACTCGGCGCATACGCTCTCGCACCTTCGTGCGGCGTGGCATCGTCTATCGACGCAGGCTGCTCCGCTTCGCCGGACGGTCCACCGCGGGCGCATGATCTCGTATCAATTCGTATTGCCCACTTGGCGGACCTTGGGCTTCTCTTTCTTTGTAAAGCGATATCTTGAAGTCGATGAGCTCCAGATTGGCGCGAAGCTCGATCATGCGTGCCTCGACCTCTTTGCGATGGTCCTCCAATAGGAGCCGGCGATCGCGGATGGTGGAGTCTCCGCGGCGCAGCAACTGCGCGTATTCGAGCATGCGGCGAATGGGCATTCCCGTTTGATGGATCTTGCGAAGAAAGACCACCCAGCGCACTTCGTCTTCGCCGTAACGGCGATGGCCGCTTGCCGCGCGCGGTACGCCGGCGAGCAAACCGATGCGTTCGTAGTAGCGAAGCGTGTGCTCCGTCACCCCGGTCCTTTGCGCGACCTCGCGGATGGTGAATTGCGTCGGGGCGGCGGCCGGCGCACTCCCGCTTTCGGGAGGTACGGGATACGGAGAACGAGCCGGGGTGGAGGCGTGCGTCTTGCTCATGGACTACCCTCGAAGGATCTTCATCATTTGTGGATGATAGCGCTCGCCCGCGGCGGCTCCGATGGGAAAGAGACCGTCGATCGCTTTTGCCTCGGCGTCGGTAATGGTCACATCGAGCGCAATGGCATTTTCTTCGAGGTACTTGCGTCGCTTGGTTCCCGGAATGGGAACGATGAAGTCGCCGCGCGATAGGACCCATGCGAGCGCGAGCTGCGACGGCGTGCACCCCTTCTCTTTCGCGAGGCTCTCCACCTTGGCGACCAAGTCCAGGTTCTTCTGGAAGTTCTCGCCCGCGAATCGGGGATGATGGCGACGAAAATCGTCCGCAGGCAGATCCTCGTACCGCTTGAACTGCCCGGTGAGAAATCCGCGTCCGAGCGGGCTATAGGCCAGAAAACCGATTCCCAATTCCCGACAGACCGAGAGCACGCCATCCGGCTCCGGATCGCGCGTCCAGAGTGAATATTCGCTTTGCACGGACGTCAGCGGATGCACCTCGTGCGCGCGCCTCAGCGTTTCCGCGCTCGCCTCCGACAAGCCGATTCCGCGCACCTTTCCGGCTTTCACCAAGTCGGCCATGGCCGACACACTCTCCTCGATGGGCGTCTTACGATCGACGCGGTGCAGTTGATAGAGGTCGATGACCTCGACCCCGAGCCGCTTCAAACTCGCATCGCACGCCTGCTTGATGTACGCGGGGCTGCCGTCGATGCCGCGCGCGGACTTGTCCACCGGATCGCGCACGATGCCGCACTTGGTCGCCAGAAAAACTTGGTGGCGCCGCCCGCGAATCGCGCGTCCCACGAGCTCCTCGTTGGTGTGAGGTCCGTACGCATCGGCCGTGTCGAGCAAGGTCACGCCGATATCGAGCGCGCGATGAATGGTGGCCACCGATTCCGCGTCATCGCGGGTGCCATAGAAATCACTCATCCCCATGCACCCCAACCCCATCGCCGACACATCGAATGATCCGAGTCTTCTCGTCTTCGCCATGGTTCGTCTCCTGTCCCCACCTTGAACACCGGCGTAAGTGATAGGAGTTTGAGCGCACTCTAAGTCAAGGGCCCTGTGCCGATCTCGAACGAGAATCTATTTCGGTTGCGCTCTATGACGGGCCCTCCCATCGGCCCTAACGTGTCCTTCGCTTCCGTGTACCTCTTCAGTTCCGCCGCCGAAGGCGGGGCTATCAGGAGCCGATTCGAGATGCGTCTTCGATCCTCGTTGCTCGCGATGACATGCTTTTTGTTGGCCGCATGCGGCGCGGACATCCGGCCGCCTTCGCCGCGACTGCCCGTCCCCGAGAGCACGCGCCTTTATGCGCTCGATTGCGGCCGCGTCGAACTTTCCGACGCCGGCGTATTGAGCGAGAGCGGCAAGCCCATCGGCAGAGCGGCAACGATGGTGGACCCGTGCTTCCTGGTCCGACATCCCAGCGGCATCCTCTTGTGGGACGCTGGGCTCCCGTTGTCGGCCGAGCGCCAGACGAAAGAAGGCCTCGCCGATCCGATCGGCCGCGAGTTCGTCGACACTTCATTGATGGCTCAATTGAAGACCCTGTCACTCCCCCCCGAGGCCATCTCCTTCGTCGCCCTCTCGCATCTGCACTACGATCACACGGGCAACGCGAACCTCTTCACCTCATCGACCTGGCTGCTCAATCGGAACGAGCTCGCGTGGGCCCTGCAAACACCGACGCCCGGCTGGGTCGATCTGTCGACCTTCTCGGCCCGGGCGAAGGTGAAGCTCGAACAACTCGACGGCGACAGAGATGTCTTCGGCGACGGCACCGTTCGTATCCTCGCGACGCCCGGGCACACCCCGGGTCATCAGTCGCTCATGGTGAAGCTCACCCACGCGGGAACCATCGTGCTCGCCGGCGATCTCGCACAAACGCGGGAAAATTGGGAGAAACGCGTGGTGCCCCCCTTCAACGACAGCCGCTCGAAGACGCTGGCCTCGATGGACCGGATCCGCGCGTTGCTCGGGGAGACGCACGGCCGGCTCATCGTGCAGCACGCGCCGGAAGACTTCCGCGCACTGCCCAGGTTCCCCGCATACCTCGAGTAAATCCGTCGGCGTCGGAAATCCCGCGCCGCCCGAGCCAGCCTTCGCCCGCTCGCACGGCGCATCAGAAGCACGACGCTGCTTAATTCGATATCGACGACGGGTTCTCGCTTTGCCCCTGCGCATCGAACAGGAGGCGAGGGGTTCCGTCGCCGAATGCGGCTCTGGATTCAGGGGGAAAATGCGAAGGTCGATTTTCGCTGGATGGTTTTTCTTGATGGCGCTCGGTGCCTGCGGGTCGAGTCAGGACAGCTCTTTCGGGAACAATGGCGGAGGGGATGGCGGCAATGGCTCGGACGCTTCTGCGGGCGGCGGCTTCAACGGCGGCGGTGGCGGAGGCGCGGGAGACTGTCCGGCCGAAGCGAAGAACTACGTCTACGTCATCTCCGCTGAGCGCGCCTTGTATCGATTCGCTCCCGATCAGAAGAAATTCGACAAGGTGGGCGATCTCCGATGCACGAACAGTACGCGCTCGATGCCCAACTCGATGGCCATCGACCGCTCCGGGCAAGCATGGGTCAATTACATCACGCTCGACGGCAGCGGGGCTGTCGTGGGTGGAGCCATCTATCGCGTGAGCGTCCTGGATGCGAGCTGTGACGTGGGGTCGATGTTCGCGCTTCCAAAAGCGTGGATGCGCATCGGTATGGGCTACTCGACCGATTCCTCGACGGCAAAGACCGAAACGCTCTTCATCGCATCGACCTCCGGCACATCCCACAATCTCGGCCGCCTCGATGTCGCCACGAAAGCGGTGGCACCGCTGGGGTCCTTCGTGCCCCAAAACCCATTTGCTTCGCTCAATGCCGAGCTCACCGGAACGGGCGATGCGCGCCTCTACGGAATGTTCATCCAAGTATCGGCGGGTGCCAATCGGCCGTCCCCCATCGTCGGGCTGATCGACAAGTCCTCCGCGTCCGCGGAGTCTCCCGTGGACATGAGCGGCGTCGAGGCGCCGAATGCTTGGGCGTTCTCCTTCTGGGGCGGTCACTTTTACCTGTACACGTCTCCCTGGCATGATCCCACGCGCACGAGCAACGTGACCGATTTCGATCCCGTGTCGGGAAACATCGACGCCAGCTACATGGGCAACGTGGGATTCAACATCGTCGGCGCGGGCGTGTCGACCTGCGCGCCCACCACGCCGCCGCCCATTCATTGATCCCACGGGCTCCCGTGACGACGAGGTGACATGCCGCAAGTTGGCATGTATCGACCTTTCTTCTCGTAGATCGCGCGACTTCTTGGTACACGGCGTTCAGTCGACGCGACATGATCCGCTTATCCAAGATTCGGAGAGGACCACTGCGCGGCCTCGTCGCGTGTGCGGTGGCCTGCATTCTGTCCATCGCCGCCCCGGCCCGCGCAGGAGTCACCGAGCCGGGGGAGCGCCCCGATCAGCAGTTCGATTTCATGAACCTGCTCTCGCACCTCGGGCTCCACGACATCGACAACGAGAGCTGGAACGCCTACGGGCAGTTCACCTACATCACCAGCTACAAGGCGCCGTTTTCCGCTCCCTATACCAACGCCAACGGCAGCACCAATTCGCTCTTGCCGAACAGCGAGCGGAGTTGGACGGGCACCTTCACCCTCTACCTCGGGGCCAAACTCTGGCCGGGCGCCGAAGTGTACTTCGCGCCCGAGGTCGTCGCCGAACAAGCGCTCTCGCAACTCCGAGGCATCGGCGGCGCCATTCAGAACTTCGAACTGCAGAAGAGCGGTCTGACCACACCGATTCTCTACCGCTCGCGATTGTACGTTCAGCAGACCATCGGCTTGGGCGGCACGCGGGTGGTGAAGGACTCGGATCCGTTGCAGCTCGGATCGAGCGTCGATTCGCGGCGGCTGGTGTTCCGGCTGGGCAACTTCAGCGTCATCGACTTCTTCGACAAGAACAGCTTTTCCGGGGATCTTCGCCAGCAATTTTTCAACATGGCATTCATGACGTATGCCGCTTACGACTTCGTGGCAGATGCCCGCGGCTACACCTGGGGCGGCGTCGCCGAGTTCGACGACGACGATTGGGCCATTCGGATCGGCCGGCTGGCGCCGCCGCAAGATCCGAACTCGCTTCCCCTCACCTTACAGCTCGACAAGTTCTACGGCGACCAGCTCGAGATCGAGCACAATCACCGGCTGTTCGGACAGCCCGGGGCGGTGCGCCTGCTCGGCTATCGAAATCGCGAGAACATGGGACGATTCCGTGACGCCATCGGCGCGTTCCAATCCGACCCCTCGAAGAACGCCGCCAACTGCACGAGCTACAATTACGGTTCGCAGAATGCGCACGCTCCTGATCTCTGTTGGGCGCGCAAACCCAATGTCAAAATGGGCATTGGACTCAACATCGAACAGCACGTCACCGACGATATCGGCGTATTTTTCCGGGGCATGGTCTCGGACGGGAACACCGAAGTCTATGCCTTCACCTCGACGGACCGCTCCGTGTCGTTCGGGGCCACCGCCAAAGGCTCCTTGTGGCATCGGCCTCTGGATGTCACCGGCATCGGGCTCGGCATGGGTTGGATTTCACAGGCGCATGCGGATTATCTGCGCATGGGCGGTATCGACGGATTCATCGGCGACGGGAACATCCAGGCGTCGATGGAAAGCGTCTTCGATATTTTCTACAGCGTGAGCGTCGCCAGCGCGGTCTGGCTGTCTGCCGATTACCAGCATCTCACCCATCCTGCGTTCAACGCGGATCGGGGCCCGGTCGACATCGCGGGGGCGAGGGTCCATGCGGAGTTCTAGGGCCCTTGCCTTTGCCGCCTTTGCGACGGCGGTCGCGGTGACTATGCAGGCGCAGGCGCAGCAGGCGCAGGGGTTTGCGCTCGAACGATTTTATCCTTCGGCGCCCGGCGGCGGTTGGTTCGTGATGGACGATCTCGATATGCACGGCGGTCTCGGAGGCGCGTTGTCGCTCACCGCTGGCTATGCGCACGATCCGCTGGTGGTCACCGACGGAACGCAGCATGTGGGCGTTGTCGCCGACCAAGGATTCTTCGATTTGGGCGCGGCGGTTACCTATGATCGCTATCGTCTGTATCTCGATTTGAGCAGTCCGCTGGTGATCCGGGGTGAAAGCGGCACCGTCGGCGGATATCGCTTCACGGCGCCCTCCGTCGATTTGGGAAAGAATACGGACCTCATCGTGGATGCGCGGGTCGGTTACGACGTGCGCCTTTGGGGCGGTCCCACCAGCCCATTTCGTTTGGGCGTCGGCGCGCAGCTGTTCATTCCCAACGGCCGGCGCGAAGACTACGACACCGACGACACCTTCCGCGCCATGGTGCGCGTCCTCTTCGCCGGGAATGTCGGCTCCATCGCGTACGCGGGTCAGATCGGTGAGCACATTCGCGCGCTCGACGATTCGCCGGCGCCGGGCAGTCCGCAGGGCAACGAACTGCTCTTCGGCCTCGCCGCCGGCCCGCGGGTTCCGGTCTCCAAGGATGGAAACACGGTGCTCGTGGTCGGCCCGGAGCTCTATGGTGCGACGGCGCTGCAATCATTTTTGGGGACCACATCGACGGCGCTCGAAGGGCTGCTGACGGGTCGCCTCGAGGGCACGCGCGACGATGGCCCGCAGATTCGCGTCAAGCTGGGCACGGGGGCGGGGCTCAATCAGCACTTCGGCGCGCCCGAGTGGCGATTCGTCCTCGGCGTCGAGGTCTTCGATCACGACTTGCGGGGCGCCCGGGCGGGCCGCGCAAGCCAGCCCTGAATTTCAGCGCCCCGTTCTCGGCGGGCACGTCTTGTGCGTGTTGTCGCCCAGGGAGGCGATGAGCCAGCGGCCGTCGCGGCGCACGAGATGGGCGGTGTCGGTGCCGCAATGATCGACCTTGCCATCGATGAAAAAGTCGTAGGGCGCCCAGATGACCGCGATGTCGTCATCGATTCGGATCAGAGGACCGTAGATGCGCTCCTCGAGTCGCGCGGTGCCTGTCGCGGGGAGCCGATCGACGAATGCCTCGAAGGAGATCTGCAGAATTTTTCCACCGTGGACGAGCGTGGCGGTGCCTCCAGGCAAAAGATGCTCGCGGATCGCGGCCTTGTCGCGCTTCGCGATGCCGTCGAGCATCCCCTGAAGCGGGGCGAGTACGGCTTGCTCCTCGCGCGTCGCCGCCTCGAGCGGTGCGGGCTCGAGAAGCAGCGACGTCGTCAGGGTGCACATGAGGGTGAAGATGCGGAGCGGGGCGATGCGCAACCGGAGGTCTGCGGCTTTGCCGCAGCCGACTTTCAACCGGAGGTCTGCGGCTTTGCCGCAGCCGACTTTCAACC
>Ga0137415_10007941_pt1 | contig 10521 bp, 9 predicted proteins | sample CZODoug3_1_1_16f_FD_183082 | JGI IMG/M metagenome (GOLD analysis project Ga0137415, IMG submission 183082) | Vadose zone soil fungal communities from Angelo Coast Range Reserve, California, USA - CZODoug3_1_1_16fungal (Hybrid Assembly) | ecosystem: Environmental > Terrestrial > Soil > Vadose... | reverse complement strand
ACGGATTCTCACCGCGCATCAATGGCATGGATGCATTGCGACCATGCACCAGGAGGCATTTTGTGGCTCGGGGTCCGATCAACACCGGTTGGAAATCGCCGGCGCCATCGTCTATCGTGCGGCGATGTTGCAAAAGTTCATTCTCGCTTTGGCGATCGGCGCGGGCTGCGCCGGCGTTGCGATGGCCGAGCCGCGCTCCGGCATCGATATCTCGGCGATCGATCCGAGCGTGCGGCCGCAGGACGATTTCTGGCAATTCGCCAACGGCAAATGGCTCGCGGCGACGTCGATTCCAGCCGACCGCGCCGCCTGGGACACCTTCTCCGCGCTGCGCGAAACCAACCAGCAGCAGTTGCGGGACGTGATCGAAGCGATCGATCCGCGCAGCCCGGACGGCGGCGAACCGCGCAAGCTCGCCGATTTCTATGGCTCGTTCATGGACGAGGCGCGGGTGGAAGCGACCGGCCTGGACGGCTTGCGCGACGAACTGCAGCGGATCCACACGTTGAGCGACAAGGCGGCTTTGCCCGAATTGTTCGCGCATCTTTCCGGACTTTCGGTGCGCATCCCCTGGGGGCTGGAGATCGGACCGGATGAGCGCGATGCGACGCGCCATGTCGCGCATCTGGAGCAGAGCCGTTTGGGATTGCCGGATCGCGATTACTATCTCAAGGACGACGCGCATTTCCAGGCGATCCGGACCGGCTATCGCGACCACATCGTCAAATTGCTGGCGCTCGCCGGCGAACCGGCGGCGGAGACCAGCGCCGGCGAGATCATCGCGCTCGAGACCAGGCTGGCGCGCCTGCAGTGGACGCGGGTCGAGAACCGCGATCCGCTCAAGACCTACAACAAGCGGGATATCGCGGCACTGCCGGCGCTGACCACAAAAGACGACTGGCCGTCCTTTCTTTCCGCCGGCGGTGTCGGAACGGAAATTCGCAGCATTGTGGTGGCGCAGCCGAGCTATTTCGACGGCGTCGGCGAAATTGTTCGCGAGGTGCCGCTGGCAACCTGGCAGGCTTACCTCGCCTACAACCTGCTGAGCACCTATGCGCCCTATCTTCCGGCGCCGTTCGTCGCCGAGGAATTTGCCTTCGAGCAGCACACGCTGCGCGGCGTGCCGGAAATCCAGCCGCGCTGGAAACGCGCCGTCGCCATGGTCGATCGCTTGACCGGCTTTGCGCTCGGCCGGCTTTATGTCGAACGCTATTTTCCGCCTGCCAACAAGGCGCGGGCCGACGCCATGATTGCAAATCTGACGGCGGCCTTTCGCGAGAGCATTGCGACACTCGACTGGATGGGGCCCGAGACGCGTCGCGAGGCGCTCGCCAAGCTTGAGGCCATCGTTCCGAAAATCGCGTACCCGACGACATGGCGCGACTACAGCGGGCTTGTCATCCGGCGCGACGACCTGGTCGGCAATGTCATGCGCGCGCGCCGCTTCAACTACGATTTCCAGCTGGCCAAGCTCGGCCACGAAGTCGACCGCGCGGAATGGCTCACCACGCCGCAGACGGTCAACGCATATTACAGCGCCAGCCGCAACGAGATTGCGTTTCCCGCCGGCATCCTGCAGCCGCCGTTCTTCGACGCCGAGGCAGACGACGCCGCCAATTATGGCGCCATCGGCTCGGTGATCGGCCACGAGATCAGTCACGCCTTCGACGACCATGGCAGCCAGTTCGATGGCGACGGCAATTTGCGCAACTGGTGGACCGAAGACGATCGTTCTCGTTTCGAAGGCAAGACCCGCAGCCTGGTGGCCCAGTACGACGCCTTCAGCCCGCTGCCCGGTCACCACGTCAACGGCGCGCTGACGCTGGGAGAGAACGTCGCCGATAATGCGGGCCTCGCGATCGCCGAGCGGGCCTATCGCCTTTCTCTCGGCGGCTGCCCCGCGCGGGATATCGGCGGCTATACCGGCGAGCAACGCCTGTTCATCAGTTTCGCGCAAATCTGGCGCGACAAGGTGCGGGAGGCCGCCCGCATCGAACGTCTCAAGGTCGACCCGCATTCGCCCGGACAGTTCCGCGCCGATGGTACGCTGCGCAACCAGAGTGCCTTCGCCGATGCCTTCGCGGTCAAGCCGGGCGACGCGATGTATCTGCCGCCGGAACAGCGCGTATCGCTGTGGCAGACCGACCGTGAAGTGGTGTGCAGGGAAAAGGCCCGTTAGAGCCGCGCGTCGGGCGACGCCCTTCGACCTCTGGAATTCGCTAGAGCATGATGGCTTTGAGTTGGATCGGCGCTGACGTTTGGTTACCTCGCCGCGCTTGCGGGGAGAGGTCGGATTGTGAAGCAACCCGGGTGAGGGGGCTATCCGCGAGTCCGAGCCTGTCGAGAGTCCCCCTCCGACTCTCTCCCCCGCAAGCGGGGCGAGGGAGAAGTAGCCCACTCGCTTCAACCTAAACTCACCACGCTCTAGCCGCCGCGCGGGCTGGCCTGACATTTGACGATCTGTTCGGCCAGCAGAACCAGCACCTCCCTGGTTCGCAGATCAGTCATATCCTGAAAAGCCCGCAGCAGGCGCAACGCGAGCACCGCTTGCAGCGAATTGATGCGTTGCGCCGACGAAAGATCTGGTGCTTCCGGTCCGGTACCGATGGTCTGGCTGTAGAAGAAGTCGATCGGTATCTGCAATGCTTCGGCGATCTGCATCAGGCGGTCCGCGTCGACGCAATTCGTTCCGTTGCCGTCATCCCGTGTTGGCTGAAGCGTGCCACCGAGAACTTCGGCCAGATCGGCCTGCGAAAGCCCGATCGCGAGCCATCGTGCCTTCACGAATTGGTCGACGTGCCCGTCCGTGGCGCCGCCCGTCATCGGTTGGTCCCGTTGGTGCGATCGGGAAAAATTCGGACGACCTTCGGGCGCGATACTTTCTTGAACCCGGCAAATAAATTCACCAGCGGCTCGGCTTCCTTGTACGATTTGTGCAAATCGTTCGGATGGACGAACTCGTCGCGAAACCATGGATATTTGCGGCCATCGAAGGACTGGATGGTCCACTCGATCAATTGCCTGACGCGCGGTATTTTCTTCGTATCCGGATGATAGGCAAGCCAGATATCGAGGTCGAATTTAACACCGAGATCGAGCGGGATCAGCGGATCGCCAAGCGCCGGTACATAGGTCGGCAACCAGCCGACACCGGCGCCCTTTGCAATCGACCAAAGATGGGCGGTAGAGACATTGTTGCGCATCGCGACGAAGCCGAGCTGCTCGCGGCGTCCATACTTTTCGTACATTTCCTTGCCTTTGGTCTGCTCCGCATCCTGAATGACGACTCGATGATTTTGACGGAGATCGTCCATGTCTGTCGGCATGCCGTAAATTTCGACGTATGACGGGCTGACGAAGGGCACGACGTGAAGCCGTCCGATCTTGATTCTCTTCAGGTCGGGATTCTGGGGCTCCTGGAGTTGCACGGCGACATCGGCTTCAAGACGGAGCACGTCAGCGGAGCGCATTTCACATTTCAAATCCACCAGCAGGCCGGGATAGGCCCGTTGAAATTCGACCAGCCTTGGCGCGAGCCAAAATGTGCCCAGCCCCTCGGTAACGGCGAGCCGAACCTCGCCGCTCAGCGCTGGCGCTGTCTGGCTCAGCGCGCGGTCCAGTCCGAAGGACGCGTCTTCCATCAGCTTTGCCGCTTCGAGAACTTGCACGCCTTCCGGCGTCAATCTGATCCCGTCGACATGGCGCGTCATCAATGTCGTTTTGTAGGCGCTTTCCAGCGCGGAAATTCGCTTGCTGAGAAAGTTCGCAGACATATTCAGTTGTTCGGCCGCGGCTCGAAAGCTGCCTATTCGGGCCACCTCGAGAAATATCCGGACCAGGTCCCAATTCGTCATTCGTCCGGGGCTGTGCGCGCCAGCATGCGCACCCCTGCGCTCACGTGAGTGCATACAAAAGCCTCCCGTTTCACCATTCTATTAATGGCAGAAACGCACCGCTCATACAATCGAGAGACGATCCATGAACGCATTCGATATCGAGTTGATCCGCCAGTCGGCAATGGAAAGTGCTTCAGCGAGCCGATCCACGGCCCACTCGCTTGACAGGATGACCGCTCTGCAGCTGGCGAAGCGGATCGTCATTTTCACGGTTGACGCGGCGGGTATCGCTGCCTTGGTGGACAACGCCCGGCAGGATATCCCCGGCCTGACCTCGAACCAAATGTTCCAGGCGGTCGCCAATCATAATCCGGACACGTTCTGGGCGATCGCGAAGAAAGATCATTTCGATATCACCGCTCCCAGGGGCGAGGGATTTTTCGCGGTGTTGCCGCTGACGCACGAAGGCATGCGCGGGCTCATCGACGGCAGTCTTGATACGCGCAAGCCCGATATTTCGTTCATCGCCCGGCAATCGGAGCGGCCCGCGGGAATCTATATCTGGGCGATCCATGCCAAGGGCAGCCTCGTCGCGGCGATATCGCTCGTCTTGCAGAAAATCTCGGCGCCGCTTTATCGAGGCGTCAACCTCTATTCACGGCCGGTGACCAAGGAGGGGCTCCGGGTGCTCGAGCCGCTCGGGTTTTCTCCGGGAGCGCGCTACGACGGATTGTTCGCGCCCAACCTGCAGATGTTTGACCGCTCGAACGATGTTGCGGCGGTCAAAACCGCTCCCCAGGATCCGGTAACCGTCGAGGTTGTCCGATCGATGGACGAAATGGCGCGCGTGATCGCCATCCGCGGCGCGATCTATATGGGCGAACAGCGATGTCCATTTGAAGAGGAGTTCGACGGCAACGATTTTTCCGCCACGCATCTTATCTGCCACAAGGACCGCGAGCCGGTCGGATGCATCCGGATTCGGTATTTTGCCGATTTTGCCAAACTTGAACGACTGGCGGTCCGGCATGAAGGCCGCGGTTCAGGCCTGGCGGGGCGAATCCTCGACGCGGCGATCGATCTCTGCCGCAAGAAAGGCTACAGCGTTCTGTACGCGCACTCGCAAAAGCGTTTTCTCAAGGTGTGGGAGCAGTGTGGCTTCAAGCGCATGGGCTCCCGCGAGCTCGTGTTTTCGGATTTCGACTATGTCGAGGTCAAACTGGAAACCGAGAAGCATCCGCAGAGCATAACGCTCAGCGATGATCCCTACGTGATCATCCGCCCCGAGGGCCGCTGGGATACTCCTGGCATTCTTGAAAAGTCTGCGAGCAGGGGTGTTTGCCAGCCGGCGGGCGTTTGATGAGCTCTGTGATAGACCTGAGAACCTACGTCAGCGCATCGAACAGCCGTTTGCTTGTCATGGTCGACCTGCAAGAGAAAAACTATGACGAATTGGCGGATGACCGGGCGTCCGACCTCACGCGGTCATTGGCCAACTGCATGTCCGCGATACGGCACGCGCGAAATCTGGGCCTGCCTATCGCGTTCACGCGACAGGCGGATGGTCCGGGATTGATCGAACGGTCGGCCCAATCCGCATGGATTGCAGGTTTCGAGCCAAAACGTTCCGATATGGTGTTCGAACGGCCGCAGCCTTCCTGCTACACCAATCAGCTTTTTGACAATGTCGTTTCGCAGATCGGAAGCTTCACAATCGCCGGCCTGGTTGCCGAACAGACATGTCTCGCGACCGCAATCGATGCGTCGCATCGAGGCCATCACGTTACGTTCCTGAGCGATGCGTCCGTCAGCCGCGGCCGGCATGACGCCGATGCCAGGGCGGTCCATGTTGTAACGACGAAAGCCATCGAATTATTTGCCGACACCGTCACCACGCGTGACTGGCTGGTCGCGACTTCGCAGAGAACTCCCAAGGGGCACCGACATGGATGAAGTCAGTGCCCGCTGCCTGCGTAACGTTATTCCGGTGCTGATCGAGCAACGCAACATCGTCGTCTCCAGGGGGGCTTTGTTTGCCGGTCACCTGATCGATCTGGCGATCCTGCAAATTCGCCTGACGGTTCACGAGATCTCCGAGGAAGAACTTTCCGAATTGTCCAATTTCCTCAGCGTTGGTCACGTTAGCGGCGACAAACACTCGGACTGATCGGGAGCGCACCGATGCCCGGCCAAAGATGGATGATTCTTGCCGCGCTGTTCGCGGTGCGGGCGGCGACCGGATTCCAATTCCAATCGGTCGGATCGGTCGCAAAGGTGCTGATGCAGGATTTGGGAATAGATTACGCCTTGATCGGCATGCTTCTGGGCGCCTATCTGTTGCCTGGCGTCATTGTCGCGTTCCCGGCGGGTCTGTTGGGGCAACGTTTTCGGGACAAGACTCTCGGCCTTGTCGGCCTGTTGCTGATGGCGGTTTCTGGAATTGTGCTCGGCGCTTCCGAGAGTTTTACGGTGGCTCTTGTTGCGCGCATCATCGGTGGCGCCGGTGCGACGATCGTGGCTCTGGTTGCCACCAAGATGACGACCGACTGGTTTGACAGCCGCGAAATCGTCCTTGCGATGTCGATCCTGCAAGTGAGCTGGCCGTTCGGTGCGATGCTGGCTCTACCGATCCAGGCCTATATCGCGCTGCTGTGGGGGTGGCCGGCCGTGATGATATCCGGCGCACTTTGCGCCGGCGCGGCGCTTTGCGCGTTCGTCTTTGTTTCGGAGCCATCGGAGCAGAAGCAACGCACGGCGATTGGCCGTTCAAGACTCCCCGACGCGGTATTAGCTCCCGTCGTGATCGCCGGCACGGTGTGGGGAGCGATGAATCTGGCGTGTGTCTTGTTCTTCAGCTACGCGCCGGTGTTGATGGTGACCCAGGGTTCGTCGTCCACCGCCGCCGCGTCGCTGACCGGCCTCGCCATCTGGTTCACGATCCTGTCAATTCCATCGGGCGGATACCTCGTTCACCGTTCGGGCAGGCCGATCGCAGCGATTGTCGTCTGCTCGCTGATCGCCGCCGTTGCGCTCGTCCTGTTGGTCGCGGACGTTCATCCGACAATCTCCTGCCTGGTTTTCGGAGTTTCTGTCGGCCCGTTGTCGGGAGCCATCCTTTCGCTTCCATCGAAAGTGCTCGTCCCGCACGATCGCGCGGTCGGGTTTGGCGTGTTCTATACCTGCTTTTATGTCCTGATGGCTGGCGGGCCTTTTGCGGCGGGCTACCTGCAGGACGCCTGGGGATCGCCATCGGCCGCACTGATCGCCGGCGCCACGTTGCTTGTCGCGGCCGTGCCCTTGTCTGTTGTATTCGAATTCCTGTCGAACCCACGTCGTCTCGCTGGCATCAACCATGATGCCGAGCCGCGCGCCGCTTCGCGACCGGTGTGACGTCCGGGGTCACCCCGTGCCACCACTCGGTCGGCGGTCGCACGATCACATCGAGCGCCCTGACGGCGCCGTTGCAACCGGCCTCCGCGGCCGGCATTCGCAGCGGAGGTCGTGATCGCAATACCGATGGTGCGGATCAGGCCGCTTTGGTCTCCAACTGCTGGACATTGGAAACAGGGTCCAGCATTTTTTTGGCGGCACGACCGCCTTCCGCGCGTCATCGCGGGCCGGGCCCGGGCGCGCGCCCTGAACTGGGCGACAACAAAAATTTAACGATGGTCAAAATTTTTTTTGCCCGCGGTCTTGAAGTCGGTCTCGGTTTTTCTATGTCGTTTTCCGTCCCAAGACGAGAAAGGAGCGAGGAGGACGACATGACGAATCTAGACCGCGGCTTCGATGAAAATGTGTACGACCTGAACGCCATTTTACATCCCGGTTCGGTATTCGATCATCCCCGGGACGTCTTGGCCGAAACCACGTTGTCGCGGGCAGAGAAAAGGGCGATTTTGGCATCCTGGGCATCCGACGCGGCAGCGGTGGCGTCTTGCCCATCCCTGCGCGCAGTACCCGGGACAAAGCGGGCAGTTTCCATCGACGAGATCCTCGAAGCGCTATCCAGCCTGGATCATTCGCCGAGGAATCCACCCGGTGGCAAACCGGTCCGGCTAAAGTCTACCGCACGGACACCGCTCGCGGCATGATCGGTTGCCAAGCTGTGCGATGATCCGCAAGGCAGCGAGTTCGCGCTTGCGCCCAAACGCTTAACCCGTCAGCGGTTGCACGATCGCATCGAGCGCCCTGACGGCGTCGCTGGGATCGATCTCGATCTGCAATCCGCGCTGTCCGCCGTTCAGATACACACTCGTCTCGCGCAGGGCCGCCTGGTCGATCGCCACCGGCACCTGCTTCTTCTGGGCAAACGGGCTGATGCCGCCGACATGATAGCCGGTCGACCGTTCGGCATCGGCCGGCCGCATCATGTTGGCGGCCTTGCCGGCAAACGCCGCCGCGAGCTTCTTCATGCTGACTTCGCGATCCGATGGCACCACGACGCAGACCGGCATGCCGTCGACCTCCGCCATCAAGGTCTTCAGCATTCGCCGCGGCTCGATGCCGAGCGCCTCGGCGGCCTGAAGGCCGATGCGCTCGGCGTTGGAATCGTAGTCGTAAGCGTGCAGCGCGAATTTGACGCCCAGTTTGGCGAGCGCCAACGTCGCGCGGGTAGTTTTGGACATGGCGCTGTCGCTCCGTCGGGCCGAATTCGCAGTTATCGACTGTCGCCTACGCATTGGTCCACAATTGTCTTATCCGCAGCCGACAATTGTCTGTAATCTAGTCCCTCCTTTTCTTGATTGGCGATTGAGGCGTAGCTGCGAAAATAAGTACTCACAGGTAACTTCTGCGAAAGACACTCGCAAAGTGCTCTGTTTGTGATGGCTATAACGCATTGTAGTTTTTTCCGATGCTGTATCGCGTCGACGGCAGCCAGTGCTTGCTTGAACTGGCCGATGCTCTCCAATTCCTGGAGTGACTGCTGAGACAACGCATCGGACGAAATGACGACCGCAAAAATAACAATACCAGCAAACCATCCAAACATCTTTGCTCTCCCATTATTTAGCAGCATCCCTGCAACGGAAGAGACTGCCAATCGAGATGCTAAAATGCGCGGTTACACCAGGAAAGAGAAAGCTGGAATAACCGCCGGGGCAGTGGCTTGTGGCGCACAAACGTCTGGCGGATAAACGAGTCGCTTGTTGCGATTCGTCAACGGCGTGCTGGCGGCGCCGCTGATGGCTGTGATGATGCTGATCGTCCGCAATCCGAAGGTCATGGGACGTTTGACGGTGTCACGGGCGATGGCGATCTGGGGTTGGGCCGCGACCGGCGTGATGGCCGCGGCATCGCTGGCGTTTTTCATTCTGTCAGATCGGGCTTAAGCACCCCGGTCGCTTGCAAGCGCCCTCAAACGCGGCCGCCGCGTTGTCGCCACAATGTTAGAATTTTCAGGGGATATCAATGGGTTGGGAGCCTCCTACCGGGTTCTCCAAAGCCGTTCTTGCTTGCGTCGCTAGCCCGCATCCTTTATCCGATGGGTTGCCTCGCGTGCGAGCGGCCCCGGCCGTGATTTTTTGGCTAGGCGTCGAGATAGTTGCAGAGGGAATACCCGCGAAATGGCCAATGTCGTCGTCGTCGGCGCCCAATGGGGCGACGAAGGGAAGGGCAAGATCGTCGACTGGTTGTCGGAGCAGGCCGATATCGTTGTGCGCTTCCAGGGCGGCCACAATGCCGGCCACACCCTGGTCATCAACGGCGAAACCTACAAGCTGGCGCTGCTGCCCTCCGGCGTGTTGCGGCCTTCGAAGCTCGCGGTCATCGGCAACGGCGTGGTGGTCGATCCGCAAGCGTTTCTCGATGAAGTCGCAAAACTCAGGGCGCAGGGCGTCGCCATCAGTCCGGACAATCTGCGCGTCGCTGAAAACGTCACGCTGATCCTTCCGCTGCATCGCGAACTCGATGCGCTCCGGGAATCTTCCAACGCCATCACCGCGATCGGCACCACGCGGCGCGGCATCGGCCCGGCCTATGAGGACAAGGTCGGCCGCCGCGCGATCCGGCTGATGGATCTCGCCGATCTCGCTACGCTGCCGCACAAGATTGATCGTCTGCTGTCGCATCACAACGCGCTGCGCCGCGGCCTCAACCTCGAAGAGATCGACGCCGCCGAAATCTTGAAGGAACTGACCGAGCTGGCGCCGAAGCTTCTGCCTTACGCGGAGACGGTGTGGCGGCTGCTCGACCAAAAGCGCCGCGAGGGCAAGCGCATTCTGTTCGAGGGCGCGCAAGGCGCATTGCTCGATGTGGATCACGGCACGTATCCTTACGTCACCTCGTCCAATACCGTGGCGGCGCAGGCCGCGACCGGCACCGGCATGGGCCCGGGCGCGGTCGGCTATGTCCTGGGGATCTGCAAGGCCTATACGACCCGGGTCGGGCAAGGGCCGTTTCCGACCGAACTGCACGACGAGATCGGCGAGGAGATCGGTCGCCGCGGCAAGGAGTTCGGCGTCAACACCGGGCGCAAGCGGCGCTGCGGATGGTTCGACGCGGTGCTGGTGCGCCAGACCGTGCGGACCTGCGGCATCAACGGCCTGGCGCTGACCAAGCTCGATATTCTCGATGGCTTCGACTCGATCGAGGTCTGCACCGGCTATACTCTGGACGGCAAGGAAATCGACCATCTGCCGGCCGGCGAGGGCGCGCAGGCCCGAATTAAGCCGGTCTACGAGACTAT
>Ga0137415_10007940_pt1 | contig 10523 bp, 6 predicted proteins | sample CZODoug3_1_1_16f_FD_183082 | JGI IMG/M metagenome (GOLD analysis project Ga0137415, IMG submission 183082) | Vadose zone soil fungal communities from Angelo Coast Range Reserve, California, USA - CZODoug3_1_1_16fungal (Hybrid Assembly) | ecosystem: Environmental > Terrestrial > Soil > Vadose... | reverse complement strand
CTACAACCTTGGAGGACGCGGGAAGAAGCGGCGGGTTGGGCGGGCAAATTTTGGGCGTGAGGGCGCATCCTAGTGGGCGTAGACTTGGCGGCGGATAGCTTATCGCTCAACAGGTGCCTCGATGTGGCCCCGGACGCTGATCCTGCTTCTGGCACTCTTCCCGATTCCGGCATTTAGTGCGCAGGTCGCGCAGAACGCGGCTAGTTATCCTATTCGCGGCACGGTGATCAACTCCCTGACTGGGGAGCCGATCCGCGGGGCGCTGGTGCAGATTTTTTCGAATCGGCAACGCAGCGTGCTGACGGGGGCCGACGGCAGCTTTCAGTTTGCAGACGTGCCGGCCGGAACGGTCAATCTCAACGTGCAGAAACCTGGATTTTTTACCGCGCAGGCGATCCAGTCGCCGAGGGCGCAGGCGTCGTTCGCGGTTTCTGGTCCTGACCAGCCTCCTGTGGTGCTGAAGCTAATACCGGAAGGAGTGATTTCAGGCCACATCAGCGGAGACGGCGGGGAGGCGGTGGAAGGTTTGTCGGTGCAGCTCATGGCCGAGCGGGTCGAAAACGGGAAAAGGACGCGGGTGATTTTGAAAGGAGCAAGTACCGACGAGCGAGGCGAATACCGGATTGCGGATCTGCAGCCGGGAAAGTATTTCGTCTTCGTCGGGGCGACCAACAGGATTGAGGCATTTGCCGCGTCACCAACGCAACAGGGCGCGCGTGGATATCCGGCTACCTTCTATCCGAATGGAAATGATTTCGCGACTGCCAATCCGGTAGCGGTGGCGGCAGGACAACACGCGGAAATCAATTTCAATCTTCGTTCGCAATTGTTTCACCGCATCAGCGGGACGGTGAGCGGGTACCCACAAGGCACGCCTGGAATCAACCTGCAAGTGACCGACACGGCGGGACAGCAGATGCAAGCGGGGTTTCGATTTGACCAGGCTGGCGGAACGTTTCGCACGCTGTGGCTGCCGGCAGGGGCTTATACGCTGACCGCGGAGATGCGCAACCCGGAAGACGGTCAAGTGTATTTCGCTGCACAAAATTTGAATCTCACCTCGGACGTCGCGGGCGTTCATTTGCAATTGGCGCCTGGGCTCAACATTCCGGTAACTTTTCGAGTGGAAAGAACACGAAACGATTCGCCGGCCGCGGAGACGCAGAGCTTTTTCGTGTTCGGGGGAGGGCGAGGCACACGGCGCCGGCAAGTGCAAATGAATGTTCCCGCTCGCGTGGCCTTGATCCCGCAAGGCGGGGCACTTTCGCAACAGCAGCGTTTCGCGCAGCCTGGCCAGGGGGAAGATTCGCTTGAAGTCGCCGAGGTGCCGCCGGGAGTCTACGCCGTGCAGGTGTTTCCGAATGGACCGCACTACGTGCAATCCGCGCGCTCCGGGTCGCTGAACTTGCTGGAGCAGAACTTGACGGTGGCGCCAGGCTCTTCGGTGGACCCAATAGAAGTTGTGTTGCGAGATGATTTCGCGAGCCTGGAGGGGAGCGTCACCTTTGGTGCCGAGAGCGATTCCGCGACGGTGATTGCCATACCGGAGGGCGCACGGCCGCAAATGGGCGGCGTGGGCTTGTCACGACCCACACCGAGCGGTGACCCTTCGCACGCCGCCGCGATGTTCGTGATGGGGCAGCTCGCTCCGGGCAACTACAAGATTCTGGCGGTGGACCGGCCGGACGATTTTGAATATGGCAATCCGGAGGTCTTGCGAAAATACCTGAGTAAGGCGCAAGAGATTTCGCTGGTGGCGAATCAGCATGCGAAAATTGAGCTCGAAGTCGTGCACATCGGAGAGTAGACCATGATGCTGCGGGCGTTTCTTTGTTTGCTGCTGGTTGGGGCGTGGGTGCAAAAACAGGCGCCGAGCGCTCCTGCGCGTGCCGTTACTTCTGCTGCGACTCCCGCCGCGGAGCAGATGAGCTTCCGGATCAGCGGAACGGTCGTCGATGGGATGACCGGGCAGCCATTGGCTCATACACAGGTCTCGATTGCCGCAGAGGGAATCCGCGATTCCGGCCAGTTCACGGTGACAGAGGAGGACGGGCGTTTTGTGTTCGAAAACCTTGCGCCGGGTCACTACCCACTGTTCGCTAGGCGCAGGGGCTATCTCCAACAGTTTTATAAGCAACACGACCAGTTTTCGACGGCGATTATCGTTGGCCCGGAATTGAACACCGAGAATTTGCGATTTGAGATGCGGCCTGACGCTTCGATTTCGGGCCAAGTGCTGGCCGAGATGAATGAGCCGGTTAGGAACGCACAGGTAATGCTTCTTCGCCTAGGATTGGCGCTGGGGCGGCGCCAAAATTGGCACCAGGGCTCAGCGCAAACCGATGATTTGGGGCGTTTCCATTTCGGCCATCTGGATCCGGCGACGTACTTCGTCGCGGTATCCGCGCAACCGTGGTATGCGCAACGGGTGATGCACCAGCGTGTGCAGCAGACGGATTCTTCCGGCCAGACGACGATCCAGGAAATCACGAATGGCGAGCCGGAGTTGGACGTGGTCTACCCCATCACGTTTTTCCCGAACGCGCCGGACATTGCCGGGGCCGCGCCGATCACGGTGCACGCGGGGGACGCGGAGACGGCCGATTTGCGGCTGCAGCCGGTGCCCTCGCTGCACATGATTGTTCGTACGGCGGCGGCAGCTTCTCCGGGGGATTCCGCGGAAAACGAAAACGTCTGGGCGCAAGTCACGCAAGTGGTCGCCGAGGGAATCCAGATGGGCGTGCAGGCGAGCAACCAGCAGATCGCTCCGGGCATTGTCGAAATCTCCGGGCTGCCTCCCGGGCGGTTCAATCTGCGATTGAACTCCAACAAGAACGGCGCAACGACAACGCACACGCAAAATGTGCAGGTTGGTGGGGATGCGGAAGTTACTTTGAGCGAAGCCGATTCTTCCGGCACCGTCAGCGGCATCGCGAAGCTGGAGAACGGGGCTGCGCCGACTCCCGCGCCGATGCTTCTGCTCCGAGCGCGAGCGAGCGGAGAGCAGTTTTTTATGCAGGCAGATCCGAACGGCGAATTCCGTTTGAAGGAGCAAGCGGTGCCACCCGGAACGTACGACGTATTGTGCCAACCTCCAGCGGTGGCGGTGAAGAGCATGTCAGCGACTGGCGCCAAGGTGAGCGGGCGCAGCATCGAGATAGCCGGGGGGCAAGACGTGCGGCTTAAGGTTGTGCTGTCGGAAGGCACCGGGCGCGTTAGCGGCTTCGCCCTGAAAGATGGCAAGCCCGTCGATGGTGTGATGATTGCGCTGGTGCCGGAAGTGCCCGAGCACAACTTGGTGCTATTCCGGCGCGACCAGAGCGATTCGGACGGCTCGTTCCGTCTGCCGGGAGTGCACCCGGGGAAATACACGGTGATAGCGATTGAAAATGGGTGGGAGCTGGAGTGGCTGACTCCCGGCGTGCTCGAGAAATATTTGACTGGGGGCGAGCCGGTGCAAGTCGCGGCTAACGCTAAGATTGATGTGAATGTGAAAGCGCAGCCTCCGCAATAGAAGCGCGGGGTCTTCGAGGCTCCCCTCGAAGATCGGGGCGAGCATGGCAAGCCGACGGACGGGCCGACAAGATGGCGACGTTACCCTGTGGGGGTACCAGGCGAGGTAGCGCTCCATTACGTGGCGTAAAAAAATTTTGTTGCGGATGCATTTTGTTGTTGCACGCGGAGATGGACCTTGTATCCTTCGGATGCGAAGCCGCTCGGTGTTCGGCGAAAGTGAGCGTTCGATTCAGGAGGATCGAGAGTAAAAATTGAGCACGTTATCGCTGCCCGCCCCACTTCCCTCCCACGCAATCCCGCAAGCGAAAAAGCGAATCGCCAAGCTGACGCTCTGGCCGTTGGTCGCCGCGACTTTTTTCATGGTGTCCGGCGGAACTTACGGCACGGAGCAAATTGTGCAAGGCGCCGGATACGGGCGGGCGATTTTGATTTTGCTGCTGACGCCCGTGTTGTGGAGCTTGCCGACGGCGTTCATGATCGGCGAGCTGTCGAGCGCGCTGCCGGCGGAAGGCGGATATTACGCCTGGGTGCGGCGCGGACTGGGAAATTTCTGGGGATTTCAGGAAGCGTGGCTGTCGCTGGTGGCCAGCATTTTCGATATGGCGATTTATCCCACGCTGTTTGTGGCGTACTTGACGCAGATTGCGCCGTGGTTTCGCGAAGGACATCGCGGGGTGATGGTCGGGCTGTTTGTGGTGATCGCGTGCGCGGGGCTGAATATTGCGGGAATTCGCGTCGTGGGGATCACTTCGCTGTGGCTGTTTTTCCTGCTGTCGATGCCGTTTGCGCTGATCGTTCTGCTTTCACCTTTTAATTTGTGGGCGGCGGGCAGTGCGCCTGTCGCACCGGTTGCATCCACGGTGGGCACTGTGGGATTGCTTGGCGGAATATTGATCGCGATGTGGAATTACATGGGATGGGACAACGCTTCGACAATTGCGCAGGAAGTGGAGCGGCCGCAGCGGACATATCCGAGGGCGATGATTGCGGCGGTGATCCTGGTTTCGCTAACGTACGTGGTGCCGTTCGCGGCGGTGTATCTGGCGGGCGTGCCGGCGGCGGCATTTACGGGCGATGGAGCCTGGGCGCAAGTGGCCGGGCTGATCGGCGGAACCTGGCACGGCGCGAATTGGCTGGGATTTCTGCTGGTGCTGGGCGGGATGATGAGCGCGTTCGGGATGTTCAACGCGCTGGTGATGAGCTACTCGCGGCTGCCGCTGGCGATGGCGCAGGATGGCACGCTGCCGAAAGTGTTTGCCAAGACGCATGCGAAGACGCGTGCGCCGTGGGTGGCGATCGTGGTGTTGGCGACGGGCTGGGGGCTTTGCCTGGGATTGGGATTTGAGCGGCTGGTTACGCTGGACATTATTTTGTATGGGGCCAGCTTGATGCTCGAGTTTGTGACTCTGGTGGTGCTGCGAATTCGGGAGCCGGAGTTGAAGCGGGAGTTTCGCGTGCCGGGTGGATTGGTGGGCGCGATCTCGGTGGGCGTGTTTCCATTGCTGGTGTTGGGATTGGCGGTGCTACACGGCGGGACCGAGACGGTGCTGGGGATGAATGGGTTGGTGTTCGGGACGGTGATTATTTTCGCGGGCTTCGCGGTGTACGTGGGGACGGCGCGGCTGCGGCGGCGGACGCTGCGGCCGGCAATAGTGGAGCACGTCGAAGCTGCCTAAGGAACTGACGCTTGATGAGGACGTCCGGCTCGAAAGGGCCGGACGTTTTTTGTTTTGGGGCGAGGGAAAGGATTTCACCACAGAGTTCGCAGAGTGCACAGAGAAGAAGAACGGAGTGATATATACTCGCGATTCTTTGGGTTAAGCGATTCGGCCGGAGACACTCGCGTGAAATATTTTTGCGGTGCGATTTGTTTGTGTGCGGGCTTATTCAGTGGATGGAAGGCGATGGCTTCGCCCGACGCTCCTCAGAAATTTGACGCGAGATTGTTTCAGGAATTGCGGTGGAGGTCGATTGGGCCGTTTCGTGGCGGACGAACGCTAGCGGTCACGGGCATACGAGGGCAACCTGAGGTTTTTTATTTTGGCGCGGCGGGCGGAGGCGTTTGGTGCAGCAACGATGCGGGACGCACTTGGAAACCGATATTTGATTCGCAAGGGATTGCTTCGATTGGGGCCGTTGCGGTGGCGCCTTCGAATCCGCAGATTATTTATGTGGGAACGGGCGAAGCGGACATGCGCTCAGACATTTCCTACGGGAATGGGATGTACAGGTCCGCGGACGGCGGGAAGACTTGGGCGCACATTGGGCTGGAGGATTCGCGGCAGATAGCGCGGATCCTGGTCGACCCAAAAGACCCGGAAAAAGTTTTTGTGGCGGCGCTGGGACATGCGTACGGGCCGAATGCGGAGCGTGGCGTTTTTTATTCGAAGGATGGCGGCAAGAACTGGAAGCGCGTGCTGTTTCACGACGAAAACACGGGAGCGATCGATTTAGCATTCGAGCCGGGGAATCCGAAGACGATTTTTGCGGCGCTGCTGCAGACGCGGCGGCCACCGTGGAATGTTTATCCGCCGTCGAAGGGGCGGGGGACCGGGCTCTATCGATCGAAAGACGGCGGAGAGCATTGGGAGCATTTGAGCGGACACGGATTGCCGAGCGAAGGATTGGGGAGGATGGGGATTGCGTTTGCGCCGAGCAATCCGCGGCGGATTTATCTGATTGCTGATGCGAAGGAAGGTGGACTGTACCGATCCGACGATGGCGGCGAAAACTGGCGGCGCGCTTCTGACGACCGGCGGATTTGGGGGCGCGGCTGGTATTTCTGCGAAGTGAGCGTCGATCCGAAAGATGCGGACACCGTATATGTGCCGAACACGGGGTTATATCGGTCGCGCGATGGCGGGAAAACATTCACAGTGCTCAAGGGAGAGCCGGGCGGTGATGACTATCACCAGTTGTGGATCGATGCAGATGAACCGCGGCGCATGATTTTGGGAAGCGACCAGGGCGCGGTGGTGACGCTCAATGCCGGAGAGACTTGGAGCAGTTGGTACAACCAGCCGACGGGGCAGTTCTATCACGTCGCGACGGACAACCGGTTTCCGTACTGGGTTTATGGCGCGCAGCAGGACAGCGGCGCGGCGGCTACGCCCAGCCGCGGAAAATACCGCTCGCTGAATTTTCACGATTGGCGGCCGATGGAAGCGGGGGATGAGAATGGGTACGTAGCGCCCGATCCGTTGAATCCGGAAGTGGTGTATGGCGGATTTGTGACTCGGCAGGACTTGCGCAACGAGCAGATGGTGCAGTTGCCGCCGGGATTGACGCAGACGGAAAAGCTGCGGCGGACTTGGACTTTGCCGCTGGTGTTTTCGCCGCTTGATGCGCATGTACTGTATTTCGGCGCGCAGATGTTGTTTCGAACCGCGGATGGAGGAAATTCGTGGAAGGCGATCAGCTCGGACTTGACCCGTGAGGATCCGGGAGCACCGGCAAATCTGGATGCGGCGACGGCGGCGGACGCTCCGGCAGAAAGGCGGCGAGGCGTGATTTACACAATTGCGCCGTCGAGCGTGCAAGCGGGAGAAATCTGGGCGGGGACGGATGATGGGCTCATTCAATTGACGCAGGATGAAGGCAAGACGTGGAGCAACGTCACGCCCGCGGAGCTGACGCCGTGGAGCAAAGTGACGCTCATCGAGCCTTCGCATTCTGACGTGGGGACGGCTTATGCTGCGGTGGACCGGCACCGGCTGGAAGATTTGCACGCTTACCTGTACCGCACGCGGGATTCTGGAAAAAGCTGGCAACAGACTGCGAGCGGAATTCCCGAGGGCAGCTTCCTGAATTGCGTTCGCGAAGACCCGCTGCGCAAGGGATTGCTGTACGCATGCACCGAGAAGGGCGTATATGTCTCGTTCAATGAAGGCGATTCGTGGCAGTCGTTGCAGCTCAACATGCCGACGACTTCGATTCGCGATTTAGTGGTGCACGGCGATGATTTGGTGATCGCCACGCATGGGCGGTCGTTTTGGATTTTGGATGACGCGAGTCCGCTGCGGGAGACGAACGTGCAGGTGAGCGCAGCGGATTTGTGGCTGTTCAAGCCGGCAGCGGCTTATCGCGTGCGGCCGGGATCGGATCAAGGTACCCCGGTACCGATGGACGAACCGCTGGCCGAAAATAAACCGGATGGCGCGGTGGTGGATTATTGGCTGAAGGACAAGGCGAAGGGACCAGTGACGCTGGAAATTTTCGACGGCGAAGGCGCGCTGGTGCGGCGATTCTCGAGCGACGACGTACTGCCAAAGACAGATCCGAAGAACCTGCCGATTGCGATCGAGTGGGTGCGACCTCAGGCATCGGTTTCGGCGGAAGCAGGGATGCACCGGTTCGTTTGGGATTTGCATTATGCGCCACCGACAGGAGTGCGCCGATCGTTTTATGGACCGGCAGGGGTGTGGACGCTGCCGGGAAAGTACACGGTGAAGCTGACGGCGAATGGGAAAAGTTCCTCGCAAGTGCTGATAGTAAAGTTGGATCCGCGGATCGGCACACCGGAGGATGCGCTGCGACGTCAGTTTGTGGCGGCTTCGCGCGTTTCGGCCCTGCTTGGGGAAATGGCAGCGGCACAGGAGCAGGTGGAGGGGTTGCAGAAGCGCATTGCTGCGCGGAAATCGGAGGCAGGCGGGAACGCGGAAGTTGGTACGGCACTGGCTGAGCTTGCGGGAAAAGTCAGCGAGGTGAATGGCGTTCAGGGTGAACAGGAATTTGGATTTTTTGCGCTGAGGCTGCCGGGCGGAGAGCCCGCCACGTTGCACCAAGTTGCCGCGGCGTTGACGGGATTATTGATGATTGTGGATGGAGCGGACGCAGCACCTACGCCGGATGCGCAGCGAGCGACGGAACAGTGGGAAGCGGCGGGTGCGGATGTGCTTGCGCGGTGGAAGGCGGTGCTTGAAAAGGCCAAGTTGCAACTGCTGAAATAGAAGATCGCAGCCAAAGTGACTTGATCATTTGAGTAGCGAATTTTTTTGGTGCCGGCCGCAGACCCTCCACTACGCGGACCGGCGCTCACGAACCTCGCGCAAAAAGAAACCAGCCGCTCCGGCCGGGATGAGTATTGAGGAACAGCGAGCGCGGCGATGTGGCTCTTGCGTGGCGCCATCGCTACGCGGCGAACGGAGGAGCGGTGAGATTTGGTATGCTGCTCGACGTGAAACACTTCGTTCGAAACAAGATTCGCGGAAAATTGTGCGCGGCTCTTTTTGCGCTTGCTGTGTCTTTCGCGGCACTGAACGGGGCTGCGTCTTCCTCCTCCGGGCAACCCAGTTCCCCGGCAGCCGCACAGCAGGCAACTCCTGTGCCAACTCCGGCACAACCGGCAGCGACCGCGAGTGGAAGCGCTACGCAAACCGTTGCGCAGCCTGGGCTGAATATCGTGGTGCTGGATCCGGCGCATGGCGGTACGGATTTGGGCGCGCGCGGGACAGGCGGGATTCACGAGAGCGACATTGTGCTGGAGTTTGCGGCGCAGGTACGCACGGCTCTGGAGGCGCATGGATTTCAGGTGGTGCAGACGCGGCAAGGAAACGCGAATCCGTCGTTTGACGATCGCTCGGCGATAGCCAACGCGCAGCGCGGGGCGATTTTTGTGACGCTGCACATTGCGTCGACAGGCGTGCCGGGGACGGCACGCGTTTACGTGATGAATGATTTAGCGTCGGCGGCGGACGCGACGGGGCTGATTCCGTGGGACCGCGCGCAGGCGCCGTTTGTGTCGCTGAGCCGAAAGCTGGGTGACCAGGTGCAAGCGCTGCTCGCTCAGCGATTTAAAGGATCGCCGGCCGTGACGCAAACGGCGAGCGTGCGGCAACTGCGCACTACGGCGGCTCCGGCGATTGCGGTGGAGATTTCCAGCGTCACCATCGAGGAACGCACGCAACTCGACCACATGGCGCCGGGCGTTGCGGACGCGATTGCGCGAGGAGCGGCGGCGTTTCGCCCCACCTACGTGGTGCCGGCGAATCCGGGAGAGCGGCCATGACGCCGCGCTGGCGCTCTTGGCTTCTGGGAGCGCTGCTCCTGGCTGTAGTGATCGCGGCGATTTACCTGCCGATTTTGCGGCGCAACATCCGGCAAGCGGCAAGATTGCAGCAGCGCAGCGAAGAGCAGGCGCGCCGAGAATTGACGCAGCCCACGGTGATCAATCCGAGCGACCCGAGAGTGAAAGCGAAATTATTTTGGGCGTCGGGAGCGGATGATGGAACGGTATCGGCGGTTACCGTGGAGCTACCGCTTTCGAGCGATTCGGTGCTGCGCGCGAAGCAAGTGCTGAACACGTTGCTGGCTGGTCCGGTGGACATGGAGCTGCGCACACTGCCGCCGGATGCGGCATTGCTCGCGTTTTACCTGTTGCCGGACGGAACGGCGATTGCGGACTTTTCGGAGGCGTTGGGGACTTCGACACCGTCGGGGATTCAGAGCGAGCAGATGGCGGTGGACTCGATCGCGAGAACCCTGGAAGCGAACGTGCCGAAAGTACGGCGACTGAAGATTTTGATTCATGGGCAAGAAGTGGAGACGCTGGCGGGACATTTGGATTTGACCCAGGCGTTTCTAGTGAACGCGAATGCGGGTTCTGGGCCGCGAGCTGCGGGAACGCCTGAGCCAGCCGCGGCGACGACTGCGTTGACACCTTCGGCAGCCACCGTCAAACTGGCGGCGTCACCAAACACGCCAGCGACCAAACCATGAGCCAGACGCGCGAACGCGGCGCAGCAGCGGGAGGAAAATTGCGAGTCGATGGACGCAGCGCCGATCAGATGCGCGCGCTGAAGATTACGCCGGACTTCATTTCCACCGCGGAAGGCAGCGTGTTGATCGAGCTGGGAAAGACGCGCGTGATTTGCACGGCCACGGTGGACGACGGTGTGCCGGGATTTCTGAAGGGCAGCGGCAAGGGCTGGATCACGAGCGAATACGGAATGCTGCCGCGGGCGACCGAGGAACGCACGGCGCGCGAGGCTACGCGAGGGAAACAATCC
>Ga0137415_10007939_pt1 | contig 10524 bp, 9 predicted proteins | sample CZODoug3_1_1_16f_FD_183082 | JGI IMG/M metagenome (GOLD analysis project Ga0137415, IMG submission 183082) | Vadose zone soil fungal communities from Angelo Coast Range Reserve, California, USA - CZODoug3_1_1_16fungal (Hybrid Assembly) | ecosystem: Environmental > Terrestrial > Soil > Vadose... | reverse complement strand
GAGCCGGATGTTGCGAAAACAGGTGCGGCGTTGCGCCTGGCGCCCTGCCCGCGCGCGGCAAAGAAAAATTCATCGCTGGCCGGCGCGAACACTGCCGCCAGCAAACTCGATCCGTTTTCGACCAGCGCCACGCTGACGCACCAGTCTTCGCGGCCGGCCAGATAACCGCGGGTGCCATCGATCGGATCGACAATCCACACCAGCGGCTTCTCAAGACGCGCTTCGTCATCGGCGCTTTCTTCCGACAGCCAGCCATAATCCGGCGTGGCGGATCGCAGCCGGCTCTCGAGCAGATCGTTGACCCTGATATCGGCTTCGGACACCGGCGAGGATGCGCCTTTGGTCCAGTTTTTCAGTTCGGTGCGGAACAGCGACAGCGCCAGCGCGCCGGCCTCGCGCACTGCGTCGGTCAGCAAGACGGCGTCGCGCGTCAGGATGTCGCGCGCCGGAGTCCTGTTTTGCACGTTGTCGGCGCTAACGTCCGCCAACCGTCAAACCCTCGATGCGCAGTGTCGGAGCATTGACGCCATAACGAAATTCCAGATCGTTGGCTGGCGCCAGCGACTTGAACATTTCGAGAAGATGGCCTGCGATCGTCACCTCGCTCACCGCATAGGTGATCTCGCCGTTTTCGATCCAGAAGCCGGATGCGCCGCGACTGTAGTCGCCGGTCACGCCGTTGACGCCAGAGCCGATCAGGTCGGTGACGTAAAATCCCTGGGCAATGTCGGATATCAGCTCGGCCGGTGTAGGCTCGCCGGCTTCGAGATGGAGATTATACGATCCCGGCGACGGCGACGACGATACCCCACGATGGGCATGGCCGGTCGTGACCAGATCGAGCTCGCGCGCGGTCGCGGAATCCAGTAGCCACGACGTCAGCACGCCCTCGTCGATGATGGCGAGCTTTTTGACCTTTACGCCCTCGGCGTCGAACGACTGCGAGCGCAATCCGCGCACCCGCAACGGATCGTCGATGATGCGGATATTCTTCGCAAACAGCTGCTCGCCGAGGCGGTCTTTCAGAAAACTGGTCTTGCGTGCGATCGATGCGCCATTGACCGCGCCCACCAGATGGCCGACCAGCGATCCTGAAACCCTGGGGTCGAACACCACGGGCACCCTGCAGGTCTCGACCTTGCGCGGATTGGCGCGCGCGACGGTGCGCTCACCCGCGGTGCGGCCGACCTGGGCAGGCGATGCGAGATCGGAAGCGTGTGGCGCTGACGTGTAATCGTAGTCGCGTTCCATGCTGGTGCCGTCGCCGACGATCGCGGTCATCGAGATGCCCTGGCTGGAGCGCAGATAGGAGCCGTGGAAGCCGGTACTGGTAACCAGCACCATGCCGCCAATTCCGGTCGAGGCCGACGCGCCGCCCGATTTGGTCACGCCCTTGACCGCAAGCGCGGCTGCTTCGGCTTCACAGGCGCGGCGTTCAAGCTCCGAAGTCGACGGAACCTTGGGGTCGAGCAGGTCGAGATCGGGAAAATCACGCGCCAGCAGCGACGGATCGGCCAGACCGACGTATTTGTCGTCGGGCGCGACCCGCGCCATTGCAACGGCGCGCTCCGCGAGCTTTGCAACGCCATCGCCGCTAATGTCGTTGGTCGAGACCACCGCCTGGCGCCGTCCCACCAGCACGCGCAGTCCGACATCATCGCCTTCCGAGCGCTCGGATTCCTCGACGCGTCCGTCGCGGACCTCCACCCCTTGCGAAACGTTGCGCACCGCAACCGCGTCGGCAGCGTCCGCGCCCGCGCGTCTGGCGGCCTCAACGAGCCGCTGCGCCAGTGCGCTCAGGGCGGATTGATCGAACAAATCGGAGGTGGCGGGTTTCGAGGAAGGCGCCGATGCGTCTGATGGTGAAGAGATCACGAACAAAATCCCAAGAATAGAAGGAGGATTGAAGGAGGATAGAACGAAGATTGAAGGAGGCCTGAATGCAAATCGCGCAACCCATGAGATGTGCCTGATTCACGCGGACTTCAAGCACTTCCTGGGTCTGGAAACCAAAGAATTTGAGCTTTCATCGCAAGGTCTCGTCAATCATGTGAGCCAAGGTCTTGTCAATCATGCCTGCGGATGCAGGGCCAGTGACCTCCGATTAACCAGCCTTTTTAAGCCAATACGGACAAGGCTCGGCTACGGTCTCGCCTATCGACCGGGAACATAATCCCGGCGGGGAGATAAAGCCGTGAGGCGTCAAACTGCAACAAGCGGGATCAATCCCGCCGGGTCGAGCCGCGCATTGCGGCTCGACCCCCTCTCTCTGCCCGTCAGCTTCAATGCGCACGACACCCGCGCAGATGGCGGCGTGCGGCAGATCGAACTTCACCGCGAACGCGTCATTCTGCGTCGTGCCATCCACGGCATGCGGATGGCGGTCAACCTCCGCGTGCGCGATTTTCTTGGCGTTGCACTGCGCGGCATCGACGATGCCCAGATGCTCGTGCTGGTTCATCGCGATCCGTCATTGACCATTCCGCTGTGCGTCAGTTCCGACAGCGACGAGATCGCATCGGCGTGGCAGATGTGGAGCGACATTCTTGCGCTTCCGCTATTGCCGGAAAACAAAGTGCGCGAACCGGCGCAGCGGCGCCGGCGCCACAACGCAATCCGGGCGCGACGACCGAAGTTCCTGGTGCGGCGGCGCGGCAGCGGTTTGCTCAATCCGGCGAGCATCCATCAGGGCGAGCGCGAGATCATCGCAAGGGACTAGAATATTTCGAGCTATCCGACCAGAGGAACAGTAGACGTCCGGTATCGCTCGATAGACAAGCCTTAGCGGGTTACCAGAGCATCACGGGCGATGATTTTTCCACTCAATGTCGTGTTGCTGATCTTCAATCCCATCTGGGCCTCGCTTCTCGCCTTGGTCGCCTTGACCTTGCTGCTGGGGTGGACGGGCTTATGGGCGCGCTACCGATATCGTATTCTCGCGACATTTCTCGCGTTGTACGCCGCTGATACAGCGATCGCACTGCCACGCGTTCTATTTTCATACGGACTTTCCAAGCAACCCGTCATCGCTCAAAAAATCCCTTTGCCGCGTCAACTCGTGCTTGTGGACGTTCCCTGCGGCGCAAAGTGCCACGAATGGCTGATCTCGGGAGCGGTCGAAGAGGTGATCTTCGTCCAGCCTCGTTCTTCCAGGGAAAGGGAAAGGCCTCAGGCAGTTCGATACATTGCAAGCTGGAGCATCCCGGGCGCCTGTCCATATGACCGCCAGAAAGCGATCGACTATCCAAATTATGAGCTGCTGAAGACGGGTTATTGCCCGCTGGTGGAACCTGTTGATGCCCCGTCTCAAGGAATCTTCCTGATACGAGAAGCTACGATCGTCCTTGCTTCGGAGCGAGCGCGCACCTACACGCCAACCCATCTAGCCAAGGGCCCGCCGGGTTCGATGATCCAGTTTGCCGGGGTTGAGGTGCAAAATAGAAGCGCCTCAGGTGTCGCCGTCCTCGCATCGACCTACTCCTATCAGGCTCCCGGCCTTCTTGGACTGCCTCCATTGATTGGCTGCTGGGACCGGCCGGACAACGTGATCTGGATCATGCCTCCGGGCGATACAGGTTGCGGTTTCTGGCGCTGGTTCACGTGGGGCGGTGATGAAAAGGGCTCCACCAATCCCAAATGGGTTTACGACGATGTATTTGGGCCTCCCGATCGAGCTGCGGTCCCGCCCAAGAAACCTGAATTGAGTCTGCCGCTGCCCGCGGAAGCCCTTGAGATCCTGGCAAACGCTCAGCCATTCGACGATTACTTGCCGGGCCTGCGCGATCAGGTGCTTGATCCTTCGAATACCGACCAGGCGCTGACCGAGTTTGTTGCTCGGCTCGCCCGACGCGGAACTCTGGAGGGGTCTCTGATCGCGTTGCTGGCGGCGAACCGGCCCGCGACACTTGTTGGCCTTTCCCGTCTCCTCAATCCCGTCCCGGCAAATTTTGCGAAGTCGGGCGCTGTCCTCGAGGAGATGGAGAAGGATCCAAAATTCCGCGACGAATTCGCCGATACCGTGTTTCTGGCTCTGGCGGCTCGTTGGCAAACACCTGAGAACATCGATCGCTTTTTGAAGCTGATGGAGACCAGTCATCCCGGATGGCTCTGCGATCGGCTCAGTCGCTTCACTGGCCCGGACGGCATTCTGAAGGCGCGAGAAAACGGCGCGATGAAAAATTACAGGGAGGCGATGCCGCCCTTCATCCCCTTGATCGTGGAAAAAACCGCACCGCAATGCCCCGATGCAACGATCGAGCTTTTGCAATCATTGCCACCTACATTTCATCCAAAGGAGCGAGCCAAACTCGCTTTGGAGTTCTGTGAAAAGCTGGCGCAGGACGAAGCCCGTGCAAAGAACGATGCCGAACAGCAAGGCGCTCAACCGGGGCAGCCCGTTCAAAATCCCGCAGCCTTTCGTAACGAAAAGACGAGGGAGTTCTGTCGTGTTTAGCCCGCCACCCGCATCACCGCATCCGCGAGCAATCCCGCGAACAACAACAGCCCCGCATCGCGATTGGATTTGAAAATCCGCAGGCAGAGCGCGGGATCGCCGATCTCCAAACGCCTGATTTGCCAAACGAGATGAACGGCGAACGCGGCAAGCCCGATCCACGCCGGCCAGCGCGCGTCTGCAAGCGCGAGCGCCACGCCGATCAGCACTACCGCCAGACCGTAAAACACCATCAGCGCGGGCCGCGTGCGCGCACCGAACAATAGCGCGGTCGACTTGATCCCGATCAGCGCGTCGTCCTCGGCATCCTGATGCGCGTAGATGGTGTCGTAGCCGATCACCCACAGAATCGAGCCGGCATAGAGCGCGAGCGCGGTCGCATCGATCCGCCCCATCGTCACGGCAAATCCCATCAGCGCACCCCACGAGAACGCCAGCCCGAGCACGATCTGCGGCCACCAGGTGATCCGCTTCATGAACGGATAAACCGCGACGATGATCAGCGAGGCGATGCCGGTCATTACCGCGAAGCGGTTGAACTGCACGAGCACCGCAAGGCCGATCAACGCCTGCGCGACGAGAAAAGCCGCTGCCTGCGGCACACTGACCTGTCCCGCCGGTATTGGCCGCGACCGCGTCCGTTCGACCAGCGCATCGAGATCGCGATCGGTAATATCGTTCCAGGTGCATCCGGCGCCGCGCATGACAAACGCGCCGACGAAAAAGAGGGCAAGAGTGAGGGGCAGCTCGGCGATATCGCCGGTGACGCCAGCGGCCAGCGCCGCCGACCACCAGCACGGCATCAACAGCAGCCAGGATCCGATCGGCCGGTCGAGACGGGAAAGCCGCAAGTACGGCCGCGACCAAGGCGGCGCGCGTGTATCGACCCAGTTGCCGGTCGCGGCAGCAACGCGGGCGGCCGCGCCGCTCATCTGGTCATCGCGCGAGGACGTTGCCGTTCAGGGTGTCGAACGTGCTGCCGCCCTTTTTTGCGACGGTCGCTTCCGGAAGCGCGGCCGAGGAGCCCAGCACCTCGCTCAGGCTCGGGCCAGCCGGTCCTCTTTGCTGCTGCTGCTGCGCCACCGTGCAGACTTGCTTCTGCATTTTCTCGGTGTTCTTGTGACCGTTTTTCAGCTGGTCGGATATCTGCTGCGGAATTCCGCACTTCGATGCGTTGGTTTCGACGTATTTGATCATCTTGATTTCAGCCTGGCCGAAATTTCCGATCAGCTTGCAGGCCTCGTCCGGGGCCGCATGCCGATCGCTGGCGGCCTTGATCAGTTTGCCACGCTTCTCCGCCTCTTGCCGCAACGGCACAAACCCCTTCATGCAGTCGTCCGAGGGTCCCTGTGGCGAGGCCGGTCCGCGCTCGAATGCGGTGCCGGTGACAGGTGCGGCGCCAGGCACCGGAAACGAACTGGGAGGGGCGCCGATGGACGCGGCTGGAGCTCTTCCGTTCACCGGCGGAAATGCCGAATCGTTACTCGGAGCAGCGCGACCCGGCAGCGGCGCCGGAAACGCGCCTTGCGCAAAGCCCTGACCGGCGTGGGCGGTAACGACGGCCACGGTCAGCGGTACAATCCAGCGGCGGATGATCAAAGTTGTTTCTCCGGCGAGGTCCATTGGTCCCCACGTCTTCTTGATAGAAGAGCCTTCTCGATAGAAGAGCGATTCCGATAGCGCTATTTACGATTCCTGCCAGCCCTTAACAACCCGTGGAATTTGGCAACAGCGCGGCGTAGGCCACGCCGGGTACCAATAATTGGTTAAATCCGAGCTGTTTGGGCTAAAAGGCGGCCCGGATTGGAACAATGACCATGCCTCAACTCGATTTTCGTAAGCCAAGGCTGTTTGTCGACGCCGCACTGGCAGCGGGCGAAACGGTGGTGATCGAGCGCAGCCAGAGCAATTATCTCGGCAACGTGCTGCGACTTTCCGCGGGCGCAACAATTCTGGCGTTCAATGGACGCGATGGCGAATGGCAGGCATCCATCTCGGGACGCAAACGGCCCGACAGTCTGAATATCGTTGCCCAGACCCGGCCGCAGGATCGCCTGCCCGACCTCACTTACGTGTTTGCGCCGCTAAAACATGCCCGGCTTGACTACATGGTGCAGAAAGCGGTGGAGATGGGGGCGTCCTCGCTGCAACCGGTTTTGACCCGCTTCACCCAGGTCGCCCGGGTTAACGGCGAGCGGATGCGCGCCAACGTCATCGAGGCTGCCGAGCAATGCGGCATCCTGAGCATTGCAAATGTCACTGAGCCGGTGACGCTCGATCGCTATTTGACGGCGCGTGAGGGGCAGCGCCTGCTGGTCTTCTGCGACGAGGCCGCGGACGCCGCAAATCCGCTGCACGCGCTGCAAAGCGACCGCGCGGCCTCGACCGGAATCGACATCCTGATCGGCCCCGAAGGTGGATTTGCCGAAGAAGAACGCGCTATCCTGCTGCGGCAGCCGCGAACCCTGAGGCTTTCCTTGGGCCCGAGGATCCTGAGGGCCGACACCGCCGCGGTGGCGGCGCTGGCGCTGGTGCAGGCGGCGCTGGGCGACTGGACCGGCACCGGCCAGCGCGGATAGGTTCCCTTAACCAGCCATCGTTGGCCGTCATTAAGGGCCTTTAAGGCCCTTGCATTAAGGCACTTGGCCGATCCCAGTCGAAACCCGACCCGGGCCATGCTAAGGGGCTGCGCAGCTGAGGCTTTGGAACCGTTTTTTGTGATATTTGGACTTCGAGATGACCCTGACCGCCGCCCCTCGTGCGTCCGGATCCGCCGCGTGGGCGGACGCACTGCTGTTGTCGTTCGCGCAGGCCGGCTACGTCCAGGCCGAGCCGGCGATCCTGCAGCCGGCTGAGCCGTTCCTCGATCTCTCCGGCGAGGACATCCGGAAAAGCCTCTATTTGACCACCGATGCTGGCGGCGAGGAACTGTGCCTTCGTCCCGATCTCACCATTCCAGTGGCGCGGGATTATCTGGCCTCCAGCCGCGCCGGCCAGCCGGCCGGGTTCAGCTACCTCGGTCCGGTGTTTCGTTATCGTGGCGGCCGGCCGAGCGAGTTTTTGCAGGCCGGCATCGAATCCTTCGGTCGGCAGGATCGCGCCGCCGCCGATGCCGAAATGCTGGCGCTGGCCCTCGAGGCCACCAGCGCGTTCGGGCTGACCGAGGTCGAAATTCGCACTGGCGATGTGGCGCTGTTCATTGCCCTGATCGATGCCCTCGATCTTTACCCGGTGTGGCGGCGACGGCTCATCAAGGATTTCAACCGCAAGATCAGCCTGGAGCAGGATCTCGAACGGCTGACGCTCGCGACCGGACCCGGCCGCAACGAGTATGAGGGCGTGCTCGCAGCACTCGCGGGCTCCGACCGCAAGGCGGCGCTGGCGCTGGTCACCGATTTGATGTCGATCGCCGGCACCACCAATGTCGGCGGCCGCTCGGTCTCGGAAATCGCCGATCGCTTCCTCGAACAGTCGACATTGAAGGGCGGCGCGCTGCCGCGCGATGCGCTTGATGTGATCAAGCGATTCCTCGCGATCGCAGGCGATCCTGGTGACGCGGTTGCGCGGTTGCGCGCGCTGGCTGACGACACAAAACTCAACATCACTGCCGCGATCGACCTGTTCGAAAGCCGCGTCGGCTTCATGGCCGCGCGCGGCATCGATACCGGCATGACACGCTTTTCCACTTCGTTCGGGCGCGGCGTCGACTATTACACCGGCTTCGAATTCGAACTGCACGCCAAGGGCAATGGTGTCGAGCCGCTGGTGGCCGGCGGGCGCTATGACGGACTGATGACCCAACTTGGGGCGGCCACTCCGATTCCGGCGGTCGGGTTTTCGGTCTGGATCGAAGCCTTGACGCAAATGGGCCGCAAGCCCGCCGCAACCGGCACAAGCGGGAGCGTGTCATGACGACGCCATTCGTTCTCGCGGTTCCGTCGAAAGGCCGCCTGCAGGAAAACACCGAGGCGTTCTTCACGCGTGCCGGACTGGCGCTGGCGAAGCCGCGCGGCGCCCGCGACTATCGCGGCACCATCAACGGACTCGACAATGTCGAGATCGCCTATCTCTCGGCGAGCGAGATTGCCTCACAGCTTGCGCGCGGCGCGGTGCATCTGGGCGTCACCGGCGAGGACCTAGTGCGCGAGAGCATCGTCGATGCCGACAAGCGCGTTGCCCTGATCAACAACCTCGGCTTTGGCAACGCCAATGTCGTGGTTGCGGTACCGCAGGCCTGGATCGACGTCCGGACCATGGCTGATCTCGACGACGTCACCACCGGTTTCCGCGCGCAGCATAATCGGCGGATGCGGATTGCGACCAAATACATCAATCTCACCCGGACGTTCTTTGCTTCCCACGGCGTCGTCGATTACCGCATCGTCGAGAGCGCCGGCGCGACAGAAGGCGCACCGGCGGTTGGAACGGCGGAAATGATTGTCGATATCACCACGACAGGCGCCACCCTCGCCGCCAATGGTCTCAAGGTGCTCGACGACGGCGTGATCCTGCGCAGCCAGGCCAACCTCGTGGCCTCGCGGGATGCCGACTGGTCGAGCGAAGCCCGCGAGACCGCGCGCGTGATCCTGGATCACATTGCGGCCCGGGCCCGCGCCGGCAAATACCGCGAAGTCCGCACCCGATTTACAGGCTGCGACGCCGCGCTGCTTGCCGAGGCTCATAATCGCTTCGGCGTGGTCTCGCCGTTCGGCGGCCCGACATCTTCGGGAATGGTAACGCTGCACTGCCCGCCGGCGCAGCTTTACGCGCTCAGCAGCTTTCTTCGCGCCCATGGTGCCGAGACGGTGTCGGTGGCGTCGCTCGACTACGTGCTCGACCGCGACAATCCGCTGTTCGCCAAGCTTGAGGCATTCTTGCGGCCGTGAGGCGCGGGGGGGGGTGGTTTCGTTCATCGTTGCGACAGCAAGCAACGAGTAACATATCTGTCATGTGTGGGCGGTTTGGAACCTGATCGATGATGCTGGGTACGGACGTTTCTGCCTTATCAACCACCGCGGCGACAGCTGCGGCGCAGGGGCTGTCGATCGTCATACCCGTTTATAACGAGGCGGCTGGCCTGGCATTTCTGCACGAGCGGCTTGGCGAACTGGCAAAAGCGCTCCGGCAGCGTTATGGCCTGGCCTGCGAGGTTGTTTATATCGATGACGGCAGCGCCGACGCGACGCTCACTATTGCGCGCGGGCTTGCCGCCGATGCGCTTGATGTTCAGGTGGTGTCGCTGTCACGCAATTTCGGCAAGGAAGCCGCGTTGATGGCGGGATTGGACCATGCCCGGCGCGGCGCGGTTCTGTTCATGGACGGCGACGGTCAGCATCCGCCTGATATCATCGAGAAGCTGGTCGGCCACTGGATCGATGGCGGTTACGACGTGGTCTATACCGCCAAAGCGCATCGCGACAACGAATCGTTTGTGCGGCGACTTGCCGTGCACGGCTTCTACGCGCTGATCAATTGGGGCGCGCGGCAGAAAATTCCCGAAGATGCCGGCGACTTCCGCCTGCTGTCGCCGCGCGCCGCGGCGGCGCTGCGGCAGCTTCCCGAGCGCAATCGCTTCTTCAAGGGCCTCGCGAGCTGGATCGGTTTCCGCCAGATCCGTGTCGACTACGAACCCGCAGCGCGCGCGCACGGCGTCACCACCTTCAGCCCCGGCCGGCTGGTCGGGCTTTCGATCGAAGGCCTTACGTCTTTCTCGGTGGCGCCGCTGCGTTTTGCGAGCCTGCTCGGCGTGGCGCTCGCTTCCGTCGCCTTCCTGTTCGGCCTTTCAATCCTCTGGGAAACCTGGGTCGACGGAAAATCGGTTCCCGGCTATCCCTCGCTGGTGGTCGGCCTGATGACCATTGGCGGCGTGCAGCTCATCATGATCGGCATCGTCGGGGAATATATCGGAAAGATTCTGTCGGAGTTGAAAGCCCGCCCGATCTATTTCGTGGCTGAACACAGTGTCAAACGTATCGAGGCGGAAACCGGCGCAAGCGCCAGCGAGAGGACCGCCGCCGAATGAACGACGCCGCGCCGCTGCGCCGGATCTGGCTGTGCGCCGACGATTACGG
>Ga0137415_10007936_pt1 | contig 10529 bp, 6 predicted proteins | sample CZODoug3_1_1_16f_FD_183082 | JGI IMG/M metagenome (GOLD analysis project Ga0137415, IMG submission 183082) | Vadose zone soil fungal communities from Angelo Coast Range Reserve, California, USA - CZODoug3_1_1_16fungal (Hybrid Assembly) | ecosystem: Environmental > Terrestrial > Soil > Vadose... | reverse complement strand
GCGCAGCAGCGGCGCGGTGGTGTCGCAGAGCGGCGCGATGCGCTGCGGGCAGCGGGCGCGGAACGGACAGCCGGCAGCACCTGCGGCAACGCTCTGCGTCGCCTCGGCCGGCGCCTCATGGGTGACGGAGGCGAGCAGCGCCCGCGTATAGGGATGATAGGGCGGCGCCAGCACCTCGGCCGCGCTGCCGGATTCGCAGATGCGGCCGCGATACATCACCGCGATACGGTCGGATAGTTGCGCCACCACCGCGAGGTCGTGCGAGATGAACAGGTAGGCGAGGCCGAGCCGGTCGCGCAGATCGGCCAGCAGGTTCACGATCGCCGCCTGCACGGAGACGTCCAGCGCCGAGACCGGTTCGTCACAGACGATGAAGCGCGGCTCGGTGGCCAGCGCCCGGGCGATCGCGACGCGCTGGCGTTCGCCGCCGCTGAGCTGGTGCGGGTAGCGCAGCCGGTAGGCAGCGGGCAGCCGCACCATCTCCAGCAATTGCTCGACCCGGGCGACCCGTTCGCCCCGTGGCACGAGATTGAACAGCGCCAGCGGGCGGCCGATCGCCTCGCCGATCGACAGCCGCGGGTTGAGCGAGGAGCCGACATTCTGGAACACGATCTGCGCATCCCGGCGGAAGCGGGACAGACCGACATCGGGCACCAGGCCCATATCCTCGCCGTCGAATTCCACGGCGCCCGCGTTCTGCCGCAGCAACCGCAGCACCAGCCGGCCGAGCGTGGATTTGCCGCAGCCGCTCTCGCCCACCAGGCCGAGCACCTCGCCGGGCGAGATCGACAGCGACACGCCGTCGACCGCGGTCACCTTGCCCTCGTCGTGCACCAGCCGCAGTCGCTTGCCGGCGAAGGAGGGGCGCCACGCGGCGAGGCCAGAGCGGGCGCGAAAACTCTTGTGCATGCCGGTGACGTTGACCAGCGAATCGCCGCGGCGGAACACCGGTTCGGTGTTGTCGAGCCCGGTTGGCACCGGCCAGGCGCCGAGTTGGTCGACCTTCCAGCAGCGGGCCTGGTGGCCATCCGCGGCCGCGACGATGGGTTGCGCGCCGGTGGCGCAGCGCGCCTCGCTGAACGGGCAGCGGGCACGGAAGACGCAGCCGGCATCCGGTTCAGCCAGCTCCGGCATCTGACCAGCGATGGAGGGCAGCCGGCTGCCCCGCGGTGCCGCCTTGAGCGGCGGCAGCGAGGCTAGCAGGCCCTTGGCATAGGGATGCGCGGGCTGCGACAGCACGCGCGCGGCACTGCCGAGCTCGACGATCTGGCTGGCGTACATCACCGCCACCTCGTCGCACACCCGCCGGACCACGCCGAGATTGTGGCTGATGAACAGCAAGCTGATGGATTTGCGGCGGCGCAGCGCGGCCAGCAAGTCGAGAATCTGAGCCTCCACCGTCACGTCCAGAGCCGTGGTCGGTTCGTCGAGGATCAGCAGCGGCGGCTCGCAGGCAAGGGCGGCGGCGATCAGGGCGCGCTGCTTCATGCCGCCACTGAGCTGGTGCGGATAGGCGCGTGCCACCTCGGCCGGGCGGGCAATGCCCATATCGGCCAACAGCTCCTCGGCGCGCCGCATCGCGGCGTTGGCGCCGAGGCCGAGATGCTGCACCATCGGCTCGGCAATCTGGCGGCCGACCCGCAACGCCGGATTCAGCGCCGTGAACGGGTCCTGAAACACCGAACCGATTCGCCTTCCCATCACCGCGCGGCGCTGCGGCGGCGCGAGCGTGGCGAGGTCGGTGCCCTCGAAGACGATGCTGCCGTCGATTGCGGCACCCGTGCCGAGCAGGCCGAGAATAGCGCCAGCGATGCTGCTTTTGCCGGAACCCGATTCGCCGACGATGCCGAGTGCCGAGCCGGGAACGAGGCGGAACGAGATGTCGCGCGCCGCCACCATCGGTCCGGCCGAGCCGGCATAGCGCACGGTCAATCCGTTGACGTCGAGCAGCGGACGTTCGACGTCGCACAGCGGGCCGGGCGGCGGCAGGGCGTTCATCAGCGGCCGCGGATGCGCGGGTCGAGCACTTCACGCAGCCCGTCCCCGAGCAGGCTGACGCCGATCACCGTAATGCCCATCGCCAGGCCGGGCGCGAGGGAAATCCATGGTGCGGTATCGACGAAGGCGCGGCCGTTGCTGATCATCAGCCCCCAATCGGCCGCCGGCGGCTGCACGCCGAAGCCGAGGAAGCTCAGCACCGCGCCGGTCAACACCGCGAAGACCATGCGCAGGCTGGCTTCGACGATGAGCACCGGCCAGACATTGGGCAGCAGCTCGCGCAGCAGGATATACCAGAGCCGCTCGCCGCGCGCCCGCGCCGCCTCGATGAACTCCCCGCTCATCAGATCGAGCGTCACGCTGCGGGTCACCCGCGCCATTGCAGGCACCGCCAGCACGCCGATCGCCATCGCCGTCTTGAGCAGGCTGGGCGGCGTCACCACCAGAATCAGCAGCACCAGCATGATCGGCGGGAACGCCATCATCACGTCGAGCGCGCGCATGATCGCCTCGTCGGCGAAGCCGCGCCGGAAGCCTGCGAACAGGCCGAGCGGCACACCGATCGCCATGCTGAGCAGGGTCGCGATGCCGCCCAGCATCAGCGAGAGCTGCGAGCCGAACAGCAGACGGCTGAACACGTCGCGGCCGTACTCGTCGGTGCCGGCGAGCCACGTGAGGCTGGGCGGCGCGAAGCGTTCGCGGATGTGGAACTGGTCGAATGGGTAGGGCGCGATGGTGTCGGCCAGGGCGGCAAGCAGCACCAGCAGCGCCACGATAGGTCCGCCCACCAGCAGCGCGGGCGGGAAGCGCCGGCGCCCGCGCAGGGCCCGTGGCAGTTTCGCCCCGATTGTGGCCGGGAGAGTGGCGGCCGGCGAGCTGACTTCAGTCAACGGCGCCTCCATAGCGGATGCGGGGATTGGCGACGCCGTACAGCAGGTCGGCGGCCAGGTTGGCCAGGCAGTAGACCGCGGTCAGCACCAGGATGGCCGCCTGCATCAGCGGCAGATCCTGGCGTTCGAGCGAATGGATCAGCAGCCGGCCGAGGCCGGGATAGGCGAAGATGGTCTCGACGGCGACGATGCCACCGATCAGAAAGCCGAAATCCTGAGCCAGCACCGTGATGGTCGGCAGCAGCGCGTTGCGTAGCGCATGGCGGCGGATCACGATCCGTTCCGGCATGCCGCGCGCGCGGGCGGCCTTCACGTAGGTGCTTTGCAGCTCCTCCAGCATGCTCGAACGGGTGAGCCGCGAGACATGCGCGAGCAGCGTCAGGGTCAGGGTGATCACCGGAAGGATCAGATGGGCGATGAGGTCGAGCAGCCCGGCGCCCGCCTCGCCGGCGCCGGCGGTCGGCAACAGATGCAGGGTGCCGCCGAACACCATGATCAGCACCAGCCCCCAGTAGAATTCGGGCACGGAGATGCCGAGATAGGTGAAGACGGAGGCGGCGTGATCGGGCCATTGGCCGCTGCGAACCGCGGCGATCACGCCGAGCGTGGGCCCGACGATGGCGACCACCGCCATGGCGCTGACCGCGAGGATCGCCGACTTGCCGAACGCGTCCCACAGCATCGGCGCGATCGGGCGTTCCATCACCAGCGACTGGCCGAGATCGCCCTGCAGCACGAGGCTGGCCCAGTTCCAGTACTGCACCGCCAGCGGCAGGTCGAGGCCGAGCTTGTGCTCCAGCGCCTTTTGCGTCTCCGGCGTGGAATACTGACCCAGGATCATGGCTGCGGTATTGGTCGGCAGCGCATGGGTGGCCAGGAACACGAGGATGGACATGATCACCAGGATGACCAGCGCCGCACCCAGCCGTTTGACCGCATAGAGACCCATGGTCAGCCTGCCGCGCAGTTCATGATGCGCCCCGGCTTAGCTCGAAAGCGTGACCTGGCTGATATCGACGAACATCAGCGGCGAGGGCTTGAAGCCCTGCACCTTGTTGCTGATCCCGCAGGCGAAATTGCTGACATAGACGATGCTGCCCGGCCCGTCCTTGACCACGATCTCCTGGAAGCGGCCGTACAGCTTGGCCTGTTCGACCGGATCGGCGACGGCGCGCGCGGTGTCGAGCAGCTTGTCGACCTCGGGATTGCTGTAGCTCCACAGCGTGGCGTTCCACGAGCCGGTGCTGTGATACCAGGAATACAGCATCAGGTCGGGCGTGGTGCGACCGAAAAAATTATCCACGTTGAACGGCACCTTGCCTTCCATTTCGGCAAAGAACTTGTCCTGCGGGACGACGCGCAACTGCACGATCACGCCGACCTGCTTGGCCACGTCACGGAACGCCGTCGCCAGGCGCTCCAGCGGCGGCGACTGGCCGGGCACGAACAGCTCGACGTTCATGCCGCTGGCGAAACCGGCCTCGGCCAGCAGCTTCTTGGCGCCCGCGATGTCCTGGGCGAGCACGAGGTCCTTGCGGAAATAGGGATGCGTCGGCGGGATCGGCGTGACCGTCGGCGTGCCCTGACCGAAGGTGGCGATGTCAGCGAAGGCGGATTTGTCCACCAGCTTCATGAACGCCTCGCGCACGCGCGGGTCGTCGAACGGTTTCATCTTGCAGTTCATCACGATGCCCTGCCAGCCGCCGGTGGCGATCTCCGAGACGGTGGCGACCCTGCTGCGCTTGAGCTTGTCCACCAGCTCCGGCGGCATGTCATAGACGATGTCGAGGGCGCCGCTTTCGAGGGCGGCGACGGCGGTGGTGAATTCGGGAATGATGCGCAGAACGGCACGTTCCACCTTCGGCACGCCGGGCAGGAAGTAGTTCGGGTTGCGTTCGACGACGAGCTGGTCGCCCGGCTTGTATTCGACGAACTTGAACGGCCCGGTGCCGATCGGCTTGGTCGTCAGCGTGTCCATCGCGGTCTCGCTGACGATCATCGCCTGGTAGCCGGCGACCAGCGCGGGCATGTCGGCATAGGGGATGCCGAGGGTGAAGCGCACGGTGAGTGGATCGACCGCCTCGACCTTGGTGATCACCTCCATCGGTGCGCGCAGCACCGACGCCACCGCCTTGTCCTGCAGCCGCGCATAGGTGAACACGATGTCGGCCGAGGTGAATTTCTTGCCGTCATGGAAGGTCACGTCCGGCCGCAGGTGAAAGGTCCAGACCTTGAGATCGGGCGTGCACTCCCAGCTGGTGGCGAGATCGGGCTGCACCGCCAGCTTGGCGTCCTGCATCGTCAGGCGGTTGAAGACGCAATTGGCGTAATTGTATTCGAGCCCGCCGACGCGGAACTTGGCCGGATCAAGGGTCGCTACCGGTGCAGGGAAGGAGACGCGGATGGTCCCGCCCTCGGCGGCACCCGCCTCGGCGAGAGGCAATGTCGCGACCGCGCCCAGGGCGAGAACGCTGCGACGCGAGATCGACAGGGCTGACTGGCTTTGGCGCATGCATGGCCTCCAGAGAATGTCGCTTCATTGTGCGACGCAGCAAAGCCCGTGCCAGATGTGGCGCATGGGCTCTTCCTCCGCGAGCGGCCGAGCATGGCTCAGACGGGATTCTCCGGACCATGTCCATCGCCGGCTTGCGATCGGCTGCGCGGCGCGGTGATCGTCATCGGGGCGACGGCATATACGGATCGTCGCAATGTTTAAGGCAGGCTCCGGCGGCCGTTTGGCGCTCAGTTGCCGCGCAGCAGGCGCTGCGGTTCGGCGAGCGGCCGATGGGATGCGATCAGGCTGTCCACGAAGCGACGTGCGAGTCTATGGTCGGACGTGCCGCGCCGGGTGACGGCGCTGATCGGGCTGGTGCGCACGACCGCATCGGGACGGAGTTCGCGCAGATGGCCCGCTTCGATATGGGGGCGTGCCGCGTGGTCAGCCACGTAGCCGACATTGCGGCCGCATAGGATCAGCGCGAGCCGCGCCTGCACGCCATGCCCGACATCGCCACCGCGGTTGAGATGGCGCGGGCGTCCCTGCCTGCCGCGGCTGCACGCGGTGGCGGCCTCGATCTGCTCCATGGTGATGGACCAGTCCGGCAGGTCGAACAAGGGATGCGTCCGTCCGCAGCACAGTGTGTGGGTTTCATTGAACAGCGGCTCGAAGGAGAGATGCTCGAACTGGTCACTGGGCAGCCCGATGCCGACATGCACGGCGCCGTCGGCGACCCGGCCGATCATCTGGTAGCCGAGCATGATCTCGACCTTGAAGCGGACCTCGGGATGGCGCTCGGAGAACAGTTCGAGTGCTTCGGAAATGCGCGATTGCGGGTTGTCGAGGACGCCGTCCTGCAGGCCGACGCTCAGCTCGCCATAGGCCTCGTCGTGGAGGTCGGAGACGCACTGACGAAACACGTCCATGGCGGCGAACAGCTCCTGGGCGGCCTGGTAGACCATCTCGCCGTCGCGAAATAGCTTGAAGCCTTTTGGGCCGCGCTGGCACAGGCGCATGCTGAGGCGGACTTCGAGCGATTTCAGGTGCTCGCTGAGCACGGATTGCGACAGGTTGAGCGCAGCCTGGGCGGCGTTGAAGCCGCCACCTTCGACGATCGCGCAGAAGCAGCGCAGGAGCTTCAGGTCGACATCGTAAATCTGGCTCAGCCTGGCCATGGATGACGACTCCACCGAAAGAGGGCGACCCTGCGCGCGTGCCCGGCGTCTCATCTCGCTAAACCGATGCATAGCAAGCCGCATGCCAGGAGCCGATGCCATCCAGGCAGGCCGGTTCGCCGAACGATGCTTGTCGGATTTCCGATAGATCGCCGGCCGACGCGGCGATCAAATTGTGCACCGATGCCGTCACAGATGAAGGACATGTATGACCGTGAAACGCTTCCACCTCGGCTGGTTCATGAACTTCGCCCTCGACGACTGGAATTCTACCTTCTCTTCGGACGGAAAGCCCTGGAATGGCGGCTTCTATGTGGACATGGCGAAGGCCATGGAGCGCGCCTGTTTCGACTACATCATGTTCGAGGACACCTTGATGGTGTCCGATTCCTATGGCGGCACCACCGAGGCCTACCTGAAACACGCACTCATGGTGCCCAAGGGCGACCCTGCCCCGATGGCCGCTCTGGTCGGAGCCAGCACGTCCAGGATGGGCGTGGTGGCAACCATGTCCACCCTGGCCTATCCGCCCTTCCTGCTGGCGCGGTTGTGCTCGACGCTGGACAATATCTGCGACGGACGGTTCGGCTGGAACATCGTCACGTCAGGCGAGAACCTCGCGGCACAGAATTTCGGCCTCGATGAATTGCCACCACGCCAGCAGCGCTACGATATGTGCGACGAGTATGTCGCGCTGTGCAAGCAGCTCTGGGACAGCTGGGACGCCGACGCCGTGGTGCTCGACCGCGAGGGCAATACCTATGCCGACCACACCAAAGTCCGGCCGATCGACTTCGTCGGCAAATACTACAAATGCCGCGGCCCGCTCAATTGCGCCCCGTCGCCGCAAGGGCGACCCGCCTTCGTCCAGGCAGGCGGATCGCCGCGCGGCCGGCAGTTCGCCGCCGAAACCGCCGACAGCATCATCGCCTCGGCGACCGGCGTTGCCGCGATGAAGGAATATCGCGACGACGTCCGCGCCCGCGCTGCCAAGGCCGGCCGCAACCCTGATGACATCAAGGTCCTCTTCACTGTCTCGCCGATGCTGGCGGAAACCAGGCAGGCGGCGCAGGACAAGATGGATGCCTGGATCAACGGGCCCGACTACATCGTGCGCACGCTGGCCGGCATCAGCTCGATCACCGACATCGATTTTTCGAAGTTCGACCTCGATGCCGAGCTGCCGCCGCTCACTACCAATGGCGAGCAGGGCTCGCTCGATGCCTTCGTGCAGAAGGGCTCGGGCAAGACGCTGCGGCAATTGGCGCTCGATCGCGCGACCCGCGGCCTCGACGGGGTGGTGGGCACGCCGGCGCAGGTGGCCGACTATCTCGGAGAGATCATGGCGGAGGTTGGCGGCGATGGTTTCCTGATCAGCGCCGGGCAATGGAAGCTCAGCCGCCAATACATCAACGAGATCTGCGAAGGCCTCGTGCCCGCCTTGCAACGACGCGGCCTGGTTCGCACCGAATACACCAAGACCACGCTCAGGGAGACCCTGCGCGAATTCTAGAACCCGGACCACTGGCCGCGTGCCGACTCGCAAGGCGGGCGGCAATGTCGGGTAACCAAAGTTGCAGAGTTCGCCTTGCAACGGACGCGGAGAGGCGACGCGAAATGCAAACCTAGTATTTTGCAGGGCATGTTCCGACAAGACTATGCAAGCCGGCGCGTGGCACGAGCGTTGCACGGCATATCGATCGTAATTGGTTGAGTTCAGGGCAGTCTTGATACGGCGGCCCATCCTGAAATGGAGTGCATATGGCCGGCAACAACCCGTTCCATCTCGCCTGGTTCCTGCAAGGGTCGAGCATCCAGGCTTGGGGCGCGCCATGGACGGGGAATATCAGCGAGGAGTGGATGAGCGCCGATATGTTCGTCGATCTCGCGCGGGCGATCGAGCGGGCCGGATTCGACTACTTGCTGATCGAGGACTCCATCTATGTCGGCCAGAACTGGCAGAACTCGCGCGACATCTTTTTGAAGAACGGCATGTCCATCCCGCGCCAGGAACCGACGGTGGTGGCGACTCTGATGGCGCAGGCAACGAAGCATCTCGGCATCGTGCCCACCCTCTCGACCTTCGCCTACCACCCCTATCTCGTAGCCCGTATTGTCGGCACGCTCGACCAGATCTCCGCCGGGCGCGGCGGCTGGAACATGGTGACCGGGAGCTCCGATTTCTCGGCACAGAATTTCGGCATGGAAGCGCTGCCGTCGCACGACACGCGATACGAAATGGCGCACGAGTTCATCGAAATCGTCACCCGACTATGGGATTCCTGGGAGCCGGGCGCGATCGTCGCCGACCGCAAGACCGGCGTGCTGATCGACCCGGCGAAAGTCCACACCATCGACTATCACGGCAAATACTACGCCAGCCGTGGCCCGCTGAATTCGGGCCCCGCGCCACAGGGCCGCCCCGTCATCGCCCAGGCCGGCGGCTCCGGTCCCGGCCGCGCGATCGCCGCGAAATACGCCGATACTATCGTCGCCCACCCCAAGGGGGTCGACGCGATGAAGGACTACCGCAACGATGTCCGTCAGCAGATGATGGGACTCGGGCGCGACCCGGATGGGTGCAAGATCCTGTTCCTGATCGCCCCGATCGTCGCCGCCAGCCAGGAGGAGGCGCAGATCCGTGCCGACCGCCGGCGCGCCGACGCCGTCGCCAATATCGACCAGCGCCTGGCGCAATTCGGCTGGAGCACGAACCTGGATCTGTCCGGCTGCGATCTCGACGCGCCGGTCGGCGAGCTGACCACCAACGGCCACCAGTCGAGCCTGCAGCAATTCCTCAAACGCGCCGGCGGCAAGACGCTGCGCGAGGCGATCGTGGGCTATTCCACCGGCGGCGGCTCGGTCGATCTCGTCGGCACCCCCGATGATGTGGCAGCGCAGATGGACGAGATCATGCAGGAGGTCGGCGGCGATGGCTTCCTGTTCTATCTCGGCGATGTCAGCCGCAAGAGCGTGGCCGAGATCACCGACGGGCTGATCCCGGCCCTGCAGCAGCGCGGCCTCACGCGGACCGGCTTCGGCGGCAAACATCTGCGCGACAATCTGCTGGAATTCTGACCGCGGTGACGTAGAGGCGATAGCTGGCCCGTGACGGAAGCCGATGGACGCACGATTGTGCGGTGCTGCTGCTAACTGAAAGTTTGCCGAGCGACCATGCTAGCTCTGTACTCAGTGCAGAATAGCCTTTTTGTACTGAGTTATACCGAACGACACTGCTTCAACGACTAGGGAATTGATCCATGGTCGGGAAAAGATTCCGATGTTACTCCAATAGGACGTAGACCTCGGCCAGAACGTGCATATTCCTGCGGTGACGGATGCCTGACGCGCGATGGAAGAGGCAATGGCTGAGCGACGCAACCATGCCATGCACATGCCCCATCATGTGTAATGTAAGGATCACCGCGCCAAACTTGGCTTGCCTGAGACCTGTTTCCTGCGCGGCCCGGGCCTGGCCAGACATGCGACCGGAGCAACAACCGACATCAACGGCGTCCTATTTTCACTGAGCCCTCAACCGGGCGGTGGCGCATTGTCCCGAGCCCATCACCATTTCTCGGCAAATGGTCGGATGACGAGGTCGAACGTCCATGTCGAGTGGTGTTGATGGGCGATGTGAAAGACCTCTTCCGCGATCGCATCTGGCTGGACGAACCACTCGTCACGTGACCTCGCCCAATCGGCCGGCGGCGGATGCCAGGCTGGAGGGGTGCGGCTGCCTTCGCTAAGCCATGGGGAATCGATGGACCCATCGATCGTGACGTAGCCTACATGAACCCGCTTGGGTCCGAGATCGCGTGCCAAAGATTCGGCGAGGATCCGCTGCGCAGCCTTGGTCGGCGCGAACAAGGCGTAGTTCGGCACGCCGCGTAGCGAGGACGTATTTCCCGTGACGACAATTGCTCCGCCACCGGCCGTGATCATGTCCGGCGCGAGCGCACGCGCGAG
>Ga0137415_10007935_pt1 | contig 10529 bp, 8 predicted proteins | sample CZODoug3_1_1_16f_FD_183082 | JGI IMG/M metagenome (GOLD analysis project Ga0137415, IMG submission 183082) | Vadose zone soil fungal communities from Angelo Coast Range Reserve, California, USA - CZODoug3_1_1_16fungal (Hybrid Assembly) | ecosystem: Environmental > Terrestrial > Soil > Vadose... | reverse complement strand
GGGATCCACACGCCAATCGATGCCGGCAGCCGCACCCCGCGTCGGATCAGCGCGAGATAACGCGCCCGGCGATTGAGGAAGTAGCAAGTCCTGGATGCGCGCTTGATCATTCCGTCGAGCGAGGTCTGTCGTGATAGCGAAGGATCGACTGCCCGAATCCATCGCCCGGCCACCGGCGACCCGATCGTGGCCAGACTGCCCCCGCGCTCATCTTGCTGTTGTTCGAAATAGACGCGGAGCAACAATCTTGCAACCCACCGCCAGCCTGGTCGTCAATCTTAACGACGACGCTCCTGGCGCCAGGAATCCGGTGTGTCGTCAATTCGCGCAACTCGGTCTCCGCCGTAGCTGGGGTTGATCGCAATCGCCGAATATATTGCCGGTATGGCTATCGGCACCCCGGGGACCAAGCGGATGGAATGGCTCGGGATTCGCATACGTCCCGCACGCCCCGACGAAGCAGCCGCATTGACCGAGCTGGTCCTGCGCTCGAAAGCGCACTGGGGCTACGGCGAGGAGTTCCTCGTCCTCTGCCGCGAGGAGTTGGCGTTGCGCCCCGAGGAGCTGAAAACTCTTCGTACGCACGTGGCCGAGCGCGACGGGGTCCCGCCGCTGGGCGTCTTCACCATCCGAGGCCCTCCACCGGAGGGGACCCTCGAGCATTTGTATGTGGAGCCATCGGCGATGGGCCTCGGCATAGGCCGGACGCTGCTGCGCGCCGCGCGGGACGTCGCACGATCGAGCGGGTTCAACGCGCTGCTGATCCACTCCGACCCGAACGCCGAGGCGTTCTACCTGCGCGAAGGGGCCGTCCGCGCCGGCTTGGTTCCGTCGGGCTCCGTGCCGGGGCGGATCCTGCCGCTGCTCAGACTCGAGCTCTAGCTCCTGGCCGAGGCGTATCGGTCGTGGCCGCGAGGTCCGGTGACGGGGACATCGAACTGGCCCCCGCGCGCACATCTGTTGAACCGCAATCGAGCTGCCGATCGGGCGCCTCGCCGTGGAGCGGAGTCCGTCCCCGCCCCGCCCGTGCTTCGACCGGCCTGGTCATCGCCATCCCGAGACCAAGGACAACCGACGCCCCGGCCGACGTGCCCGGGGGTCGGTCGTCGCCAGTTTCAGGTCATTTCACCAGCGTGTACACCGCCGCGTGGGCCACCTCGACGCCGCCGCTGCTCAGGGACAAAGTGGCCTGGTGGTCGTTGAGCGCGGCACCTTTCGCGGCGTTCATGGTGACCACGGCAGTCCCGGACTCCCCCGCGCTGATAGTGAGCGTGGACGGGTTCACCGCGAAGGACACGCCGCTCGAGGTGAGGTCGGCCACCGTCAGCGAGAAGCTGCCGCTAGCGCCGAGGTTCGTCACCGTGACCGCCACCGAGCGGCTCTGCCCGGACCCGGAGGGCACTGCGCCGAAGCTCACGCTGACGGGATCCAGCGCGACTCGAGCCCCGACAGCGGCGAGCAGGTTCTCGCGTCCGGTCCCGATGACGTTCACGTCGCTTTGCGGGCTCGCGTTCCGGAAGCTCCTCAGGGCGTCTTGATCAGCGGTGTTGACGACCGCCGAACGCACTGCCGCGGCCGACCAGGTCGGATGCTGCTGCCGGACCACCGCGGCCGAGCCGGCGAGGTGCGGGGTCGCCATCGATGTGCCTTGGAAGAACGCCCAGCAGGGCGGTGTCGCGCAGAATGCGGCGGGAATCGAGCTCAGCACGTTGACGCCCGGCGCGACCACGTCCGGCTTGACCCGGGAGTCCACGTCGGTGGGCCCCTGGCTGCTGAACCCGGCCATGACGTCGCCGTTCGACGTGCTGAAGTAGGTGGCCGTCGCTGAGATGGTGGTGCTCGCCCCGTTGCTTCCGACCAGCGTGGCCCGATCCGAGAGGGCGACCATGTAGGCTGCCACCGTCGGCTGGTTGGGAGTTCCGTCCAAGCCCATCGCGGTCGGGTCGCCGGCCACGTTGTTGACGACCAGCACGGCGACGGCGCCAGCGTTCTGCGCGTTGCGGATCTTGGTCGAGAAGGTGCAGGTCCCGCGAGAGATGAGCGCAATCTTCCCGCTGAGCGACCCCGCGGCCAGCGCGGTGCAGGCAATGCTCAGAGCCGTTCCGGAGGTGACCACACCCAAGGGCGCGGTCAGATCGGCTGTCATCCTCGCGAAATCGCCCGACGCCGCTCCGAACACACGACTGCCGATCGTCACCGGTGCACCGACGAAGTGCGGCACCGTGCTGGCCCCTGCGGCGAGAGCGCGCGCGGCGGAGCCCGGCGACTCCACGGTGAAGTGCCCGGGACCGGAGTTTCCGGCCGCTACCGCGAACACCATGTTCGCCTGGTCGAGGTCGTCCACCGCGATCGTCAATAGATCCTGGATGCCGTGGGAGCCGCCGCCCAGGCTCATGTTGCCGACGTCGAAGCCATCCGCGTAAGCAGCCTCCATCGCGTTCAGGATGTCCTCGGAGCGGGCATTTCCCACCTCACCTGGAAAGACGTTGTAGTTGCCGAGCAACGCGCGGGGGGCGACCCCGGATACCTTGTAGGGAATGGTGACGCCGTTCACCGTGGCGGGCGTCTCGAAATTGCAGGCCACGGTGCCGGCGACGTGCGTGCCGTGGTCCTGCGTCGCCTCCGCGGTAAAGGCCTGCGAAGGCGTCTTGTTGTTGAACACCTTGGCCGCGATCACCTTGTTGTTGGTGAACGTGCGATCGCCGAGCTGGTTCTGGGGCGCGTACCCCGCATCGTTGAAGCAGGGGTGGCTGACATCGATGCCAGTGTCGATGATGGCCACCTTGACCCCTGCTCCCGCCGTGGCCGAGCCCGCACGGCCTCCCCAGGCCGCGATGGCGTTGATGAGTCCCAGGTCGGGATCATCCGCCGTCGGATAGTAGAGGCCCTGGTATTCGGCGCGCTGCACCATCGGCGCGGCGGCGATCGTCTCCAGCCGCTCGCCCCCCAGATTCAGTGACACCGCGTTCAGCGAGATGTCGAACTCGCCGGTCACCTTCGCACCAGGCGCGTTGGCCCGCAGCCAGGCCTTGAAGTCGTTTCGCAAGGCCGAGAGAGTGGCGCGGTATGACTTCACCGTGGTGCTGTCGAAGTCGATCTTCTTGCCCTGCGGCGGCTTCGTCTTCTCCGAAGTGGCGAGAGGATCGCCCTTCAGTTGGACGATGGCGGAGGCCTTGTCCTGTCCTGGACGGGAGCTCGGCCCGTCAGAGGGAGCTCCAACGGCTCCTGATGAGACCGCAAGGAGCGAGAGCAGGGCGAGGGCTGCAATCGGACGCAACGTGTTCACGTGTCCTCCGCTCAGAGACGGCGCCCCCCAGTTCCCCGATTGCAGGGAGAACGCCTTGCGAGATTTGGTAAAACCCGGGCAGGCGCGATTTATGGGGTGCGCTGCAGTTGTGTCAAGTGGCAGGCGGTTGCTTGGCGAATCGATTTCGACTGCGTCAAGCGCGCCGTGATGCCCTCAAACCGGTGCAATCCGAGAGGACCAGTGCTCGACATCAAACCGATGCTTTTCGCGGATTGACGGGCCCTGCAAGCCCCAACTATTCTCCCACATGGCTAATTAGCCCATGGGGAAAGTCATGGACAAGCTCAGCCTTGCGTTCGCCGCCCTGGCCGACCCCACTCGCCGGGCAATCCTGGACCGGCTCTCCCGAGGGGAGGCGACCGTCAACGAGCTCGCGAAGCCGTTCGATCTCCGGCTCCCGACGGTTTCGAAGCACCTCAAGGTGCTGCAGCGGGCCGGCCTCGTTTCCCAGTCGCGCAAGGCGAACTGGCGGCCGCGCCGTCTCGAGACGGCGCCGCTGAAGGAAGTGGCGAGATGGGCCGAGCGCTTTCGTGAGCGGCCTCAGAAGCAGTTCCTCTGCCTGATCTGCGCCGATACGATGCTGGAGCAGATGTCAGAGGGCGAAGCCAGGAGGCACCTCGCGCAGTACCGCGCGCTGACGGATGAGCTGAGGAAGCGCGGCCAGCTCATCGGATGCAATCGGTTGCTGCCGGCCGGGACGGCGACCACCGTTCGCGTGAGGAAGGGCAAGGTCTCGGCGAGCGACGGGCCGTTTGCGGAAACAAAGGAGCTGATCGGCGGCTACTTCCTCATCGCGGCGAAGGACCGCGCCGAGGCGATCCGGATCGCTGCGAGGATACCGGGTGCGCGGATCGGGGCGGTCGAGGTGCGTCCGATCGCGGACGACGCCGACACTCTCCGCGCGCTCGGCCTGGTCGGACCGTCCACGGCGGCCTGAGCGGGCGGCTCGGTCGATCTGCGGAGCGCTCGATCGTCGAGAGGGTATCTGCCAGCTCTTCCACAGCCACCATGGAGTGACCCAATCATGACGAACCGAATCCTCGAGAACAAGACCGCCCTCATCCACGGCGCCGGAGGCTCCATCGGCGGCGCTGTCGCCCGGGCCTTCGCGCGCCAGGGCGCGAAGGTGTTCCTGGCCGGCCGCACGCTCGCGAAGCTCGACGCCGTGGCCAGGGACGTCTCGGCCGCGGGAGGAGTGGCCGAAACCGCCCAGATCGATGCGCTCGACGAGCGCGCGGTAAACGCACACGCCGATGCCGTCGCGGCCAAGTCGGGCCGCATCGACATCGCGCTCAACGCGGTCGGACTCAGGCACGTCCAGGGCCCGTCCTTTGCGGAGCTGTCCCTCGAGGAGTATGCGTTGCCGATCACGGGCTATACGCGGACCAACTTCATCACCGCCAAGGCCGCAGCACGGCACATGATCAAGGCGGGCCGGGGCGTAATCCTGACCCTCTCGACGCCCGGGTCGCGCATGGCGGGGACCGGGTTCCTCGGCTACGGCGTCACTTGCGCGGCGGTCGAGGCCTTCACCCGCCTGCTCGCCGCGGACCTCGGGCCGAGCGGGATCCGGGTCAATTGCCTGAGGCCGCATGCGATCCCCGAAGCGGCGGCAAAGGGCTCCCATAGCCGGGACGTGTTCCGCCCTGTCGCCGAGCGCGCAGGGATCACGGTCGAAGCCATGCTGGCGCAAGCGGCGACGACGACCCTGCTGAAGCGGCTGCCTACGTTGGACGAGGTGGCAAACGCGGCGGTCTTCCTGGCCTCCGATCAGGCCGGCGCGATGACCGCCGCGATCGCCAACCTCTCGTGTGGCGCGCTCGTGGACTGATCCATGCGCGCGTTCGTTGCCGGGAGCGATCAGGCGGCGAGCATGCCGCCGTCCACCGTCAGCTCGTGACCGGTGACGAACGCGGCGTCGTCGCTGGCCAGGTAGAGCGCGGCGTGCGCGACGTCGTCGGCGGAACCGAATCGCCCCAGCGGGATGCGCTCGGTCGTGTCCTGCACGAAGGCCTCGAACGCCTCGGGCGACAAGCCCGTCTTGTCGAGGATCGGGGTGGTGATCGGCCCGGGCTTGACAGCATTGACGCGCACGCCGCGCGCTGCCAGTTCGATGGCAGCGCCCCTGGCGAGGGCGGTCAGCGCGGCTTTGCTCGCCGAATAGACGGCCGCGCCGGCAAAGGCGCGGTCCGACACGTCCAGCACTTGCTCCCGGTCGAATTCAGGCGTCCGGGCCAATCAGTTCCTCGACGAGCGGAGAGGGCGCATCAGCAAGGTTTCTGCCGACATTCTGGTCTCACCGCAAGCATCCCGGCCTGGCCACCGATCTCGCGGTCGTGTCCGGACTGCCCTCGCGCTCGTCTGGCTGTTGGAGGAGGTAGCTGCGAAGCCACAATCTCGCGGACCCACCGGCAGCTTGGTAGTCGATCCTACCGACAACGCTTCTGGTGCCAAGTATCCAGTATGTCCTCAAATCGATCTCTACCGTAGCTGGTCGCAAATCAATGAATATACTGCCGCGGTGGTCGTCGGCACGCTGGGGCCAGATGCGCCGTTAGAGAACGACATTGGCCGCACCCTCGCGGCCGACGTCATCGTCGCAAACGCTCCCGACCCCGTGTTCGTCTCCGATCTCCGCGGAAAGATCCTGGAGGCGAACGAAGCGGTCTCGCAATTGCTCGGCCTGCGCCGCGACGAAGTCCTCGAACAATCCCTCTCGCGCTTCCTCACCCCGCCGGAAACCCAGGAGTTCGTCGCCGCGGTGCGCGAGGTCGTCGACCGCGGTGTGACGCGGAACGTCCGGCTCAACCCCGGCAGCGCTTCGGGTGAAGTCATCCCGACGGCGCTGAACGCGTCCGCGCTGCGCGATGCGGCGGGCCATGCCATCGGCGTCATCGGGATCCTCCGCGACATGCGGGAGCTGGACAAGGCGCGCGCGTACGCCGAGAGCCTGATCAAGAACGCCCCGGATCCGGTCTTCGTCAGCGATCTGCGAGGGAAGATCCTCCAGGCCAACGACGCAGTCTTCGAATTGCTCGGCTTCCGTCCCGACGAGGTGATCGAGCAGTCGTTGTCGCGCATCATCTCGGCCGAGGAGACCCGTGAGTTCATCGCCGCGCTCCGCGAGGTGGTGGAGCGCGGCGTCACCCGTAACGTCCGGCTGAATCCCCGCAGCGCCTCGGGCGAGGTGATCCCGACGACGCTCAATGCTTCTGCCCTCCGCGATCCAGACGGGACGGTCATCGGGGCGATCGGAATTCTGCGCGACATGCGCGCCTACGAACGGGTCGTGCGCGACCTGGAGGAATCCCGGCGCGAGCTCCGGGAGGCGGACAAGGCCAAGGACCATTTCCTGGCGATGGTGTCGCACGAGCTGCGCACGCCGCTCACGGCCATGCTGGGATGGGCCCGTCTGCTGCGCGCCGGACTCCAGGACGATCCCCGCGCGTCTCGCGGCCTCCAGGTGATAGAGCGGAACACCAAACTTCTGTCGCAACTCATCGAGGATCTCCTCGACGTGTCGCGCATCGTGACTGGCAAGCTCCGGATCGAGCGCCGGCAGGTCGATCCCGTCGCCGTCGTCGAGGCGGCAATCGACGCTGTCCGGGGCGTCGCCGATGCGAAGGACATCCAGCTGGAAGCTTTCCTCGATCCGGATGCAGGGCCGCTCCTTGCCGATCCCGATCGGCTCCAGCAAGTCGTCTGGAATCTCCTCTCGAATGCGATCAAGTCCAGTCCGATGCACGGGCGTGTCGAGATCCGCCTGGACCGCGCCGAGTCGGTCGCGCGAGTCACGGTGTCCGACAAAGGCGCCGGTATCAAGCCGCAACTCCTGCCGCAGATCTTCGAGCGGTTCCGACAGGGCGAACGGCCATCGGGCGGTCTCGGGCTGGGATTGGCCATTGTGCGCCACATCGTCGAGCTGCACGGCGGGATCGTGCGCGCGCAGAGCGGGGGGGAGGGGCAAGGCGCCACGTTCACGGTCGAGCTGCCGGCGCTGAACGAAAGCGGTACCGTCGCGGCCGCGGGACCGCATCGTATAGAAGGATCCGTGGGCCCCCGGCTGACGCCCCTCCAAGGACTCAGGCTGCTGGTCGTCGAGGATGAACCGGACGCCCGGGAGCTGCTGAGCATGATCCTGCAGGAGGCCGGAGCGGAGGTGGCCGCCGCCGGGTCCGCCAGCGAAGCGCTCGCGGCGTTCGAGCGGTTGCGGCCCGATGTCCTCGTCAGCGACATCGGGCTGCCGGATGGCGACGGCTACAGCTTGATCCGCAAGGTGCGTCTCCTGGAAGGCGACTGCGGTACCAGGTGCCCCGCCGTCGCTCTGACGGCGTTTGCGCGGGCGGAGGATCGCAGCCAGGCACTCGACTGCGGTTTCCAGGCGCACCTGCCCAAGCCCATCGAGCCCAGCGATCTCACCGCGCTCATCGCGCGACTCATCGGATAGCGCCCCGAATCAGGTTGTGTTTCCGGGGCGCCAGTTCGATCCAGAGCTTCTCGAACCCGCTGCGCTCGAGCCTGGCACAGTCTGTAACCGCTGTCGCACAGGCGCGCCTCGGAGTGCGCTGGTCGCCGGGGCGAAGCGGCTACAATGCGCTCGTGATCCGCATCCGTCCCGCACGCCCCGACGAGGCGGCCGCCTTGACCGGGCTGGTCCTCCGCTCGAAAGCGCACTGGGGTTACGCTGAAGACTTCCTCGCCCTCTGCCGCGAAGAGCTGGCTCTGCGCCCCGAGGAGCTGGAGACTCTTCGTGCGCACGTCGCCGAGCGCGACGGAGGCCCGCTGCTCGGCGTCTTCACCATCCGCGGCGCTCCACCGGATGGGATCCTCGAGCACCTGTATGTGGAGCCTTCGGCGATGGGCCTCGGCGTAGGCCGGATGTTACTGCGCGCCGCGCGGGAGATCGCACGGTCGAGCGGCTTCAGCGCGCTGCTGATCCATTCCGACCCGAACGCGGAGGCGTTCTATCTGCGCGAAGGGGCCGTCCGCGCCGGCTCGGTTCCGTCGGGCTCTGTCCCGGGGAGGATGCTGCCGCTCCTCAGGCTCGAGCTCTAGCCTCGATGCGGTTCAACCGGTTGAACCAGCAGTCGAGCTTCCGATCGGGCGCCTCGCCGTGGACCGGAGTCCGTCCCCGTCCCGCCCGTGCTTCGACCGACATGGTCATCGCCATCCCGAGTGGCTGCTCCTCGCCGGCCGCAATTGGCATCGCCAACTTCGCAACCGCGCATCGTCGATGGAGGAGGTCACCGTCACATGAGTGCCCTTTCGTTGTTTCGCCGGACGCCTGGCAACCCACATCCAGCGCTCACCCGAGTGGCAGAGGCCTTCGCGGTCTTTGCGAGCGGCGCCTCTACCGGCCTGTCGCTCGCGCACGTGCTCGAGAAAAGGCCGAAGAAAGAGCTCAGCGCTCCGTTGTATCTCGCAGTGCAAAAGAACCTCTACAGGAACTGGGGAAGGGCCGGTGGGATCCTCGAACCCACTGCCTTTTCGTCCGCCGTCGCGCTGGCGATCCTGACCCGGCGCGATCGCAGGCGTGCCGCCTTGGCGCTCTGAGCGGCGGCGCTCATCGCGGGCAGCACAGGGATCTGGAAGGCCTTCATCGATCCGATCAATCGCCGGACGAGGACCTGGACAGAGCCGGAAGCGATGCCGGGCGACTGGACGCGCGATCGTGACCGTTGGGAACGATTGCACACGCTCAGGGCGGTTCTCATCGCGCTCGCGACATCCGCACTGATCATCGCCGCGACGGAGCCAGGCCGGAGTTGAAGGTTTTCTTGGCTCAACCGGCACGGATGTCCAAGGACATCGCGGCGATTCTGGTCGCCCGGATGGACCGACGCCCCAGCCGATGTGCCGGGGGTCGGTCCTCGCCGGTCTCAGGTCACTTCACAAACGTGTACACCGCTGCGTGCGCCACCTCGACGCCGCCGCTGCTCAGGGACAGCGTCGCCTGGTGGTCGTTGAGCGCGGCATCCTTCACGGCGTCCATGGTGACCACGGCGGTCCCGGACTCGCCCGCGCCGAGCGTCAGCGTGGACGGGCTCACCGAGAAGGACACGCCGCTCGAGGTGACGTCGGCCACGGACAGCGAGAAGCTTCCGCCAGCGCCGAGGTTCGTCACCGTAACCCCGACCGAGCGGCTCTGCCCGGACCCGGACGGCACTGCGCCGAAGCTCACGCTCACGGGATCCAGCGCGACTCGAGCCCCGACAGCGGCGAGCAGGTTCTCGCGTCCGGCACCGATGACGTTCACGTCGCTTTGCGGCTTCGCGGTCCGGAAGTCCTTCAGGGCGTCTTGATCAGCAGTGTTGACGACCGCCGAACGGACTGTTGCGGCCGACCAGGTCGGATGCTGCTGGCGGACCACCGCGGCTGAGCCGGCGAGGTGCGGGGTGGCCATCGAAGTGCCTTGGAAGAACGCAAAGCAGGGCGGTGCCGCGCAGAACCTGGCGGGAATCGAGCTCAGCACGTTGACGCCCGGCGCCACCGCGTCCGGCTTGACCCGGAAGTCCACGTCCGTGGGGCCCTGGCTGCTGAACCCGGCCATGATGTCGCCGTTCGACGTGCTGAAGTAGGCAGCCGTCGCGGAGATGGTGGTGCTCGCCCCGTTGCTTCCGACCAGCGTGGCTCGGTCTGCGAGAGAGACCATGTAGGCTGCCACGGTCGGCTGGTTGGGAGTTCCGTCCTGGCCCATCGCGATCGGGTCCCCGGCCACGTTGTTGACGACCAGCACGGCGGCGGCGCCAGCGTTCTGCGCGTTGCGGATCTTCGCCGAGAAGGTGCAGGTCCCGCGAGAGATGAGCGCAATCTTCCCACTGAGCGAGGCCGCGGCCAACGCCGTGCAAGCCGTGCTCAGAGACGTTCCCGAGGTCACTACGCCCAGGGGGCTGGTCATGTTGGTTGGCACCGTCGCAAAACCGCCCGACGCCGCTCCGAAAACACGACCGGCGACCGTCACCGGCGCACCGACGAAGTGCGGCACCGTGCTGGCCCCCGCGGCGAGAGCGCGCGCGGCGGAGCCCGGCGACTCCACGGTGAAGTGCCCGGGACCGGAGTTTCCGGCCGCTACGGCGAACACCATGTTCGCCTGGTCGAGGTTGTCCACCCCGATCGTCAATAGATCCTGGAAGCCGTGGGAGCCGCCGCCCAGGCTCATGTTGCCGACGTCGAAGCCATCCGCGTAAGCAGTCTCCATCGCGTTCAGGATGTCCTCGGAGCG